>Ga0181537_10003042_pt1 | contig 14548 bp, 15 predicted proteins | sample PEATcosm2014_Bin_39_FD_119765 | JGI IMG/M metagenome (GOLD analysis project Ga0181537, IMG submission 119765) | Peatland microbial communities from MTU Mesocosm Facility, Houghton, MI, USA - PEATcosm2014_Bin23_10_metaG | ecosystem: Environmental > Terrestrial > Soil > Wetlands > Peat | place... | reverse complement strand
GGAGAGCTGATGGGGATAGCGGCTCCCGTGCTCTGCTTCGAGGCCGACCTCTACGAGGCGCGCGTAAACGCGCCTCACGGCTTCCGGACGGACGAGACCTTCCACGAGCAGCGGCTCAATCAAGATGCGTTCCACGGTATGCTGCGGGTGGAGCGACGCCACGGGATCCTGGAAAACCATCTGCACTTCGCGTCGAAGCTTCCGGCCGAAGGCCTGTCCGGGGACCAGCGGCTGTTCCAGAAGCGTCACTTCGCCGCGCCACCTGAGGTTGATTCCTGCCAACACGCGCAATAACGTCGACTTGCCGCTGCCCGACCGCCCCATGAGACCGTAGATCTCACCGTCCGCGATGCTCAGCGCGAGTTCGTCGATCACCCGGCGCTCGCGGCGCGAATGCACGAACGGCACAGTAAGCGAACGGACGATGACCGCGCTCATGCTCGCAGGTCGCCCGAAAGCAAGATCGGATCGACCAGCGGCAGCAGGGTCCCGTGCGTGCGACCGCTCGGGCGTGACGCCCACAGCGCCCTGGTGTAGGGGTGCGAGGAACGCGAGAGCTCCGCGGCCGGACCCTGCTCGATGATACGGCCCCGGTACATCACCAGCGCACGATCCGCATGACGCGACACCATCTGCAGGTCGTGACTGATGAGCAGCAGTCCCATACGACGCCTCCGGACGTGCCCGAGGATCAGTTCCATCACCTGTTCGCGCAGTGCCTCGTCCAGGGCAGAGGTTGGTTCATCCGCGATCAATACGTGAGGATCGTTCAGCAGCATCATGGCTAGCACCACCCGCTGTCCCATGCCACCGGAGAGCTGATGGGGATAGGCCATCAACACGCGTTGCACCTGCGTGAGGCCAACGGCTTCGAGCGCCGCGGCAATACGATCGCGCCGCTCGGCGACCGGCAGTCGCTGGTGTACTCGCAGCGCAAGGTCCAGCTGGCGCCCGAGGCGCAGGACTGGATTGAGGCTGTGGCGCGGATCCTGGAGCATCAGCGACAGGCGGGAGCCCCGAAGGCGATTCCACATCGCCGGCGAGCAGCGCTGCAGGTCTACGTCGCCCAGTCGCAAATGCGCGGCGTGCGCCGTCAGCGGCGGCTGCAAGAGGCCGAGCACCGCGCGCGCCGTCAGCGACTTGCCCGATCCGGACTCCCCCACCAGGGCGAGGCATTCGGAACCTAGCTCGAATGACAGGTCCGGGACGATGGCATGGGAGCGCTTGCGGTCTGCGAAACGCACCGCGAGGTGACTGACCGACAGCAGCGGATCATCGGACATGACGCGGATCTCCGTGATCTCTTAGGCCCTCGGCGGCGAGGTTGAAAGCGAGACTCGCGATGAGGATCATGAGGCCCGGGAATGCCGCCACCCACCACTGCCCAAAGATCACGCGGCTGCCCTCGGCGATCATCGTGCCCCACTCCGGCGTCGGCGGCCGGACGCCTAATCCTAAGAAGCCCAGGGCGGACGCCGCGAGAATGATCGACGCCAAGTCCAGCGCCAGACGCACCTGCATCGTAGGAGTGCAGGCCGGCAAGACGTGCCCGTACAACAGTCGGACGCCGGTGATGCCCTGCATGCGTGCGGCATCCAGGTAGTCGCTCTGCCTGAGCGTACGGGTCTGCGCACGGGCCAGCCGCGCATACGTCGGCCAGCCCGTCAACATCAGGGCCAGGGCGCAATTGAGCAGGCCGGGTCCCAGCACTCCCACGAAGGCCAGCGCCAGCACCAGCGGGGGGAAGGCCATCACGAGGTTGGTCAGAGCCGTGAGCGCACGATCGACCCAGCCACCGAAGTAACCTGCGACGATACCGATGACGAGTCCCAGCGGCACCATGAGCAGCGTCACCACGGCCACCAGTCCGAGGGTGGCGCGCGCACCGTACAGAAGGCGCGACAGAACATCGCGGCCCAGTCCGTCGGTGCCGCAGGGATGCTGGAGCGACGGCGGCTGCAGCCGCAGCGCGAGGTTCTGTGTCAGGGGGTCGTGACCTGCCAGCCACGGCGCAAGGACGGCCGGCACCAGAATCACCAGCAGAAGGAACGACCCTGCGAGCAGCGAAGGTGGCAAAGCCCAAAAGCGAGCCCCATCGCGCCAGCGGACCGAGGCACCTGGGTAAGGGGTGCTCATGTGCGCGGATCGAGGATCCGAACCGAGAGGTCGGCTACGCCGTTGATCAGCACGAAACAAGTGCCAATCACGAGCGTGCTGCCGAGGATCGCGGGGATGTCGGCGGCAAACAGCGCGGTCGTAAGGTAGCGCCCGATCCCGGGGCGCGCAAACACTGTCTCGACCAGCACCGCGCCCTGCAGCAAATTGGTGTACGTGAGTGCCAGCACAGTCAGCACGATGCTCGCCGTAGCCGGCAGCATGTGACGCATCATCACGCTCCACACGCCAGCGCCGGTCGCGCGTGCCAGAAGCACGTATTCCCGGCCGGCTTCGGCCAGCAGCGCCGCACGCGTCACGCGCGCGATGTTGCCGACCGCATAAGCAACGAGCAGCAGCACCGGCAGCACCAGGTGGCTGATAGCGCTTGCGAAAGCCCCCTGGACCCCGCTCGCCCAGGCGTCCCACAGCACCACGCCCGTCGGCATGTCGATCGTGTACTCGTAGGCATCGTCCAGCCGACCTGGTCCTCCGAACCACTGCAGTCGGGCATAGAACAGGTAGAGCGCCAGGAGTCCCAGCCAGAATATCGGGAGTGAGTTGCCCACGAGTGAGAGCACCCGCAGCAACGCGTCGCCCAGTCCGCGCGGATCTGCCGCACTCACCAGCGCCAGCGCGAGACCCAACACTGTGCTGACCACCATCGAAAGGGTCGCCAGCTCCAGCGTCGCCGGAAACACGCGGCGCAGATCCTGCGCGACCGGTGCGCCGGTCGATTGCGACACGCCGAAGTCCCCGTGGAGCACGCCTGCCGTGTAAGACTCCAGGCGTCGCGGCCAGGGCAGGTCGAGTCCCATCCTGTGGCGCACCTGCGCGTACGTGGCGGTGCTGGCATGCTCGCCCACGATTTTCAAGGCGGGATCCACAGGACTCAGCGAAGCGATCGCGAAGGTCACACACAGCAGGGCGGTCAGGGTGACCCCCACGGTCAGCGCCGAGCGCAGCAGCACCCCCAGCAGCCGCAGCGCTGCAGTGGCCGCGCCAGAAGTCACTTGGTCACCCGGTCGTAGTACACCATGTCCGCATTGAGTCCCTGCCGGTAGCCGCGGATGTTGTCGCGCATGACGAGCTGGCTGCGCTCCTGCAGCGCGATGACGAAAGGCGAGTTGCGCTGGACCTCGGTCTGGATCTGCCGGTACAGCTCCAGGCGCCGGACGGTGTCGCGCTCGCCCACGGCCGCCAGGGTCAGGGCGTTCAGCTCCGGGATCTTCCAGCCGGCGCGCTCGGCAATCGAGGTCGTGCCGTCATTGAGGTTCAGGGCAAAGGCGCTCGCGGTCGAGTGGGCATCGAAGTAGTCCGGTATCCAGTAGAGCCATACCGCCTGCACGCTGTGCGTGCGGACGCGCGTGTAGACCTCCCCGGTCAGGGCCGGGTGGATCTCCAAGTGGACACCGGCGGCGGCGAAGGTTGCCTGCAGGCTCTGGGCGATCTCCGTGAACGGCGCCTGGTTGAAGACATCCAGCGTGATGCTCAGTCCGTGATCCAGGCCTGCGGCATGGAGGATGGAGCGGGCGCGGGGAATGTCGAGCCGGTATGGCGTGTCTTCGAGCGCACCCGGAAATCCTGACGCGAGGAACGCCTGATGGACCTGGTACTGGTCCTTCAGCAGCTGGTGCGCGATGCCCTGGTAGTCGATTAGCCAGCGCGCGGCCTGCCACAAGGCGGGGTTCGCGAGCTCGGGCACGGCAGTGTTGGCCGTATCGAACAGCAGGTAGTGCACAGCGGCAGAAGGGAACTGACGCAGCCGCAGGCCCGGCCGGTCGCGTAGCGCGGCGTACTGGTCGGGGCCGAGATCGCGGGCAATGTCCGCATCGCCCACGCGTACCAGGAGCTCACGCGTCTCGGCATCGGGCACACTGCGGATGACGATCGTCTTAAGCTGCGGCGCATCGCCCGGGGAGAGCGGGTTGGCATCGAGAACCAGAGCCTCATGGGGGATGTAGCGGCGAATGCGGAAGGGCCCGCTGCCGGCGGAGTGATCATGCAGCCAGCGGTTGCCCAGGTCTCCCGCCCGGGCATGGCCCTCGGTGTCGCGCTCGTCGACGATGGATGCCACCGTGGAGCCCAAGACGCTCAGTGCGAACGAGGGTCCCACCGGCGCACTCCAGCTGACGCGCACGTGGCGTTCATCGAGCTTCTCCAGGTGTTCATCGACCGTCGCGGCGGTCCAGCCGAGGGTGTTGAGGATAAACGCCGGGGAGAGGTTCAACTTTACGGCGCGGCTCAGTGACCAGATCACGTCCTCCGGACGCACGGGATGGCCACTGGCGAAGACGGCATCGGGACGCAGCTCGAACACCAGCGACCCGGGCCCGCCCTGCCAGCCGCTGGCCAGTCCACCCCCCTTAATGTCCTGGGGGTGGTCGGGGTCAGGCTGGACGAGCCGCTGATACAGGCTCGTGAAGGCCTGCATGCTCGAGAGCTCGTAGCCTTCGGCCGGGTCCAGGCTCACGATGTCGTCGAGGCTCTGCGCCACGACCAGTACCTGCGGCGGAGCAGCGGCGCACGCTCCCTGCAGCCAGACACCGGCTATCAGCAGTGCCGCCACCCGGCGGCGGAGTGATCGGGCAATCTTAGAAGAACCGGTACTTGAATCCGACCTCGGCATAGCGGCCTTCGTAATTGTACAGCGACGGATCGTACGGAGGCTGCCCGGGGAAGTTCAGGAATACCGGGTCAAACGGCGGATAACGATCAAACAGGTTGTTGACCCGGCCATAGAGGGTCAGCTTCTGGATGCCCGTGTACTCGAGGTTGAGATCGAATAGGCCGAAGGAGGGAATGCGCGGAGGCGTGCCCACGATCTCCTCGGCGTACGGGCCAGTATAGCGGTAGGTCAGCGCCGCATCGAGGTTCTGCCAGTTCCAGCCGAGCGTCGTGTTGCCCTTCCAGCGCGGGAAGCTGGCGCCGTACGGGGTGTCCATGGCGAGATCGTTGCCGGCGAAGTCGGAGGACACGCCGTAGCTGGTCTGCGTGAACTGGCGCACGTAGGCCCAGTCCGCGGCGATGCGGAAGGTACCCACCGGCGTCGGCAACGCGTAGCGTCCGGTCAGCTCCAGGCCGTCGGTCACGAGCGAGTTCAGGTTCTCGTTGCTCATGTTGACATACAGGATCTCTCCGTTGGTGCCTCGCACCACCACGGCGGGATCATTGGCGTCAATCAGCGCCTGGATGTTGGGAGTACCGATTACGTCGTGGATCGCGATGCGATATAGATCGACGCCGAATGCGGCATTTGACGACGGCTCCCACTCGAAACCGAGATTGTAGTTCTGGGTATGTTCGGCACGCAGGCCCGCATTCCCGCCCACGATCACGGGCACGCCCAATTGCTTGTCCGGCGTGGAAGAATAGGGATCGGTGGCGGATTGAATGCCGGTGGTCTCTTCCAGCGAGGTCTCCGCCAGCGTCGGCGCGCGGAAACCGCGGCTGTAGGAGAAATAGGTGTTGAGCCCCGTCACTGGCTTGAACGAGAGCGCGAAGCGTGGCGAAAAGGCCGAACCGAAGTCGCTGTAGTGATCGTAGCGACTGGACTGGCTGAAGATCAGGTTGGAGAGGATGGGAATATTGACCTGATAGTAGACGGCCGCGACGTTGCGCTGACCGTCGATGGCTTGCAGGTAGGCCGGAGTGACCAGACCGGCTGCCTGGAGAGGATAGTTGCTCGCGTCCTGCCGCTCGTGCAGAAACTGCGCGCCGAGGCCCGCTCCCACGCCTCCCGCTGGCAGTCGGAACAGCGAGGTCGTGGAGGCCGAGAGGTCCACGGTGTCGAGCTTGGAGATCGCCTGGTTGCTGTCGTTCTCGTACACCCCGTCGAGGCCGTTCGGCGTCTGACCGGGATCTGAGAAGTCGAACACTGAGTTGTTGAAGACGTTCTGAAGACCGGCGAGGCTCAGGAGACCGCTCGCGTAGTTATCGACCGTGCTCTGGGAATGGCTGATCGAGGCTTTCCAGTCCCACGCTCCCCACCCGACCGTGTTGAAGCTGCCTTCGAGCCCGGCAAGCGCCCGATAGAAGTTGGATCGGACGGTGAGTCCGAGCGGCTCCCCGAGAAAGGTGTAGGTCAGCGGCGTCGCCACGCCGTATGGGTTGTAGGTATTAGAAGCTGGCACGACGCCGGTGTAGCTTGCGTAACCCTCATTGGTGGAGTTGGTCTGGTAGCCGCTCGTGATGTTGCGACTGTCCCAGGCCTGCAGCACCCCGTTCACTTCATCGTTCAGGCGCACGGTCAGGTTGACGCTTGCCTGAAAGCGCTCTTCGTGCGGATGCAGTGAAATTCCGTTGGCCGTATTCACCGCGCAAGCGGTACCGCTGCTGGGGCCGCTCAGGAACGTGCCGGCGTCGGCGACCGTCGAGCTCGAAGGGCAGGGATTGGGGGCGGCCCCGGTGTTGCCTCCACCCGGACTCCAGTAATCGGCGCCGCCGCTGAACACGCCCCCGTAAGTCTGGTTACGCGTGCCGGCGCGGTCTGCTAGCGTATATCCGCCCTGCAAGAAATACGTGGCCGTGGCGGTAAGGTTGTAGCGGTCCTGCTGCAGATCGCCGAGTCCGCCGACGAGCGATACCCTGCGAGTGGGCTCACCGCCGTGGGTAGCCTCTCCATAGGCCGCTTCGGCCTCAAGCCCCTGGTATGCTTTACGGGTAATGATGTTGATGACACCTCCGATCGCGTCGGAACCGTACTCCGATACGGCGCCGGTCTTCACGACCTCGATCCGCTCGATGAAGCTCAGGGGTAGCGAGTTGAGGTCGAAGAAACTGTCATAGCCGTTGGAGGGCCAGCCGTATGGCGCGACGCGTACGCCATCCACGAGCACCAGCGTGTACTTCTCCGACAGCCCGCGCAGCGCGATGCCGCTGCCGCCCCAGGCACCGTAGGCGAAGTTGTCCGCCCAGCTGCTGGCCGAATTGACCGACAGATTGCGCAGGTAGTCCGCGACCGTTACCTGACCGCTCCTGGCAATGTCCTCCGCGCTGATGACCTGCACCTGGTTGAATTCGGACGCTACAGTGCTACGGATCAGGGTGCCGGTGACCAGCACCGTCTCCAACTCTTGCGCGGGAGTCGAGTTAGCGGCGCTCGGTGCCGTCTGACCGAGGGCAGCCGGGACGGAGCTCAGCGTCAATCCGACGATGCCGAGCAGAGAAAAGAGAACAGCGCGCGACTCTCGATTCAAGGAACTCCCTCCAGATGAATAATGCAACCCCGCGAGCCACTTTCCGAATCGCGGTATTAATTTGCCGAGAGAGTCTAGTCTGCGAACCTGAAATGGAATCCATCATCTGCTCATGATGTTATGCCCAACGGTGATGTCACCGGCGGCATGCGGGCTATCCTCCAGGCTCGTGAGCCGGAGGAATAGGGTTCGACGCGCAAGGAAACTGATGCGCTCAGTTCTATTCCTCGACGAGGGACGTGACTTACCTTCGCAAGTAAGTCCTCCGCGACGGTCGGCGATCCAGTACGCTGCGTAATGTCTTCTAACCGTTCACCCAAAGCACAACAGGCTTTCGCCGAGTCGCGCCGCGACACGCTCCTCATCAGGCGAGGACGTGTCCGAGCGGATGGGGCGGGCATGCGGTCCGCGTCGAAATCCGAGATAGGCGACTGCGGCCCAGCGCAGGATCAAGAGCTTGAAGTTGACCGACGCGGCACAAAGGGTAGCCACTCGATCGTCTTCCTGCCGCATGGCGTGGCCTGAGAAATAAGACGTTTCAGCAGATAACCATGGCGGCCAGGCGCGATGCGCGGCCCATCAGCCCCTTTGCGGTGAGCGCCGAGGGTGCTCGGTTAAGTCGGAACCCGCATACTCGATTCGACTCGTACGGCCGCGCACGCGCAGACTCACATGGACCGAGGCCTCGCGCGGTACCTGCGTGAAGTCTCGATGACTCTTCTGAATATGGTGATGGCGACACAGGAGCCGTAGTAACGATTCGGCCAGCTGCTCGCCGTGACACCGCGGGTGCAGCCGCCTGAGCAGGGCCTGCCCGGCCGGGCTTCTCCGGAGCGCAGAGATCGCCCCGCGCTGCGCAATTCAAGGGTACCTGGGGATCGTGATCGACGTTAGGCCCGCGGGCGTGGGATCGGCGAGGCACAAACATTGTAAGCGCTCTGAACCCGCGCGGTTACCGCAATGTCACTCGTGAACGGCCAAAATCTCAAGCAAGTCGCGCAGCGGGAGAGTTCACCAATGCCGCAAGTACGAGTGCCGACGTGGCAAGAGCAGGCGAGGTCGGTTCTCACGGATCTCTTCGTCGATCATCCCCGATCACTCGGTGAAAGCTATTGGGAGCATCAGGCGCATGCGACCCGTTTCGGCGCCACGTTGGTGGTGGCGGGGGTGGCATGCCTGGTTCATGGGATCGTTCCTGCCCTCTATCCGCGCACAGCGAGTCGCGCAGTTGCCTCACTCTACGAGCAGATGACGAGAATGAGGCGCCTCTCGCCGAGGGTCAGTAAAGGCCTGCCAGTCCCCTCATTCCCCGAGGCCACTGCGCGGTAGGCAGGTGGATGTCCGCGCGCGGCTAGGACACCACATTGGGCCACGCTTGGGTACATAAGTGCGCGGAATAAACGTATACCGAATAGGTTCGCCGCGAGTCGTCCTCGCAACCGAATTGTCACTGTAGCTCGCGTAGAGTCATTCGCCCCTAATGCCAGGAGCAGATTCTATGGGTCTTCAACTCGGCGATATTGCACCGGACTTCTCGGCGCTGACGACGGCTGGACCGATTTCGTTTCACGAGTGGGCGGGGAGCGAATGGGTGATCCTCTTCTCGCACCCCAAGGACTTCACGCCCGTTTGCACAACCGAGCTTGGGTACGTTTCGAGGCTGAGGCCGGAATTCGCCAGGCGCGGCGCAAAAGCCATCGGGCTTTCCGTGGATACGCTGGAGTCTCATCGAAAATGGGCGAGCGACATCGAGCAGACCCAGGGGTACGCCCTCAACTTTCCGCTCATTGCCGACACGGACCGCAGCGTCGCCGAGCTATACGGCATGCTTCACCCGAAGCACGATGACTTATTCACCGTGCGCACGGTCTTTGTCATCGATCCGCAGAAGAAAATCCGGCTGACGATTACCTATCCCCAAACGGCGGGTCGGAATTTCGACGAGATTCTGAGGGTCATTGATTCGCTGCAACTCACGGACCGCCATGCGGTGGCAACACCGGTGAACTGGCACGCGGGCGAGGATGTGATCATTGTCCCGTCCTTGAGCGATGCAGACGCTCTGAAGCGCTTTCCGAACGGCTGGATAACGCACACGTCGTATCTGCGGGTAACGGCGGATCCCCGTTCTCCGCCCCGCGCACGCTCCGCGCCGGAGTTTGATCTAGAAACCTCCGGATGAGTCCCGGCGGATTCGAACAGGACGCTGCCAGTATGCCACCCGCATGCCTGAGCGGCGCGCGTCCTGCGCCTTTGACGATAGCGCACGCGCGCGGATGAAGCTCCGAAGATTCCCCAGGGCGGTCGCATCGATGAGATAACTCAGGAGTTCTCGTGGGGCGGGTCTGGAAGAGCCCGGATACCAGAAATGCTTCCTCAAGCGCGTTAAGGTCGTGAATGGCCTCCGCGCGGATGGCGCCCGAAGGGTAGGGCGGGGCGAATACGGCAATGCGGACGAATCTTTCTAGCCGTGGATCCTTACACCGCGCTGCGACCGAATACGTCCTACCCCCCTGGCGAACCAACGGCTGCACTCGTGCCCGGTCGTGCTATCGAAGTGCCAGAACTGGCCGCGAACGGCCGCGAGATTGCTGCAGGCAGCGGCCTGCTTTTGCTGCTTGCGCCAAAGGCGCCCCACAACTCGGGTCCCCTCGACGATTCCTTGGTCAGCCGCGGTGAAGGCCTCATGGGGGTGACCATTGAGGTCGCCGATATCGCGCGAGTACGCGACTATCCGGTAGGCTGGGACTAGCAGCTTCAGAGAGTCGCAGCAGCGGTCCGAGAACGGTGACTAAGGCTGAAAGCCCAGCTCTCGCTGGTGACGAGTCGCCAGAATGCGCACCTCATCCTGGGAAATCACAAATCGATATAGTGCGATGTAGCCAGTTTGTCCGTAGGAAATGACGAGCTCGCGCAGTTCTCCTTCGATGCGCCGCCCAATCAACGGATGCGCCGCAAGGTTGTCAACGGCCGATTGGATGGCTGTTACTGCGTCCGCGGCTACGGTAGGATTTTGATCGCGTAAGAACTGAAAAGCGCGCTCAATATGCATTAGCGAACGCGCCGAATAGACTACCTGCGCCATGGTTTTGGTCGTGGCGCTGACGCGTCAGTCGCCAGGCGCTTCATCCATGCATGAACATCGTCGGGGCGATAGACCTCGCCAGTCTTGTCGATTTCCGAGTCTGCGGCCAGCGCATCTTTGACAAGGCTGCGCATCTGCTCTTCGTAGCTGGCGTGTCGTTCGACAGCTTCTACGATCAGGCTATGAGCCGAGCGACCCGTTTGCTTGGCCAGGCTGCCGAGCCGTGCACGCAGCTTTGGTGGTAGTCGGATAGTGGTCGTTGCTGCCATTGTTGCGCTCCTTTTTCACCGTATATAGCACAAATATAGCACACTGACTCGCTGGAAATAGAACAGCAGAAATAGTCCACTCTCCCGCGGTTGCTCTGGTTGGGGGTGTACGCACTGGGGTAAGCACTATTTTCTCTAGCCAACAATTCCTGTGTGCTCAAATAGTTAGCAGCGCTTTTCGTTTCCGACCCAAGGCGGACAAACGCGTCTCGTTAGCAGCGGAGTGGGTTGACGGGTCCGGACCTGAGCAACTGGATGCGAGCGGGACGCCCTCGGCCGCGGCTTACCTGGCAAATTACAGGTCCTGAGGCTTGCCCTTGCGACGTTGAGCCACATGCCAGAGCACGCCGGACGGGTCAACTAGATAGGCCACGCGTAAACCCCATGGTTGCATTGCGGGAGCCGTGGGGGCCGGCACACCGAATTCTGTCTGAAGGTCAAGCGTTCTGATGTGCTCCCACCAAGCGTCGAGGTCATCGACTATGAGCTGCATCATGAAGTTCTCTGCGGGGTCGAATGACGACAAGATGAAGCTGCCGCTGCCAACACGGAAGATGGCGACGTCACTGTCGACGATCTTTTCGAAGCCCAGCTTAGAGTAAAAGCGCTTCGACGCGTCAAGATTCGTTGCTGGAACAAAAGGTCGCGCTAATTCTGTGCCACTAGGAACATTGGTCATGCGATTCCCTTCCCCGCCGTCCTGTGCCCCGAATGATATTTCGAGCGAGAGCCGCTTGAACAGACGGGACAAGCCTTTTGTGTCGCCCTGCCCGGGGGGGTCGATTCCGGCCCGAGAGCGAACAAAGCTAAATCTTCGTTAACGTGGCACAGGCCGGGCGTGGCCATTCGGGCCCCTGCTTGCCCCAGATAGCGATCCTCAGCTCCGTCATACAGTGAAGTATCAGTGGCCGTAGCCGAGGGATTCCACGCTCGTAACCAGCCCGTCTACAAACCAGATGCGCTGCATCAAGCTCGAGGGGCCGAAATTGTATGTCCAGGAATCATCGCCGGCGCTGGGCGGCGCCACTTTGCCGATGGCCGGCTCCTCCTGGCCCGTGCGATATCCACCCTCCGTCGGCTCTCCGCACTTGGCTCGGACCTCAGACTTGGTGTCTCCCTGGCTAACGATGCCGCCTCGGCAAGAAACGGACTGCGCATTACCGATCTGGGGCACCATCAAGATCAGCGCAACTAGACAGTATTTAGCCATAGCGTTTTCTCCTGTTTAAGTTGGATGGAGTCTTTGTGACACGAGCAATTCTTGGAATGGCGATGCGTTTCGCTTAAAAGGTGCGCCGTCCTCGGCGGGGCACTGCTTACCCTTGAATTGCATGCCGAGAGGGATGGCGGCGCTGCAACCAAAGTAGCGTAAACCCGATGATGGGCAGCAAGATGTCCGTGTAGAGCACTACCCCTACATTGCCGGGGGCGTAATTTCCCTTGGTGACGGCCTCCAGGATGTGACCGCCTGCAGCGCCCAGCAAGAAGCACGCCGGTCCAGCGATGGCCGCGATGCGAATGTCAGAGCTGCCGCGAAAGGCAAGCAGGCCCACGACGCTGAATCCGAGACTGGCGAAGCCAACCTCTCGTTGAAAAGGGCTGTCTGGCCAACCAATGAACCGCGCCGCCATTTCGCTGAAGAAAACATGTGCAACGAAGTTGTAGAAATAGCTAACGCCAATGGACACGAGAACGAAGTAAGCCAGCAATGCCTCCACCACGACGGGAGTTGTCCAGGGTCGGGGCCTGCGTAGCAGGGAAACCACAGACGCGAGCAAACCAATTACCAGCAGCGTGAGTGTAAAGTTCTGGAGCGAGAAACGAATCAGGTTGGCCATAGGTGTCTTTCCACAGAAGTAGCGCAATGCGTAGCAGGCAGCCAGCGTAATCAAGGCGGGCCGCTATTGAAGGTCATGAGCTGATCGATTGTTTGCCGCCGTCAACGAGGGCGGTTCTAGGCCGAACATAGCGACCTTGATCCGGCGTAGTGCCCAGAATGGCAGCAGACGGTTCATGGCCACCACGAGCCACGTGTCGACGCCGAAATTGTATTGTGGTCGGAGGCGGCGGCGACCCGATAATGCCACCAGGCCTCGCGCTATCCATGATGGCGGAGCCGCGAGGGCGTTGGAGTCAGCCGTAGCGCTCAGGCGAGCCAAGCGTCGCATGGGGGCGCCATAGTCTCTCAAGGCCTCGGGCGACAGGCTGCTTATAGCCCCCTCGATCTCGCTACTTGCGCGCGTAACGAAGGAGGTCTTCATAAGTCCGGGGACAATGGCGATAACGTCGATACCGAAATGACCGAACTCATACATCTGCGCTTGCGTGAGGCGCAGCAGCGCCGCCTTTGCAGCAGCGTAGTAGCCGACAAAGGGGGTCGCATCCATCGAGGCCCACGAAGTCACGTTGAGGATCTTGCTTTTTTTGCCGGTGGCAGACCGATGACGGGCGAGCGCCGGGCGCAGGGCACTTGCCAGTTGCGTCGGGCCGAAGGTAAGAACCTGGAATAGCCTGACGACGTCCTCGGGAGTCGTATGTTCGATGGGCCCATAGATGGCATACCCGGCCGCGTTGCACAGCACCGCGAGCCCTTGCGGCCCGCTAAGCCGCTCTACCTCCGCGGCCGCTCGCAGAATATTGGCGGGGTCGGACAGATCGATCTGGATGGGAACAATCTCGGGCGCCTCTCGCTTCAGAGACTGGGCGTCCGCGCCGGTCCGAACCCCTGCGATCACACGCCATCCCTTCCGGGCGAATTCCAGCGCGGTGGCCCGGCCTAAGCCGGACCCCGCGCCTGTAACGAAAGCTAAGCTGTTCATAATTTGCGTAATATGGCACTGAGTGCCACTATCTTGCCCGGACGGCCTGCTATGGTCAAGAAATATTGGCACTCGGTGCCATATTCTCTGGAGGAAGCACTTTGCCAGGTATCCGAGAGACTCGGCGCGAGGGGATCAAGCAGACCCTCTCTCAGAACGGGATCCGGCTGTTCCTTAAGCAGGGATTCGAGCAGACGACGATCGAGCAGATCGCCGAGTCTGCAGGGATCTCGCGCCGGACATTCTTTCGTCACTTTGCGACCAAGGAAGACTTGGTCTTTCTATGGTACGAAGAGCTTGGCCAAGAAATTGTCGCGGTCTGCGCAGGCCGACCGGCCCAGGAGGCACCATACGACTCCGCCTGCGCGGCACTGCGCTCGCTATTGAAGTACTACGACCGTGATGCGGTCTGGGCCGCTTCGATGATGAAGCTCTCGGCGGAGACCCCCGGTCTTCTAGGCAAGAGTCTCGAAAAACGAAGTCTGTGGGAAATCTGGCTTGCGGAGGTACTTGTACCCAAATTTCCCGGACCTGACGCGGCATTACACGCTCGGCTAACGACGAGTGCCGCAGTTAGCTGTTTTGCCCAAGCTGTCGCCTATTGGTTCGAGGGGGACCAAACCCGTCCCCTGAAGGAAACGGTGGATGGGGCATTCCTGTTTGCATCGAAGCTCGACCGCGCCACCCCTGCGTTGCTTACCGAGAAACCGTGAAGCGCTTTGGCGCATCGAGCATCAACTGGGTCAACGTGACCAGGCCCACGAAGGGCGAAGGATTCGGAAGGCCGAAGTAAGGACGTGAAGCGTGGCCAAATGTCGATCAGAGGCACTTAGCCCGATGGCAGTAGAACCCCGATTCGATCCCTACCCGTTCCCGAGTTTGATTCCGACCCTTAGGTCGAGGATTGTCTATGCACTACCCGCGCCTTGGTTTTGGTTGAGGTGCTGACGCGTCAGTTGCCAGTCGCTTCATCCATGCATGAACGTCGTCGGGGCAATAGACCTCGCCAGTCTTGTCGATTTC
>Ga0181537_10003041_pt1 | contig 14550 bp, 12 predicted proteins | sample PEATcosm2014_Bin_39_FD_119765 | JGI IMG/M metagenome (GOLD analysis project Ga0181537, IMG submission 119765) | Peatland microbial communities from MTU Mesocosm Facility, Houghton, MI, USA - PEATcosm2014_Bin23_10_metaG | ecosystem: Environmental > Terrestrial > Soil > Wetlands > Peat | place... | reverse complement strand
GCGCGAAGGGTTACCACGTCGAATGAGGCTTGCGGCAGGGATTCGGCACGGGCGTTTTGTATATCGACGTTCATCAATGTAAGTGAGCGCGTGACTTCGCGAAGGAAGACTGACTTCTTCTGGTTCGATTCGATCAGCGCGAGAGAGATCTGTGGCGCCCAGAGCTTGATGGGGATGCCCGGGAATCCCGCGCCTGAACCGATATCGGCGACCGCAGGAGCTGAAGCCAATTCTTTCTCGCCCTTGACACGGCCCTGAAGGGCCGCTCTTCCACTGGTCGGTTGTCCGCCGCTTTGACCCGGTCTTCGGCTACCAACAACGTCCCCGGTTTCAGCCTCGCCTTCAACAACTTCAAAATCTTTCACCACAGGGGGCACAGAGGATACGGGGAATAACTGCCTGGCGGCGAAGAGGCTTTCGCCGAAGTGGCGTTGCACAATGTCTTCGGGATCGCGGATCGCCGTGAGATTCATGCGCGAATTCCAGCGGAGAAGTATATCGATATATATCGATATACTGGGCGCAATCTCTCTGGCGCGGAGTTGATCGGCGTCCGACTCAAGGAACGGCGACAGAAGTTTGACGATGCGTTCGACGTCCATGCGGTGTCGATTGTAGATGGCTGTTACAAATTGAGGAACTGTAGATCGCGTGCGAGCGAAGAGGTCAAGGTTGTGGGATACTGGAATAAATCATCCTTCGGCATCCCCCTGCCAGAGGTGGATGTGCCCTAAAGTGCCCGAAACAAAGTAAGAAAAAAGCGAGGCAACTTTGGGGCGACCCTGGGGTTTTAGAAATCAATGTGGCGACCAATTGATGGGCAATTTATGAAAAAAAACAGGGGGCCCTTCAACTCGAATCCTGCATCCCACTCTGGGATGAAAGCGTCGAAAAGAGAAATCTTTGACGAAGAATACCGCGTGGTTGCCGTGGAGAGTCAGAGCCTGACTGTGAAAGGCGTGCGCAGCGGGAAGGTTCTCACCATCGTCAATCACAATCCGGAGATCCCATTGACTCCGGAAGAATATCCGCAGGGCAAGCTAATTAAGTTAAGCGATCCTTCCGCTTCCCCAGCCAACTAGCGTCGCGTGGTGCTCTCGGCAGGAATAGAAAATCCTTCATCACAGAGGGCGCAGAGTCTCAAAGGGGCTCCGCTCGCGCCGACCCTAACCTAATATGCTCTAGGGAGTGCCTGGGACAGCAGATTCCTCTCCTTCGCTGCGCGAAGGGGTCGGAATGACAAAATCTCAGGTGACAGCTCGATCCGGGATCACATTGCCGCCAGGGCCGCCTGGGCATTGCGGCGCAGAGGGGCTAGCCGTGTTTGTTCCAGATCATCGCGGTAGAAAAGATTGTAAGTGTCGAAGGGGATCAGGCGGCCATCGGGGTGGACGATGTGGACGCATGTCTTCTTAACGCTGCGGACGTCGAACGAGTGGGCATCGATGAACTGCATGATGATGATCCGAAAAACATTTTCGTAAGTGATTGCGTCCGGGACGAAAACCTTGGGAAGACAGCAGAGCAACTCACGCAGCGTGCCAGCGCTGCTTTGCGGAGAATGATTCGTCGCAAAGAGTTTGAATAGATTGTCGCGGACCGCGGGCTCCTGTTCATACAAAATCGTATTGGCAGCGCCGTTAATCAAGACCTCGGGCGGAATCATGCCAGTGAGCGGCGTGATTTTTCCGTTCAGCTTCAGTGCATAGGCCATCGCCAGCGAGTCGGGGTGACAAGGGACGGGGATGACGTCTTCGGGGCGGAAGACGTTGGTCTGTTCGAGGATTTTGCGCCGGACTTCCGTGAGAGTTAAGCGGTCGGTCGCGGGATTGAAGTTTCGGACGTACGTTCCTGTCTCGGGGAAATCCCCACTTGCGGCAATGCCAGCCGGAAGGGCAGCCGCACTCACCCATGTTTCGAGGCGGCCGGCGTCTTGGATCGGTTGGAACGTTACTCCTCGCACGCAGGGTTGCTGCAACGCGAAGTCGATGGTCTTGCCGATTTCGTGGTCGTTAAGTCCCTTCTTTAGTGTGACCACTAAATTCGTGTGGATGTCGTAGCGGTTCAGTTTTTCGAGCGCGTCTAGCCGGATGCGTCGTAGGTCGGCGCCGCGAAGTTGCATCAGCGGCTCGCGCTCGAAGGAATCGAACTGCAAGTAGACTTCGAAATCTTCCCTGTAGTCCGCCAGGCGACGGACGAACTCTTCTTCCTGCGCGATGCGAACGCCGTTGGTATTCACCATCAAGTGGCGAATTGGGCGAGCTTTTCCTAGTTCGACGATTTCGAAAAAATTGGGGTGAACAGTCGGCTCACCGCCGGAGAGCTGGACTACATCGGGATGTCCTTCGTTGCGGACGACCGCGTCGAGCATTTTCTCGACTTGCGCGAGGGTGCGGAATTGCTGGCGTTCGGGCCCGCTGGCGGCATAGCAGACGGGACAGCGGAGATTGCAATAGTCGCAGATTTCGACGAGCGTCAGGCAGGAGTGCTGTTCGTGGTCGGTGCAGAGTCCGCAATCGTAGGGACATCCCCATTTGACGGGAGTGTTGTAGACGAGAGGCATCTCGGGGGGCTTGATGAAGATTTCGCGACAGCGCCGGTAGTAATCGATGTCATCGGCGATCAGAACTTTTTCTGGGCCATGCTGCGGGCATCGCTTTAGGAGATAAACGTTTCCGTCCTGGAAGACCGTCTTGGCTTCGACCTTGCGGTAGCAAGTCGCACAGATCGAGAGAGCGACGTCGTAGAAGAGGTAAGGACGGGTTTTCGCCATGGGACCGCCTCTGTGGCATGGAGCTTACTGGATGTGCCTCTGTTTGCCAACCAACAACCAGAGCTCACCATAGACAGGCACAAGGGTCGACTGTTTCAGTGCCGGAAGCCGTTCAGAACAACGACGAGAAGCGGGAGCAGAGATGTGTAGACGAGAATAACTACCGAGGCGACGATCAGGCGGGCGGGATTGGGATGGATTCCGGTTTGTCGAATCGCTTTCCAGGCCAGGTAGAGGATGACGATATCGAGAATCCATGGGGCGATGGAAAGCAGCGGCGCGGCGACCTGTCCGGCCCGGAGGATGAATGCGAGAAAGGCAGAGTGGCCGAAGAATCCTAAAAGGATATGAAGCGTCGGAATGACTAATGAGTAAGCGAAGGCCCGCGGGCCCGGATGGCGGGCGAGAGCATAGAGCAAAACGATGTGCGGGGCGATGGCGGCAAGTCCCCAGGCAAGAAAGCCGAAGCGGTAGACGGGGAATGGCACGCTCGGAGAGCCGAGAGCGCCATACCACCCGACGACGCCGAGGACGACTTCGGCGGCGATTTTAGCAGTGATGGCGATTCCGAGTTGTTGAACGACGGCTCGGCTGGCCGGCGAAAGATGAGTGGCGAGGTCGCGGACGCGGGCTTGCGAAGAACTGGCTGAAATCGCGGTGACGGATGGAGAGGCTGGTGCAGGCGGGAACAGAGGAGCGACGATCTTTGGTTCGAATCGCGGTTCGAACTTCGATTCGGACTTCGGATCGATCTTGGACATGCCGAGGTTGGGTACGACGCCCGTCGGAGTTTGGAGATAAGGAAGGGCTTGAGGTTCGCGCTTGCGGATCATGCTGCGCGCCAAGAGGGAAATCACGATGATGCCCACAAGGATGATGACGGCCATGATCCCGTAAGCTCCGGCGAGGAAGGGCGAAGAGGCAGGAGGAGGATTGGAGTGATTGAAGCTTCCCGGACTGTTCAGCACACCGAAGCATAGGGCAAGAAGAAAGACGAAGACGCAAGCCGCGATCACGAAGACAGCCGTCACGATCATGCCGAGAGTGGCGAGAGTGTTTTCGACCCAGCGTTCCATGAGTCAGAGCATGCCGGTCCTGTTGGAGTTCGGAGCAGCACGGGATGTTCCGGGAATAGTAATGCAAGATGAAGAGGGCGTCCCACCGAATTCCGGCGAGCGGAGGTTATCCGTGAAGGATCGTGGTAGTCATGGCGATGATAGCGCCGGCGATGGCGGCGAACGCGAAGTGGTAGACGAACATCACTATGGAGGCGATGACGAGGCGTTTGGGCGGGGGATGAATGCCGGTGCGGCTGATTGCGATCCAAGCGTAGTAGAGGACTAGGAAGTCCATTAGTAGAGATGGGATCACGAGAAGGTAGCGAGAGAAGAGAGGGGCGGGGATGCGAAGTGACGAGAAGAGAGTCAGCGGAAGAGAAAACAGTCCCCAAACGGCGGGAATGGCCGGCACGGCAAGAGCATAGGCGAAACTGCGCGGGCTGGGCGAACGGCGCAGGGCGAAGAAAAGAACGACGTAGGGAGCGAGAGCGAGCACGCGGTAGATCAATGTGTAGAGAACGATCGGGAAGCGAGGGTTGAAGGGGAATTGATTGCCGACAACGCCGGGACCGAGCGCGAAGAGAAGATCGACGACAATCAGCGCCGAGATCGCGATAAGAAGATGTTGGATGGCGGCGCGACTGGCGTGGGAGAAGTGGGCGGAGTCGATGAACGGGGATTCCACTTCGACTGGTATTGATGCTGGGACCGATGGTAAGACCGGTGATGGGGAAACGTGGTGGACCATACCGCGAGAGAGTTTTGCGATAACGGTGACGCCGATGAAGATCAGAAGCGCCGCACCGAGTAAACATCCGATAGCGACACCCGCAATCTGGCCGTTGGTCGCGGCGCCGCTGACCGAGATGATGCCGAAGCACGCGGAGGCCAGGAGAAGGATACCGCTTGCGGTAAACAGGATGATGGAAGTCAGAACGATGCCGAGAGTGCGAAGCGTGTTGGAGTCCTGACCCATGGAATGCTGATCTGGCGTTACGTCTTTAATGCCTGTTATTGCGGATGCTGCCGTGATTTCGACGGCCGTGACATCCAGCGAGCAATGTCGCGGGAATAGTACAGCAGGATGAGGAGGCAGGCCCACTGAATTCCTCCGAGGCCGAGGAAGATGCGCGGGTAGGGCTTGATGAAGTCGCAGAGCAGGCGGAAGGACATGTAGGCGACCATGAAGAGTTTGAAGGCGTCGCCGGGCCGCCAGCTCTGGTTTCGTGGCGGGGCAGAAGGCAAGCGCGTTTCTCGACTCGCCGTCGCGTTCGCTCTGGCTCCCTCGAAATGACAAGGCGCGGTTACGAGGGAACTCCTCGACTCGCCGGTGCCGGCGGCGGGATCCATGGGGTCCTTCGCTTCGCTCAGGATGACAGGCTTTCCCTGCATGCCAATTTTTTTCAGAACAACGTAGAGGAGCGGGATCAATGCGAGGAGGAAGACGATTTCGTAGAGTTGGGTGGGGTGGCGCGAGATGCCGTCGCCGAAGTCAATGGCCCACGGGAGATCCGACGGAATGCCATAAGTGTTATCGGAGAGGCCTGTGAGGAAACAGCCGATGCGTCCGATCGCGATGCCGAGAGCGAGTGGGATGGCGTAGAGATCTCCGGTGGACTGGCGAAGTCCGATGTAGCGTTTGATCAGCTCGACAGTGAGGAGGCCGAACGCAAGAGCCCCGACGATAGTTTTGCCTCCCACGAAGAAGGCTGGGTTGTGGAGGTTGTGCCAGGTGAGTTGTGGGTCCTCAAGCCAGAATAAGATCTTGGATCCGAAAGCGGCGCCGGCGACGGCTGCGGCGACGACGGCCCAGCGAAGCGGCGTGACGAGAGGGTCGCCGAAGCGGCGGCGAAGCCGGAGATAAATACCGAATGCGACGACATAGGAAAGCGCTTCGAAGAAAAGATGGGGGTGAATGATGTAGCGACCGAAATGGAGATAGAAGGGGAAAGTAACGGGATGGGGCTCAAGGGTGATGGGGAAATTATAGCCATGGACGATGAGCTCCGATCCCGTAGAGTCGAGCTGCGCTCGGCGGACAGCCGGGGCGGCTATTCCCACATAAACTCTCATCTTCCAGCATCCTCCGTCTCCACAACATCTGCGCAGCCTTCGCCTTTCCGGTTGACGCAGCACACCATTGTTCTCTATCTTCAGTTCATACTGAAAGGAAAGACATGCCGGAGCTGACTGGAGTGCAGAAGCAATACATTCTTCATTGGGGAGAGATGGGGACGCGGTGGGGGATCAACCGGACGGTGGCGCAGATTCATGCGTTGCTGTACTTGTCGCCGAAAGCGCTGCCAGCCGAAGAGATTGCCCAGACATTGAGCGTGGCGCGATCGAATGTCAGCACGTCGATCCGCGAGCTGGAGACGTGGGGAATTGTGCGCGCGGTACACGTGCTCGGGGACCGGCGCGAGCACTACGAGTCGATGAAAGATGTGTGGGAGATGTTCCGGTTGGTGATCGAGCAGAGAAAGCGGCGGGAGATCGATCCGACGCGGGAGATTCTGCGGCAGTGCCTGGCGGATCTTGATCCGAAAGAAGCGGGTGCGGAGTACACGCGAGAACGGCTGGCGGCGATGGCGGGATTCTTCGAGGCAGTGACGGAACTCTATGATCAGATGAAGCGGCTGCCGACGGGCACCGTGCGGAAGCTACTGCGCATGGGAACCAAGGTGCGGAAGAAGGCAAGCTGAGGTTTCCGCCCGTGAGAATTCCTGAGATTGGAACAGAGTTTAATTCTTCCTGCGCGGTTTAGGGAAGCCTGTAGACTATTGCCAGCGTGCCGTAAATGGCGGAGAATTGCGCGTAATTTTGTGACGCCGGAAAAATCTCAGTCGTACGGGTCAGCGGGTGCCGCGCCCTCCAGGAGTATCCCGACGGCGAAAGACTCGATTGCCGGATCGCCGGATCCGAGAGAAGATCTGTCCCCACAAGAAGGGGTCAGCCGCCCCGCAGCGGACATCGATCGCGAGAGCGAAATCAATAAAGAACTGAGGCGACTCAACCGCGCACTGCGAGCGTTGAGCGCCTGCAACCACGCACTGGCGATCGCCGGCAGCGAACGGGAACTTCTGCGGCAGATCTGCAACATCATCGTCGATGTCGGCGGGTACCGGATGGCGGGCATTGCCTACGCGGAGCACGACGAGCAGAAAACCGTCCGGCCCGTGGCTCATGCCGGATACGACAGTGGGTATCTGGATACGATCGCGTTGCGCTGGTCGGATACTCCCGAAGGGCGCGGTCCGGCGGGCACGGCGATTCGGGAGAATCGGGTTTGCCTGTTCACGGACACAGAGAACGATCCTTTGTTTGAGCCGTGGCGAAAAGCGGCACTGGAACGAGGATACAGGGCAGTATTGACGATGCCGCTGCGCGCCGGCGGGGAGCCGTTCGGAGTGCTGGCGATCTATGCGGACCAAGTGGGCGCGTTCGAGCGTCCGGAGGTCGAGTTACTGGCTGAGGTCGCGAACAACCTGTCGTTTGGTATCACCGCGCTGCGGTCGAGAGAAGAAGGAAGGCTGGCCACGGCCGCGCTGCGCGAGGCAGAGGCCAAGTACCGGCAACTGGTGGAGCAGGTTCCGGCGATCTCCTATGTAGCGGAAGCTGGGGCGCAAGGAAGATTTCTCTTTCTCAGTCCCCAGGTGGAAACGATTCTCGGCTACTCCGCCGATGAATGCACCTCGGATCCACGGTTCTGGTGGAATCATTTAAATCCCGAGGATCATCCCATCGCGCTGCAGGAGGACACGTGGGAAGAAGGGCGGCCGTTCCGCGTGGAGTACCGGATGCGGAGGCAGGACGGTCAGGAGGTGTGGCTTCGCGACGAGGCGGTAGTGGTGCGCGATCCGCAGACGGGGAAGCGGCTGACCCGCGGCCTGCTGATCGACATTACGGAACGCAAGCGCGCGAATGAGGCGCTGCGCGAGAGTGAAGAGCGGTACCGAGCCTTCGTAGAGAAGAGCTCGGAGGGAATTTTCCGCATTGAGTACGATCCGCCAGTTCCGTGCCACTTGCCGGTCGAAGAACAACTCCGGCTTGGCCACGAGCGCGGCTACATGGCGGAGTGTAACGACGCGATGGCGAAGATGTTCGGACGGCCCACCGCACAGGAATTGATGGGGAAGCCGCTGACGGAGTTTTTGGTGCTGCAGGATCCTGGGACGCGGAAGTTCATGGAGAGATTCATCCAGTCAGGCTATCGGACGACGGATCAAGAATCGCAGGAAGTCGATGCGCACGGCCAGAAGAAAATTCTTCGCAACACCATGGTCGGGATCGTGGCGAATGGATGCTGGGTGCGTACATGGGGCATCTCGCGGGATGTGACTGACCGGGTTCATCTGGAGGAGCAACTGCGAAACGCGCAACAACTGGAGGCGATCGGGCGGCTGGCGGGCGGTGTTGCACACGACTTCAATAATATTTTGAGCATCATCATGGGGCACGGCGAACTACTGCTGGCAAGCGGCGTGGACGAGCGCGCGCAGACCGGGCTGGAGCAGATCCGGCGAGCGGCGATGCGGGCGGCATCGCTCACGCAGCAACTGCTGGCATTCAGCCGCAAGCAGGTGCTGCAACCGAAAGTGCTCGACCTGAATGAGGCGGTGGCGGATGTCGAGAAAATGCTGGCGCGCGTGATTGGCGAGGATATCGAACTGGTCGCAAGCCTGCATCCGTCGCTCATGACGGTGAAGGCCGACCCGGGACAGATCGAGCAAGTGCTGATGAATTTGGCCATTAACGCGCGCGACGCCATGCCGCACGGAGGCCGCATCAGCATGGAAACCGCGAATGTGGAGATAACCGCCGAGCAAGGACGCGATCTCGAGCTCCCCGCAGGACGATACGTCATGCTGCGCGTGGCGGACAGCGGACACGGGATCGAGTCGGGGAATCTGCCGCATATCTTCGAACCTTTTTTCAGCACGAAGCCGCGCGGCAAGGGAACCGGGCTCGGGCTGGCGATGGTCTACGGCATCGTGAAGCAAAGTGGCGGAAGTATCCAGGTGGATAGCGAAACAGGGCAGGGATCGATTTTTCGGATCTATCTTCCCGCTGTCGAGGATGCGGGTCCACGGACGGAAATGGACAAGAACGGACAAATCGTGACTGTCGGCGGAGACGAGACAATTTTACTGGCGGAAGATGAGCCTGATCTGCGCGAAGTGGCGCGCATGTTTTTGCATAGCTTCGGGTATCGCGTCCTGGAGGCATCGAACGCAGAGCAGGCCATTCGGACTGCGGAGCTTTTTGCCGGGCCCATTCATTTGCTGCTAACCGACGTGATCATGCCGGGGATGAGCGGTCGGCAACTGGCGGAGAAGATTCAGAGCGGGCGTCCGCAGACTCGCGTGGTCTACATGACGGGATATACCGACGATATGGTGGTCGAGCACAAAGTGCTGGAGCCCGGCGTGCAACTGCTGCAGAAGCCTTTCACGAAGGTCGAGCTGGGATTGAAGGTGCGGGCGACGCTGGATGAGGGGAAGCAGTGAATAGTGAATAGTGGCTAGTGATAGGGGAATCGCGACTCCATCAGCAAATGGCCAGTAGCAGCTCGCTCATCCACAACCACTAGCCACTCATCACTTGGCGTTCGCCGCTGTAAAATTGTTCTCGAATCTTTCATCGCGGTAAATTCCTATCTTAGGCAGAGATCATGACTCAGCAGGAGGCGTTGAACTGTGAGTGAAACAGGTGCGGAGAAAAAAATCTGGGTGACGTTGACGGGGCTACCGCTGACGGTGAAGCTGGATTGGCCATTTCATCAGTCGACGTCGGGCGCGGATTTCTGGGTGCTGCATGGCGACCTTCATCTGGAAGGCTCGGAGGGGTTGCATGCGCCCGTGGCGGTGAATCTGTCGCAGACTGTGAAGGAAGTGATGACGTCACTCGAACCCAAAGACGCCGAAGCACCGGTGATCAATGCGCTGCGGAAGGAAGTCGACCGGCGACAAATTGAGTTCTTGAAATCGGGAAAGCTGCTGCCCGTGGCGTTTTCCAGCCGTCATTATGATTTCAAGCGACAGCAGTGGGTCTTCGGAAAAGCCAGCGACGAGACGATGGCGGAGTTTATCGAGCGGAAAGTGTATTGGCAGACGACGTTGGGAAAAACCCCACTTCCGGCAAATTCGGCCGGAAGTGGGGCACCCGCCGGAAGCGAGGCACCCGGGCGGGTGTGGATCGGAGATCCGGCCGAGGCGCAGTATTTGCAGACGACGCCGGCACATCTGATCGAAGTGGCAGCTCGGCTGGTGGCGGCGCAAGGATTGTTGCGGATTGAAGGCGAGTGGGCCGAGGCGACTCCGGGCTTGATGAATCAGGCAGAGCGATTTGAAAAGGCGCGGCGCGCAGCCGTCGAGGAGTTGGAGAAGAAGCACGCGTTCGAGCGAGGGTAGAAACAGATGGCTAGTGCGGGAAATCGAATCTGACCTCGACGTTGCTGCGGCCGTCAGGGGCTAAAGCCCGTCCATTTCCGCCTTCTCACGCAGCCCTGAAGGGCCGCTCTTCCACAAACAAACATTCCACTCACCAACAAACATTCCAAGAACAGTCTCTGCCCTATTCTTCGCTCGCGGGTTTACGAGAGAATAGTCCCCAGCAGAAGCGCGGGGCGATGGCGTAGTTGATCTGCACGAGCACGATCGCGGCGATGCTGTAGTAGGTGTTCAAAAAACTCAACGCGGCGCCGGCGGCATAGAGAGATTGCGCGATCACGATGCGTCGGACAACTGCAGCGTGAATGTCGGAGGGCACATCGTCAGGGAGAAGATGGGCGCGGGTAGCGTAGCTCCAGCTCCAGTAGAGCATCGTGCCTAATAACAGAATATTGAACCAATAGAGCAGCAGAGCTGTGCGATAGTGGATGAATTCGGCGAGCAGCGAAGTGGAGAAAGGCGTGAGTGTGATCGCGCAGAGAAAGCCGATGTGAATCCAGGCCAGATTGCGGTCGGCGCGGGCAAAGTGGTTGAGTTGAGTTTGCTGGCCAACCCAGAAGATTCCGTTGGTCATGACGCTCATGAGGAAGACGACAAGTCGCGGCGCGAGGGCGGCGAGCGCATGCCAGAGATCGCGCTCGGAGTGAATGGCCTCCACGGTGGGCACGCGGAGATCGAGCACGAGCAGAGTCATCGACACGGCGAAAATGCCGTCACTGAGGGCCGCAAGGCGTTCGACATTCTGTCCGGCAACACGATTGTAGACAGAGCGCATCGAACAGAGTTTAGCGGTTAGCGGGGACTACCAGCAAAACTTGATTCCAAGGCCGCGATCGACGCGGAGGGTGAAACTTTTGGGGAACGTTTGGCTGAGGTGGATCGGAGTTCGCCGAGTGCTTCTCTGTGTCGGATTGTGCATCATGATCGGCGGCTCGGTCCTGGCGCAAGATACGCCTCCGCCGCCTTCCGCAACTCCGTCGGCACCGGAGCCACAGTCGCCTCAAGGTCAGACATCGACGGAAGAAAAGAAAGATGAGAACCCGAATCCGGCCCAGGCCGCAGCGGAAAAAACCAAGGAAGTGACGATCCAGGCTGTAGAGGCGACCAAGGAAGCAGGCAAGCAGGCTCTGTTCAAAGCGCGCGACTGGGAGACTGGCTGGTTCACGGGGGCGTACGTAAAAAAAGGAAGGAAGCGAGTTCCGATGACCGCGCAGCAGCGGCTCGATATTTATCTGCAACAAACGCTCGTCAGCCCAAGCGACTACATGAAGCGGGCGTTTGCCGCAGGGATCGATCAGGCGCGCGGTGTTCCGTCGCAATGGGATGACGGCTGGGGCGGATACAGCGAGCGCTTCGCGTCGCGCGAAGGGCAATTTATTTCCGCCAACAGCTTGGCGGCGCTGGGGAATGCGGCACTACGCTATGAGCCGCGGTACGATCAATGCACGTGTTCGGGGTTCTGGCCGCGGACGAAGCACGCGATCCTGCGGAATTTTGTGACTTACGACCGCAGCGAGCAGGAGTTGCGTCCGCAATTGGCTTTGTACGGGGGAGCATTTGGAGGCGGACTGGTCTCGAGTTCGTGGAAGCCGCATCCGCGCGACATGTGGAGCGATGGCGCGTACGCAATGCTCGGTCAGGCGGGATATGGAGCGTTGCTGAATTTCTTCATCGAGTTCGCCGGAGACATCAATCGAAAAATCGGCGCGAAGAAAAGGTAGTTACCGTGCTGGCAAACTACACAGAGGTGCTAAGAAATTTCCTGCCTCGATTCCAGAATTTTCCCCCATAAGAAAATCGGAGGCGGCCTGATCGCAGGCATGAATCTTGGATGATTCAATGATCCGGGGCAGTTTGTCGGGTAGGCAACATGCGAGGATCGCCCCCTCGTGTGGTGCGTCAGCCTGATCTTTACAATCCTGCCCCCATTTGCGCTGGAAAAGAGAACTGGTCTTGGTGCGCGGCAAGGGTCCGCGAAGAAAATCTTTCGCACGCGTTATCTGGTAGCAGGTCGTACTACTTGCGAGACAACGACGCCCAGCGTGAGCAGCGACATCAGAGAGATGATACCGAGCGAAATCACGCAATAGATGCACCACACGCCAAGAACATGGGCTTCGATATTGGCCAGATAGAAAGAGAATGCCAACCCCGCGAACGTAGGGATAATCAGAAGCCGGTAGGAACGAAAAAAAGCGAGCAGGGCCATGAGAATGTATCCGGCGATGCCGACCGCCGCGACCGGAATGGGCCCGAGCATGGCAAAGCTGCTGTGATTGACCACGCCGCAATCCCAGTGCTCGTTGATGCTGCACGGGGAATCCCCGTATTCGCGATAGTGCTCGCGCAAAGCGAGCGAAGAGACGATGATGCCCATGAGGGAGAGGGTGAGCAGGAGATATTTCATGATCTTTCACTCCTTCAATTCGGGCGAGCGCGGAAATCAGCCGGGGCTAAAGCCCAGTCAGGGTGCGCAAATTATGCGGCGCTGAAGCACTGCTCTTCCACGGTCACCGCTCATTACTACGGCATAGCCGATTAACAGCATCACCGTTGACTAAGATTTCTGCGCGGTGGCGGCGTCTTTAATTAGATCAGAAACTTGCCAGTCGCCGCCGTGATACCACGTCACAATCTTGCCATCTGGGCCGATCACCGCTGTGCTCAGGTTATGCGTGATCAGACCACCTTCGGGCTGAACCGTGAGCGCGAAGAAGTCGGCGATTTTGGGCAGATCCGCGATACGCGGGGCAGCGAACTGCCAGCGACGGAACAGGGAGGCGTCGTGCGTGTGAGCCACTGAAAATCCGTACTCGCGCAGGACTTTGGGCGTGTCATGCTCGGGGTCGAAGCTGATGCTTAACAACTGCGCCTTGTCGAGCGAAGGATTCTGCTCGAGCTGTTTATAGATTTCGTCAAAGTTGCCGCTCATACGTGGGCAGAAGTCAGGAAAAGGGCAGCGCGTGTAGATGAAGGTGACAAAGACGACCTTGCCCCGATAATCGCTGAGCGAAAACTTTTTGCCATCCTGATCGATGAAAGAGAAGTCGGGAACCTTTTCGCCTGGGGACGGCAGGTGGACAGAGTTCGCGCCCTGGGCAGGAGGAGCTTTCGCGTGCGCTGTGACTTTCACATTCTCGAGCCAATAGTCAGGCTCCGCATTTTCATCCTTCGGATTCGTCTGAACGACCACAACCACGGCCCAGATGGAATCTCCGGGTGAGAGGTCGCGGAGCGCGGACGGAGGCTTGATCTTGTAGGACATCGCCATGGCGTCCATGAATCCGGGGATGTTGTCGCCGTTGATCAGAGCCGACTGCGCCTGATTGTCGATCGAGATCACACGGCCGGTGAAGGGATAGCGCTTCGTCGCCGGAGCTTTCGAGCCGTGGCAGGCAGAGACGAAGAAAGCACCGGCGCAAAGCAGCGCGAGGAATAGGAAGCGATAAGTGCGATCGTTTGGATTGTTCACGTCGTAAACACTTTATCGCGGAAGATGACTTCTTTGCTATCTGGCGGAGGAGGTTGTCGGGTGGGTGAAAGCCCTGCCACTCCTCGGAGTCGCAATCGGCCTACGAATTTTCCAACCAGTACAAGACGCTTTGGAATTCACGCAATCTTCATCGTTTTGTTACAGAACTGTAACAAAGCCGATCTAGCGTCTAGCCTGCATTCCAAGTGCTGTTTAGATTCCAGAATTCGTTGGGGCTCGATTCCCGGCACCAAACCAGGATCACTCTCAAATCTGGGAAGACTCTCAGGAGATCACTATGAAGAAGACTGCATTGGCTCTGGGGCTAATTGCCCTCGCCGGCGTGGCGACCGCTCAACAAGGCGCGGTTCCCAAAGACATTCCACATCTGGATCACGTGTTTTTCATCATGATGGAGAATCACGGATACCGGCAGATCATGAATAACCCGAACGCTCCGTTCATCAATAGCTACGCGATGAGCGCGAATCTTGCGACGAATTATTACGCCGTCGGCCATCCCAGCCTGACGAACTATCTGGAATCGGTGGGCGGTTCGAACTTCGGCATCCGCAGCGACAATTCTCCCGACTGGCACGATGCCAGCTGCCAGCCGAATCTTGCGACTGGATTGGTGAATACGGACAATCCGCCGAGCCCGAATATTTGCCCGATTGCCGGCAGCGGGACCGATGCGGCGACTCCAATTCTGGACTGCACGAATGAAGTGACCGGACCGCCGTGCGCGATCGACGTTGACGGAAAGAAGGGATATCCGGCGGTGAGTACCACGCTCGG
>Ga0181537_10003040_pt1 | contig 14552 bp, 21 predicted proteins | sample PEATcosm2014_Bin_39_FD_119765 | JGI IMG/M metagenome (GOLD analysis project Ga0181537, IMG submission 119765) | Peatland microbial communities from MTU Mesocosm Facility, Houghton, MI, USA - PEATcosm2014_Bin23_10_metaG | ecosystem: Environmental > Terrestrial > Soil > Wetlands > Peat | place... | reverse complement strand
CGCTCGCGGATCGTGCGGTAGGCGCGGTTGATCAGCGTGCCTGTGTAGGAATAGGGCATCTTCGGCACGCAGCCCCGGAGTTCCGTCCGCATTGAAAGGAATGACATTGACTACTTACTCCCAAGTCCCCCACCTGTAAAAACGGCGGCAGCCGAGGCCGCCGCCAGTGTTCACTCCCCGATGCAACCTCTTAGACCATCGTCGCCTTTAATCTGATAACCTCAGCGGAAAGATTCGTTCCGTTCGCAACTTCCGTGGAGATAGCGCCGAAAGCGGCGGACGTGGTGAACCACTGCAACACAACCTTCTGGAACGCGCCGCCCGCTGGCAGTGACACCGAGGGCGTAGTAGTTGCCGTTCCGGTGAATGCCTTCACGACGTAGTTCCCGCTCGCAGTATAACCCTCGCTATACAGGCCGAACGCTCCCTCGAACGTGTCAAATCCGCCCATCCCGAGGTCCGAGGCGTTGATAATGTCGCCAGTCCCGGAGGAGGTTCCAATATTGCCGTAGGACGCAGGGCCGTTGTGGTCCCACAGCATTTGAATCTTCGATCCCCACGGCTGGGGGTAACCGGCTACAGGTGTGTTAACGTTCGCCATTCGTCAATTCCTCCCTTAGAGTCGCCCGAAGCCACGCAGCAGCGCGACCTTTGATGCCGCCGAAGTCGTCACGGTGCCAAGCGACACGCCCAAGTGGGCCGCCCATGTAGCTTGAGTGATCGCCGCGCCGTTGTCCGCGCAGGATGGCACGACGGACGACGCTTTGGCGATGACCATCGAGCCGGCGGTGGTCGCCGTGACCGTCGAGTCGAACAGGACCGAGGCGACGCCTGCGATCTGAATCCAGCCGTAGTAGTTCTTCGTGAGGACGTTGATCCACACGCCAAAGACGTAAGTCGGGACGGAGGTCGAAGGCTGCGCGTCGCCGTAGGCCACGTAGGATGTGGTCGCAGGGGACGTGGGCAGCAGGTTGCCAACGTCGGTGGCCTTGAGGAACGCAATCGCGCCGACGACCGGAGCCTGCGTGGTGTACGTCGCTTGGACGTAGCAGTAGATGCCACCGTAGAGCGTGCCCACGGTGGTGTCCGACAGCGCGTAGGCGGTCGCGTCATCGAGGATGATACGGTCGCCGGGCAGGGTTTGGTTGCCTTGAGTGGCGGGGACGGCTGTCGGGACGGACTGAATCTGCCCGCCGACCGTCTGGTCGTTCACGTCGTTGAGGTTGGCGGCTGTGAGAAAGTCCGCCTGCTTTGTAAACCATCCGCCTGCCATAGCATTCTCCTCTGATCGAAATCGTTGCGCCGCGTCTTAGAAGCCAGCGCCGTAAAGCTGTTCGTTGTCGCGGGGGGACAGGGTGTAAATATTGATGCCCACCTTAAAGAATCCCATGACGTTGTCCGCGTTGGTCTGCGACCGAATCCACGGCGTGAAGCTGAAGTTGTACTCCGGGTCGTTGGTCGGACGCACCTTCCAGCCCTTGGTGCGAATCCAGAAGAACACCTCGCCGGGGTTGATGGTCGTGGCCGACGGAAGGTTTGAGATCGCGCTCTGGGCCGCGGTCAGAGTGGCCGAGGTGAACGTGGACGGCTTGACGGATGTCGTCTGCGACAGGCCGGACGGAAGAATCTGGCCGTATTTGGTCGAGGGGCAGAGCTTGTCCACCATGATGAGCGCGCTCATTACGCGGATGCCCACCATGCCCATGTTCACATCCTGTTCCTCAGCGTAGCGTTGCTTCGGCTCCAGACGCTCCAGCAGATAGGCGTAGAGGGCCTTGTTGCACACGCCGAGGTCGGGCTCCTGGACGCAGTTCAGGTAGGCCTCGACGAGGGGCTTGTACGTGATTTGGCCGGTCGCACCGGTCTGCGTGCCGAGCCAGATCGGGACCGAGTTCAGGACATTGCCGACGGCGCCGTTGCGGTTCTGGCCACCGTAGGAGGTGAATACGTTGCCGTCCCAGGAATTGTTGATGCCGTCGTTCATCGCCTCGGAGAATCCGTTGATGAAGATCACGCGGTTCTGGAGGATGACGGACGAGGACGCCTGCCCGTGGCGGAAGATGTCGATGCCGAGATCGGTGTTGGCAGCCTGCACCGCGTTGGTCATGTAGGCGTCGATGATCTTCACCTTGGCGGCTGGACCGGCGTTGATCACGCCCACCTGCCACAGGTTGACCGGAATCTGCTCGATGTACTCCTTCGGCACGAAGCCGGTCGCGGCGAGAATCTGCTTCTGCACCACGGTGATGTCAGAGCCGGGCGCGATGGCGCCGCCGTTGACGCGCTGGTACTGGAACACGTTCTGCATGATCGTGCCGCCGAGATACTCGTCGAGGGCACCGGAGAGACGCATCTTGCGGAGCGTCGTGGAATCGACGAAGAAATTATCGGCAACCACGTCATCCTTGAGGTCGGCCAGCGTGGTGGCGCTGATTTGGTCAAAAACCGGATCGGCAGCAGGCGCGATTGCAATCTGGAACCACCGCACTGCGACCGTGATAAGAAATCGGAATAGCCCGTTCATGCTGTCACCTCTCCTGAAATCGTTGACGCAACGTCGCGCTGTTAGTGAACCAATCCCGCCTTCTCCAGGCCTTGCAGTCCCTTCGCCACCCGTGCGTTCTCCTTCTCGGCGTCGGAACGGTTCCACGGCTGGGACTTCGGGTCCGCGCCGCTGAGGACACGTCCCGCGAACGGGCTGCTGGACGGCAGGCCGGGTCCGAGCAGGGGGTTCGACTCCGGGTGCTCGGACTTGTACTTGGACACAGCCTCGGCGGCGATCTTGGCTTCGTAGGCGGCCTTGGACTCGGCGGACTTGGCGTCCCGCGCGGCCTGTACGCCATACTTCTCCATCCACACTTGCTCCATTGGCACCTTGCGCGCAACGGCCTCACGGCGGAGTTCGCGGAAGTTCGGACGCTTCGATGGATCGGTGCCGAAGAGTTGATAGTGCTCGTAGATGATGTCGGCTTGCGAGGCGATCCCCTCGCCTTCGCGCTCGGCGACTTGCATCAGCGTCTCGCGGGTGACATACGGCTCCAGCACTTTCGGGTCGAACGCTGGCGTCTCGCCAGAGCGCGGCGTCACAGAGCCGGGCTCCAGCCGTTCAGCGACCTCGACCAGTCCGAGTTCCTGCATCTTCTTGTACGCGGCCTCGGCCTTGGCGGCTTCGATCTTGGCCGAATCGCGCTCCCGCAGGTACGTCTGGTTCTGCGTCTCCACCTGCTCGCGCCATTCGTTGTTCTGGCGGATGACCTCGGCGGACTTGCGCATGGCCTCGGCGGCAGCGGCGGCTTGTTTCTCGAACGCCTTGCGCGCGACGGGCGTGTCCAGCAGCTTGATCTCGTCTGCGGTCGCGCCGTTCTCGGCTAGGAACTCTGCGTAGGTGGCCATGATGATCCTCCCTTACTTCGTCACTGGTGCTGTGGGTGCCGCAGGCGGCGCTGGCGCCACGGGCACGGTTCCGGTTGCGGTGGTTGCGGGCAGCGGACGTAAAGTCGTCGTCGGCGTTGGCTTCGCGTCGGTCGGCAATGGCTGCGGGTTGTAGGCCACCGCGCTCATCGCCAGCGACAGTTGCTTCGCGGCCTCGTCGGTGAACTTGGATGTCTCGGGGAACCGCTTGGCCACGGCGCGCACGGAGCGCATGGCTGAGGCGAACAGGTTGACCGCGGACGATACTTCCTCGGTGCGGGCAACGGCAGCCTCGGCGGCAGCAGCGTTTGCGTCCCGCGCGGCCAGTTCCACGTTGGCGATGCGTGTGAAAGTGTCGTTGGCGGCCAGCGGCGCGAGGTCGCTAGAGCCGGATGCGGTGATCAGAGATTGAACGGTGGTCGGTGGCATAATGCCCTCCTACTTCTTGCCGCCTTTGCGGTTTTTCTTCTTGGACGTTTCCACCTTCGCACGAAACGGCCCTTGCTTCTCGTGTACCATCTGATGCTTCTTGTGTCCCTTCATCGCTTCCTCCTCGATCTTAACTCGGTGGCACTGGCGGCGCGGCGGGCTCGGTCGGCTTGCCTGCGGCCATGACCTTCATCTGAACCTCGCGCATTGCATCCATGATCTTCGATATCGCAGGCTGCGCGCCCGGAACGCTCTTGCCTAACTCGCGTAGCATCTGCACGACCTTGATGACCGATTGCGAATTCTGCTCCACAGTCGGCGATGGTGCCGCAGGCGCAGGCGAGGCGTCCGCTCCAGCCTTCGGGGGCGCAGGCATCGGCCCTCCGGGAGGCGGCGGAACAGTCGCCAGCGGCGCGGTCGCCATCCTACAGCGCCTTTCGTGCGGCCTTGGGCGCTTGCCCGTGGCCCTTGGCGTGGGTTTCCTTCATGTCGGAGTGGAGCTTGAAACCGGGGCCACGCTTGCCGTGGTTGCCGGCCTTCGTGCCCTTGATTGCGGACTTGCCCTTGCCGTATGCCATCGCTGCGACCTCGTGGGACTGGGAGTAGAAGGGGGTGGGACACGGTTGATCCCGCCCCTGACCTCGGTTGATCCTGACTCGGAGAGTGTGGACGCCTTGCGGCACTGCACTCGTTTCCGGGTAGGGCGGGTTACTTGTGGCGCTTTTTGCTCTTTTTCTTGCCAGCCATCTCGAACGGGCTGATATTGGGAATCATGGTTATCTCCTTTCTCAGTGCTGCGTATCGGATTCTGGCAAACGCAAAAAGACCCTGATCAAAGTCGAACAAGAAAAGTCGGATGGAGGAAGCTACTTCAGAATCCGTTTGACTTTTGCTATTCGACTCGATCAGGGTCTTTTCGGAAAGTTGCGAAGTACCGTAACTCTGCAACCCCAGCAAGAATCCCAATTACAGGTTAGACCATGACGTGGATTTAATGTCAAGAAAATAATTAGCAGCGCCTTAAAAAGTGATCACGATAATGCGGACGATCAGGGTCTTCACGGCGTTCGACAGCGTGGCGTTTGGTATGGCAGTTAGCACAACGTACTTCGCACTTTGCTATTTCTTCGAGAAGTGATCGTATTGTGCCTGTACGGTACGCGATGTCTGACACCTCGGTTATCTTTTCTCCACGTACATGATCGAATTGAAGAACATCCGTATCGGCGTTACCGCAGTCCACGCAAGGGTGAGATCGGAGGTAACGAGCCACATAGCCCACCTTTTGGGCTATACGCTTGAAATCGTCCTCGTACTTCGCTGCGACAGGATTAACGACTTCAACCATCGTATAGACAGGGCCGTCCAGCACTGTTTCGTCTGGCGCAAGTTCTTCCAATTCGTCTGTGGATAGATTAGACGACGTTCGTAGACGCTCCTCAAATTCCGCACTCTGCGCGCAGCCCTGACCAAAATTTATTGTCAGTCGGCCCGTTGCCCGTTCCTTAGCCAACTCACACAACACATCAATTACAAAGCCTGCCAACTCGCGCCGATAACGCATCCAGCGCCGCACTCGCGTGACCATGTGATGATCATCAACAACTCCAATGGTAAGCGCTGCACTCAAACGGTTTTCCCTCCGCCTTCGGATTCGCTGATGAACGCGCGGCCATTGGGCTTCTGCTTCAGCGCAGGCTCGGCGTTGCCGCTGGGCGGTCGGCCTTCCTGCTCCTTGCCGCCAGCCTGTGCGCCTGCCATGTTCATCTGGCCTTGCTCCGTGATCGACATGCCGAGTTCCTTCATCTTGGCCGCGAAGATGAGATTCTCTTCCTGTTCCTGCTGGAACTTCTCGCGCACAGTCGCACCGGGGATAGTGCCATAGTTCGGCACCGACCACGAATCCGCGATGGTCTGCGAGTCGATCTGCACGCCAGCCTTCTTCAGTTGGATGAGTCCCAGCCGCATCACCATCTGCGTCATTTCGTGAAGCGAGCGCGGCGTGATGACAAAGCGCAGGTTCGACGCGAACACTCTGGCGCGTTCCGGCTGCGTGGCCCTGGAGGTCGCGGGTTTCTCCGCCGTGCCGGGGTCTTCGCCGGGCAGCAGCGCAGGCACCATCGTGTCCGGCTTGTAGTCGAACGCCTCCATCGTCATGTTGTCCTCGCCCACCACCTTCATGATGCGCGCCGGGGGGACGTGTTGTAGCACGAGGAACTTCACCTGATCGGCGAGCTCGCGCATCGGCGGCTCCATGGCGCGGGACATGTCCTCGACGATTGGGCCGTTCGCCTCCATCAATTTTTCGAGGTCGTCCCCAGCCATGCGGGCCTTGGCGAGGGCCATCACGTCCTTGATCGCGTGCTGCTCGTCCATCGCGTTCTTGAGGAGGTCGTAGAACTTGAGCGTTGTCTCCTGCGTGACGTAGACCTCGGGTGGGACGACCATCTCGAACGGCTTGGTCACCGCCGAGCCGTCGAAGCCAGCGCGGCCGCGCGGCGCCATGGGGTCGAACTGCTGCGCTTCCTTCTTCGTGACCGCGTTGATGTCGTAGGCCAGCGGAAGGTCGAGCTTGGCGCGTTCCTTGTCCATCGTGCCGCGTTCGATCTCGGTCATCGCGGTCTGGATGTCGTAGCCGTCGCGCACCATCGAGAAGCCAAGAGGCTCCCACGGCCAGTGGTCGGTGGAGAAGGGGATGCCGGGGAAGCGCCCGTGCCAGTCGAACGATGGCCCGTCGTACATCACGCAGGCCTCGGAGGAGATGAGCAGGCGGCGGTACGGGTAGAGGAGTTCGCCCGGTTGCACGAGGTACGACCACGACGTGTCCTTCTCGCCCATCGGGATCGGGGAGGAGGTGGTGTTCCGCGTGAGGTCGATCACGTAGGTGTAGCGGATCGGGCACATGAGTTCGCCTTGGCCTGGCGTGCCTGACGCGGACTTGCCGAAGGAGAACATGCGCTGCCACAGGTTGCCCTGTGCGGCTTGGCGGATTTCGTTCGAGTACCAGTACTGGGAGGACGTGGGACGGAGGTAGGATTGCCATTTGGGAAACATTCCATGCGCCATGTACACCGGCATCTCGTCGAGGATCGTCATCGCGTAGGCCTGCTGGAAGTCGCCGCTGAGAGGGAGTTGCGTCGGGAGGATGGATGGCGCGCCGTAGGACAGCAGGCGGACTTGGCCTTGGCCTTGGCCTCCCATGTCGCGAGAATAGACGGGGCGGACCCAGCCGGTGCAGGTCGCCGCGGCGTATTGCAGCGCCTCCTTGATCTTCACGTCGGCGAAGGATTCGAGATACCACGCGCGGACGTAGAGGTTGAAGAGTTGCGCGTTGGGCGCGAAGGCGGGGTTGTCGGAGGAGTAGCCCCACAGGGGGCGGAGTTTGGCCATCGTGCCGACGACTTCACGGATGTTGCGTTTGAGGTGGTTCGTGTTCAGGTTGGAGCGGTACTTGGTGGCTTGGTTGCCGACGATGCCGCTGATCACGTCGAGGGCTTTGCGGAAATCGGTGAAGCCGCGCTGGGAGCGGAGCCATGCCTGACCCTGCTCCTGGCATTCTTGCAGCCAGCCGAGGCGGCGCTCCGGCGGGGAGGCCTGCGGCGGCACCTGCCACTCCCACAGGCGGCCGTCCTGGCGCTGGGCGTCGATGGTCACAGGGACTCCCGCAGCAACTCCTCGGCGTTCCGTGGGCGGTCGTTCTCTCTCATTTCGAGGTAAGCCGTGTCGCAGGCGAATCGCTGGCGGTATTTCTCCCGCTTCTCCTCGCGGAGCTTGATGTACTCGCGGAGGAAGTCGCGCTCGTACTGCGACGTGGCCGAGGACGCGAGCTTCGCGTGGATGTTGTCGATCACGCGCTGCCGGGCGGAGGCGAAGGCTTCCTCGTCGTGCTGCAACTCGCGCTGGCAGCGGTCGTTGGTCGCCTGCTGGAGGCGGCGTTGCAGGGCGTCCACCTCGGTCAGCGTGTTGGCCTCGCGGTCGAGGCAGTCGGCGGGGCAGGGAGTGGTGTCGTCGGGGGGCAGGAGAACGGTGCCGTCGCGTCGCTCGAAGAACCGTAAATGTATGGGCATCGTCGCCTCCGTCTATTTATACCACGCGCTACAAGTCTTCGAGTGTGATCGGCTTATATCCATCCAGCGACGTGGTAGGAAACGTCGCCGCGCACGCGCCAAGGTCGAGCGGCGGCTTGCGTCCGGCTTCCGCGTCGCCCATGAACCGCTTGTGCGACCGATCCGTCTTCGATTGCTTCCCACGCACGATCTGGATGGAGATCGCGGCGGCGAATATCCCGTCGTCGTGCTCGCCGTCCTCGTGCTCCTGCTTCACCTTGCCGCCGGCTGTGGAGTGGGACTCGAAGTGTTCGCATTCGTGCAGCGTCCACGGGGAGTTGAGTTCGTACCAGCCGTGCTCGATGGTGTCGATGAAGTCGCCGATCAGGATCGGGCGCGACCAGCCGAAGGTGTACCATCCGGCTTTGTTCGACTTGGTGGATTTCACGTTGTCGTAGCGGCCAAAGCGGAAGATGCGGTGGTAGCCCATCTGGCGGAGTTGGACGAGGACGATGTCGCCGACCGAGGCGACCACTTCGGGCGCGACGAGCGGTTGGCGGTGGATCATTCCCTCGGCGGTCATCGCGGAGGCGTACCACGCCGCGATGGCCATGACGAAGGCGTAAGCCTGGGAGTGGGAGACGTAGCAGGAGCGGAACTCGGCGGCTTGGATATCCGGCAGGCCCGGCGCAGGAGCGACCTCGGTGACGCAGATCACGGTCGCGTCTTCCCCCTTGCCCTCCGCCGTGTCGATGCCGATGGAATAATCGACGCCGGGGCGAGGGGGATGCCACACGAAGAGCTTTCCTTGCGAGGCGTCCCAGAAGGCGTCGGGATTAGTTTTCTTCCATGACTCGACGCGGGAGTGGTCCCATGTGAGCGGGATCAGTTCCCAGTTGTACACAGGCCCACGCGGATTGCGGAACAGAACGGGGATGCGCGGCTGCGAGTAGTCGATGTCGTCCGGGTCGGCCTCGTAGTCGGCTTCGATGGATTGGCCAGCGAGGCCGTAGACGGAGTAGTCGCGCTTGCGGTCGCGGTCCACGCGGGTCATCACGTCGTGGCCGAAGACGGATTCGGAGGAACGCTGGAGGGCTTCAACGTCGTCGCCGGCCATTTCCTGAAACCACGTCCCTTCGAGGGACTTGGCTTTCGCTTCCTCGTGGCCGACCTCCCAGAACCATTGCTGCTCCAAGGGCATCGTGCCGTCGTGCCACCACTGGCGCTTGTCGGGGAGTTCAGGATGCTCGACGCACAGGTGCCGTCGAATCATATCGTGCGTGCGGACGTAGAGTTCAGCCTTCGCTACGTGCTCTCGCGTGTCAGGCAATCTATTTTCGTAGAATCCCGGCGGCACCGGATGCGCGCGCAGCCACGCGGGCTTCGGATAGATGTCGAGGCCCACGAACCACGGCAGGAACAGCGGGAGGAGACGCGAGGTGCCCTGCGCGTAGTTGGACTTCGAGAAGCGCCACGTGTCCGCCCACCAGCCCACGTCGCCCTCGCCCGTTGACTCCAGAATGCCGAAGATGGACGGGGACGGATGGACGGCCTTGAACAGCGCGGCCTCGATCTGGTCGGCGGCGTTCGAGAAGGAGGCGCATTCACTAAAGATGGTAGACCGTGGGAGTTGCGCCACGGGCGATACCACTCATCTGGTTTCCGTGTTGGATGGATACACCAGAGTTTAAGGAGCCGAATTCCAACTTACCTCTGTCAGATTCGACTCTCGCTGTGTATTGCGGACGCAGCCAGCAGGGCAGCATGTCGTAGGCCATCAGGAGTTTCTTGGCCATCATCAGGGACTTCCCCTGGTCGGCGGACGCGATGACCGCGTTGACGCCGTAGGAGAACACGATACGGAGCATGATCAGGAGTTCGACCACGGTCGTCATGCCCAGTTGCCTCGCCTTCAGGATCATAATCTCGATGGCTACGTCCAAGCCTTCGAGGTCGCCGATGATCCCAAACAGGATGGATTGCGCGACGCGGAACGCGAACCGCTTGATCACGCCCTCCTCGTCGATCACGTTGCCGTAGCGGGTGATGCCGTAGGACGCGTCGCACATCACGAGGCAGCGTTCGTTGAGTTGCCACTGCGTCTCCCACGGGTCAAGGCGCTGGCACGCGACGGGCTGGCCGGAATCGTCGTAGATGTATTTGCCCTCGTCGCGGAGGTATTGGTCGTAGGCCGCGACCTCGTCGATGGAGTGGGGTTGAGGCGTGAAGTGGAATACGTCCTCGACCTCGGTGCGGATGCGCTGCGCGACTTTGGTAGGGTGGTACATCGGCTACTCGTCAGCCTCAACGTATTCCGCTTCCACCGTCTCCCGTTCCCGCCGCTCGAACGCACGCGGCAGCGACTCGCGTTCCGTCGCCGCAGGGAGTTGCTGGACGGTGGCCGCAGGCAGCGCCGCACGTTGCCGCGCCTCGACCATGCGGCGGATGGTGTCCTCGGCTGGCGGGAGGGACGCGGCGTCGGATTTCGCTGCGGCGGCGGCGTTCGCCGTCGCCTGCACGCCGATGTTGATCGTCGATCCCTTGGGGGAGGGCGTGAATCCCATGTGCTTCAGGTGCGCCATGCGGTCGTCCACCATGGCGGGATCGAGCGCGAACTCAGACGACTTCTCGACGATCGCCTCGTGGCGCTCGGCGGCGCGGATCGCGCCCAGCTGCGACTTCTGGAGGCGGATGACTTCCGCGATCACGCCGAACATGCGCGTGGGGGAGATGCCAGCCGCGATGCAGAACGCCTCGAACGGGAGCGTCTTGCGGACGAAGGATGGCAGCAGGATGTTGTCGTGCTTGGAGATGAACTTGCGCGCCTCGGGGAGGTCGCTGGCGCGCAACGCCTCCAGCGCGGTGGCCTTGCCGTCCTTGAGTTTGGCGAGGAGATGGCCGATCTTCGGCGCGTCGGCGACGGCGTTTGGCTGCACGCCCAGCATCTCGTAGGCGCGGCGGCGGCGGTCGCGGGACTCGGGGGTGGAGGGGAAGGCCACGTCAGTCCTCCTGCCCGCGTCCGTCGTAGCCGGCCTCGAACGACTCCCGCGTGGCGATGGAGAATTCGGCGCGGCGCGTGGGACGGCGGGTCGGCGGCGCGAGGCGGTCGAGGGCGTCGGCGATGCGACGGAGATAGACGAGGACGCGGGGCATGGCTCGTAGGGTCATCGGTACTGTGCCTCCCAAGCGTCTTGCACATCGCGCTCTGCTTTACAAAGTATGTCAATAGGGGCATAGTGCCCAGTCCAACTGAACAGGGAATCACTCCGCTCTAGGTACGTTATGACGCGGCTGAGGATGTAGCTTCCGTCCCAGTATCCCAACGGCCTACCCTCTTCAGGCACGGACGATGGCTCGGCTTTGGCTGTCCACCAGTTGAACCATCTCACAGTCCCAACTCCTTTCGCATCTCCGGCGTCACGTCACTCAGGTCAGGCTCCGCGAACTGGCTGGCCTGCATCCCCACGTCCGACGGGGCGTAGTCCACGAGTTCCTCGCGCTTGTGTCCGTCCTGGCCCAGCACCTCGACCGCGATGGGCAGGGAGTGTTCCACACGCGCGAGGTTCGGGGATGCGATCTCGCGGGAGAGTTGCGTGGCGGAGAGGATCGCGTCTGGCGATGGCTGCACCAGAGGCATCGTCGGCTCCAGCGCGCCCAGTTGCGGAGATTCCGTCACCTTGTCCTTCGCCTGCGTCCGCGAACGCACGCCCTCGGTGGCGGTCGGCATCTGCGGCAGGTCGAGGTGGAGGGTCAGGCGGAGGTCGTAGGCGACGCGGGAGTACGCCGTCTGGCCTGCGAGGAAGCCGGATTCGGAGCACATCCGCGCTACGTCGTCCATGATGATGCGGGCCAGTTCCGGCCCAGCGAGTGGCTTGTTGCTGACCAATTCCTTACTCGTCATTGCGCTTGCTCCTTCGTTTGGATAAGTATAATTCCGCCTTCGCCTGCAACACCAGCCGCGGCTCCCGTGGGTCGTCCAGCGCCAAGCGGCGGATCACACGCATCTCGATGCCGAGGGACAGGAGGTGGAGCAGCCACTCGCGCCATTCGCGCTGGACGGCGGTCATGTTCGTCGGGCCACGGGTGGAGGCCCACACGGCCAGCGGCCCGCGCCACTCGCGCCAGCGGCGGTCGCAGAGGACGGCGAAACGCGGCGTCGCCGTAATCGAGGTCGTCGGTGTCGTCGCCAGTGTCATTTCGCGTCCGTTCCTTCCAGATCGTCCAGCCCCGGCGGTGGCGGCACCGTGCGCCCGCGTGCGGCCACCATCGGCCACGTCGTTCGAGGCTGGCTCATGTTCGCATCCATCGGATTGTGCGTCTCTGGCTCCGCGACTCCATTCAACGACGTAGGTTCCGCAGGCAGCGCCGCCCGCAGCGCCTTCGCGTCCCGGCGCGTCCGCACCAGCCGCGTGCCCGAGCGCGGATCGGTGATGTCGAGTCCCAGTTCCTTCGCCAGGCCTTTCACCTTGGCGAGATGGCGGTAGCGCCGGCGGTCGTCCACGTTGCGCTCGCGGATCCGCCGCACCTCCTGCGCGTCCATCTGATCCGGCCGCCGGGCATTGGCGCGCTGCGGCGGGATGTCCCAGTACGAGGAGCGGCAGAACGCGCAGTGGCGGGGGTGGGAGATCCGCGCCCACCACTCCCAGCCGCAGCGCAGGCAGCGGCAGGCATGCTTGCCGCCGGGTTGTGGCGCCGCAGGCCCTCTGCGGTTCGTCGTCGTAGCGCGCGCGGGCGTCGGCGGGTCGAGAGAAGCGTCCAGCGCCGCCCACAGGCGGTCCATGGCGTCGTCGGAGGGCTGCTCGTCGTTGATAGCGTTGGGGTCGATCATCGCTATTGCTTGACCAGCGTCGGCCCACCCGCGACCCCCGCCACAATATCCTCGTCCGGCTTCTTTAGGACGTGCATGTTTCCCATACGTGATCCCGGCGTGAAAGGAACAGGCACCGTTACGGAGATGGTGATAGTGCCGTTCAAGGCCATGGGAGCTCCATCAGGCCCACGCAGCATTCCAGCGGATTCCACGTCGGCGACAACGAACACCAGCGCCGCCTCCGTAAGGGTAACCCGAACAAGGTCACCCTTACGGATTTGGTTACCAATTGCGTCGATGGGGTAGGAACGCGTGGACATTAGAGTTTAGCCACCCACGCATCCAGCGCGGCCTGCGCCTTGGGCAGATCGGTGCCGAGCTTCGCACCGAGTTCGTTGATCAGGGTTGTGGCCCACGCTTGAGCGTCGGCTTTCAGGGTGGCGAGTCCGACCGCGTTGGCGGCAGGAGTCGGGGCGGGTGAGACGGGCGTTGTTGCCATGGTGGTTCCTCCAGTGTGAAATGTTGCCACCGGATAACGGCCCGGTGGCCCGCCGCCCCTGCGCGACATCACAGAGGGCCAGTCGATTACGACAGTTGATTGATCCCCATCGCCGTGGGCGTCGGCACAGGCGGCGGCGCAGCGGGCGTCAGCGGCACCGTGACCGTCGCGCTCAGTGGCGCGGTGGCGTTCGGCGGCGTGAAGCTGGAGGTGCAGGTGAGTTGGAACGACGTGGCCGGGTCGCCCGCGGTCGTCGCAACGGCCACCTGCGTCCCGTCGCTCGATGGCGTCAGCGCCAGCAGCGTGCTGCCGGTGGCGGTCCAGGTAAACGTGGTGCCCGCGGGGAATGCTGCTCCCGCAGGCGCGGTGACAACCTCTTGGAACGTACCGGTGTTCCCCAGAGTGATGCCCAGAATGGTCGGCGTGGATGTGCTCATGGTGCCTCCTTGGAGTTGGACGACGGACATTGCGGTCGGGGTGGGCTCGGGCCCGGAGTCGGACAGGAAAGTGATGAGGTCGCGCAGCGTGGATTCCAATCCCATGATCATGCGGGACTGGTATCGCACCGCAGCCGACAACCACAGTAGATTCAACAGGATAGCGACAGCTACGACGATCAGTGCGATCCCCATGACGACGACAGAGTACCATTCCCCTGCGCACGTGTCAAGGGTAATCTCGCGTGGCCTCTGGCATAGGCGACGGGCCCGCCGCGCAAACCTGTTGACGGCGTGGGACATAGCTGGGACGGCGCGAGGATAAAAAATAAAATAATGGAGGGTTGGAGGAGGGAGGGGAGGGGGGACGTGTCACCGCCCTCGGGTGGCCCGCCCCGCCGGACAACTCGCCCACCCCCGTGGCCAACGTTACAGGTTGTAATATTGTTACATCGACCGTCGGCGATCCGGTCCGCGCGTCCCACGTTCCCTGCCGCGACCGTCGGCAAGGTCGTCCCACGTGGCGGCCGGAGCTTGGGACGACTGGGAGCCGGGACTCGGCGTCGGCAGGGGACAAGGGCGCGGAATGGGACAAGGGATCGGCCGGCGTCGTCGGCGGTCGCACCAACGCCAATCGTCTCAATGTGAGACGTGGTGCCCGCGTCACCGTCGCCGAGTGTGTGTCAATCCTGACGCAGTGTGGCAAAGTTGACACAGTAGTGTGTCAAGGTTGACACAGTAGGAGCGGCCACTCCCTCCCACTCCTCCACTTACTACGCTGCCGCTGCCGCGACTTCGCTGCCGCTGGTGGCCAGTCGCAATGGCCATGCCACTCTGGCCGTCGCGTGGCGCAGGGTAGGATATAAATTCCCCTTATGGCTGCTATAACTATTATCAATACTCGCGTAACGTTTTTCCTT
>Ga0181537_10003039_pt1 | contig 14554 bp, 19 predicted proteins | sample PEATcosm2014_Bin_39_FD_119765 | JGI IMG/M metagenome (GOLD analysis project Ga0181537, IMG submission 119765) | Peatland microbial communities from MTU Mesocosm Facility, Houghton, MI, USA - PEATcosm2014_Bin23_10_metaG | ecosystem: Environmental > Terrestrial > Soil > Wetlands > Peat | place... | reverse complement strand
TGGATTGTATATTAGATTGCAAGAATTCAACTTTTACGCCGATTGCTAGAGATGAAGAATGGGAAAGTGGAGGCTGTCCACGCACTCTATATGTCCCGCCAGAACATAGATATCGTCATATTCTAGATCAAGAAGGATATTGCAAAGGTTGTGATGTATATTGGGATCGAAAAAAGCAAGAAGCTTCTCAAAAAAAGATTGATGATGTATAAGAGCTCAATATGCCCTCTCCACGAAAAACTGGTCCAAAAAAAGCTGCTCATCGCCCATACAAACCAATAGATTGGAAATTGGTCGATAAATATTTGAAAGCCGGTTGCAACGGCATTCAAATAGCTGCAAAATTTAATATGCATTGTGACACGTTTTATCAAAGAGTTGAAATAGAAAAAAAAGTAGGTTTTACCGAATATTCTTCTAGTAAAAAAAGTGATGGAGAAGCTGATTTACTTTTGCAACAATTTGAAGATGCATTAGGAATTGCGGAGAATAAAGGGAACACTCAGTTGCTCCTAAGATTAGGGGAAGAAAGATTAGGACAAGGAAAAAAGAGTGACCAATCTAGCCCAGATGAAGGAAGAATTGCTATCATCCTTCTACAAAAAATCGACCGACTTGAGTCGAGACTTCAATCCCTTGGACTTAGCGAATCAGCATTGGAGAATAAACAATCTCTATTGGATCAAGGACAGCCAGGGCAACAGAATCAAGTTCAAACTGAATTGGGCACAGCAACAGCTCTGGGACGATCCTCACCCATGCAAGATAATCCTGAAAGCTCGTCAGCTGGGAATAACGACGTATTCGTGCCTGATTTCACTCGATAGCGTACTTTGGGAGAATGATGTTCACGCAGGTATCATCGCGCATACTCAAGATGATGCAATGTCCATATTCCAAGATAAACTCAAGTTTGCTTTCGAGCAGCTCCATCCGAGTCTTAGAAAGCTTTTCCGCACAGTGGGTGATTCAGCCAGAGAACTCTCTTTCGCGCATGGGTCTACAATCCGTGTCGGTACATCATTACGTTCATCGACCTTACAACATTTACATATTTCGGAGTTCGGAAAGATATGCGCAAAATATCCAGAAAAAGCCCGTGAGGTCATATCTGGTGCACTCAACACTCTTGCAGTCGGACAAAAATGTATCATCGAGTCTACTGCCGAGGGAAAAGAGGGCTACTTCCACGACATGTGCCAAGAAGCGTTCCTCAATGAAAAGCTAAACAAGAAGTTATCCCCTTTAGACTTTAAGCCATTCTTCTTTCCCTGGTGGAAGGAACCTATGTATTCGATGGGTGTAGAGGCTGAGATTACTACTGAACTCAAAGAATACTTCGATAAGCTGGCTCTGGATGGCATCAACCTTACTTGGCCTCAAAAATGGTGGTATGCAAAAAAGTTCAAGGTGCAACGAGAGGATATGACGCGTGAATTCCCTAGCACTGCTACGGAAGCCTTCTCAGCCTCTCAGGATGGCTATTGGTTCGCTTCATATATGCAAGAGATGTATACAGCCGGAAGAGTCTGCAACATCGCCTATGACCGTGCATTGCCCGTTCATACTTCTTGGGACTTAGGACAGGCTGATTATATGTCCATCTGGTTCTTTCAGATCAACCGCTCTGATGATATCAACGTCATAGACTTCTGGCAAAAGAACAATACACCTCTCGATCAAATCTCCATCATGCTCAAAGGGAAAGGTTATAACTATGGAACTCATATCTGGCCACACGACGCTAACGCGCGCGATAGGGCAGGTATCACTTTTGTTATGCAAGCTCGTCCTCTTGGGCTTACTGGTATGGTTCTGGAACCTCATTCGTTTATTGATGGCATCAATCAAGTTCGCACTTCGATGTCTAAAATGTGGTTCGACAAAACCCGATGTGCAATAGGATTGAAGATGCTAGAGAACTATAAGAAGAAATGGAATGCTTCATTCGGGGGCTGGACTAGTGAGCCCGTTCACGATGAAAATTCGCATTGTGCAGACTCGATGAGATATCTTGTTGCTGGGTTGGCGAGAATACAAGGACGAGGTACAGCTCAAAGCGATGCACTGGCACTAAGGAAATACTTTGGAGAGGGAAGATGAATCCTGTGTTGAAAGAGATAATAGATAAGAATCCTGCACTTAGGGAAATGATGCTTGAAATTGCTCGGAGGAACCCTGATAAAAATGGAATGATTTTTTCAGATAAGCTCAGGAAGCATCTCTCTAAATGGGGAAAAATGGATATTCGAGAAGCCTTTAAAGATCCTGAATTCTTAAAAGCTTTGCTGGATTATACAGAAGATGAAAAATGATTCTAGAGGAGGTGGGGTAATGGTAGAAGAAAGAAATGCAATACTCAGAAACACACAAAAATCCAATGAAAAGCATACTCAAGAACAGATTCTCGAAGCTTTACTGGAAATAAAAGAAAACTGTCGCATCCTTCGCGCTAGGATGGTTTCCCTTGAATCTTGGATGGCAGCTCTATCAAAAGGGAAAGATCTGGATGAATCTCATACATTCGCTAAAGATTTAGCAGCATTAAAAGAAGCCATCGAACCGACTATTCTTATAGACCATTGTAAATAAAATTTTTCCTACGTAGCCTGAAGTTAACCAGTCTTCAGGTGTCTATTTGCGCAACTCGGATCCAATTTTCTGGCCTTCTTCTGAGGTAGATCTTTCTCTACGCCAGAACATGAACAAGAACTATGCCGACTGCATTAACATTTTGCAGACGCAGTGGTACCAGGCTGATCTCGATCAACGGTTTGTCATGGGCGATCAGGATTTATGGGGCTTAATCTTCCCTGGCGTAGCCACCTATCGCAGAAAGATATTCAATTTCAACCTGATGCAAGGACTTATTGCTACCGGCTCAGGATATCAGCGTCGCAATAGAAAAACTTCTACGGTCATTCCCGTTCTTTCTCCAATGCAGAAGACGGCAGATCAGCTCACAAAATGCTTGTTTCACGTCTTAAATCGCGCAGGAGTCTATCAAACCTATTCTGACTGCTTTGAGAAAGGGGCATTAACCACAGGACTAGGATTCCTTTATACCTATATCGACCGCACCTGCGATGTTATCTCTGGAGATATCAAGAAGCGTTATGTGGATATGAAGAGCTGTCTCTATGATCCATATTGGCGCAAGCATGATATGTCTGATTGCCGTTATTGGTGGACTAGACAGTTTTTCCAAAGAGAAGAAGCCGCTACACTCTATAAAGAATTCCAAGATGAGATTTTGGCTTTGCCTAGAGGGACATACAAAGATGATAAATTCTTCTACATGCCTGAAGTGTACCAAATCCAATTCCCTAATCTCATTGCCCTTGATGAATATTGGTATCTTGCCTCACGCGAGGGGACGTATCTTGTCGATAAGGAAACTGAAGAATGTCAAGAATGGCATGGAGATGAAGAACAACTCCGCGATGTGATGCGCAAAGTAGATGAGAATGGCGTTGAACTTCGTAAGAAATTGACTATCGTTAAAGCCACTAAACCAACTGTAAGGCGTTCCATTGTTCTTAATGATCGCGTTCTTGCTGATGAAGGACAAGTCAATGGTTTGGACAGATATCCTGTGGTACCTTGTCTGGGCTACTTTAATCCTGATACTCCTTATTATGCTTATAAGTTCCGAGGAATAGCCCGCGATTGTCGTGATAGCCAATATCTGATGAATAGACTCAAGGTCAACGACCTTGACCAAGTTGAGGCGCAACAATCTGGATTAAAGATCGAGAAGGGTGCGCTTATTACCCCTGATGATGCATTAAATCAAGGAAATGGTCGTGTATTGACTACACAGGTCGGTTCATTCGATAAAGTAGAAAAGCTCCATATTGATCCTCCTTCTCCTGTTCTTCTGCAAATGGAAGATATGCTCAAAGATATCATGATGAACATCTCTGGTATCACTCCTGAGATGATGGGTCAGGAAATAGATGACAAGGCAGGCATTATCACGATGATACGTCAAAGCGCCTCCGTAACACGTCTACAAGGGCTTTTTGATCATTTCGATGAATTTCAGCGTTTGGATGGCGATCTCACTATCGAACTTATCCAGAAGAACTGGACATATGGAAAGGTAAAGCTTGTTATCGGGGAAGATCCAACAAGCGAATTCGAGAATGAGCTTTTCTATAAATACGGATGCAAAGTAGCTACTGGGGTGCTTACTGAAACTCAAATGCAACTCGAAGCCCAGCAACTCATGTATGCTAAGGAAGTTCTCCAGTTGCCTATTTCCGGCAAGCGCATCCTCAGCAAAATGGTGATACAGGATAAAGATGAGGTGCTCGCAGAAATCGAGCAAGTCGAGAAAGCGCAACAAGATCAGCAAAATGCAATGGCTCAACTCCAGATGCAGCAAATGCAAGTTGATAATGAGACTAAGCTTAGTTATGCGCGCTCTCAGGATGGCCTAGCGCAAGAGCGTATTGCAAAGATATCTACCGATAAGGCGGAAGCTCATGAGCGTATTCGCCGAAGCAAAGAAGAAGAATCTGCTGCTGTATTAAATTTCATCAAAGCTATAAAAGAGTTACAAGGAATGGATTTAACCCACATGCAGCAGAAGATAGACTTGCTGCATAGTTTGAATCCCAACAAAGATGAAGAAAAGCCGAAGGAGGCTATATGAAAGACCACAAAGGACATGACGGGAAACACCATGCAATGCACATGGGTAAAGATGGGAATGGCCCAGGAATGGCCCATAAGGGCGATGATTTGGGAAATATGTCACCAAAAGTTGATGACTATCAAAAACCAATGAGCGGCTATTCACAAAAGCAATTTTCTAAGACTCTTGACTATATCGACAGACAAGACGCTTTCGTTGCTAAAGAGACAAGCAATATCGAGCGTCAAGACTATAAAGGTCGCTATTCATGAGCAAGAATTGGATCGCTGGCGCCATCAAAAAGCCTGGCGCTTTACATAAAGAAATGGGCGTTCCTAAAGGTAAAAAAATCCCTGAGAAAAAGCTAGAGAAAGCAGCTCATGCAAAGGGAAAGCTAGGCAAAAGAGCGCGTCTAGCGGAAACTTTAAAAGCAATGCACCACAAGAAAGATGGCGAGAAGACTTTCAAATCCACTCATCATGGAGCAACGAAATGAGCAAGAAAAACCATGTAGAAGAACAGAAAGGCCCGATCAATCCGCACCAAACCAACTATCGCTTCCAATCGGAGATGCAAACTTTCATGGAAGATAGGATGCACGGTCAGATGCGCAGAGATGGTCAAACAATGGAATTGCATGAGCCAAAACAAACACGCAAATAATAGCGGGCCGGCGCCCGTCGGCCTCTATTCAAGCCGTTTTGACCCTTCTAGGGATACGGTGGGAAAGATCTATCGTGACGCTCAAATAGGTTACGATGGCTCTAGAATTGAAATTGGCGAGATGAAGGGAGCCATACTTCCCGATCTTGTAAATGATATCAATGAAGCGCTCTGTATACCTTGCGAGAAACCTTTCTATCTCTTGATGACGGAGAAGCGTGATTTGCAGATGAAAAATGCTTTTGCAAGAACGTTTAAGCACCTTTCTTATCGTCCATATCCTGAGGATAGTACCACCGTGTTCTGGAAAGATCCCAAAAGCCAAGAATTGCGCTTCTGCTGGGACCTACCTCATTGGTCAGAAATGGACAATATCCTAAATAATCCTCTTTTCTATGATATTGAGCTAGTGAATCACATCATAGCATGGAAGAAAAATGATTTGTCCCCCTTTGGTTTCTATTATCATAAAGAACATAAGTGGATTCCAAATCCCAAGCATGTAGACCGAAGAGTTGATCAGAATTCTAAATCAGGATGAAGAAGCTTTTTACCAGCATATCCAGTAGTTTTTTTGCGATACGCCTTTTTATTTTTATTCACTTCATTCACCCAGTATTCTTTCTTCAGCTTTATTGCTGATTTCTCTGCGCATTCCCCACCGCAAGTCTTCCATTTATAAGTCGGAAGAACTTTCCCGCATTCCTTGCATTTCCTGACTTCTTGTTCTTGAACTTTTGCCGCATATTGGCATTTGTAACAGATCTTTTTACCTAGAAAGGCTTTCTTTTCTCTTTTGGTTTTGCAAGAGGGACATAGCATGTATTGCCTAATTAAAAATTTAAGTTTGATTTTAAATTTTTCTTTAATACTGTCAAGACAAGGTTCCGCACGCCTCAAGTGCGAGTCAAATCGGTAGTAACGCTCTCACCAAGCAAAAGGAAGTTTTAATGGCAGACGTCGAAAACCAAAGCAGTGAAGAGGCTGTCGCACAGCCAGAGACAGAAGTCAGACATGATTTACCTGAGCAGCAGGAAGCTCAACAAGAAGACAAGAGTTGGGTTAACCAATTGCGAAGGGAAAGAAACGAATTCAAGCGTAAGGCAGAGATGCAAGAGGAGTTGCTACGTACCCTGGCAGCGAATCAAGTTTCTCAACAAGCCCAGCCTCAACCCGAAGAAGACTTTTTAGCAGAAATTGAGAGGGAAGAGTACGTTCCTGGTGCAAAAGTAGCTAAGGGATTCAAAAAGTTAGAAGCTCGGTTTGCGAATCAATTGCAAGAGATCGAGAAAAAGTATCAGCAGAAAGCACAAAATGATGCCTATTCGGATCTTAAGCGAGAGATGCCAGATCTTGAAGATGTCGTTAATCATGAAACCCTAGAACTCGTTGCAAAGACGAACCCTAGATTGCGCCAAACTTGGGTGGGGAAAAGCGACTACGAAATTTATGTACAAGCCTATCCATACATTAAAAACTCTGGGCTTTTAGATCAGGTTCCAGGAGAGCGTAGGGCTAAACAAGTCGAAAAAAAGATTGAACAGAACAAAAAAACTGTTCCTTCTCCACAAGTATTCGACAAGCGCCCTATTGCGCAGGCTTTTAATGCTGCGCGTATCTCTGAAGAGCAGAAACAGAGTCTTAGAGATGAGATGTACCACTACGGTTCTATGGCACACGGGGTTCCTCCTATTCAATAGGTCGAATCATGACAGTAGGCATTAATACTCTGCCCCCACAAATACAGCAGAGATACAACGCAAAGCTATTGTCTACGCCTGAACATAACTTGGTTCACATGCTGTTTGCCACCCCTGTGGAGCTTCCAGATAACCAAGGGTTCATAGATAGACAATCGCGTTACGATAGATTGGAGTTGTTCCCAACTCCATTAGATGATAGTCAAATCAATCCTCCGGCTCAGCAGTTGAACCGGGTGGATGTCGATTGTAGGGTCAGGGTCTACGCAACTTACATTGTGTTGACCAGACAAGTAACAATCACCAATGAAGACCCTGTGCTAAATTCTGCCGCAGCCCGTTTGGGTCAAGCAGGACGTGAAACGCAGGATGTGCTGGTTCGAGATCAACTTGAATCTAGCGCTTCGGTGATTAACTGCGTAAATGGCGGTAATGGCGATCTTCCAACCGAGATGGCTCTGGAAGACGTAGACGATGTAGTAACTACATTGCAGAACAATAGCGGTGAATACATCACCAATATGATTGAGGCCGAGAATAAGTTTTCGACTTCAGCAATTGGCGATAGCTATGGTTGTATGTTGACCACACGGATGATTCCTGTTCTTAACCAAATTGCAGGGTTTACCCGTAAGCAATTTTATCCAAACCAAACTCGTACACTCAGTACAGAATGGGGCGGTGTGAACAACGTGCGATTCTTTATTTCCGAACAAGGTTCTGTCACTCCGATGGGATCATTGCTTGGGAATGATGTCGCAAATTGTTTCATAAGCGCTAAAGAAGCTTATAAAGTGGTTAAACTAAGACCAGACCACTATAAATTTTCTCTGATTGACTTGGAAGCCTGTGATTTTGCTCTAATAGCATAATTATGGTGACAAGGGCGAAGGTGTTTTGATAATATCGTTTGGCAAAACCGCAAGGAAGAGCCAAATGAGAGAATGTAGAAAATGCAAGATAGAAAAAGATGATAACCTATTCGGAAATCTTAAATGCAGCAAAGATGGTATCAATCCAAGATGCCGTAAATGCTGCTGTGAAAGCGTCAAGAGATCAACAAAATCTCCTAAAGCTATCGCCAATAAAAAGATTTATGTTTCCGCATGGCAAAAACAAAATAAAGAAAGAAGGCTTGAACAAAGTCGTGCTTGGTATGAAAGAAATTTGGAAAGAGCTAGAGAAATGTCACTCAAAGCTACCAGAAAATATTTTGCTACTGAACATGGACGAAAAAAGGCTAATGAAAAATCCTGCAAATGGGAGAACAAAAACCCAGAAAAAAGGCGTGTACATGACAGAACAATGTACGCCATCGAAACAGGAAAACTCATTCGTCCCAATAAATGTTCTAGATGTGAGAAAGAATGTATTCCACATGCACATCATGAGGATTATTCAAAATCTCTCGAAGTCATTTGGTTGTGTTCAACTTGCCATTTCTATCATCATCACAAATCAAAACATTACGCTGAGAGAACAAGCGAGAAAACAGCGAAAGCTGATGCGATGTTCCGACCCCAAGAGGAAACCTTGGGAGATATGCAGAAATGACATATCCGCCTATTTAATTAGGTTAACAAGTAACAGAACAAAGTGGCAAGCTGGTGGTAAATTTAGATTCATTTATTTGCCTCCTGGATATAACAATGATCCGTTTCGTAATTATAGAATGCATGTAGCGGATCTAAAATCTTCTCTGATAATCTTGAATAGCCTACCAAGTGATGTTGAGGCCAACAAGGTGCAAGCTTCCGAAAGGATTGCAGCATGACAGCAGTAAGCGAGAAGACGCCAGAAATGGCGATGCGGTACTCGGTTCTTCATAGTAATATGAAGAGATTGGCAGAGATGACCAATCCGCCTAGAGATAGGTCAACAAGTAACAGAAAAGGCATGCTCCGGCATACAGCTGGCGCATCATTCTATCAGGGTAGGCTTGAATTGGCCCTGAATAAATCTTCTCTGATTGAGGTGGATATCTGCATTGCAGACAACACTGCGCAAGCGAAAGCAGCGTAATCGACTGAGTGAGGAGACATCGAAAGATGAAGCGACAGTCAGAACTCATAAGTGATTATGAGAAGCCGATTCGAAGAAGTCGGCTCGCCATATCACATAGTATATGTGGATGGTCAGTACCGAGAGGGAAAGTAACAGATAAGCAATGTATTACAAACGACCTTTGGCTACAGAACTTAAGATCATCAGGTATATAGGAGAAAATATATGCTACCATATTCGTTTATCGGATCGGGCACATATGTGAACTCCGCTTCACCTGTTGCTCAAAATATAGCTCTGAATGATATCCCAGATTGGTTCTATGTAAAGAACCTCACAAATTGGGGTAAAGCCTCCACAGCCGATAGCGCCATTTATAGCGAATGGTTTAGCTATATGGCTGCTGGTTCCTATCTGCAAATTGGTCAAAATTCTAGTGGTACTCCCTCTAGTGTTACCATGTATGCAGGGCAGGGAACAAGCGGTGGATTCACTTTCTTAGATCCAGCTAATCCCACAACTTATCCCGTATTGGTCGCTACCTCTATCACTCCTTCCACTGGGGTGGTTTTGATGGCCAACACAGGAAGTATTGCAGTCGGCGATACAGTTCGTATCACGAATGCAGTTGATATGCAGCAGATCTCAGGCGGAACATTCCAAGTGACCGCGGTGTCATCAAACGTCAGCATTACGCTGGGTTATTTTGCTACTGCTGTTACAGCTGGATTGACCATTGCAGGAACAGCAAGTTCTGCTAATGTGCAAAAAGTGATTTCCAGTTCTTATTATCCAAGAGCTAGGAGAGTGTATTATGTAACGCAGGCGACTCAAGCTGTGGTATATTTTGCAGCTCCGAATGATTTCACTCCTGGGGAAATAGTTGATTTCACAATCCCAGTACCTTTTGGGATGAATCAACTCAGTTTCCAGACTGCAACGCCATTCCCAGCAAGAGTATTGTCTGTGGTTAATACCGCAACACAGTCCTCTATTGTGATCACAACGAACACATCTGGATTTGGAGCATTCGTTTACCCAACTACTGCAAACATTTTGTCTTCAGCAAATCCACCGACTTGCTATCCAGCTGGTTCAGGTGTTGTGCCTCTTAATGGAAGCGCAACTATTCCTCAATCTCCACCGGGTACAAATTTGGTAGATGCCTTTGATAATAGAAGTCAGTATTTAATGAATATTGGTTCTAGTGTCGTAGGTGCTGCAAGTACAACAATGGTGTGGTTCGCTTTTAAGAGTGATTACAATCAAGCTTTAAGCAACGCCTAATAAGTGCCCCTCTCAGAAATGGGAGGGGTTTTTCTATAGTTTTAAAATTTTTCTTGCCTATTATGAGGAAAATCCTACAAGGAGTCCTCTATGCAAGTCATTGAGATAAATAAAAGAAAATTCGCTCCCGCCTCTGCCCAACAGAAAATGGAAGTAGAGGAAAAAATCAAGAAAATGCGCAAAGAAGGCGAAAAATTAGTCAAAGGAATGTTTGAGTTTACGGATGCTCAAGGAGGATGGTTAGACTTCTCCTATCGCTTTTTTAAAGGAGACCCTATCCGTACTATCAAAATCAACCACGGCGAGATTGTAGATGTTCCGATGATGCTGGCCAAGCATCTGAACAATTGCTACAAAAAAGTTCGTACGATGCCCAAAGAATTTGATGAACGCGGTAAGGTGAAAGTTGCTGGTTCGATTATGAAATTTACCCGCACCCGTTTCATTCCAATGGACATGCTTGATCCCGAAACAATCGATGCACAGGCCATGTGAGCATAGGAAATTCGTTCTACTATCCGTCAATTTCCTATATATCCTCAGTCGAACAGGGGCAGACTACAATCGTCGAATTCACTGCCCCTCATGAATTCACAGTGGGTGAAGTGATCTCATTCAAAGTTGGAAAATATAACGGAATGGTAGAATTGAATAACCAACAAGCGATCGTACAGGAAATAACGACGTTCACGGTGACGGTACCTATCGTGAGCGCCAACTACACTGCTTTTGTTGTGCCTTTGAAACTGCCTGCTTTTCCCGCTATTGCTGTTCCGGTAGGTACTGCTAATGTGCCTCAATCCATACCAATGCAAAGTAACTTGCAGGATACGTTCGACAATAAGCCCTATAACCCCTTGGGATAACTATGGTTCTTCCTGTAAATCTTAATATGATCTTTGGGAAGGTGCGAAGACTTACGGGATCAAGCGATACCGTTCAATTACCTGATTTTGTGCCTCCTAATTCTCCGCCTTATACTGTGGGGATAGCTGATTATATCAACAGTTTTTATCTATACGATTTCCCTGCTGAGTTCCGATCGCTTAAATTGAAGGATACCTATACTTTCAACACAGTACAGGGTCAGGATACATATCCTTTCGATTCCGAACGATATACGACTGTAGAAATGCCATGTTACTGTGCCAGGAGAGAAATTAAGCTATTCAACGATAAATGGTCATTCTATGGAGTGAATTTCAATTGGCAACAGATTGATGATTTTGCATATGGCAATGGAACGACAGGTCCATATTCGGGCTATACCACCGCAAACCCTCTTATTCGCTCTGTAAACAACATCCCATTCATTAGCCAGACAATCACTCAGATTTTAATTGATAGCCCCGTAGCGGGGCAAACAACTATCATTTTCAATGAGAACGATTTCACGATTGGAAATCAAGTCACATTCAATGGAATCACTGGAACGATTGGTCCTATTTTAAATGGGATCACTTTTCCTGTTATTGCAACCGCTTTGAATTCTTTGACGATTGCAGCAACATCAACTGGATTAGTTTGGAGCGGCGGGGGAAATGCGACGACTATCGCAAGTACCTTTAGCTTTCCTGCTGGTCGTGTGCAGAATGTTCTTATCACTGCCAACACATCAGTATCTAGCAATCTCACGGCTTCTACTCTGCATGTCACGGATGATGGAAATGGCAATCTGATAGGGGATGTGTCTACACTATCGGGTCAACAAGGCACAATTAACTATCAGACAGGGCAGATTTCCAACCTCTATTTCTCTGAAGTGATTCCCTCGACTTCTACGGTAACTCAAGGGAGTAATGCCATTTCGGTTCAATATAACCCTGTTCAAGAGGCAATTCCTCTATCTATTCTTTTCTTCCAGGATCAATTCACTCTACGCCCTGTCCCTGACCAAGGCTACACTGTCGAATTGACATGTTATCGTCAGCCAGTACAAGCATTACTTCAAACTCCAGCAAATGGAGGAAGCACAGAACTTAATGAGTGGTGGGAATGCATTGCAATTGGAGCTGCTAAGAAAATCTATGAAGATAGGCTAGATTTCGATGGAGTATCAGCAATGGATAAAATGCTTAAAGAAAGATACGACGTGTGCTATACGCGCACTTATGCACAAATCGGTTCGCAACGCGTAAACACAATTTATCAAGATCAATTGACCGGAAACTATGGCGGGAATGGCCTTGGCTTCGGCTCTGGAGGCATCTAATGACATTTACAGCCAATATCCCAAATACAGGGCAATCCCTAGGATCAACACAAAAAGCTGTTCGTGACAACTTCTCGAATTACAATAATACGATTTCAGTCAATCACGTAGCTCCGAACAGCACTGGCGCAGGAAAACACACATTTTCTGAATTCGTAGTGCAAGCTAGCGATCCGGCTACAGCACCCAATGAGATCACGCTTTACGGTAAGACAACAACTTCAGGAAATACAGAACTTTTCATCAGAAAAGATAACAGTGGGAATGTTTATCAGTTGACTAGCGGAACTCCTTCTTCTGCAAGTACAGGATACACTTTTCTTCCAGGAGGGATAATAATCCAATGGGGACGTACAAATTCTGGGAGCGTAAGTTTTCCTAAAGAATTCTCTAACGTACCATACAATGTTCAGGTAAGTTCTTTGGCGAATGGAATTTCAACATCTAATCTGGTTAACATCAGCAATTCCCCTAATCCTACTTCTACGGGATTTAGTGTAAATCAGGGAACAGGCGGACTGTTTTATTATTGGCTTGCCATAGGCCCAGCATGACCTCTGGTCTCCAGCCTTTTTATATCACTGGATACGGAAAAGGTCTTGTCACTAACAAGAAACCATTTTTATTGCCCGATCAAGCATGGCAAGTAATGGAAAACGCCTATACATTCAGGGAATCGGTGCAAAAAAGACAAGGGCTTGAGTTTTTAGGAAGGCTACAACGCAATCTTACTTCTCAATCCCTAGGAACGACAAGTCCTGGACAAACTTCTCTAACAATCAGTGATATTTTCACAACTCTCGGAATACGTTCGACAGAACGATTTGCCGAAATTGCATCAGCGGTTGACCTGCCACCACCTAATATTTTCACCATCTCTATTGGCGCCCCAGATACAGCAACGTTTACTGACAATGGTAATGGCACTTTTACGGTCACTGGTATAGGCATTGCATCGGGTTCTTACATCGACTATGTAACGGGAACGATAGTAATCAATTTTACTGCCGCTGCCGGAGGCGCTGCAATCACGGTTACGTTCTCATATTATCCTACGCTACCCGTGATGGGGATTATCGTTCGAGAAATCGGTTATGACAATACTCAACAAACGATCTGGTTCGATACCAAGTATGCCTATATCTGGAATGGTGCTGCTTATCAAGAATTCATTCCAGGAACCACGTGGGATGGCAGCAATAGCGATTTCTTTTGGGGATATAATTATAGAGGAGTTGAACCACAAACACGTCTGTTATTTGTCACCAATTTCGTCAATGATGCTGGAAGTCCTATGCGATATACCGACGGGACTACATGGAAGACATTTCAGCCATTGCTTGCCGCTAATGATATTAAAAATGTAAATGTCGGTACGGTAACAACTCCTTGGATGACATTTACTGGTACATTAGCTACTCCTATAATCCCAGGAACCGTAACTATTTCAGTTGGCGGAGTAACATTTACAGATGAATTGGAAGACGGAACTTTACAGGGAGATCCGATATCAAATTCAGGAACTATAAATTACAATACTGGAGCGATAGTACTAAACTTTATCCCTGCATTACAATCTAATAGCATTGTTTATGCCACATACTCCACGACTGGCACTTTTTATCTACTTCAAGCTAGGATTCTCATAGCATATTATGGAAGATTGCTAGCACTAAATTGTATTGAAGGTGCTTCTTTTGGTAGTTCAGTGACCATAGGAAATAGGTTACGTTTCTCTGGTCCATTTGGGGCTGATCCTGTTGCAACCAATGCATGGAGAACCGATAGATTTGGTCTAGGAGGAGTTATAGATGCTCCCACGAACGAAGACATTATTTCTGCCACATTCGTAAAAAACACTCTGATTGTGAATTGCGAACAAACAACTTGGCAACTTCGCTATGTTGGAGAATATGGACTTCCTTTCGTGTGGGAGCGCATTTCTGCTGATTATGGCGTTACGTCTACCTTCTCTCCCGTCCTGTATGAGAATCACCAACTTGCGATAGGGGATAAAGCGATTATCTCTACGAATGCGATTGGGTC
>Ga0181537_10003038_pt1 | contig 14557 bp, 17 predicted proteins | sample PEATcosm2014_Bin_39_FD_119765 | JGI IMG/M metagenome (GOLD analysis project Ga0181537, IMG submission 119765) | Peatland microbial communities from MTU Mesocosm Facility, Houghton, MI, USA - PEATcosm2014_Bin23_10_metaG | ecosystem: Environmental > Terrestrial > Soil > Wetlands > Peat | place... | reverse complement strand
GGCGGGGCCTGCCGCTGGTCCCATTGAATCAGCGTATAGACGCCGCAGCGCGCGCCGCTGGCGGCAATGTTCCGGAGTCGCCGCGCGGCCGTGTCACTGAAGTTCACCGGAAAAGAGGCGATGACGAGAAAATGATATTTCTCGGCGATGGCGCCGGCCTCGGCGTTGTATTCGGAGATGGTCGCGTACTCGTTGCGCAGGTACATCTGGATGACCTTTTCCATGTGCTCGTTCAATTCCGCGAGCTTTTCCTCGAATTGCGCAGTCTGCGTCCAAATGCGGCTGTTGATGTAACTTTCCTCGTAATCGGCCAGATGCATCAGGGCGGCAAAATTCTGGCCCAGACCAACCGGGTCAAAAATGGTGAAGGTCAGCTTGCCCGGTGGCGTGGTGGACAGCAGGCGGAAAATGATATTGTTGATGGCGGCCACGGCCTCGTTGCCGCCGGTTTTCCCGGTTTCGAAAAGGATTGAACCCTGACGCGGACAAATCAGCGTCAGGGGAACCGTGAAGTCCGCCGGCCCGGGCAACGACAGGCGCGGATCCTTGGGCAACTTTTCCGCAAAGGTTGCCAGGGCCACTTCGAGGCGGCCAAACCGGGCGGCGTTTTTAAATTCGTCCGGCGGCGTCCATTGCTTCCAAAACGGCTCTTCCCACCCGGGGAAAAGCTGTTCCGCGGCCGTTTTGGACTCCCGGAGGGTCGCATACATCGGCACGATTTGGTTTTTCCATTCGGACTCGAGCGCCTGCCACCGGGCCTGGTACTGGCTTTGCAACCCGGCCATCTTTTTGGCATGAGCGTCCGCCAGCCGATTGGCCTGTTCCCCGGCTTCGGCCTGCAAACCGGCCACCACCTCCTTGTGGCGGCGTTCCATCCGCTCGATTCCGGCACGGAGGTACTGCTCGTTTTTTTGCCCGGCCCGAAGCGCCTTTTGATCCACTTCCATCGGCCGGACGCCGCGGACATTGACGATTTGTCTCACCGTCCGTTTCCACTCCTGATTCAAATTGCGGGTCGTGGTGTCGAATTCGGCGTAAATCCGGTTCTGTTCGCGCTGGTAATGTTCCGTGCTTTTTTGCCAGGCAGCGTCAAGCAACCGCCGCGCCCGGCCGAGCTGCCCGGCGATGACCGTGGCGGCGGGCACGGCGACCCGGCGGCCTTGGAAGTAAAAGACCAAAATCACCAGCAACCCAACCGCGACCGGGCCGGTCTCCGACCACGAAACGACATTCCGCCCGAAATGCTGAAGCGCCGGAACCGCCACGACCGCGACCAACAGCACCAAAACCACCAGTGAAACGGGCAGGAACCGGAACACTTGCGGGAGCAGGATTTTCCGGAACCGATCCAAATCTTCGCGGGCCTTGGACTCCAAACGCTGAAACTCCTCAAACAACTGGTTTGCATCCTGTGAGAGGTCGGAGTCCGGCTGCTGCTGGCAGCGCTTGAGCAATCTTCGGAATTTGCCGTAGCCGCGAAACGCCCGGCGGGCACTCTTTTCCAGTCGGGCGAAGGCCTCGCCGTTTTCCGTCAACTTTTTCTGAAAACCCTCAAAAGCTGCGGCCGCATTTGCCAGATCAGCATCCCGCTGATGCTCCGCCGACGCCGAATTTTCCCGGATTTTTTGTTTAAGCTCCCCTTCCTGCTCACTGCCTTCCTCCAGCACCTGCTGGTTCAACGCGCTGTGCGCCCGGTTGATCCGGCCTTTGCGCCTCTCGAATCGGGTGTGGCACTGTTTTTTTCCCCGTTCAAAAGCGGCCTCGGCGGCGGCGAGTCCGTCCGCCTGTTTTGACTGTTGCTCCAGCCGGGTGGATTCAAAGGCGTTGAGTTCGGCTGCGGAGCGGATTTGGAAATCCTGGTTCAACTTTTCTTCGCGTGCGGCAAAATCCACGACCGCACCCTTGAGGGTGTCCAACAGCGCGAGCATTTCGTTGACGCCCGGATTTTTATTCACAGTCGCTCCTGACTTTTTTTAAAATCTCGTCCAACTTTTCAATGATGGCAACCGTCTTGTCCACGCGGACGAAAAGGTCCTCCAGATATTGGTGCTCGAATTCCCGGCTTTTCGCGTCCTGCCAGTAATTTTTGGTCTCGGTCCATTTCAGGGAAAGTTCCCGGGCGCTTCCCGCCACCCGGCTTTTGGCTCCGCTCAAGTTCATGGCGGGGTTCCTTCCTGACTGGATCCGCCCACCTTGCTGTAAGCGTCCAGGGCCTTGACAATTTGAACCAGATGAGCCACCGCCCGCCCCATGTCAATGGTCAGAAACCCGTGGAATTCCTCCACCTGTTTGACCATCGGCGCCGTACGGTCCTCCAGGGCCCGCCCCCATTTTTTCAAAAGGTCGAGCTTTTCCTCGGCCTCCCGGACGGCGCGTTGCGCCCGTTGCACGGCCATGTGTTGCAGCGCCGTCGCCTCCTGCAAATGGGAAAGCGCGGCGTTGAACAGTTCCTGCCGGGTTTCCTCCAGCTTCAGGCTCCGCTGGCGCAACTCCTTTTCCCAGTGCCGGCGCTGGTCGTTCTGGAGCCAGAACTGCAGCCGCATCACCTCGTCACTCACTTCTTCCAGGGTCGGACGCACCTTGCCCAAAAACACCAGCAAGCTGGCGCGGAACGATTCAATGGCTTCGACGGAAGTGACTTGGGCGCGCTCAGCCATGAAATCAGTGCTGGTTGAGATATTCCTCGATGCGCTGGGCCTTTCGCAACAGATAGGGCGTGTGCTCCTTCGAAAGCTCGACGAATTTCTTCAACGCCTTCATTGCCAGCTTGAATTCCTCGGTGAATTTCTCGTGTTCCTGGTCCTGCCAGGTGTCGCCCAGCGCGCCGAACCGGGCGTGCAGCAGAATCATCCGATTTTCCAGGTCGCTGTTGAAGCGCTGCAGTTCTTCCGCGAACCGCCGCACCTTTTCCGGATCCATGATTGCTTGTGCCATCGTGTTTCCTCTCGTATATGGTTGTCCGCCCCATTATTGCCAGTCATTTGCCATCAGGCTATCACAATTCTGCGCCTCCGCGAGCGGTGAAATCGGGAATTGAACGCCACTTTCCATTTACGATTGGCAATTTACGACTTACGATTCCCCGGCATGTTAAGACTTGAAGACCTTGCGGAACTGCTGGAAAAGCATTGTACTGCCGCGCCCGCCCGGGTGAAGGAATTCTCCATCGGCGGCACCCCGTTCGCCTTCAACACCCGGCCCGCCATCATGGGGGTCGTGAACCTTTCACCCGATTCATGGTACCGCGAAAGTGTCTGCCTGACAGCGGAAGCCGCCGTGGCGCGCGGCAAAGTTCTGTGTGCCCAGGGCGCGGACATCGTGGATCTGGGCGCGGAATCCACGCTCACCCAGGCCGCCCGCATGGATGAGAATGCGCAAAATTCCAGGTTGCTTCCGGTCATCAGGGAATTACGTGCCGCAAAAATCCTGGTTTCCGTGGAAACCTACCAACCCGCCGTCACGCGTGCGTGCCTCGAAGCCGGTGCAAACGTCCTGAACCTGACCGGCACGGACGGTGGTGACGAGCTTTTCCGGATGGTCGCCGCGAACGATGCCGCCGTCATCCTTTGTTACGTCCAGGGCAAAAACGTCCGCGAAGTCGGTGACTTTGATTTGAACGGTGATCCGATTGAACTGATGCGCGAGTATTTTTCGTGCCAGATTGAAATCGCGCAGCGCAACGGGGTAAAGGATATCCTGCTCGATCCCGGCCTGGGCTTCTACTACCGCAACCTCCGGGACAGCGCCGTGCGCGTGCAGCATCAAATGAAGGTCTTCCTGAACACGTTCCGGCTGCGCACACTGGGATTTCCGATCTGCCATGCCCTGCCCCACGCGTTTGAATTTTTTCGCGACGAAGTCCGTTGCGCCGAACCCTTCTTCGCTGTGCTGGCCGCGTTGGGGAAGACCGACCTGTTCCGCACCCATGAAGTTCCGCGCATCAAGGCCGTGCTGGACACCATGAAAGTATTTTAAGCAAGGCGTAGGACAGGCGTCGCGCCTGTCTCCATCTCTTAAGAATTGATTCAAAGTCAGAGACAGGCGCGACGCCTGTCCTACGGCTTGCGACATAGAAAAACACCTTCTTCGTCCGACCCGGTTATCCATTGCTCGCAAACTTTAAGCCGGTAACGCGCCAGGAGCTTGCGGACGCGCGCCGGCGTGTAGCGGTAGGAAAAGAAAAGTCGAAGGGAGTCGCCGTTCCTGAAACGGAACGCTTTGTTTTCGACTTCAACCCGGCATGAGCGGCGGAAATGGAAACGGGCGACGACCCGTTTCAATCCGAACCGGCCGGCTTCAATCGCAAATTGCAATTTGCCATCGCGCCGTTCAAAGCCGAGGTCGAGCAGGAACGTCATCAGCCAGTCGTGCGTGAGCCGATTATCGTATTGTCGTAAAATCTTTTTCATCCCAGCGGTGTAATCGGCGCCGGGCGCGAGATTGGCGCTGAACAGTAAAAAATCCTTCGGGCAAATCAACGACGCGAGCTTTGGCAGAATGTCTGGCGGCTCGAAATTCGGGATCATGCCGAAGAAGGTGAAAAGTCGAGGGTCGAGGGTCGAGGGCCGAGCGCCAAACAATGCGGGCAAATCGCCCGCCAGATTGGAGCGCCGAGCACCGCCTCGGCGGGTTGCGTCCGTATTCTGATTCTCGCCAAGACGGTGCTCGGCGCTCCAACTCAAATCGCAAACGAGTGGGAAACAGTTTTCCTCCGGTACCACGGCCAGCGCGGCTTTACGGGCGATCAGAACCATGGCCGGGCTGACGTCGCAGGGCGTGTAAAAAACCTCTTTGCCGCCGGCCCTCAACAGTTTCAAAAGCCGCGTGTCTTTTTGCCCGCCGCCACAGCCGAGACCGATGACGCCAACACGCCGCGATTTGATTTGGGCCATGGCCGCCTTGAAGCCTTTCCCATAAATGGCCCGGCAGTCCCTGTCGTTCCGCGTCGGCGAATACGCCTGGTGCAACGCCAGCCATTGCTGCGCCTGTTTGACGCTGTCGTAGTGAAACTTGTGATTGACCCGTCGTGTGCGCAGCGATTCCAGCAGATCGCGCCGGATCTTGTCCGGGAACTGACTGGGATGAATCAGGACGTTAGTGGCCGATGACATGGGTTTGTTTTCGCTGATTTCAACCACGGCGACAAGCCCCGGTATTTACGATGTTCGATTTACGATTTACGAGCCCACCCGATATCCAAGCGATCGCGTAAATCGTATATTGTAAATTAAAAATAGCGAACCCCTCACGTTGGCTGCTACGGTTTGGCCTGCGGGAAAATTTGATAAAGCAGGAAATAAACCAGCACCCCGGTCACGGAAACGTACATCCACAATGGCCAGGTCCAGCGCGCGATCTTTTTGTGAAGCTCGAACCGCTCCTTTTTCGCGCGGTAGAGCGTCACCAGAATCATCGGCACGATGATCATGGCCAGGACCGTATGCGTGAGGAGGATGGTCAGATAAATCGGGCGGAACCACAATGGGTGCAGAAATTGCGTCGGCCCCTTGTGCAGTACAATCGCGAGGTAACCGTGGTAAGTGACATAACACGCCAGAAAGACGATGGAGGTGACGAACGCCGCAATCATGCAGTTGCGATGCGCAATTTTGTTCTTTTGGCGGATGAAAACGAAACCCGCCGTCAGGAGGACAGCGCTGAGGCCGTTGAGTGAGGCGTTGACGGCGGGCAGGTCGTGGATGTTCATCAATCGCCTTCCAATTCTTTCACCGTGGCAATAATTTGCGGCTGGATCTTCGCCCAATCCACGTCCTGGCCCTCGGTTTGAAAGCTGCCGCGCAGCCGCGCCTGTTTGTCCACCACCACGAAAATCGTGCTGTGCACAAACAGATCAACGGAATTGGTCCGGTCCGGAGGCGGCACGGGCCTGGAACCAAGCTTCAAACTGCCGGCGGCCAGGCCGGCCAGTTCCCCCTTGGCGCCGGTCAGGAACGTCCAGCGTTGAAAATCGGCGCCGTAACGCTCGCCGTACCTTTTCAGGATGGAGGGCGTGTCATAATCGGGATCGGTCGTCAGCGTCACCAGTTTTGCCCGGCTGTTGGACGGCAGCGCGTCCTGCAACGATTTCATCTGCGTGGACATGATCGGGCACGACCCGGCACAACGGGTGAAGATGATGTCGGCGATCCAAACCTGATTGCTCAAGCCGGCCAGCGTCGCGACGTTGCCGTCCTGGTTGGTCAGCGTGAAATCGGCGACCTGGTCAATCACGGGCAACGCCTTTTGTCTGGCCCGGCCGTATTCCACCAGGGAAAGCAGATACATCAAACCCAGCAAAATGAGGAGCAGGCCGAAGCCGACCCAAATCGTCAACGGCAATCGTTGCGCGGAACCGTTCATGCGAAGTCATACTGCCCGGCGGCAAGGCCGGCGACTATTCAAAACTGGCGGAGGAGGCGGATTTGGAGGCGATCCATTTGTTAAAATCCGCCTGGCTCTCCACAATGAGAAAACCACCGGTCATGCTGGAATGGCCGGGGCCGCAAAGCTGGGCACAATTGACCTGGTATTTGCCGATCTTTGTGGGCGTGAACCAGCACGGAATCCGCAGACCCGGAATCGCGTCCTGGCAGGTGCGCATGGCCGTGATTTTGAAGGAATGGATCACGTCCTTGGAACTGACATAGACGATGACGGGTTTGCCGACCGGAACATGGATCTCGTTGAGGGTCTGGATATCGTCCTTGCCGAACGGGTCGGCTGGGTCAACGCCAAAGACATTGTCCGACGAGACAAATTTCATGTCCTGCCGGCCAAACACGCCGTCGGGGCCGGCGTAACGGATGTTCCAGGCATATTGCTGGCCCATAACGTAGATGACGGTGGCGTCCTTCACGTCCGGGAAATGGTCCACGGCCTTCGCCCAAACCGGGATGGCGATGCCAATCAAGAGAACGGCCTCGATGGCCGCGACGGTCAGTTCGAGGTAACTCGACGCGTGGTTGCGAACCCCTTGATAATCCGCCTTGGGATTGCGGGAAGCGCGGAAACGCCAGACGGCGTAACCGAAATAAATCACCCAGCCAATGAACAACGCAATCATCAGCCAGTGGACATAGACGATCAGGGCGTCAACGGCCTCACCGTTTTTGGAGGCCAGCTCGGGCATGCCGAGGATATGATTGGCAAACCACTCGGTCATACGCCGGGGGGATTTTTCGGGGCCGGATCGTTTTGGTTCTGCGCCTTCTCGCCGCGGACGACATGGACGAAGAACAGCGCGATGCACGTCAGCACCGTCAGCACCACCCCGAGCAGGGTGAAGATGCCCCAGTTCATGCCACTGGCCAGCGGCGAATCGGACCGGCCATAGCACGCGGCACAGGCGAACAGCGATGACGGAACGAACGCCACTGCGCCAATGGCGGCAGCCAACGATGTTTTCCAAAGTTTATGCGACGGTTTCATAGGTAACTCATCTTTTTCAGCTTTTTCAAAAAATAACGGCCATAAATAATGACCAAAACACCCACGACCACCGCCGCCAGACTGAACAGCAGGTCGCCAGTCGTGCCGTCAGCACGGCGATAATCCATGAACTTCCAAATCGCGCAGCCAAAGGACAGCGCCGTCAGCGCGTTCACGAAGATGAGATGGAGGGCTTTAAGTGACATGGTTCAATGTGTGGTGCCCGCGGGAAAATCCTGCATCGCCCAGACCGTCAATCCCATCAACCCGGTGAAAAAAAACACGGTAAAGGCGAGCAAGGTGTAAATCATTTTCTTCTCCGAAATCAGGTGCATAAGGAATCCAGCGACCACAAAGGCATTGGTACAGGCGATGGCCAGGATCATGGCCACCTTGGCCGCCCAGTTGAAATGTTCCGCCGGCAGATACGAGGCGACGAGCATCAGTGACACTGCGCAGACCACGGCAACGAAAACATAAACGCACCGCCGGAGATAACTGTTGAAATCCACCGGATGCTCGTGCGCTCCGGGTTTGCCCGCGAATGGCGCCTGGGTTGGTTCAGCCGTTTTTAACTCGCTCATAAATTCAAATCCTAGGTCAAATATAGGACGGGGAACAAAAATATCCAGACCAGGTCCACAAAATGCCAGAACAGGCCGGACACTTCAACACGGTTGGTGAAATGTTCAGGATCGGTTTTCCACAGTTTGCGGCCCGGCCCCCAAAGGTAGCCGATGACGATGCTGCCGCCGAGAATATGCAACGCGTGCAGGCCGGTGAGCGTGAAATAAAGCGCCAGATACGTGTTGTGCCATGGACCGTAGTTTTCCATTTGCTTGATTTGTGACCGCGGAATTTTGATTTCCCCGGTCTGAATGTCCTTCTGCGCACGCAAGTCATACAAGTCCTTCTCGTCCGTCACGTAACGGCCTTCAATCGTGATGGAGCCGGCGTCACGGGCTCGCAAGTGGCCGTCGGCGATGCGTCCGTCGGTCAGGTGGATTTCGTAGTGGATCCATTTGTCGTGATACTCATAAGCCTTGACGCACAAAAACGTCAGCGCCAGCAGCAGGGTGCAGCCATGGAAAAATTTGAACTTGCCGAACTGCCGGGTTTTGCACGCCACCCAGGCCATGAGCGTGGTGATGGCGGAGGTGGCCAGCACCAGCGTGTTGACGGTGCCCAGGGTGACGTTGAGCCAGCCGTGCGGCCATTCCCCCGCCGGGGCGCCGACGCGCAGCAGGACGTAAGCGGAAAACAACGCGCCGAACAGCATCACCTCGGAGGCGAGAAACAGCCAGATGCCGACTTTCGCGTTGTAAATGCCGGTGTCGGGGCGGGGATGGACAGCGTAGGGAATTTCCATGATTCAGTGCGCGGGTGAAAGGACGGGGGCGCCCGGTTGATCGGGTTCGTTTTGCGGCGTGAAATCGGTGGTGTGGCCGGGCACGCTGTATTCGTAGGGGCCGCGACGGATCTGCGGCGGCTCGGCGAAGTTACCGTGCGGCGGCGGCGTGGGCGTCTGCCATTCGAGCGTGGTTGAGCCCCAGGGATTATCGCCGACCTTTTCACCGTGGTTAATGCTCCAGAACAAGTTGAGGATGAACGGGATTTGCGCGATGCCCAGCGCCACCGCCGCCCAAAGAATCCACGAATGAAGTTCCATGATGGTGCCCGGCAGCGCGCCAATCGCATCCGGCACGCGCGCGGCGGAGTAGTTCGCACCGCCATCGGCCATGCGCCGCAACATGCCTTTGATCCCCTGCGCGAACATCGGCATGAAGACGAGGTTCATGAAAACCAAGGAACCCCAGAAATGCACGCTTCCCCAGAATTCATTCATTTTCCGCCCCGTCATTTTGGGGAACCAGTAATAGATGCCCGCGAACAGCGCAAAAATCGTACCCGGCGCAACGACGTAATGGAAGTGGGCGATGACATAATACGTGTCGTGCAGATAGACGTCGCTGGCGTTGAAGCCGAGCGGCAGGCCGGTCAGGCCGCCAATGCCGAACATCGGCAGGAACGCCAGCGCGAACAGCATCGGCGTGTTGAAACGGATCGAGCCGCCCCACAAGGAAATAAACAGGCAGGTCAGGATGATGACCGACGGAATGGAAATGATCATCGTCGTCGCCTGAAAGAACGCGGAAATTTTGGTGCCCATGCCGGTCAGATACATGTGGTGCGCCCAGACGATGAACGACAGGAACCCGATGGCGAGCACCGAATAAACAAGTGATTTATAGCCCCAGATCGGTTTGCGGGTGTTGTTGGCGATGATTTCACAGACAATGCCCATTCCCGGCAGAATCAACACATACACCTCCGGATGGCCAAGGAACCAAAACAGATGCTGCCACAACAACGGACTGCCGCCGCCGCTGATGTGGGCCAGTTGCCCGCCCACGGCCAGGCCGGTCGGCAAAAAGAAACTGGTATGCAGGGCGTTGTCCATCAATTGCATCACCGCCGCCGCCTCCAGCGGCGGGAAGGCGAGCAGCAGCAGAAACGCCGTCACAAATTGCGCCCACACAAAAAACGGCAGCCGCATCCACGTCATGCCCGGCGCCCGCAATTGAATGATGGTCGCGATGAAGTTCACCGCGCCCAGCAGCGACGACGTGATGAGCAGCACCATGCCGATGATCCAGAACAACTGGCCTTCGGTGGGAATGGACGTCGCCAGCGGCGAATACGAGGTCCAGCCCGCCTGCGCCGCGCCGCCGGGGATGAAAAAACTCACCAGCATCACCAGCCCGCCGAGCACATAGGCCTGGTAACTCGCCATGTTCACACGCGGAAACGCCATGTCCGGCGCGCCAATCATCAGCGGCACGACATAATTGCCGAACGCAGCGAACGCCAGTGGCACAATCGCCAGGAACACCATGATCGTGCCGTGCATCGCGCCGAACGAGTTGTAAAGTTCCGGCGACATCACACCATTGGCGGCGGGCTGGCCGAGCACCTTGGCCAAAATCGGCCCAAAGACGGGAATCGGTGAGCCCGGATGCGCGATCTGCCAGCGCATCATCAGCATCAGGAAAAATCCGAACAGCATGAAACACAGCGCCGTGAAGCCATATTGGATGCCGATGATTTTGTGGTCGGTCGAAAAAACGTATTTGCGCCCAAAGCCGATGTCCTCGTGATGCCCGTGCGCCCCGGGCTCGTGGACCGGCTCGTGCCTGCGGTACGGTGGAAATTCGTGAACAATCGTTTCCATATTATTTTACCTTGTCCAAAACCATCACCGCCAACAACAGCGGCAGATAAAGAATCGAGGCCAGAAACAGTTGCCGCGCCCGCGCCAGGGTGAGTTGCCGTGAAAACTGAATCGCGCACCCCAGGTAGCCCGCCCCCAAAATCAGGGCGCCCACCAGGTAAACCGGACCCGCCAGCTTGAAGGCAAACGGACACAGCGCCACCACCAACAACGCCAGGGTGTGGCTCACGGCCTGCTGCCCTGTGCGATGGCCGTCCGGGTCCATCGCCGGCAACATTTTGAAACCGGCGCGCGCGTATTCATCGCGATACATCCAGGCAATGGCCATGAAATGGGGAATCTGCCAGAACGCCACTATCGCAAACAACGCCCAGCCTTCGCCGCTTAATTCGCCGCGCGCCGCCGTCCAGCCCATCAACGGCGGCAGGGCGCCGGGCACCGCGCCGACGAGGGTGTTCATCCAGGTGACGCGCTTCAACGGCGTGTAAATGAACAAGTAACTGATGAGCGTGACGGCACCGATGACGCACGTGAGGAGATTCACCGCCAGCGCCAGATAAACCAATCCCGCCACGGCGCAAATGCCGCCAAAGAGGGTTACGGTGGTGGGTTGCAAACGGCCCGACGGCAGCGGACGATTTTGCGTGCGGCGCATTTTCGCGTCGTATTCGCGTTCGAGCAATTGGTTCAACGCCGCCGCGCCGGCCGCCACCAGGGCCGTGGCCGCCAGGGTGTTGAGCAGGAGCGCAAAGTCCATGGGGCCGCGCCAGCCGACGTAAAAGCCGACCAGCGTGGTCAGCAGCACGAGGGTGGTCAATCGCGCCTTGACCAGATCGGCAAAGACCGCCGTCCAACTTTTCTCCACCACCCCAACACCGGATGCCGGAGCGTCAAGAATTTCAACCGAGGCTTCTTTCATTTCACTTGTTTGCGGCCATGACCGGAGCGCCTCCATACGCGCCGGATATTGTCGTGGCAGGCGCAATTTCAGGCAAAGCCGCCGAACGGCGGAAAGCAATAGCGCACCAGAGGGCGCCTGTCACGAGCGAAAGTGCGCCGCCCAGCACGTGGGCCGTCGCCACATCGGCGGCCTTGTTCGACCAGATGGTTGCCGCCCCGAGAAGGATTTGCGCCAGAATCAACCCCAGCCAGAACAGCGCGAGTTTCGCCAGAGGATCACTTTTGCCAAGCCGCCGACGCGCCTGCCAGGCGCAGGTCACGGTCAAAATGAAAATCGCCAGCGCGACGAGGCGATGCACCATCTGCAAAACAATCTGGAAAGCCGTGACTGGATTTTCCGCGATTACGTTCAGGCGATGTTCGTTGTAACTTTGGACGGCGGCCGGGGTGGTGTCCGGCCAGATTTTTCCATAGGCGAGCGGGAAATCGGGAATGGCCAGACCGGCATGTTGTTGTCGCATGGTGGCCGCGATGATCAACTGGCACAGAATCAACACCGTGGTCGCCAGCACCAAACGGCGCAGGACCATCAGGTCAGCCGCCTTCTGCCCGGAGATCCGGTCAGGCCGGGGCGAGGCGTGGGCCATCCACCAGGGACTGGTGAAGAGGGCGATGGCCGCGGTCAAAACGAAAAACAATTGTCCGACAATCGCGTGATAAATACCGAGCTGGGCATCGGCCAAGACCACGCGCAAACCGCCGAGCACACCCTGCACCACCACCAGCAGAAATGCCGTCAGGCCAAGCCGGTGCATCCATTTGCGCGAGTCCCTGAGCCAGAGCCAGACTGCGAGAATGGTCGTCATCAACCCGACGCCGGAAGCGATCAGCCGGTGCGTATGTTCATAGAAAATGCCGCCAATCCACTGGGAAGGCGGAAATAGAAACATGTTGTAGCCGTAGCTGTTCGGCCAGTCGGGCACGGACATGCCGGCCTCGTGACTGGTGACCAAGCCGCCGGCGCCGAGCAGCAAAAAGGTAAACAGTGCCGTCAGCACGGCAAACCAATGCAGCGGCCGATTCACTTTTACCAACACGTTTTCAGACATTTTGCAAAAAGGGCCGACCCCGGCGCCACCGGAGCCGCCGCGATTTCCGATTATTTCACGTCAAACGCAAAATTCACGGTCACATCGCTGTCTTTGACCTCCACGTCCTTGGTCAGCGTGCCGAGTTTGCGGTGATCGGCCTCCACCGTGTATTTGCCCGGCGGTACGTCCTTGATGATGAATTTGCCCTCCTTGCCGGTGAGGCAATAATAGGGACTGTCAAGCACGCTCACCCAGGCAAACATCCACGGATGCACGTCGCACTTGAATCTCATGAACATCTCCGGTTGCGAAAAGGCAAAGTTCAGGTCCGGGCCGCCGGGCATTTGCACCTGGTTGGACTCCGGATTGCCGGCCACGGCGGGCACACAATGAACATTGTGGATGCACGGGTCGGAATTTTTCACGATGAGTTTTTGGCCCGTTTGAATTGCTAGAATCTGAGGCTGATACAGGCAACCTTTTTGATCCATCACCACCGGCGGCTGGCTCGCGCCGGTGGATTTGCCGGCAACCCCCTTCAAGGAGACGATCGCGTCGGCCAGTTCATGGTTCGGTCCGACGACATAAAAGTGCGTGGTGGGCGCGGTGGTGTACATCGCGCCACAGGTGGAATCGTTCATGAGCGGGGTGTAGGGCACTTCCGGCGGCGGCGTGCCATTGAGGGTAACGGTGCCAACGATGTCCGCCGCCCGCACGGTGGGTATGCCTGCAAGCGCCGTAATTAAAAGGATTAACGAGGTTTTTTTCATACTTTTTTGGCTTTCGAATCGCAAGAACCAGTCACAGCCTAGCAACCCTGCTTGAGATCGGCAAGAATTATGTGAAAAATTTCACAAGCCCTCATCATCAGCATTAACCATTCGATTGGACGGCTGTTAACCGGCAGTGTTCAAATCCGCCAGCGCCCGTGCCATGGCCAGGGCCGTTTGCGCCGCTTCCGTCCCGCGATTGTGTTTCGGGTCGAGGCAGCGAGCTTCGGCTTGTGCCTCGTTTTCCAAAAGCAGCACTTCGTGAATGACGGGAATTTCGTGAGCCAGCTGGATCTCCATGAGCGCGCGGCTGACCGCTTCGCCGATGTGCGCGGCATGCACCGTTTCGCCGCGCAAAATCACGCCCAGACAAATGATGGCCGAAAACGCGGATCGCGGTTCCTCGTGGGCGCCGCGAGCCAGTCGTTTGGCCACGAGAGGGATTTCATACGCGCCGGGCACGCGAAAGACCCGGACTCCCGAAAGGGCGCGCTGCAACTCTGCCTTGGCCGCTTCTACCATGGCATCCACGTAACGCGCGTTATAGCGCGAGGCAACGATGGCAAAGGTTCCGCCGCGCACTTGAGCCTTTTTTTGCTGAATCTGGCGAAGCATCCCGGAAAGTTAATCACGAACGGGCGCGGATGGACACAAAATTTGAGACGCCGGGTTTACTTCTTGGAATCATCCACGGACTTCCATTTGCCATCATAAGTGGCCACCACCACAATGTCATCGCCCAGGCCGGCCGGCTTTTCGTCCGGCCTCGGCGGCGAATCCTTGGGCGGGAGTGTCTCTGCCGGCACCGGCTTGGAAGGGGGCACGTGGGTGGCAGGACCCGGCCCGGCCACGGATGATTTCGCCATGTCTTCAGCCGGCTTTTTCCGGATCAAAACCGTTTCTTCATCGCAGATGCGCGCGGCATCCATCAGCAACAATTCCCATCGCTCTTGAATGGTGCGTTGGGGCGGTGCCTTGAACGGTTTCACATGAAACTCGCCGCCTTTAAGCGAAAGCAGCCGGTAAAAAGCCTGTTCCCCGACCAGCGTGCCCACGGCCGCATGCGTCACCGCGCCGGCCTCAATATAAATCTGGCCGCGCAACTGCCGGTTGCGGATTTCCAGGATTGAGGAATG
>Ga0181537_10003036_pt1 | contig 14559 bp, 15 predicted proteins | sample PEATcosm2014_Bin_39_FD_119765 | JGI IMG/M metagenome (GOLD analysis project Ga0181537, IMG submission 119765) | Peatland microbial communities from MTU Mesocosm Facility, Houghton, MI, USA - PEATcosm2014_Bin23_10_metaG | ecosystem: Environmental > Terrestrial > Soil > Wetlands > Peat | place... | reverse complement strand
GCCGAAGGTCGTCGGCTCGGCGTGGATGCCGTGGGTGCGGCCGATGGTTGGTGTGTGCTTGAACTCGATGGCGCGGCGCCGGAGCACCGCGAGCAGCGCGGCAATTCCGTCCTTGATCAGCGCTGAGGCTTCTTTTACTTGCAACGCCTGCGCCGTATCTACGATGTCGTTGGATGTAAGCCCGTAGTGCAGCCAGCGCGACTCGGCGTCGAGGCCCTGGCTCTTCAGGCTCTCTGCGACAGCCGTCGTGAAGGCGATGACGTCGTGCTTGACCTCCGTCTCGATCTCCGCAACACGCGCGGCAGAGACGGTGGCCTTGGTGGCGATGGCTTCGGCAGCGGCGGCCGGAATGACGCCGTCTTCGGCCAGCACCGTGCTCGCCGCTGACTCCACTTGCAGCCAGCAGCGGTACTTGTTCTCTTCCGTCCAGATGCCGCCCATCGCCGGGCGCGTGTAGCGTTCGATCAAGGCAAGTCCTCTCGTGAGTCGTGATTCGTGGCTCATCGCGCACCCTGGGCAGCGGATCAAGACCCACGGTTCACGAACATCTATGACTTGATTGTACGAGGATAAGGCCTTTATTTGCGAGGGATTCCGAGACGCTGGTGCAGTTCTTCCACCAATAATCCGCGGCCGGGCTTATAGGGCTGGAACCACTCGCCATCGATCACCAACTGCGGCACCGCGCGCTTGCCCACGTGGTCCATCACTTCGGCCGATGCAGCCGCATTCGCGTCCACGTCGATCTCGGTGTACGGAATGCCATGCGCATCCAAGAACTGCCTGGCAGTTCGGCAATCGCGGCACCAGCTTGTGGTGTACAACTGCAATGTCATACCCGGATTTTACCGCCGCTTCGATGCTATTCTCTGTGATGACGGCCACCAGAGCCCCATGACATTCGAGCATGGCGATGACTGCAGAAGAAATTAAGACGCTTCTCAAGCTACAGCCGCACCCGATCGAGGGTGGGTGGTATCGTCGCACCTACACCTCCGGAGGCGCTGTCGAACTGCCACCGGGCGTACGCGCACAAGGTACGGCCATTTACTACCTGCTCGAAGAGGAAACTTTCTCGGAGATGCACATGCTCGCCTCCGACGAGATCTTCCATTCCTATCTCGGCGATCCGGTAGAGATGCTTCTTCTCTACCCTACCGGGCAGTCGATGCATTTAACTCTTGGACGAGATTTAGCGGCGGGGCAGCGGCCGCAGATCCTGGTTCCAGCGGGAGTGTGGCAGGGCGAGCGGATCAAAGAAGGTGGAAAGCTTGCGCTGCTCGGTTGCACCGTAACCCCGGGCTTCGATTACGCCGATTACCGCAGCGGCAATTACGCGGAACTGGTGGCGAAGTGGCCGGCGGAAGCGGAGCGGATCAAGAAACTGACGAGAAGCTCGCGGAGTTGAGGCGGCTAGCGGAGCTCGCGGAGCTGACGACGCTCGCGAAAAAAAACACGCAGCAACTCAGCCGACTCCTCGGCTGCAATTCCTTGCTCCACCTGCATCTGGTGGTTGAGCTGGGGATGATTCAGAACTTCGAGCACCGACCCGCAGGCTCCGGCCTTGGGATCGGCGGCGGCAAAGACCAGGCGGTCGATGCGCGCGTGAATCATGGCCCCGGCGCACATGGCGCATGGCTCGAGCGTCACATAGAGCGTGCAGCCAGGGAGCCGATAGTTGCCGAGGGCCGCGGCGGCCGCGCGCAAGGTAACGATCTCCGCGTGGGCTGTGGGATCGACATCGCGCAACACGCGATTCTGCCCGCGGGCAACCATCTCGCCTTCACGCACCACCACTGCACCGATGGGCACTTCGCCAGCTTCGGCTGCAAGGCGGGCCTCGGCCAATGCGGCGTCCATGGCTTCGCGATCGTCGATCATGATTTCGATGGTAGCCCTGCGGGCTGCTGCTGGGTCATGCAGTGCAGTGCGCCCAGGCCCCAGATCAGGTCCATGGAGTGCACGCCGATCACCTCGCGGTCAGGGCAAACCTCGGCCAGCAGGTTCAGCGCCACGCGGTCGTTGGGATCGTGAAATGTGGGCGCCAGTAGCACTCCGTTGGCAAGGTAGAAATTGGCGTAGCTGGCCGGCAGGCGCTGCCCGCGAAAGATCACGGGACGCGGCATGGGGATCTCCACAACGGTGAACTGTTTGCCATCGGGCGTGCGCGCGGCCTTCAATCGCTGAAGGTTTTCGGCCAGTGGCGCGTGGTTGGGATCGCGCATATCCGGCTCGACGGCGGCAACGATCGTCGTCGATCCGGCGAAGCGTGCAATGTCGTCCACATGGCCGTGGGTATCGTCTCCCACAATGCCGCGGCCCAGCCAAATCACTTGATCGATGCCGAGGTAGTCGGAGAAAACGCGCTCCAACTGCGCGCGGCTCAGGCCTGGATTGCGCTGCTGCACTTCGCTCAGCAGGCATTCCTCGGTGGTGAGCAGAGCGCCCTGGCCGTTGACGTCAATCGATCCGCCCTCCAGCACGCAGTGGTGCTTCGCACTGTTCTGGTTTTGGACGGAAGGTTGCCAGGAGGGCAGGCCGAGCAGTTTCGTCACGCGGCCGGGCAGCTTATTGTCGAGATGCCAGTCGTCGTACTTGGCCCACCCGTTGAAGCGCCAGTTCGTGAGGGCGATCTGCCCTTTGGCGTTGCGCACAAAAATCGGGCCGGAATCACGCGTCCATCCGCGATCGGTGGGCCAGCGATGAAAGCTCACTCGATCGAGGTCGGCGCACGCACGCCGGAGCATGCTCACAACGCGCTTCTCGGTTTTGGCGTCTTCGACGATCAAGTGCACGCGTTCGCGCGCGGCGAGCAAGCGCACGATTTCAGCGTAGAGCCAGGGGATGGAGGCAAATTTTCCCGGCCAATCCTCAGGATTGTGCGGCCAGGCGAGCCAGGTGGCCTCGTGCGGCTCCCACTCGGCGGGCATGCGGTAGCCAAGCTGGCGAGGCGTCTTGATGGGAGTCGTGATGGGCATTTTTCGGTATTGCTACTTGCTGTCTTTTTGCCCGGTAGGCGGTGCATCCAGAAACCGTTGCGAAATCCCGGCGTAGGCATCCACGCGGCGGTCGCGCAGGAAGGGCCAGTTGCGGCGCGTCTCCTCGATCAGCGCCCGGTCGATCTCGCCCAGCACGATCTCCTCGGAGTCGTGTCCAGCCTTGGCCACGATGCGGCCGAAGGGATCGGCCAGAAAGCTGCCGCCCCAGAACTCGAGCCCAGGTCCCGACGTGCGATTGCCCAACACGTCGCCTTGCTCGTGACCCACGCGGTTTACGGCAGCCACGTAGACGCCGTTGGCGATGGCGTGCGCCCGCTGGATGGTTCTCCATGCGTCGAATTGCGCGGCGCCAAATTCATCCTTTTCGCCTGGGTGCCAGCCGATGGCCGTGGGAAAGAACAGCACCTCGGCTCCCTGCAGCGCCGTGAGCCGTGCGCCTTCGGGATACCACTGATCCCAGCACACCAATGTGCCCACGCGGCCGGCGGTCGTGTCCACGGCCTGAAAACCCAGGTCGCCCAGCGTGAAGTAATACTTCTCGTAGTAGAGAGGATCGTCCGGTATGTGCATCTTGCGGTAGAGGCCGGCGATTTGGCCGTCGGTATTCAGCGTGACCGCGGTGTTGTGATAAAGCCCCGGCGCGCGCCGCTCAAACAACGACGCAACAATCGCCACGCCCAGTTCGCGCGCCAGCGCCGAGAGAGCTTTCGTCGAAGGCCCGGGAATCGGCTCCGCCAGATTGAACAGCTTCAAATCTTCGCGCTGGCAGAAGTATTGCGTACGGAAGAGTTCCGGCAGGCAGACGATCTGCGCGCCCAGCCGCGCGGCTTCGCGGATGTGTTTGACCGCGGACGCAAAATTCGCCTCCGGGTCAGCGCCCATGCGCATCTGCACAAGGGCAACGGTAAATTTAGTCGCCGTGGTCATGCTCGGTCTTTCGATCCTCTCCTAAGGGCTTTGGCCCAGACAGCAAGGCCAACCCCGCGCCGGCGGAATTGGCCTCCGATTACTCTGAATCATTACGCGAACCGCTCTACCCGCGCCGCAGCTCAACTCCAAAAGTCTGCCCCACGCAGTGGCTATTCTTCAAGGATCAGCACAGCCGCGGCGATGGTTGTGGTCCATTTGCCGCGCTTGTCGCCTACCGCCGACTGGGTGACGTTGCTGGTGCGGACAATCTTGTTGGAGATGCGGTAAATTTCCTTTTTCTCGTCCCAGCTCGTGTCTGGATCAAATTCCACATCGAGCGTAGTGGCCAGCATTTCGGCAGCCAGTTCCTCGGCGTACTCGCCCGCCTGATCTTCGGTCTCGCCGAAGCTATGATGCTCGCTCAGGTAGCCGTAGGTATTGCGGTCGGCTGGAATGGCCACGCCAATGCTGCAGGCGACAAGCCGATGCGGCTCGCGCGTGGAGTTTTCCGCAATCACCGCAAATACGACCTCGCCATCGTGCAGGTACTTGAGGCCGTCTCTGCGCGATATCATTTTGCACTGCGGCGGAAAGATGGAAGAAACGCGCACCAGGTTCTGTGAGGCAATGCCCGCATCCCGAAGGGCCAACTCAAACGAAGTCAAGCGCTCCTTGTGTTTGCCGACGCCTTTGGTGAAGAAAAGCCTCTTCGGGACCATGCTTTTTCCCAATTTCTATGTACCCTCCGTGGGGGTGAAATTTGTGACAGATTTTGAACGTTCCCGCATGAGTCTATCGCATCTGGGCGGGTGCGAACAGAGTTTCCGGTAAATTTATCGGCCCTTCATCACGGCAGCCTGCAGGGGAGACAAAACCATTCCTTTTCGGACTGTGGCCCTCGCGAAAAACACCGCGAACTGCACTCTCGTCGTGCCGGTTGGCAACTTTCCCGCTGCTCCAGCGTTTAATACTGCATGAAACGAATCCTTCCCCTGGGAATCTCTGTTCTGAGCGCTGCCCTGGCTTGCGGGCTTGGTCTGGCGCAAACGCCCGTTCAGCCTTCCGCCACGCCGCCGGACGCCGGCAACGTGCCCGCCGCAGCCAATTCCGATATCGGACCGGCCATTTTGGAGTGGGTACCACCGGCGCTCGCGCAATTGAACACGCAGGCCCTGGCCAAAGAAAGTTTCACTCTCGACCGCACCTTGCTGGCAGCCGCAGCGGGATTTTTGCCCGACGCGGATGCCGACGTGAAGCAGTCCGTGGCCAAGCTCGACGGCGTGAGCGTCCACATACTGCGCTTCGCCGCTGACGGTGCGGCCGATCCTGCCGCGGTCGACGACCTCCGCGAGTCCTACCACTTGCGAGGCTGGAAGCACGTTGTCAGCAGTGCCAGCAAGGGCGGTCCTGTGCATAGCGGAACCACCGATCTGTGGGTGGTGATGGACGGCACGAACGTGCGTGGCGCAGTAATCCTCGTCGAAAGCCCCAGGAGTCTCACGCTTGCCACCATGGCGGGCAACCTGAGCCCCGTGGACCTGCTGCGTCTGCGCGGTCACTTCGGCATTCCGCGTTTTGCGGGCGACGGCCTCGAAGGCGATCAATCGACCGCCGGCGCCAGCAAATAGGGGCTGCGCCCGGCAGCCAGATTGCTGCCTCGACCTAGCGAGAATGCTATAGTCAGGCGTAGATTTCTGCCGGAGTTTTCGATCGATGCCGACTGGCAAGTTGACCCCAATCTTCCTCGCCATAACGGTGCTTGGGGCGGCGGTTGGATGCGCCACGCTGGCGCACGCCAAGGTCGTTGAAGATACGAGTGGATACCTCGCCACCCTGACCAGCATTGGCGATGCGCTGGATGCGCCGGATCACCATCCGGTGCACATTCTCTACGTGCATGGCATCAACCAAATTGGCTCCGGCGATTCCTCGCTGCTGCGCGTGTCGATTTGCACTGAACTCAAGCTTTGCGACGTCAAGGACTGGAAGAACGCCGGCATGGAGTTTCCCAATCGCGGCGAGTTCGCCGATGGCGTCAATCCCCCCACTCTTTCCTACCTGGGCAGCCCGGTGTGGAAAAGCGCCGATGAGTGGCATGCGGCCGCGCCGTTTGTTGTGCATTGGGTTGTCCATCTCCGCGGGCACGCCTCCGTGCTGGTCGTGGACGAGATCAACTGGTGGCCGCTGGTGCTCTCGCTCAAATGTCGCCGCGTGATGGTCCCTGAGGCGCATCTTGCCGGGCCCAACCGCGATCTCCTTGAATTCTGCTCGAATCCGAAGGCGCAGAATCCGGATGGTACGCTGCGGTATTTTCCCTGGATTACGCCTGAAGACGCCGCGCAACTTGAGGCCATCAAGCCGCGAGGCGTGTGGCTCAACCGGAATCTGAAGGTCAACCTGGTCGACTGGGGACTTGCCGATGTGCTGCTCGCTACTGGGCCGCTCGACGGCATTTTGCGCGACGGCATTCGGCAACTCATGGCGAAATCGGCCGCCTTCGATCCCAACCAGGCCGCCGCGACACCGAATGCGGGCGAGGCGAACGAACACTACAACTGGAGGGCGCAACTCGGCAACGGCAAAGCTCTCGACCAGGAGTTTGTCGGCGTCACGCACAGCCTCGGCGCTTATCTTTTTTTCAACGCGCTGAATCCTGATGCGCCCGCCGCCTCGGCGCCGGCGCAATCGGCCGAGCAGACCGCAACGGCGGCCAGCGAAAACTCCGCCGTGCAATATATCTTTCAGCGGACTCCGCTGGTTTATTTCTTCGCCAACCAGATTCAAATGCTCGAGATCACGAATCTGGAGAGCACGGCGCGGGCGGCCGCCCCCGCTTTCCAGGAGCGCGGGATTGAGGCTCCGCCGGCTCCCACCGCGCCTGCCGAGAACTTCAGAGCGCTCGTCAGCCGCTGGAAACAGATGCAGACGGATTTTCAAACCACGCTGCATCCGGACGACGCGGCGGCGCGGATGAAGGTCTAGGTGGTAGCGTGGAACGACCCCAACGACGTGATTACCTTCCGCGTTCCTAAAATCGGCGATGTGGACGTAGTGAATCTCTACGTGCAGAACGCGCATCGGTGGTTCGGGCTCTTCGAATCGCCCGGCGCCGCGCACGCCGACTATGCAAAAAACAAAGGCGTGCTGCGCGTGATGTTTGAAGATTCGAAGCCAATGGGGGCCCACTGAAGCAGACGCCAGGCTGCCGCCATTGCCACCCCTAAATTGCGGATGTTAGCCTCAACCTTGGAACATTCTTGGAAGGGGCTTCCCGAAACATCATGCAAAGCACCTACAACGGGCTCGAGTTGCCGAAAAACGGCCAGCCAATCGACTACAAGGACGGGCAGTTTTCCGTTCCCGACCATCCCATCATTCCCTTCATCGAAGGCGACGGCACAGGGCGCGACATCTGGAAGGCCTCGCAACGGGTTTTTGACGCCGCGGTGGAAAAAGCTTACGGCGGCAAGCGCGCCATCCGCTGGTTTGAGATCTTTGCCGGCGAGAAAGCTTTCCGGCAGTTCCAAAACTGGCTGCCCGACGACTCGGTGGCCGCGGCCCGCGACCTGCGCGTCTCCATCAAGGGGCCGTTGACCACGCCGGTTGGCGGCGGGATTCGTTCACTCAACGTCGCGTTGCGCCAGATTCTCGATCTCTACTCCTGCGTGCGCCCGGTGAAGTACTACCAGGGCGTGCCCAGCCCGGTGAAGCATCCCGAACAGGTCGACATCGTGATCTTCCGCGAGAATACCGAGGATGTGTACGCGGGCATCGAGTTCAAACAGGGTTCGGAAGACGCCGCGCGGCTGATCGCCTTTCTGAATGACGATCTCCTGGCCAAAACCAAGAAGAGAGTGCGCACCGATTCCGGCGTGGGCATCAAGCCCATTTCCATCTTCGGCACCAAGCGACTGGTGCGCGCCGCCATCAAACATGCATTGGAATCTGGCCGCAAGACGGTGACGCTGGTGCACAAAGGCAACATTCAAAAGTTCACTGAGGGCGCATTCCGCGAATGGGGCTATGAAGTGGCCACCGAGGAGTTCCGCGAGCAGACTGTGACCGAGCGCGAGAGCTGGATTCTCGGCAACGTGGATTCGAAACCCGGTCTTACGATCGAGGAGAACGCCGCACTCATCGAGCCGGGCTTGGAGTTTGGCAACCAGGCCTTCCGCGATTCGGTGTACGCAGAAATCAAATCCGTTCTCGATTCCATCGGAAAGACCCACGGCAACGGCGCGTGGAAGTCGAAGATTCTGGTCAACGATCGCATCGCCGATTCCATTTTCCAGCAGATCATCATTCGCCCATCGGACTACAGCATTCTGGCCACGCCCAACCTCAACGGCGATTACATCTCCGACGCGGCTGCGGCGCAGGTGGGCGGCCTCGGCATTGCGCCCGGCGCCAACATTGGCGACGGCTACGCGGTCTTCGAGGCCACGCACGGCACTGCGCCCAAGTATGCAGATAAAGACGTCATCAATCCCGGCTCGGTGATTCTGTCGGGCGTGATGCTGCTTGAGTTCATCGGCTGGAAGGAAGCGGCGCACATGATCGAGAGTGCCATGGAGAAGACCATCCAGCAAAAACTCGTCACTTACGACTTCGAGCGGCAACTTACAGGCGCCACCAAGGTGGGCACCAGCGAGTTTGCCACGCGGATTATCGGGAATATGTAGCGGCGCTAGCCGCGCTATGCGCGTGTTAGCGGAGTTAGATCGGTTTTTCACTAACTCCGCCAGCCCCGCTAACGCCGCTAACAAATAATCAAGGAGAACTCATGCGGAAGAAAGTTTCAATTGTCGGTGCAGGCAACGTGGGCGCCACATGCGCGCACTGGATTGCGGCCAAAGAACTGGCCGATGTGGTTCTGGTCGACGTGGTGGAAGGTGTGCCGCAAGGAAAAGCGCTCGACCTGCTGGAAGCCATGCCCATCGAGAAGCGCGACGTGGCAATTGTTGGCTCCAACGACTACGCGGCCACGGCCAACTCCGATATCGTGATCATCACCGCGGGCATCGCCCGCAAGCCCGGCATGAGCCGCGACGACCTGCTCAACACCAACTTCAAAATCATGTCCGACGTGGTTGCGAAGGTAGTCGCGCAGTCGCCCGAATCGATTCTCATCATCGTTTCCAATCCCCTTGATGCCATGGCCCAGGCTGCATACCGCCAGGCTGGGTTCAATCGCCAGCGCGTCATCGGCATGGCCGGAGTGCTGGATTCGGCACGTTTCCGCAGCTTCATTGCTGCAGAGTTGAACGTGAGCGTGGAAAACGTGACGGCCTTTGTGCTGGGAGGCCACGGCGATACGATGGTGCCCCTGGCGCGCTACTCCACGGTCGCCGGAATCCCCATCACCGAACTCATCGCGCCCGAACGGCTGGAACAGCTGATCCAGCGCACGCGCGACGGCGGAGCCGAAATTGTGAAATATCTCAAAACCGGCAGCGCCTACTATGCGCCGGGTGCAGCTGCGGTCGAGATGGCTGAAGCCATTCTCAAAGACAAGAAGAAGATTCTGCCCTGCGCGGCCTATCTCGAAGGCGAGTACGGCATCTCCGGCTACTACATCGGCGTGCCCTGCAAGCTTGGCGCTGGCGGCCTTGAGCAAATCATCGAAATCAAGCTCACGCCGGAGGAAGACGCCGCACTCAAGAAGAGCGCGGAGGCCGTGAAGGAGCTTTGCGCGGTGATTGGCGTCTAGATCGGGACTCAGCCGGCGCAGTTCCGTCCGCCCAAATTCGATTTCCGTTGACAGACGCGCGAGCTGTAAGACAAGCTCAAACTCCGATCACAGTGGAAATGAAGGCGTGGAAATGACATTTCTGAAGTACGTTGCATTCGGCGTGACTGCCCTCGCCGCGATCCAGGTCTGTTCGGCCCAGGACAAGTTCCCTCTCCGCTCCGGGGAGTGGGAGGCCAAGATGTCTGCTCCCGGATCCCCAAGCTCGTCCGTGTCGATGCTGTACTGTCTGAATGACGCATTATGGCAGAAAGCACTTACTCAGGATCCCCAGTGCTCCATTCAACACCTCGCGATCACGTCCAGCGGCGGCACCTACGCGATCGATTGCGAGATGAAGGCTTTTCAGATGAAGGGTAAGGTCGACATGACCTTTGATGGAATGGAGCATATGATCGCCAAAGGACATATCGACATTACGATGAACGGAAAAACCACCAGTTCATCGTCCGTGGCGGACTATCGCTGGAAGGGCGCCACGTGCAGTCCTAATGATGCAAATCTAAAAGCGAAAAAGCAAAACTAGGGGCGGAAGCTGGGGTCTTCACAAACAGATTTTGGTGCTTAGGGTCGAATTCCCGCACTCGATTCGGTGCAAGTTGCCTTGAGTCTGCCGAAGAGTGTGTCCGCGTCGAAGTTTGAGACGGTCTCCGTCAGTCGATGACCAGACTCAATTCGTGGCGCACATCGGCGCCGCGGACCCAGAAGATCACGTCTGTAGCGATATTCGATGCATGATCGGCGATCCGTTCCAGGTTCTTCGCCACCAGGATGCCGTTCATCGCTTGCTGCGTGAACTGCGGCTTTTCCTCGATCACCTTGAGCAGATCGCTATGCGCGCGGCGATTCATGCGGTCGATCTCGTCGTCCATCTCGCGCACCGTTTCCGCCAGATGCGCGTCGCCGTCGAGCAAGGCTTGAAGCGCAGTACGGATCATTTGCCCGGCAAACTCGCCCATGGCGACAAAATCGGCGGGCAAGTCGACGTCGCCCAGAGGCAGGATCTCCTTGGTCCGTCGCGTGATGCTCATGGACTGATCGCCGATTCGTTCCAGATCGCCGTTGATTTTGATCACGGCCAAAATAAAGCGCAGGTCGATGGCCATGGGCTGTTCCTTGGCGAGCAGTTCGTAAGCCATCTCGTCCAGTTCGCGCTGCGCGGTGTCGATGGCCCTTTCATTCTGCTTCACAAACTTGCACAGGCCCTTGTCGCGCCGCAGATAGGCTTCCACCGCGGACTCCACGGCCAACTGCGCCAGCGCGGCCATGGCCAGGAGCTTGTCCTTGAGTTCAGCTAACTGCTGGTGAAAGTGAATACGCGGCACTACGGTTTTCCCCCATCTCCCCATTGTGCATCATGCAAGATTACAGGAATACAAATTTCCGCAAATGCACCAGAAGTGCTATTACCAGCGGAACCGGTCCCGATTCGATCCCCGCGGATTGCCCTTGGAAATCTTTTCGCTACGCGTCGCTATCGTGCTGACTTCAGTCTTGTTTACGCCGCACCGGCTGGCTGGGCGCCCGGTTGCCTGTCCGGCAATTCGATCTTTCCCAGCAGGATGATGTAACCGCAGATGCCAACAGCGAGATAAGCGCCTGCGACGGCAAAGGCCCATGCGTAAGAATGAAACGCCTTTACCAGGTAACCTGTCAGGATCGCCGCGGCAATTCCGGAGACCTGCCCGCAGAAATTGATGATTCCACCCACTTTGCCCACGTCGCCGCGCACGGCGATGAGCGAGGGCAACGACCAGGCCACCGGGGCAGCCGCCGCCAAACCCCCAATCGAAATACTGATCCACACCAAGGCCTGAGTAGCATTGTGCGCATGCACTGCGCCCAGGATGCCCAGCCCGAACACTGTTCCGCCAATCAGCACCACACGGCGCACCGCGCTGGCGTTGCACCCACGCTTCACCAGGAAGTCCACCAGCCAGCCGCCGATCGCGAGGTCCGTCGCCGTGGCGAAGAGCCAGGGCACGCTGGTGTACGCAAACGAATGCAGCAGATCAATGTGCAAGGTCGACGACAGATATGTCGGCAGCCAATAGAGCAGCAGATAAAACACGTAGTTATAGGCGCCAAACCCTAGCGCGAGACCCAGCACTTTGCGCCGCACGAGAAGTTGGCCCAGCGAAGAGGCTTTTTCTCCCTCGTGTTCCCGCGCGCTGTGCGGCGAGTCGCGGTCTTCAATATGTCGGCGCTCGATCTCAGTTAATTTCGGGTCGTCGTTGGGATCGCGATAGACGCGCCAGAAGTAAAGAAAGTAGGCGAAACTGATGACTCCGGTAAACGCGAAGCTCCAGCGCCAACCGGAGTGGATGAGCACGATGCCGATAATCGGAACTCCGATAGCCGAGGCAAACTTTGCCGCTGCATCCGAGAGCGATGTGGCGAAACTGCGCTCGCGCGCAGGAAACCAGAGGCCGATGGCCTTGGCATTCGCAGGAAATGCCGGCGCTTCTCCCACGCCGAGCAGGAAGCGCGCCCCGAAGAAGCCGCCAAGGGTCGGCGTAACCGCCGCAGCAAACGACGCTGCGCTCCAAAGAAAAGTGCCCACGCGGCCGACGCGCCGCACGCCGAGTTTGTCGAGGACGACGCCGATGGGAAGCTGGCACGCGGCGTAGGTCCAGTTGTAGGCGCTCGAAAGATAGCCGAAAACCACGTCGGAGATGCCGAATGCGCCGATCAGCGCATTGTGCGATACCGAGAGATTGACGCGGTCGAAGTAATTGACCAGGATGCCAATGCCGAGTAACCACGCAATGCGCCAGCGCCGGCCGGGCACACGCTGGTTTGCCTCCGTGAGTGGTTCTGCTGTCAAACTTCCTCCACAAGCGGCGGGAATATTTTAGTCGGCCGGGAGCGGTCCGCACTGCACTACACCGTTTTCGAGCGTGCCGATGGGATCGATGGTGATGCGAACTTTGTCGCCCGCAACCAGTGAGAATTCGTCCGGCGGAACAACGCCGGTCCCGGTCATCAGAAACACGCCGAGCGGAAAGCTATTTTCAAGGAAAAGATACTCGGCCAGTTCGGCGATCGGGCGCTTGAGCTCAGCTAGCGTGGTCGATCCGCTGAAGACTCTCGATCCCGCTCGCGCAATCTCGATATGGATCGGGGTTGTGACCGGCAGCGGCTCGCTCGCCACCAGGATGCACGGCCCCAGCGCACAACTGCGGTCGTAGACTTTAGCCTGGGGAAGATAGAGCGGGTTCTCGCCTTCGATGTCACGCGAGCTCATGTCGTTGCCCACGGTGTAGCCAATGATCTGGCCGAGCCCGTCAAGAAGCACAGTCAACTCAGGCTCGGGAACCGACCACTTCGCATCGCGCCGGATGTGCACGTGCTGACCCGGCCCGGCTACGTGCTCGGGCCCAGATTTGAAGAAAAGCTCCGGACGCTTCGCCGTGTACACACGGTCGTAGAAATCGCCGCCGCCCGCGTCTTTCGCTTCTGCCATGCGCGCGCTGCGGCTGCGGTGGTAAGTTACGCCCGCGGCCCACACGCTCTGACTTTCGATGGGCGCAATCACCTTCCGCGCATCGAACGCCTCGACCGGCTCCGCGCGCGCAACCAACGACACCAGGAATCCGCCGAGATCGGGATGGTTCACGATCGCGTCCCAGCGTTCTATCGGCACGAAGTAAAAATTGCCTTCGTGCTCCACATAGGTGGCGTTCGGAATGTGCCGGTAGATTTCTGCTGTTCGATAAAGCTTCACGCGCGCTTCTCCAGTCGGGCAACAATCTGCTCCACATCGTAAACGCAGCCGCCCCAAACACCGCCGCTGGCCTGCACCAGCGCCGCCCAAAGTTTTGTGTCGGCGGGCAATTCGGGATGGGGCGCAAGGTCAGGGCGCGGACTGCGTTGCGCGAGTCGACGCGCACCTTCCTCGGCGCTGAAACTCTCACCCGCTTCGCCTACAAAATTCACGGACCCGGCAAGCCCCGTGCGGTCGATCACGATTTCGATTCGGTCGCCGTCGCGCACCTTGCCGATGACGCCGCCGGCCAACGCCTCGGGCGAGATGTGGCCGATGCACGCGCCCGTGGAAACGCCGCTGAAGCGCCCGTCGGTGAGCAAAGCCACGTGCTTCGCGTGCGGCAGATGCTTGAGCGCCGAGGTGATCTGATAAATCTCCTGCATGCCCGCGCCCGCCGGGCCGCTGCAGATGAGCACCATCACGTCGCCCTGGGCGATGACGCCCGATTTGATGGCGTGAATGGCCGCGGCCTCGGTGACGAACACGCGAGCCGGACCCGTGTGCCGGTACACTTGGTCCTCGCCGACGAGCGAAGGATCGATGGCGGTGCTTTTGATCACCGATCCCTGCGGCGCCAGGTTGCCGATGGGGAAACAGACCGTGGAAGTGAGCCCGTGGGATCGCGCCCGATCGCGCGACATGATCACGTCGTTGGGATCGATGCCGTCCAGTTCCTGCAATCTGCGGCGCAATGCAACGCGCCGTTCGCTGCTGCGCCACCAGTCGAGGCATGTGCCCAGCGTCTCGCCGCTGACCGTCAGTACGCTCTCGTCCAAAAGATCAAGGGCACGAAGTGCCAGCATTACCTCCGGCACGCCGCCAGCCAGAAACACCTGCACCGTGGCAAAATTGCGCGGGCCGTTGGGCAGCGCATCCACTAGGCGCGGCACCTGGCGATTGATTTCGGCCCAATCGTCCACTGAGGGCCGCGGCAATCCCGCTGCATACGCGATGGCAGGCAGGTGGATGAGCAGATTCGTCGATCCGCCAAACGCGGCGTGCAGCACCATGGCATTGCGCACGGCCGCGGGCGTGACAATGTCGCGGGCGCCCAAACCCAGTTGATGCAGGCGCAACAGGGCGCGGGCCGAGCGGCGCGCGGCATCGAGCCACACCGGCTGGCCTGAAGGTGC
>Ga0181537_10003035_pt1 | contig 14566 bp, 12 predicted proteins | sample PEATcosm2014_Bin_39_FD_119765 | JGI IMG/M metagenome (GOLD analysis project Ga0181537, IMG submission 119765) | Peatland microbial communities from MTU Mesocosm Facility, Houghton, MI, USA - PEATcosm2014_Bin23_10_metaG | ecosystem: Environmental > Terrestrial > Soil > Wetlands > Peat | place... | reverse complement strand
TTGGCAGCGGCGGAAATGGTAGAGATTGAGGGAATGGACTTGGCGAAGCAAAGGAGAATTCTCGCGTGCAATCTACGATATTTATGATGACGAGGACTCGGCTTCCCGCAGCGCAACGCTGGGACAGTACGGAGAGCAACATCATAGCGAATGCGCCGGGGAGCCATTTCCGAGTCAGCATATGTCGAATAGTCTAGCTCCCCCCGTACCAAACTGGGCATGGATGCCAGAGATGAATTAGCGTTGCATTCGCTGCCTTGGGATCATGCACGCGAAATTCGGGTGGAGTGGTGATGCGCGTCAGATTAATTCCATCCAACCGGAACATGGTTGTCGGGAGTTGCAGTTGTGGGAATGCGACGGATCGAGGGAAGAGTGAGAAGGGTTTGTGCGGCACGGGCGGCGGTTCTACGTCGGTGCAGAAAAACCAGTACTTCGGTGGCACCGGTCCCGCAGCGCTACGATGCGGGACTATGCATGTGAAGGCCAAAACGAAAACAAGCAATCGCCATTTTCGAGACGGCATACGCCGACATTTTAGTCCCAGATGCTAACTGATGCAAAAGTGCGCCGAGAAACAGGCACCCGACTTCAGCGGGTGCAACTCCCGACCGGATACTGGCTCGCTCCAACAACAATTAGCGATAGCCTCATCCAGCTTCGATATTCTGGAAGCGCTCTTTCATAATGCAGTGACCCGGCTGGTGGGGGGAAGCATTATGGCTGATAGGGTCAGTCATGCACTGAAAGCACTCGATGTTCCGGGGTAGAACCGGGCGGCTGTAGAATCAGCGAATGAGTGACACTCTACAAGAGATAATCGACAGGCTGTGGGTAGCACCCGACAATGCCCAGTGGACGCCGAAAACGGACACCGTGCCCCTCAGCGATGTTCGCCAGTGGTTCAAAAGCGAGGACATTGAAGTTCTTGGTTTCACGAGTGCGCTCTTTCACGATGCCCGTTTCCGCATCGTGCCGCCGCTCACGCCGAACGAATACAAAGGTTTTGCCACGCACTATTACGAGCGATGCTTAAAAGAAGACCCAAAGGGCAAGTGGGCGGATTCCAGATATTCGGCTGGCGGTACTTTGGTGAATGTCTTTGCCAGTCTCTGGAGAGATTCGCGTGTACCGCGAGAAGTCGTGAAAGAACTCAAGGATTGGTTAGCCCGTCTTTATGTGGAGGGAGATGAGAGCCTTCGCATCTGCATTGTAACGGCTACATTGGAACATCTTTTTGAGCAGAAGGACATCAGAGAATTTTTTTCTGATTGGAAGAAAGACCCGGTGCTCGCGATAGCACACAGGGAAGCCTCTGTGTGGTACTTGGGTGGCGGGAAGACCCCGCTTGGCAAACCTCCATCGCCTCGCAAGCGTTCTCGCAGATAGTTTGTTGCGATAGTGCCCCTGAAAAAGCTCTGGACTTCAGCAGGATGCAACTCCCGCCCAAAAATTGGTTCGCTCCACCCAGTACGAATCGAAATCGGCAGGGGCTTCGTCCGAATCGTTAACGGCTCACCGACCGAAGACCGAGTTTTGAGCGTAATGCGATTGAACGAAATCCAAACCGACCTACGGCTATGGTAGATTCCGTTCGTATGCTCAGCCTAGATGACAATCGCTGGAACAGCATGACAGGCGGGTACAGAATGAAGTGCGACCCCCGGCCGCTGCTTGCGCAACTTGAGAACGAGCAGACCCGAGAGAAGGCGTGGCATGGACTTTGGGAAGAGCTTCACCATCAGGGAGATGTGGGCGAAGCATCCTACGCATCCGTGCCGCATCTCGTGAGGATTCATCGAGCGAGCGGCATCGTTGACTGGAACCCCTATGCGATTGTCGCAATCATCGAACTGGTTCGTGGGAAGGGTGACAATCCCGAAGTGCCGAAGTGGTTGGAAGAAGATTACCTTCGGGCGATTCGGGAACTAGCGGAAATCGGTGCTGCCGCAATTTGGCGTACCGATGAACCGGATGCTGTCCTTTCCATACTCGGCATTATCGCCATAGCCAAAGGGCTTCGGACCCACGGAAAATTCCTCGTGATGTATTCCGAAGATGAGTTGTTGGAGATTGAGTCTCGTGCCGGGTTTTGAGTTCCACATGAAAGCAACGATCTATCCCATCAATGCCGCCGCTCCTAATCGCGTTGCCATCGTCGCTCGTCCTCGCGGTGGCGACTGGCTTCGTGACGAGGTGAGCGCACTGTCAACGGAAGGGATTGATGTTCTCGTCTCCATGTTGACGGAGGAGGAATCTATAGAGCTTGGCTTAGAAAGCGAGTCCGAGGACTGCGAGGCGGTTGCGATCAAATTTGTAAACCTTCCCATTCCTGATCGCTCCGTACCATCGGACGCTGACGATTTCTTGCGGAGCGTTGAGCGACTGGCTGAAATGGTTAGGGATGGACGATCTCTCGCGGTGCATTGCCGCGCAAGCATCGGACGTTCCTCGGTGCTCGCCGTGTCTGTTCTGGTTCGACTTGGGTGGAACGCGAATGAAGCGTTCCACGCGGTTGAATCAGCACGCGGCTGCTCGATCCCGGATACACCCGAGCAGCGCCAGTGGGTCATCCAGAACATTCCGGCAACGCGGTGATGCATCGCTGATCGTTCTCGGCGTTTTAGCATCCGTCCAGCAAAATGTGCTCCTAATTGTGGGCAACGACTTTTCGCCAGCGAACGGCCCAGTTTTCTAGGGATTTCCCTGCGACCAGCCGGGCGGCACCACCCCCTGAAGGGGGTGAGCGTAAAAAGCCTTGATTGCAGCAGTTACCGTCGTAAGCCGCATGTTGGGCGCTGCAATGCTCTAATTGCTAGCAGGAACCTTTGAGTGCTCAATGTCTCTGTGCCCAGACTGCGGATGTGATCTCCCCGACTCTCAAACGCTCTGCACAGGGTGCTATGACGCGAGATACGCCGAAGTGGGCCTCCCAATAAGGTCGAAATCCTTTCGAGAAAGCCTCACGCGGTTGAACGTGCTCCTCGTTCTGGGTACGTTTGCCTTTGGCTTTCTCGAATTCCGATTCAACACTTACGACTACTTCCCGTTCAACCTCCTCTTGGGCTATCGCTATCATCTGATGCCAACGAAAACCGCTGACTTCGTTCGTGCTCGCATCATTTGTCTTCTACGTGGAGAGTGGCAGGCGAAAATGACTTGCCGGAAGGTTAAAGACTGCTGCCAAGCCGTACAAGGTCTTAACAGTCCGTGCCAGGAAACTGCTGGACTCCAGCGGGTGAACTCCCGCCCGAGAACTGGTTTGCTCCATGCAGTAGCTACAAAAACTGCCGATCCTCGAGCGCGCGGTAGCGTCCGCCGCGCCAGCGGCTTCGTCCACATCTCTATTACACCTGATGGCCCTGCGGTGGGCACTTGAGTAAGGGTCTGTTTACGCCGGTATTCACCTTGAGACTTGCGCGTCCCAATAAGCATGGCACTCTAGAAGTTCCACGGGAGAGCCATCCTTATGCTGACCAACGACTTTCGCATTGCCCGCGTACAAAAAACCCTGCGCTGGTTTGAACAAGACCTGCCGCTGCTTGATATGCGAGTGAAGGAACTTTCCGCCGAGCGCCAGGAGTCCGCCCGCCAGTTCGCCGCCGCCCTGATTCACCAGACGAAAGCCGAACTGGAACGCCTGCTACAGCAACAGCCAGCAGAGTCCGTCCACCGAGACCAGTCCCACTGCGAGCCCGCAGACTAGCGGTGCAGGTTTCGTCTGTGTGGTTTGGGTTGTGTCGTCTGGCCCGCTAACCGCCGGCATCGAGAGCCGAGGCCGATTGCAGAGTTCAGCTTGAAGTCAAAATCTAGGCTTTTCAATCTGCAATCTAAAATCAACAATCTGAAATCGCTTCAACCTAGAGTCGCACCTAAAAAACAGACCCCGCCGTTGCATGCGCCACCGCTCCGTGCACGCTTGCGGCTTCTTCCTGATCCAGCGTGACTTCCTCCCACAGCGTCTTGTCGCGCAGGATGCGCGAGACCAGCGCCGTGTGCATGGCATGACCAGCGCGGTCGGCCACCACTTTGCCAAGGATCTGCTTCCCGAGCAAAGCCAGGTCGCCCACCAGATCGAGCACCTTGTGCCGCACGAATTCGTCGGCGAAACGCAGCGGTCCGTTCTCCACGCTGTCCCTGGTCAGGACGATGCAGTTCTCGCGGGATGCGCCCCGAATCAGGCCCATATTGCGCATCGCCCGCTCATCCTCGCGCGACCCAAACGTGCGCGCCCCAGCAATGTGCCGCAGGTAGTTGCCGTTCGAAAGTTCCACTTGAAAGGTTTCTTTGCCGATAAGCGGATGGGGAAAATTGATGGAATAGGAAACTGAATAAGTCTCGGCGGGGTACACCGCAATAAACTTGTTGCCCTCGCGCATTTCCAGTTCGCGCCTGATTCTCAGATACTTGCGCGGCCGGCGCTGTTTGCGGATGCCCGCCTTCTGAATCATTTCCACAAACGGCCGAGCGCTGCCGTCGAGGATTGGCAACTCCAGGTTATCCAGCTCCACAATCGCATTGTCGATGCCCATGCCGATGAAAGCGGAAAGAATGTGCTCCGTGGTGGAAATGAGCACGCCTTTTTTCATCAGGCTGGTGGCGTAACTCACGCGGGCGACATTCAGGCCCACGGCCTCGATTTCAAAACCGTCAAGATCGGTGCGGCGAAAGCGAATGCCAGTTGCGGGTGAAGCCGGGAGTATTCGCAAAGAAACCGGAGCGCCGCTGTGCAGGCCAATGCCCGTGCACTCCACGGCAGTGCGGATTGTCTGCTCCTGCGTCAAATACGAAGCCTGTTATGTTTCGTCGAATCATTAGATTACCGCCCGGCGAGGAAATCTGTGTGTGGTAAAAAAGCCACACTCCGTGGCTGTTTACGCAATCGGAACCAAATTGGTATCTGCCGCGGTCAAGCGCAAGCCCTGTCTGATCTATGAGTTAGCTGCCTGAGGCGAGCGGGACCGCGACGCCTCTGCTCCACTAGTGCTTGGACGACGGTTTGTTCGGCACTTTATTGGGATCGTACCTGGAATGAGGATCGAACATGGCTTGGTTCAAATTCTGGTTATAGGTCGCTCCACTGAGAAAGCGCTGGCCCGCCATATCTCCGTTGAAATACCTGGTCAGGCTGAAGGGCGTCATGATTCCCTGCACCGGGCGATAGTTATCGTAAATTTCTTCCTCGAGATTTTTTTGCTTGTCCACCGGATCGCGCCAGGTGAAGGTCTTCTTCAGCGGAAGATGTGTGTCGGCATCAACATACAAACTAACGGCCTCATCCTTGTCGTTGATCAGCGTTACTTTGAGAGCGGGCTTTTCGGCGGCGATGGCGTTGCCTTCATAAAACAGCGCCACTTTCGGATCGTTGATCCAGGCGCGCAGAAGGTTGTCCAACGAGAACCTGCGCCGCCGCAGGTAGGGCGTAAGATCTTTTTCGTCCATGGGATGGACGCCTTTGTAGGTGATTTCGTACCCCCTGTTTCCGACGTAAACCTCGGCAATGTCGCGTTCCTTGCTGAGTTCGTCGCGCTGCTTGTCGGGGAACTCGAAAAAGCTCCAGAACAGCACTCCCGTGCTGGTGGGGCGGCCATGATAGAAGTTGTAGCCGCGCCCCTGCATCTCCCTGTCGTGAATGTTGAGGTAAGCCTGTCCGCCCAACGCCTGGATCGCCTGATTCAGCAGATCCTTCGCCTTCCGCGCATTCTCCTGGTCGATGGGGATATCCGGAGCTTGCGTGCTCGCCGGAGCTGAGCTCGGCGCATTCGCGGGCGGATTCGAGGCGGGAGAAGATTGCGTCGGGGATGGAGTTCCCCCCGCCGGCGCCTGGCCCAAAGCCGGGTTCGCCGAAAAGACGACCGCCGGAACAGGGAGCACCAGAAACAAGATAGGAAGAAGCCGTTTCATCCAGATTGAAGGGGTCGGTACCTGCAAAGAGAATTGTAGCGTTTCGCGTGGAATTCCCGCTCGCAGCCGCGAATATCGGCAATGGTGCAGTTTTACGAGGCGCAATTCGCCGCCTGCCACCATCACGCACCACCTCGCACCAACTGCTTTGTCATCCTGAGGCCCGCGTTTTTTGCGGGATGACGACCTATGCAACTTGCCGACGCTGAGGCGCAGCCAGCAAGTTCCATAGGTCCTTCGCTTCGCTCAGGACGACCAGCTGTATCTTCGGAACCACACCGCTGCCCGCATGCCCTCAGTTCTTGGATGCGCGAACCGGCTCACCGGAGGAGCCCGGGAAGCATTTTTGTCGCGTTCTTCGTTATTGTTATTGCGCTCAACGATTGCGCTCGGCCCGACGCGCCTACCCGCTGACGTGCTCTACCCCGCCAGAACCGCGCCTCCATTCACGTTGAACACCTCTCCGGTGATGAAGCCGGCAAACTCGGTGCACAGAAAAAGCACCGGAGCAGCAATCTCCTCCGGTCGGCCGGCGCGCCCCAGCGGAATCGTGCTGCGAATTTTTGCGCCAACTTGCGCATCTTCCAGAGCCGGCTTCGACATATCGGTGTCGACCCAACCCGGGGCCACGCAATTCACGTAAATGCCGGCGGGCGCCAGTTCCGTGGAGAGCCCTTTGGTCATGCTTATCAGCGCGCCCTTGGTCGCGGAATAATCGCAATGGAAAGCTTCTCCACGCTGTCCGCTGGTGGAGCTGATCAGCACGATGTGACCGGAGACGCCGTGCCCGGCGGCGCCAGTCCGCGGTTGGGACTTCATTTGCGCGACGCCATATTTTACCAGCCCAAAAACCGCATCCAGATTGATGGCCATCGTCGAGCCCCACTGCTCATCGGACATGCGCTCGATGGCGACATCCTCGGGCGGCCAGACGCCGTGGTTGGCCACAAGAATGTCGAGCCGGCCGAAATGTTTGACGGTTTCCGAAACCAGAGCGCGGGCGGCTTCAGGACTATTCAGATTGCAGGCGACAGGATGGCAATTCGCCCCTCCACATTCCCGAGCCAGCGCCTCCGCCTGAGAACGCGCCTTCTGGTAGCTGAACACAACCTTCGCGCCCGCAGCTGCGAACATCCGCACGGTCGCCGCTCCAATGCCGCGCGACCCACCTGAGATGAGCGCCACCTTGCCAGAAATAGAAAGAGGAATGGACATGGCAGCTAGTGTCCAGTTTCCGGTTTCCAGTTGCAAGTAGGGAGTCATGAGTAGCGCCGCCGTCCCGGGAGCGAGACGCACTCGGGCCAGCCGGCAAGGGCTGCCCTGAGAGATGCCGGCGCTACATGTTCGGAAACGACATCCGCTCCGACTTCAGTTCGCGCAGGAGCAGCCGCACCAGCATGCCGTCAAATCGGATCCCGCTCATCTTGGCCAATTCGTCGAGCGCCTGGTCCGGAGTTCGGGCCGCCGAGATGGACTGCTCCGTCAGCATGTTGGCGTAGGCGTCGGTGAGGCCGAGGATGCGCGCCCATACCGGGATCTCTTCCCCGATCAGGCCATCGGGATAACCGGATCCGTCAAAGCGCTGGTGGTGGTGCGCAATCGCGGAGCACATGTTTTCGCTGCGCGGAAGCATGCCGACAATCTGGGCACCCACCTGAGCGTGCCTTCTGACTTTGGTGAACTCGTCATCGGAAAGCGGGCCGGGCTTGTTCAGGATGCGCTCGGGCACGAAGATTTTGCCCACGTCGTGCACCCGCGCAGCATAGACCAGGTCGGCGGTTTCTTCCGCCGGCAGGCGCAGCGCGCGCGCGATGATTTCGGTGTAACGAGCCACCAGGTCACCGTGGCCGGCGGTGCGCAGCTCGCGCGATTCCACGGCGCGGCTCAGAATCTCGATTGACTCGCGGAGCAGCGCCAGGTTGGTCTCCTGATCTCCGCCGCAGAGTTTATGCAACGTCGTAGTCAGCTCTTCGACGTGCTCAAACTCAGTGTGCTCGCGCTGCAGAAAACCTTCGATGTAAGCGGAAATCTGCTGCCGCTGCCGGGCAAAATCCTGGCCCTCGGCGAACTCTTCCGCCGTGGACACGCGATTTCCACCCGAGCGCTTCGAAACATACATGCCGGCATCGGCCACGCGAATAATGTCTTCGATGGAAAAGCCGTGCATGGGAAAACTGGCGACTCCGAAGCTGCCGGTGATTTTGTGTTCGTTCAGCATGGGGTCCCCGGCAATCCACTGCCGCAAGCGTTCCGCAAGAACGATGGCCTGATCGGGACCAGTTTCCGGCATCAGAACAATAAATTCGTCGCCTCCGTAGCGGGCCACCACGTTTTGCTGGCGGGACTTTTGCTCCAACAATCGGCCCAGCCGGGCCAGCACCAGGTCGCCCTCGAAGTGCCCCATGGTGTCATTCACTTCCTTGAACTTATCAAGATCGATGAGTACCACCGAGAACGGACGTCCCGATCGCGAAGCGCGCTTCCACTCGGCCGAGAGCGCTTCCCAGAAAAAGCGGCGAGTCTTGATTCCAGTCAGGCCGTCGGTGATGGATTGCTGTTGCAGCTTCTGGAACACGAAGGCGTTATGCAGGGCAGTGGCGAGCAGGTCGGCCAGAGTGTTGAGAATCAGCACGTCCTGCGGCGCGAACGCATATTCGTTCCGGCTTTCGATGTTGAGCGCGCCCAGCAGATTTTCGCCGTAGGTAATCGGAATGCAAAGCACCGCGCGTGCGTCGGGCAGAATTCCCGACAGCTGGCCCTGGCTCGCATTCTGCACCAGTGCCCGCTCGCCGGTGCGCGCCACGCGTCCCAGGATGCCGGTGCCGAGAGGGATACGCTGGCCCATGGCGTTGGTGGTGACGCCGGCCTCAGCCTTGATTTCGATTTCTTTGGTGCCGTAGTCGAGCAGCCCGATGCCGATGTGATCGAAGCTGAAATTTTTCTGTATCTCGCTTGCGATCTGTCCCAGCATGTGGACGGGATCTTCGCTCGAAATCGCCGTGCGCGACACGTTGTTGAGAAATGCCAACTGCCGGGAACGCCGCTGTTCTTCGGCAAACAAGCGCGCATTTTCGACTGCCACCGAAACCTGGCCAGCCGCCGTCATCAGCACGTCGAGATCGCGTTGCTCAAAAGCGTTTTCGCGTTCACGGTTCATCGCGACCATTACTCCCGCCGGTTTGTCTCCGAGAAAAACTGGCGCCGCTATCAGGCATTTCGCCGGATGCTGCGGAATGTGAGTCACTCCCAGGCGCGAGCGAACCGTCTCCAGATCTGCGCGGACCATCAGCGGCTGCCCGCTGTGGATCACATATTCGGTGAACGCATTCTCCAGTTTTCGTGACCGTTTGGGGCACACGCGATGGCTTTCCACTTCCAGTTCGAAGTTAATGCGGTCGCCTTCCTGAAAAGCGATGTAAAAATTGCTGGTATCAAAAATCTGCCCCAGCTCAATCTGGATGGTGCGCAGAATCTCGTCCTGGTCGAGACGCGAACTGATGGCTTGCCCGATCTCGGTGAGCAGTTCGTACTCCTGGGTGCGGCGGTGCGCGTCGTGAGTAACCACGTAGTTTTCGAGCGTAAGCGCCAGCTGCAGCGCCAGCCCCACCATCAGGCGCGGACCGGAGGCGCCGAACCCTTCGCGCTCCGCATGCGGAAACACAATCACGCCGAAATTGTGCTCCCGGGTCTGCAAACTGACGGCGGTCAGGTTGCGGATCCCGCCCTGCGTGAAAACCCGCTTGAAATCCGCGAACGTTCCCACCGGACCGGCGAGCAGCGGCTCGTTCATGTGCTCGAGATCGTAGACGGTGAAAATCCCGCTCTGCCGGTAAGCGACCTGGCAAATGTAATCGGCGGCGCCGCTGGTCTCGATCTCGCGCAGGAATTCTGCGGAGAAGCCATGTTGCACCGAGGGCAACAGTCCGCGCCAGCGTTCCGCAATGCAGATGGCCGCGCGCGGCATGGAGAGCGCGCTCACCAGGCGATCAAGGGCCGCTTGCATACTCGGCGTCAGGTCGCCTGCGGCCAGCAAGCGGCGCGGATCGGCTCCCAGCGTCGACAGGGCAAGCGTATTTTCCTGCAGTGAGTTGCGCTGGTTTTCAAACAGCACCATCACCATCGCGATGCCCAACAGCATCTGCGGAACAGGGCCCAGCAAGCGGCTGGCGCTGCCCAGCGTTTCACCCCAGGGACTATGCAGCTGACCAATCCCCATCAGGGCCGCCCACAAAGCCAAAGCCAGTCCCAGCACCTTGAACGCCAGCGACCCGCGCCTGTGCCCGTTGACGTAAAACACGGCGGAGCAATAAAGCAGGACGAGCCCCATGCCCACCCCGGGTCGGATTGCGGGCTGAGCATCGGGAACAAAAACACCGCCAATAAAGTGTCCGCTGAAGTTGATCCCAACCAGAACCACTCCTGCGGCGCCCAACGCTGCGTCATACCAGCGGAACAGGTAAGGGCCGCGCATCAGCCGCGTAGAAACGAAAATACAAAGCGCCATCACCACCAGGAACAGTGAGCTTGCGAGAAACGCCGGCGGCGACGTGCGATAAAAAGAAAACGCATCCAGAACGTAGTGCAGCGAGTAGGCCGCCCACGCCATCTGCCAGGCGCGGAAATATGCCTGCCGGCTTTGTTCGTACAGGTAGGTAAAAACCAGGAACAGCAACACCGAGACGAAGCCCGGGATCACAACTGCGGGGATGACAAGATTATCCATGAGGCCGACGAATGCTCCTGAGGGAAGACTTCCGAGGTTGGGGTCCCAAGGAAAGACTCTCCCAGACATCTTCGGGGGGAAACGGCGGGCTCCATGTTTTCATACGTCGCGTCCCGATTCAACAGGATTTAAGTACAGTCGAAAAAACCTGCTAATTCCTGTAACGTGTTGGATCCAAGCAAGCTGGCCCGAGGCTCCCTCGCTTGACGATAGTTTTCCACCGCCCGTAACATCGCAATAGATTCCGAATGACTCACCCCTCAAGCAACCCTTTGCCGGACGGCGCATCGCCGAACCATTCGACCAATTTGAAGCCGCGCGTGCGCTTCGCCCCCTCGCCCACCGGTTTTCTTCATGTGGGCAGCGCAAGGACTTTTATTTTCAACTGGTTATACGCCCGCCACAACGCCGGAACCATGATCCTGCGGCTCGACGATACCGACGTAGAGCGCAACACCGACGCCTCGGTCCACTCAATTTTCGAAGGCCTCAAGTGGCTCGATCTGAGCTGGGACGAGCAATACAAGCAATCCGAACGCGGCGCGCTTCACCGGGAGACCGCCGAAGCGATCTTTGAGAAAGGCCTTGCCTACCGCGATTTCACTCCCGCCCACAGCGGGGATAGCGAACGATCGGGTGCGCAGGGGACGTGGCTGTGCAATCCCGGGATGCGCGAGCTTTCGCGCGCCGAAAGCGACCGCCGCGCCGCCGCGGGCGAACCGTTTGCGCTGCGCTTTCGCGTGCCCCGCGAAACTGCTCGACCCGTTCAGTTCACCGACGCAGTCTACGGTGAGCAGGCAAAATCCGCCGCCGACATCGAGGACTTCGCGCTGCTGCGTTCCGACGGCATGCCCACCTATCACCTGGCTTCGTGTGCCGACGACGCCGACCTGCGCATCACCCACATCATCCGCGGCCAGGACCATCTGACCAATACATTCAAACACGTCCTGATTTTCGAGGCCGCAGGGGCAACTCCGCCTCAGTTCGCACATCTTCCGCTGCTGGTGGCTCCGGACGGCACCAAGCTTTCCAAGCGCCGCCACGGTCCGGTCGTGAGCGTCACCACCTACCGTGACGCCGGATTTCTTCCGGAAGCATTCATCAACTTCCTCTGCCTGCTCGGCTGGTCGCCAAAAAACGACCGCGAGAATATGTCGCTCCAGGAACTCATGGACGCTTTTTCGCTCGAAGGCATCAACCGCTCGAACGCGGTGGTGAACTTCAAAGAGCCGGCCACAACTCCAGAAGACACGTTCGATCCGAAAGCGGTGTGGCTCAACGCAGAGCAGATCCGCGGCCTGCCCGTGGAAGACCTGAGCGCCCGCCTGCTGCCAATCGTGCACGCCGCCGGATTCAACATCCCGCCAGAAAAAATGCTGCGCATCACGCCGTTGATCCGCGAGCGCATCAAACTGCTCCGCGAAGTGCTCACGGCCGCCGACTTCTTCTTCGTCGACCAACTCCCGCCCTACGACCCCGCCGAACTCATCCCGCAAAAAGGAGACGCGGCGATGGCGCTGAAAGTTCTGCGGCGCGCGCAGGAAGTGTTGCCAACCGTCGAATTCAAACACGACCCGCTCGATCAGTCCCTCCGCGCTGCCGCCCAGGAGCTGGGCCTGAAAGCCGGACAGATGTTCCAGCCCATCCGCGTAGCCGTCTGCGGCCGCAAGAACGCCCCTCCGCTGTTTGAAACCCTGGAAGTTCTGGGCAAGGAAGTTACGCTCAAGCGAATCGAACAGGCGATCCAAAAGTCCGGACAATAAGCCGGAACACTCGGAGGGGCTTCCTTCGTGCGCCTTAACGTCCTTCGTGGTGCATGGGGTCGTTGACATGAAGTACTTTGTGATATAAAGTTAGTTCATGATCGGCCCCGACGAACCCTTCCTGTACTGCGTCAAGAAACGCTGGATCCCTCCGGAAATGACAACCGTTCCAGCTCTCGATCCCAACGAGCCCGCAAACGGAATCGAGCCGCACTACGCATTGCTGATTAATCCGTTCTACGGCAAAGACGCGAATGCCAGCTTCGGCAAGCACGTGCTCACGCCCACGCTGGCGCTGACCAGCTTTGCCGCGACCACGCCCCCACACTGGCGAGTCGAGTACTGGGATGAAAACCTGCTCGATGGCCGTCCGCCGTTTCATCCCATGCCGCAAGTCGTGGGAATTACGGTGCATCTCACGTTTGCGCGCCGGGCTTACGAGCTGGCCGACTGGTATCGCGCGCGCGGCTCGAAAGTAATCTTCGGCGGGCTGCATGTGTTGTCCTGTCCCGACGAATGCGCGCCGCATGCGGACGCGCTGGCGCTAGGCGACGGCGTACAACTCTGGCCACGCATCTTGCGAGACATCGAAAATAATTCCTTCGAGCCACGCTACCTAGCAACGTACGAAAACAATTATTGCGATGATCCCCCTCCGCGCCGTTCGATTCTTCCGCGCCACAGTTTCCTCACCACCACCAGCCTGATTGCGACCCGCGGATGCCACAACCGCTGCGGCTTCTGCTATCTCGCGACCGACGGCCTGCGCATGCCGTATCGCATGCGCCATCCCCAACAAGTGGCTGCCGAGTTTCAGGCGGACGACCAGCCCTACGCAGTCTTCATCGACAACAACCTGGGTTCGCGACGCGACTATCTGCACGCACTGTGCGCGGCGCTGCGCCCGATCAACAAAATCTGGAGCGCCGCCGTCACCATCGATGTCACCGACGATCCCAGCCTGATTCGCCACATGGCGCTGGCGGGATGCACGGGCGTCTTCGTTGGCTTTGAATCTCTCTCCGACAACAACTTGGCCGATGCTCACAAGAAAACTTCAAGCACTTCCGACTATGCGCGGCGCGTCCGCATCCTGCACGATTACGGCATTCAGGTGAATGGATCGTTCGTCCTCGGCTTCGACCATGACCGCAAAGATGTTTTCGCCCGCACCGCCGAGTGGATCGAAGAAAATCGCCTCGAATGCGCCACGTTTCACATCCTCACGCCCTATCCTGCGACCCCGCTGTTTCAACAGATGGAATCACAAGGCAGAATCCTGCATCGCGACTGGACGCTCTACGATACCGCCCACGCCGTCTTCCAGCCGAAGCATATGACGCCCGCAGAACTCGAACAGGGTTACGCGTGGATCTACCAGCGCTTGTTTTCGCACGCGTCGATCTGGCGCCGGCGACCCAGAGTCGAAACGTGGAAAGACTTGCAGGCCGTGCCGCTCTACCTCGCCATGTCTTACCTCTACAAACGTTCGAACCGCTTCTGGCACCTCCTGATCAAACACGACCTGGTGAACCCCGTGTGGAAGCCGCTGGTCGGGATGACGCGCTGGCGGCACGTGCGCTACCGCAAGCGCCTCGCCGAACGGAATGCCATGGTCAGAGCACCAGTAGCCGCGCCTGGACAAGTTGTATCGGCGGGCGTCTGAAGCCCGAGGCCGGAATTCACAGCCGAGATGTTTCCAGAACCGTATACGGGCAAAAAACAACCGACGAGAAACTCCTTGACAATTTATACTGTGTCGTACACAGTGTTTGTCACATACTGTATGGCGAACGGTACAACAGGCGGCCCAGAGATCCTCGAAAACTTGAAGATGGAGCTGCGCCGGGGCTGCCTGATTGTCGCGGTGCTGGGCCAGCTTCGCAGCGAACAGTATGGCTACACGCTGCGCAAGGCCCTGGCAGACGACGGCCTGGCCATCGACGAAGGCACGCTCTACCCCCTGCTGCGGCGTCTTGAGACCCAGGGGCTGCTGGTGAGCCAATGGCGCGAACAGGACAAGCGCAACAAGCGGTTCTACCGGCTGTCACCGGCGGGGGAGTTGATCCTTCAGCAATTGCTGGCGGAGTGGGAGAGCATTAACGCGTCACTGAACAAAATTCTTCAGCAGGTATAAGTCAAGAGGCATCACTATGAGCACAACATCCAGCCA
>Ga0181537_10003034_pt1 | contig 14569 bp, 10 predicted proteins | sample PEATcosm2014_Bin_39_FD_119765 | JGI IMG/M metagenome (GOLD analysis project Ga0181537, IMG submission 119765) | Peatland microbial communities from MTU Mesocosm Facility, Houghton, MI, USA - PEATcosm2014_Bin23_10_metaG | ecosystem: Environmental > Terrestrial > Soil > Wetlands > Peat | place... | reverse complement strand
GCCGCGTCCCTTTCAACAATGCCGGCTACCACACCCGGCAGGACTTCACCGGATACATAGGCTGACTCTTCGTGCAGCCAAAGGCTTTGCCAAACTCGTCGAAGTTCTGCACCGTGCCGTCGACGCGCCAGTGGCCAGGGGAGTGCTGATCGGTGAGCGCCCTTTGCCGCCCTTCCTGCTCCGTCTGGTTCTGGCACCATACCTGTGCGAAGCCAATGAAGTAGCGCTGCGCCTCGGTGTAGCCATCGATCTTTTCATCGATCGATTTGCCCTCTGCGGCCAGGGTGTCGAGCAGCGCCATGTAGGCGATGCGCAGGCCTCCGTTGTCTGCCGTATTTTCGCCCAGGGTGAGCTTGCCGTTGAGGTTTTGCGCGGGCACATTGTCGTGCGCTGGTGCAGCTTCAAAACCGCTGTATTCATTCGCTTCGCAATCGGTGCGCTCGGTGAAGGCCTTGCGGTCATCCGCGGTTTGCCATTCGCGCAGATTGCCTTTGCCGTCATATTTCGAACCCTGGTCATCAAACCCGTGCGTCATTTCATGCCCGATCACCACGCCGATTCCGCCAAAGTTGACCGCCGGGTCGATTTTGAAGTCAAAGAACGGCGGCTGCAAAATGCCGGCCGGAAAATTGATGTCGTTCATCGACGGGTCGTAATAGGCATTCACCGTCGGTGGCGTCATTCCCCATTCTTTTTCGTCGACGGGCTTGCCGAGGTGGTCGAGGTCCCAGTCGCGCTCAAACACCGAGCTGCGCTCCACGTTGCCGATCAGGTCGCCTCGCTCCACGCGCAACGCCGCATAGCTGCGCCAGTGTTCCGGGTAGCCGATCTTGTTGCGAAACATGGCCAGCTTCTCTTCGGCTGCCTTCTTCGTTTCGTCGCTCATCCATGGCAGGGTTCTGATGTCGTCGCCCAGGGCCTTTTCCAGCGCCGCCACCAGCTTGTCCATGCTGGCTTTGGCGGCAGGCGGAAAGTTCTGCTTGACCCAGTCCTGGCCCACAGCCTCACCCAAAGCGCGATCCGTCATCGAGGTGCACTGCTTCCAGCGCGGTTGCGGCTCTTTTTGCCCGGCCAGAGTCTTGCCAAAAAATGCGAAGTTCTCGTCAAAAAACGCTTTGGGCAAATCCGACGCAGTCCCGTGAATCACGTGCCAGCGCAGATACGACTTCCATGAATTCAGCGGCATGCTGGCAATCAATCCGTTCAACGCCTTGAAAAAATCAGGTGTGGCAACTTCGAGGCTGTCGAAGTGCCGGATCCTGACATCCTTGAAGTAGACGCCGAAATCAAAATCCGGCGCGAGCTTCTCGAAGTCGTCGACCGTGAAGATGTGGTAGGTGTTGTCAGGGTTGCGCAAATCGGTGCGACTCATTGACGCTTTGGCCAGGGCGATTTCAATATCCATGACCATGGCCGCCTCTTTGGCGGCCTGATCGGGTGTGTCGCCGGCCAGCGTGAACATCTTCGTCACGTGATCCACATATTGCTTGCGAATCTCCGCAAAGTGCGGGTTGTCGACCAGGTAGTAGTCACGATCGGGCAGCGACAACCCGCCCTGCGCGATTTGTGCGATCTGTTTGGTGGAATCTTTGTCATCCTGACCCACGCCAAAATAGAACAGTGAGGATGGCGCGCCGGTTGCGGCCAGTTCCCCTATCAATTGCCCGATCTGATGGGGGTCAGAGAGGTCTGCAATGTGCTTCAACGCCGGATCGAGAGGGGTGATCCCCTTTTGCTCCACGAGGTCTGTATTCATACACGCCGCGTAGAAGTCGCCATACTGTTTCTCGAGCGGAGTCTTTGGATCCTTGGCGGCAGCGTCCAGTTCCTGCCAAAGCAGATAGCGATTGCGCTCCGCTACCGTTGAAAACGAGCGGACCCAGCGCGTCTGGTCCGACGGAATCGGGTTGCTCTTCATCCAGTTGCCGCAGGCATATTGATAAAAATCCGTGCAGGGATCGGCGGTTTTGTCGATTGCGGAGAGATCAAAGCTCTTCGTGGCCGAGGGCCGTGTGGGGCTTGCATTGCCGGCAGGAGCGGACGCGGGCGTCTGCGCCATGGCAGTTCCAGCCGCCAGCAGCAGGGTCAGAGCAAGGCGGAAACAGTTCATCGAATGTCCTCTTGGAAGAGCGCTCACGGGCCAGACCCATCGGCGAAAAAGCGCAGCAGAATGGGGCCCGGCGGGCGCTTGATGCAGCCACAATTGCCTCGGCTGCGTTGCATAGAAGGCTATCACGCTAGGGCTAACGCGAGATCCGATCCAGGCCCTCGGGCGGCAACCGGACGAATGCCGAACCGTGACGTACTTGGATGCATGACTTGGGAGCCGAAAGACGGAACTGATGACCTAGCGGACGCGCGTGGCCGGGCCAAAGTCGTTGTTGCGCGCCATAAGCGGAATTCCGTTCGCGTCTTTTTCGCGAGCGAGCACATAGTGCGTCTGCCTGGTCTTTCCTGACCCAGCCCGCGCACACAACCATAGCTTGATTGCAATCAAGACGATCGGAGGAACGGCGAGTATGAGCACGCTGTAGCTCTGCACATCGGCCAGCATCTCTGAAAGGATGCCGCCCGTGAAATGACCACCCATCGCAACCTCCTCAAGAACCCGACCGAATCTTTTTGAGGGCTAATAGCATCCGGCAGACCGTCGAATTGAAACTCGTCGGGAAAGTGCCAAATGGGCCAGCCTGGGAAATTCGACCGGCTCCCGCCTCTGCGCTGTAAGCCAGACAATAGAGTCATGGAGACACGATGGGCAATGCGGCTTTTGGGGGCCTCCGCTGACCTGTCCGTTCGACACATCTGACTGCTAAGTAACTCGATAGAAGTTACTTCTGAAATCTCCCGTAAATCCCACTGCGTCATGCGGAAAACCCCGCTCACCCGGTACTAAACCTCTGTGGAGATTGACTGGGCCCACTGCATCGCCGCCGAATAGCGCTCCGCGACCCGTGCCTCGCGCAGACCGAGTAGAGCGCAGGATCGCACAACCGATTCCCAGGCACCGCTCTCGACAGCCCAGATGAGCTCGTAAATCGGCAGCAGGGGCCCGTCGTTCTCCAAAAGCAGCATTCTTGAATCCGCGTCCAGATCGAAGCCCTCAAAAACTGCGCTCATCGGGACCTCGAGAATCGCATCCATCAACGTGAGTAGCCCCACGAGAAACAGATCCACCCCGCCGTGCGCCAGATCCTCGGCCATCAGCTCGCCAAATCGGGCGCGCACCAGTGCCGTCAGCATCAAATCTGAGGTCCGTCTTTTTGACATCTCAAACGCGCCCGCCAGCCTGCACCAGCGGCGAAGATCGTCTTCTCCCATAAAGGTCAGCGCCTGGCTGACCGAAGAAACTGCGCCGCGAATCCCGAACGCGGCTGAGTTGACATAGCGCAGCAGCCGATAATAAAGCGCGGCATCCTTTTTCAGCAGGTCTTCCACTTCGTCCCACTTCATCTCCGGCCGTGAAACGGCCTGGAGCAGGCGCAGGTAGACGGTGCGGTGCGACGACAATCCGCGCGCGCGCACAATCTGCGGCCGGCGAAAGAAGTATCCCTGGAAAAACTGAAAACCCGCCCGCCGCGAGTAGTCGAATTCCTCCGTCGTCTCCACCTTCTCGGCCAGCAGGCCGATGTTGCCGCCTTCATAACATCGGGCTATCTGCAAAATGTCTTCCCACGCAGTCTGCTTGATATCGACCTTGATAAAATCGGCAAACTCGACCAGAGGCTGGCGCGGGTCGTTGACGGTGAAGTTGTCGAGAGCGATCTTGTATCCGGCCTGCTTGAGCCAGCTCAGCGCTTCCTCGACGGCATCGTCGGCTGCCACGTCGCGCCCGATCTCCGCGACAACTCTATCCGGCGGCAGGAATGCCAGGAATCGCTCGAGTAACGTGTCTCGGCTGCAGCCGACAAAGGCCAGACGGTTATCGCAGAGCACATTGAGTCCCAGCAGGCTCGACATGTCGATCACCGTGCGGCTCGCATCGTCTGATTCCCAGCTGCGGAAATGGCTCGCCACATCGCTGCGAAACAAAATCTTGTAGCCGATTACGGTCTCGTCCGCGGCCAAAATGGGCTGCCGCGCCGCATAGCGAATGGGCCGCCCGTCGTCTTCGTTGGGGTAATGTGCCACCTGCGTTCCTTCAAACATCTCATCGGCGTTTTTCCCTCGCCCTTGAGCCCCGGGGGTTAACTCCGTGTCGACAGCGCCTTTACAGTCCGGCCCGCCCCTGCCAAACTAATACGTGGACACCCAGACAATCGTTATCCTCGACTTCGGCTCGCAATATACGCAGCTGATCGCCCGCCGCATTCGCGAACAAAACGTCTTTTCCGTCGTCCTCCCCTGCACCGCTCCCATCGCTGAAATCGAAGCCCACAAGCCAATCGGCATCATCCTCTCAGGCGGTCCTTCGTCGGTTTTCGATGCAGATGCGCCCGCCGCCGACCCCCGCCTGCTCGATCTCGATGCGCCAAAGCTGGGCATCTGCTACGGCCTTCATTTCATCGTTCACACCATGGGAGGCAAAGTGCTCCCCGCGCCCAAGCGCGAATACGGCCACGCCGACGTCACCATCGAGGACGACTCGACGCCCTTGTTCGCCGGGCTGCCCCAATCGATGCACGTTTGGATGAGCCACGGCGACGAAGCCCTCGAGCTGCCTCCGGGCTTCCATCAAACTGCCTCCACGTCTAACGCGCTGGCCGGCATCGTCAATGAAGAGCGCCGCATCTGGGCCGTGCAGTTTCACCCCGAGGTGCACCACACGCCGCTAGGACCCCAGCTCCTCAAAAATTTTGTCCTTGCCATCTGCAGAGCGCGCGGCGACTGGACCCCCGCCCATTTCATCGAGTCGACCGTTTCCTCCATCCGCCAAAAAGTCGGCGCAGGCCACGTCATCTGCGGACTCTCAGGGGGAGTGGACTCCTCGGTTGCGGCCGTGCTCGTGCATAAAGCAATCGGCGATCAGCTCACCTGCGTCTTCGTCAACAACGGCGTCCTGCGCAAAAACGAATTCGTCAATGTGCAGAAAAACTTGCGCGACAAGCTGGGGCTCAATCTCGTTGCCGTCGACGCGTCCGGGCAGTTCCTCGCTAAGCTGGCTGGCGTCACCGACCCTGAAACCAAAAGAAAAATCATTGGCGCGGAGTTCATTGCCGTCTTTGATGCCGAGGCCGCCCGCATTGCAAAGGAAACCGGAGGCGTGGACTGGCTGGTGCAGGGCACCCTCTATCCCGACGTCATCGAGTCCAGCAGCGTCAAAGGTCCGAGCCAGACCATCAAGAGCCATCACAACGTGGGCGGCCTGCCCGAGCTCATGAAGCTGAAACTGATCGAGCCGCTGCGCGATCTTTTCAAAGATGAAGTCCGGCGCATCGGACGCGACCTCGGCATGCCCGAAGACATTCTCGGCCGCCAGCCGTTTCCCGGTCCCGGACTGGCCGTGCGTATCCTCGGCGAAGTGACGCCTGACCGCGTCGCGCTGTTGCAGGAGGCAGACGACATCGTCGTTGCCGAGATCAAGGCCGCCGGGCTCTACTCCAAAATCTGGCAGAGCTTCGCCGTGCTGCTGCCAGTGATGAGCGTGGGCGTAATGGGCGATCAGCGCACCTATGCCTATACCGCCGCCGTGCGCGCCGTGCATTCTGAAGACGGCATGACCGCCGACTGGGCCCCTCTGCCGCATGAGGTGCTCAAGCGCATCTCCAGCCGCATCGTCAACGAGGTGCGCGGCATCAATCGAGTGGTCTACGACATCACGTCAAAGCCTCCCGGCACTATCGAGTGGGAATAGCTGGCCGCTACGGGCGCGTCTTCGACGCCATTCGTGCTGCGTTCAGCGGTGTCAACTTGCAAAGCCAAGTGGTTAGCGTTACTCCCTACGCGCCGGCTGTCCCCGTGCGCAGTGTGGCCACTTCTTTGCTGAGCGCATCAAGCCGTGCCAGCAGCTCGTTGTGCCGTTTGTCGTCAATCGATGGCTCAAACGGTTCCACATAAAATGTGCCGTTCGGTTCCAGATCGCAGCGGCGCACATCGTGCAAATGCTCAAAGCCCTGCTTGTGAATCACGTCCAGCAGTTCTTCGCGGGTCAGCGACTCGCGCTGCAGGGCCTTGCGGTCGATTTGCCCATTCCGAATCAGCACCGCCGCGCGGCCCTCGAGCATGCGGGTGAGGCGCGGAGAACTGAACAGAACACGCACCACGATCCAGTTGATCGCCAGCAGGCTAAAGGCTCCAATGATTCCTCCGGTCACCGAGTTGTCGTCGCCGATGATGGCGTTCTGCACCGTGTTCGAGAGCGACAGCAGAACCACCAGGTCAAAGGGATTCAACTGGGCCAGTTCGCGCTTGCCAAAAAGGCGCAGCAGCAGCACTAGCACCAGGTAGACGATGATCGGGCGCAGCAGCTTCTCCACAATCGGAAGCGGCAGTTGAAACATGTCATTGAAAATCGGCGTGAGCGTCATGTCCGAGAGAATAACCTGAGTTAGTGTTTCTTCTCCAGTTTCAATTTCAGGTCCACGGTCCGCGTGTCGTCGTTCAGATGCATTGCATAAGTAAAGTCGACTGTCGAGAAGATGCGCTCCAGAGCGGGATTTACGTCGTGTGTAGCGAAGAAGCCGAGGATGGCGCCCTCATTGAAGATTGATCCTGCGGGCATCTTCCAGGCGGAGAGCATCGCCGCCCGCAGATCGTCGCTCACGTTTTCAATGGTGAGCGTTCCCATGGTGTAAAGAGGCCCTGGATCGACGTTCACCTCATAACTTACCGTGCCCCCGGCGCGATCAAACGTAGGCGTGGCTCTGACTTGAGCTTTCACATAGCCGCAGTTGTGATACTGGCGGCTGAGAAATTGCCAGTTTTCCCGGATGTGTTCGCCATCGGCAATATCGCCACGATGAATGTGAGATTGACGGTCGAAATTAGCTTGAGTGACAACGAGATCTGGAGCGAGATGGATTGCCGCAATTCTGTACTGAATACCAGGAGCGATAGAAACAAGAAATGGGATGTGGACCGCATCGGGCGAAATTACCGGGGTAGGCGCCGGTTTGGCTTGAATCTCGGCTTCGAGGTACCCGTTTTCCCGGTAGTACGTATTGAGATTATTTTCAATAATACTTCGGCTTCCTTCGGCGTCATAGGGCGCGCCCCTTTGCTGCGCAACCATGGCGAGAACCTTTGGCTCCAGAGCCGCCGACGTCGACTCCGCCTTGACTTCGCCCACTTGAATCGGTGGGGAAGTGATTGTATAGCTGACAGCGGTTACCTTATGCAATGCCGCATCGGTGAATGGCGTCGCCTCAATTGTTGCCTTGATGCCTTGCGCAGACAGAATCTCAACCAGGACATCGCGCACACCGTCTGTGAGTCCGCCCTCGGTCGGAACCTTGCCATGATAAAGCGGGAAGCGCTGGTGAAGCTTTTCATCCAATTCGTTGTCGGCGGCAGGCGGGAAATTCTCCAGCCGGATGGGCAAAAGTTGGGCAAGCGGAGTTAATTCGAAAATTAAATCCTGTCCATCGAATTTGAAGGAGAGACTTGCAAAGACGCCGGTGTCCATTAGCTTTTGCGAGTGAGTGCCCATCTCTGCGTAACTCAGCACAGCGTCCTTTGTGAGCCCGGCCGCGTCCATCAACTCCTGGTCGGTGTAATCCGGCGCGCCTTTGAACTGGATCGATTTGGGCAGAAATTTCTGGCAGTCCGCGGTCAACGCCGCCGACAGCAGCGTGGCCGCCGCAAAGATGCCTGCAAGGTTTCGCATGCCAGCCAGCATAACAAAACGCGATTCATGCGAGCAGTTTTTAGCGCCCGCCCAATCCCCGCCGGCCTCGGCCTTATTTGCGCAGTTGATAGTTGCCGTAGGTCGAGCTGAAGAGAGCATGCCGCACAGAGTAGACCGTGATATTGGATTCGTCGCCGGGAACCACTTCATTCAAAGTGATGCTTAGCAGCGGCAATTCATATTCTGTTCCGGCCACCACCGTCGGGCTGTAATCAATCCGGATCGCCTCCTGGTGGACTGTGTCGTTCGGCTTCAACTCGGCAATCTCGATTACGCGAACCACGGCTCCCGAATCGGGGTTGATGTAAAGCTCCCCGTGGAATGGAACGGTTTTTTTGTAGGGCCGCCAACTCGACACCGACTGAATCTCGCCGGGAACCGGAACAAACGTGCCCATCGCCGCCACGCCGCTCGCGGTATCGGTCTTGGGGAAACAGCAATAGCTGACATCGTAGCGCGACTTCTTCTTGTCTACGCCAAAGGTGAAGACCGCGATTCGCGTGTCGCCGACCGTCTGCCAGTGCTCAAACGCCAGCTTGCCCCCGGCCAATGCTTCCTGCACAACCTCCGCGAGCGGCAACTGCGGCCCCGGCGGCGAGACTTCGCCGTTCTGGCCCCAGGGGGTCTTGTCTTTTTCAGCGGGCTTCTCAACGCCGTGCTCGGTTTCCACTCGATCGACCTGCTCATCTGCCAGGCGCGCATACGTGTTGGGCCCATTCACCACTAGGCCGGGAGCACTGCTGCCGTTGCTTATCGAGTCCTGATAGCGCGCCGTCGATTTCGTCGCGGTCATCGCCGGCAATTGGCCATAGGTCTTTGTCACATAATCGGTCGTCTTGTCGAGAATGGCCTTTTGCGCAGCACCATCCGGCGCGGGCGCTGAGACAATGTCGCCGGCTGGAGGAGGCAGGAACGCGCTCCGTGCCTGCATAATCAGGATCTGCTCGTTGGAGAAATCACCCGGCAGATAAGGAGCCAGGCTCGCTTTGGCGCTGTGCGACAGCTCCTCGCTCAGATTGATTTCCTTGAGCCGCGTCGCCACGTCCTCATCCGATTTTCCAGCCTGCTTCATCGAGGCCAGTTCAGTCTTCAATTGTTCGACCGTCATCAATGTTGCAGCCGGCGCCAACGTCGCCGCAAAAATCAGAAGGAGAATTCCCAGGAATTTCATCGTGTCACCGCATGCCTTTCTGATGATTTGGTCCAGCTCAGTATGTCCTTCTCATGGGTATTCGCACTCATTTTGCGCTTAATGCGTAGTCCTTGTACTCCGTCGTGAACAGCGTGCGCCGGATCAAAGAATCGCCCGCAGCCGCGGAGTCTGCGCTCGGCACATCCACTGTGCTCACGATCACCGTCGCCGGCAGCACCATCGATTTTCCATCGAGTGGCAAAGCCGCATAATCGATACGTGTATCGTCCTGGCGAACGATATCGGAGAATTTCAACTCCACCTGGGTCACGAGGCGCAGCACAATTCCCGTTGCCGGATCGACAAAAATCTCTCCTCGATAAGGCACCACAGCTTTGAATGCGTGCCAATCGATTGCCGTATCCGTGCCGCCGGTTCCCCCGCCCATGCCGCCGCCGCCGCGCGCTGCCGCGGTTGACGCCTGCTGAAAAGCATTGACTCCGTTCTGGTCAGCTCCCGGAAAGCAGCAAATGTCGAGCGCCATATGTGTCTTCTTCTTGGGCACCTCAAATGCAAAGACCGCGGTTTGCTTCCCGTCCACCAGCTCCCAGCGCAGCCATTTGAAGCCGCCGGCCGCCTGCGCCTCTTCAAAGACCGCGCCGAGATTCGGTCCCGGCTCTTTCATCGCGATCATCCTGTTCGCTCCCCAGGGGGTCGTGTCCTTCTCGGCCGGCAGGCTCTCCGCGCCATGTTCGCTCGACAATGCAACGTCAGTGGAGTTGACGTAGTGGATCACCTGGAATGGACTGACACCGCCTGCTCCCTCTTTGAAGCCTCCATGCGTGCCCGGAAGAGGCGCCGGCGCTTCCACGTTATCTTGAAAGCGCATCGTGGTGCCGGTGAACGTGATCGCAGGAAGCTGCAGGTAGGTCTTGCTCACATAATCCGATGCTTTGCCGAGAATGCCCTTTTGCGCAGCCGCATCGGGCGCCGCTGCGCTTGGCAGGTCCGCAGCAGGCGGAGTCAGCGTGGCACTGCGCGCCTCAAGCACCAGCAATTGCTCGGTCGTCAGTGGCCCCGCCACACTCCCAGCCATGCTGTTGACCGTGACCCGCGTCAGTTCTTCGCTCAGCACCACTGACTTGAGCGCGTTAGCCACATCCGCGTCGCTCTTGCCGTCCTTATGCATTGTGGCCACTGTAGCCTGCAGCTCGGCCACGCTAATTTTCTTTTCGCACCATGCAGGCAGCGCTGCAAAAACCAAGAGAATCAAAGCCAGAGTTTTCAATTTTTCACCTCGCCATCTCAATGCGAGTCGCCTCAAATTCGACCATGCCGCCGACTTCAGCGGCTCATTTCGGGCCTGTCTTATAGTCCTTGTACTCCGACGTGAACAGCGTGCGCCGGATCGAATAACCGCCTGCCGACCCGGAGTCGCCATTGGGAACCACTTCAGTGTTAATGATGGTTTTCACGGGAACCACCAGCGTCTTGTCGCCGGCCTTTACCGGGCCATAGTCGACGCGTGTGTCCACCTGGTGCACCACTTCGGTCGGTTTCAATTCCGCCTCGGTAATCATGCGCACCACGACGCCGCTCTCGGGCTCGATGAAAAGTTCTCCATGATAAGGCACGGTTGCCTTGAAGTTGTGCCAGTCTGTGCTGGTTTGAAAATTGCCAGAGACGCCGCCCCCGCTGCCACCGCCCCCCAGCCCCGAGGTCGCACTATAAAAATCAGCGACGCCCGCCTGATTGATCTTGGGAAAGCAGCAAACATTCAACGCGTATCGGGGCTTGCCGGGCACGGCGAAGGTGTAAACCGCAGCTTGTTTCCCGTTCACCAGTTCCCACCGCAGCCAATGAATGTCTCCGCCTTGCTGCGCTTCGCGAAGAACCGTTCCCAGGCTCGGGTCCGGCACCTCCAGCGCAATCATCTTGTTCGCGCCCCACGGAATCTTGCTTTTCTCTGGCGTCAGTTTCTCCGCGCCGTGCGCGCTCGCGACAGCCGATTCAGTGGAATTGATGTAATGAATGAACGTCGCCGGATTCGAGAAGCTGGCCGACGTGGTCACATCCTGCGCGCCGCCCTGCAGGCCCGAGCCCGCCGATGTAGCCTCTACATTGTCCTGAAAGCGCAAAGTGGTTTTTGTGGCCGATAGATCGGGCAGCTGATCGTAGGTCCCGGTCACATAAGCCGCCGCTTTACTGAGAATCGACGCCGCGGTCGCCGCGTCCGGCGCCGGAGTCGATGGCAAATCGGCGTCCGGTGGAATCAAGTCGGCGCTGCGCCCCTCCAGCACATAAATCTGCTCGGTCGAGAGCGGGCCCGGCACATAGTTGACCAGGCTGTTCATGGTTGCCGCCGTCAGCTCCTGCGTCAACTCCACCTGCTTGAGCGCCGTCGCAACCTCCACATCCGACTTGTTGTCCTGGTGCATTGAGCGCAGCATATCTTCAAGCTGTCCCACTGATATTTTTCGTGCGCACCACGCCGGCGTCGCAAACGTTGCCAATAAAAGAACCCAGACTATCCGCTTCATTGTCCCTTGTCTCAACTCTTGTCGTGCGACGGCGTCATCCTCGAGCCGCCGCACGAGCTCAGTTTGCTGTTACTTGCCGCCCATTTGATAGTTCTTGTACTCCGACGTAAACAGCGTCCGCCGAATCGCGAAGCTGCCCGCCGAACCCGAATCCCCGTTCGGAACAACTTCGGTGACAATGACGGTCTTCATCGGCAGCACCAGCGTCTTGTCGCCAACCGTGACCGGGCCGTAGTCAATGCGCGTGTCTTCCTGGTGAACGACCTCGGTGGGCTTCAGCTCGGCTTGCGTAATCAGCCGCACCACGATCCCCGTATCGGGATCGATGAAGAACTCGCCATGATACGGAACCGTCGCTTTGTAGTCCTTCCAATTGGTCGTCGTTTGAAAATTGCCCTTGGCTCCGCCTGGCGCGCCCGGCGCGCCGCCCGGTTGTCCCGCGCCCATTCCTGACCCCGAAGTGAAGTGCACCGACCCAGCCTGCTCGACATCCGGGAAGCAGCACACGTTCACCGCCATGTGCCCTTTCTTCTTGGGCACGTCATAGGAGTAGACCGCGGCCTGCTTGCCGTTCACCATCTCCCAGCGCAGCCACTTGATGTCGCCCGTGTTCTGGGCCTCCTCAAAAACCACGGCAAGATTGGGATCCGGCTCCTCGATCGCGATCATCTTGTTCGCTCCCCAGGGCGTCTTGTCCTTTTCAGCGGCTGGCTTCTCCGCGCCGTGTTCGCTCGCGACCTGTGCATCGGTGGAGTTGATGTAGTGGATAAATTGATACGCGTTTACGAAACTCGATCCCACTGACACGTCCTGCGCGCTGCCGTGCATGCCTGAACTTGGAGCCGCAGCTTCCACGTTGTCCTGAAAGCGAAGAGTGGTTTTCGTCGCGCTCAATCCCGGCAACTGATCGTAGGTCTGGGTCAGATAGCCTGCCGTTTTGTCGAGCAGCGCCTTCTGGCCCCCGGGGTCGGGTGCCGGTGCGGTGGGAATGTCAGACGGCGGCGGCGCAAGGAACGCGCTGCGCGCCTCCAGCACATAGATCTGCTCGGTCGACAGCGGCCCCGGCACATCCTCGACCATGCTGTTCATCATGGTGCGCGTGAGCTCTTCGGTCAGCTCCACCTGTTTCAGAGCATTGGCGACTTCCTGGTCGCTTTTGCCCTCTTTGTGCATCGAGGCCAACGTGTCTTTCAGTTCGCCTACAGTGATTTTTTTCGCGCACCACGCGGGCATCGCCGCCAGTGCCAGTGCAACCAACAAACAAACCCGCTTCATCTCGATTCCCCTCCAGATACTGTGGCGCGCCCATTCTACTGCCAAGGCGGCGCGCTCGCCTGTGACAGCCGCCCGTTGCTAGTTTGCGGCTCAACCCTTGCCCGCCAGTGCAGACGCCGGAATCGTTACCGACCCCATGCGCCCTGAGTTTTCATCCACCACCACCACGCGAAGCGATGCCGTGCCCGGTTTACTTGCAACAAAATGCTCAAAAGGGATGCCCCCCGGCATCAGCCGCTGAAAGGTTTGCGACTTGAGCCGCAGTCCCAGCGTCTGACCCTCAACCTGCGCGCGCACCCCCGCATCGTCGCGCCGAATGAAGAAGATATCCAGCTTGTCCATCCACCGGCCCGCTTGTTCCTGCAGCCCCAGATCGCCGGCGGCAATCTTGATCTTCACGTCGGCGCCCCCGCGGCCCGCGTCCACATCCGCTGTTACCGCAATCTCGCTAACATCGAGCGGCCGCCACACCGCCTGCTGAAAACGTTCCCGCAGCGACGACGGCTCTTTGTCAAACAGATATCCGGTCCGGTAGCGCAGCGTCAGGCCCTTTCTGCCCGTCAGTTTCACGCTGATCGTGTGATACTGCCCATCGGCCGGGCCTTGCGGCGTAAAGCTCAACATGTACGTTGCGTGCCCATCGTCGACAATCCCGTCCAGTTGCTGGGCTAGATCGCCTGCCCGCCTGATCACCCGTCCGCCCGTTCCCGCGGCAACCTCGCGCACCGGTCCTTGCACCGGGTGCAGATCCTGGCTCATCTCCGCATCGATGCGCCCCGGCCCCGTGCTGCGAGAGCTCGCCGCGCCGCCGCCCAGGCTGGCATTGTCGCTTGCTGCCTGCGTCAGTTGCACATTCTGGTGCTGCAGATCGGCCGAGATCGCGCCGCCCTCCAGTTGCGAAACATCAAATGGATACACCGCGACGTGCGCCTCGTTCATCGCTTCCTGCGCGCGGATCGCAACTCGATCGATTGGATTCGGAGCCTTCTCGATGCCCACGGCTTGATCGCGCCAGTCGGCGAAAACGTTGTCGCTCGAGACCCACGCCAGTTTCTTGGGACCCGCGATCGCCGACAAATGTCGCGCCACTTGCATGAGAACAATGAATGCCGAGCGCGTCGGGTCATCGCCCATGGTCATCAATTGCGGATCGACGGGCTGCTCCGCATCGGCCACATCAATATGGTTGCCGTTCACTGAGTTGAGATCGGCCACATTGTGCACCTCGTCAAAGTGCTGCCGGTTCCGCATCTCCTCGTCCTGCGCCTCCGCGACCGACTGCGCCGACGGCATGAACTTTTGCATCCGCGCGATCAACGCCGCGTGGTCCGTCGTGATTTCGGTCAGCACGTGAAAGCCGAGGCCGTTCATCACATAAAGCCCCACGCGCTCGCCCGGCTTGAGCGAGCCGAGGAACTTGAGAATCTGTCCCCGCGCATAGCTCATGTCGGCCCAGGCAATGTGGCTCTCGTCAATCACCAGCACCGTCGAGCCTTCCGTGGCCGAATCCGCACTCGGCGCCGCGGGGCTCGCGTCAACCGCCCGGTTTGAAAACGCCGGCGCAGCCTCGGGCGTTGCCGCAGCGGATGGCGCTTCCTGAGCGCTTGCTCCTGCGCCGCCAGCCAAAACAAACGAGTGAATCTCCTGCTTGCGCCCGTTGTCATAGACCTCAATCTCGCTGGGGTTCAGATCGGTGATCGGATGGCCTTTCTTGTCGTAGGCCACCAGTCCCACATCCACGAGCCGCGAGGTCACTTTGAGTGAATAACCGCCGTCGCCCTGTTGCGCATCCGGAACATCGCGGTCGGGCACGCCATTGGCCGGCGTCATGCTGAT
>Ga0181537_10003033_pt1 | contig 14572 bp, 14 predicted proteins | sample PEATcosm2014_Bin_39_FD_119765 | JGI IMG/M metagenome (GOLD analysis project Ga0181537, IMG submission 119765) | Peatland microbial communities from MTU Mesocosm Facility, Houghton, MI, USA - PEATcosm2014_Bin23_10_metaG | ecosystem: Environmental > Terrestrial > Soil > Wetlands > Peat | place... | reverse complement strand
CGGCGCCGGCGGTGGCTTCAGCAGCGCGGTGAGCGGCGGGAAGATCGCGGCGTACTTGTAGTCAGGGATCTCGAACTCCCAGCCCGCGAGGTGCGCCTGCAGCCTCTGCGCCTCCGCCTGCGCGCCAGGCGCTGTGGCCCGCGCACTGAGCGTCACGAGGCTGCGCGCGCCGTCCTTGCGGCCACTGGCCTCGACCTCGAGGTCATCGAAGGTGCGGAACACGGCGCGCGCGCCGGCAGGCGCAGGCGCGGGCGCGGCGCGGGCGACGTCCTCGAGCGTCAGGCCCGAGAGGGCGGCAGCCAGGGAGTCAGCGGCGCCCGGGCCATTGAGCTCGCGTCCCTTCGGCAGTGCGCTGACGCTGAAGTGCGCATCGTCCTTCTTCTGGCGCACGGCGCTGTAGGCGGGGGCCTCCGCGGGGTGCTCCTCGATCTCGCGCAGCCGCTCGGGCGGCAGGTCGATGACGGCCGGCTCGAGCCAGCTTTTCAGGTCGGCGCTGGGCATCAGCAGCGGCGCAGCCAGCAGGCTCTTCTCTGCTGCGGCAACCCGCACGAAGCCGGACTTGCCCCCGGAGGGCTTGCCGACGATGAGTGTCCACTGCTGCGCCGGGGAGATCACGGTGATCTCCGTGCCGGTGGCCTTCGGTGAGCTCAGCTCCTCGACGCCGAGCGCCGGGTAGTTGGCCGGCAGGCGCGTCTTCTCCTCCACCACGTTCAGGGCGCCGAGGTCGAGCAGCAGCTTGCGCACCTTGCTCACCTGCGCCGGCCAGTCGCGTTCGCCGACGAACCAGCCGCCGGTATCGGCCTTCTTCAGCGTCACGTGCGTGTCGTCCGCCTTGCGCAGGCGCACCTCGCTCACGTTGTTGACGCCGTGCTCCAGGCCCGGCAGCACCAGGTCGCCGCTGAGGGTGGCACGTTCCAGGTGCCGCAGCGACGACAGCCAGATGGCGAAGGCGATGACCAGGATCCCGGCCAGGAGGAGCCAGGTGACACGGCGGGCGTTCATGGGTGAGCTACCTCGCTGGCACCCGCGCGCGTGCGGCGCCGGCGCCACAGGGCGATGAGCAGCGCCAGGGCTGCGAACAACAGCGGGAACACGGCGATGTTGAGGATCTTCAGCGTGGTGCCGAGGTTCCTGATGTCCTCGTCGAGTCCCGCGCGCACCGCGCGCAGTTCCTTGCGGATGCGCAGCTTCTCCTGCTGGAAGTGCTCGATCTCCTGCTCCTGTTCGGGCGTCACCAGCAGCGCCGCGGCAGCGGAGTTCTTGTCGCCGCCCTTGGTCTGCAGGCTCGTGAGCTTCTCTTCCGTGCTCTGCAGCTGCTGCTCGAGCTCCTGCTCCTTGGCGCGGAAGCGCTCGTTGGCGACGCGCCGCAGTTTCTGTACGCGCTCAAAGGGTCGGTCGAAGGAGGCGCGGCCCCGCACGCTGATGAGATCGGCACTGCCGGCGAGGTTGTCGAGGGCGTTCTGCACCAAATCGCCGTTGCTCGCGAACGCCTGCGTCATGCGCTGCCCGAAGAAGCTCTGCGCCTGCAGCCACAGAAAGTCCGAGAGCATGTCGGCGTCGGCGAACACGATGAGGTTCAGTGGCCGGCTGGAGGTCTTCAGATCCAGCTGCCCGGGGGCGAGCGTCACACCGGCCGGCGGCCCGGCGGGGAAGGCGCTGTGCACCGTGCCGGTAACGCGCGCGGCGATGGTGTAGCGGCGCCCGGTGGGCTTGAAGTCATCGAGCAGGCTCGCCGGGTCCATGAGCATGCGCAGGCGCTCCGTCGGCAGCAGCTCCGAGTCCGTGCTCGACTGCAGCAGCGGCTCAAAGTGCACCTTGGCGTCCTTGAGCGGCTCGAGCGCGCCGGCGGTGGCGACGTTGACCTTGGTGAGGCCGGCGGTGATGACGTCATCGGCCGTGAAGCTGTCCTTGTCGAGCCCGAGGATGCCGACGTGCATGACCGGCTCCTGGTTCTCGCGCATCGTGACCGAGAGCGCATGGCCGCGGTCGGCCACCACCTTGCCGGGGTCAAACTGCACGCCCCACGCACTCAACAGCGTGCCAAAGTGCGAGGACTTGTCGGCCGTCATGGCGGCCATCGGGTTCTGCGGATCCGCTCCGGCGCTGTCGTTCTCGGCCAGCGGGTCGACGAACAGCAGGATGTGGCCGCCGCGCAGGGCGTACTGGTCGATCGCGTACTCAGTGGCAGGCGAGAGGTTCTTCGGGTGCACCAGCACCAGGACGTTGGTGTCCGGGTCGATCTTGGTGGCGTTCACCTCCAGGGGCCGCACGTCGAAGAGCTGCTTGGCCTCGCTGTACACCACCCACGGCTCGCGCACGCCGCCGCTGCGCGGATCCATGCCGCCCTCCATGGGCAGCGTCGACAGCCAGCTCACCACCGGCTTCTTCGGATTGGCGAGCTGGTAGATGAGCTTGACGACGTCGTATTCGAGGAACTGCTCCTTCTTCGGGTCGAAGAACTCGATGGCTGCATGGCCATCGGTTGCGTTGGTGCCGGCGAGCCCAAAGTAGAACTGGCCGCTGCCGCCCAGCGGCACGCCGCGTACCCCGAGTTCCGCGGCGCGGTCCTCCTCCTCGGAGAAGGGCTGCGGGTCGATGATGTGCAGCTGCAGCTTGCCGTTGGAGCGGGCCACCAGCTCCTCGAGAAAGTCGCGCACCCGCGGGCCGTAGACCTCGAGGTCCGGCATGCGCTGCGCGGCCTTCTCCGAGTAGAAGAAGTAGAGGTTCAGCGGCTCCTTGATGCCGGCCAGGATGCGATCGGTGCCGGCGGCGGTCGTGTAGAGGCGGTTCTCGGTGAGGTCGAGCCGCCAGCCGCGCAGTGTGTGGTTGAAGAGCAGCGTGAAGCCGACAAACAGCAGGGCCAGCGCCAGCAGCGCACCGCCGCCTAGGGTTGAGCGTTTGTTCATGGTTCAGTCCGCCTTGCGCAGCTCGAGCGCGATCGCGGTCGCGTACAGGAACAGGCCTATCAGCATCGCGAAGTACAGAAGGTCGCGCAGGTCGATGACGCCCTTGGCGATCGACTGGAAGTGGCTGAGGAGGGACAGCGAGGCGATCGCGTCCACCAGCGCACCGGGCACCCAGGTGCGGAACACGTCGAGCACCAGCGGGAAGCCGGCCATCACGAAGAGGAAGCACACCACCACCCCGAGGATGAAGGCGACCACCTGGTTGCGGGTGAGCGCGGACATGCACGAGCCCACCGCGAGGAAGCCACCCGCGAGCAGGAGGCTCCCGAGGTAGGCGGCGAGGATGGCGCCATTGTCCGGCCTGCCGAGGTAGTTGACCGTCAGCCACAGCGGGAAAGTGAGGGCAAGCGCGATGCCCGTGAACAGCCAGGCGGCCAGGAACTTGCCGAGCACGGCGTCCCAGAGCGTCACCGGCTGCGTCATCAGCAGCTCGATGCTGCCGGTCTTGCGCTCCTCGGCCCACAGCTTCATGGCGATTGCCGGTATCAGGAACAGGTAGAGGAAGGGTATGAACCCGAAGAAGGCGCCGAGGTCGGCCTGGCCGAGTTCGTAGAAGCCGCCCAGGTAGAACGTGAAGGCGTTCGCCAGCAGCAGGAAGATCAGTATGTAGACGTAGGCGAGCGGCGTGGCGAAGTAACTGGCCAGCTCGCGGCGCATGATGATGCCCACGGTGCGCATGGTGCGTGTCGTCCCCTCAGGCGGTGATGGTGCGGAACACCTCATCGAGGCGTCCGGACTCGAGGTGCAGTTCCTTGAGCTTCAGGCCCTGGTGCGCGGCAAGCTCGGACACCGCGGGCAGGATCATCCGGCCGGCGCGCGGCAGTGCGGTGAGGCGCGCCTCGCGTTCGCTCACCTCGACGCTCTCGACGTCCGGCACCGCGCTCAGCGCGGCGCGTGCCGCGGGCAGCTGCGCGAGCTCCTCGAGCTGCATCGAGACGGCGTTGTGGTAGCGCGAGCGCGAAGCGAGCGCAGCCGGCGTGTCATCCGCCACGATGCGGCCGCGGGCGATGATGATCGCGCGCGTGCACACCGCCTGCACCTCCTCGAGGATGTGTGTGGAGATGACGATGATCTTGTTGCGCGCCATCTCCTCGATGAGCGTGCGCACCTCCTGCTTCTGGTTCGGGTCGAGTCCGTCGGTGGGCTCGTCCAGGAGCAGCACCGGCGGGTCGTGCACGATCGCCTGGGCGAGGCCGACGCGGCGGCGGAAGCCCTTGGAGAGGGTGTCGATGTTCTGCTCCAGCACCCCTGCGAGCTGCAGGTGCTCGATGACGTGCGCGAGGCGGGCGGCGCGGCGCTCACCCTCGAGGCCGCGCAGGTCGGCGATGAAGTTGAGGAAGCTCCTTACGCTCATCTCCCCGTAGAGCGGTGCCCCTTCGGGCAGGTAGCCGAGCGCGGCCTTGGCTTCCAGGGGGGCGCTGCTGACGTCGTGCCCGCAGATGCTGGCGGTGCCCGAGGTCGGGGCGATGAAGCCGGCGAGCATGCGCATGGTCGTGGTCTTGCCCGCGCCGTTGGGTCCGAGGAACCCGAGCACTTCCCCGGGGTTCACCTGGAAGGTGACGCCATCAACGGCAGTCAGGGAGGGGTAGCGCTTGGTGAGTTGCTCGGTCTTGATCATGGCTGCTCTAGAGAGGGCTGCTGGCGGGAAAGTTCCCGCCGTGTTTCAAAGGCGCGCGATTGTGACCGTGAGCCCGGCAGGAATTCAACTTTGCGGAAATTCTTTCGTAATATCGACGTATTAAGCTTGATACCTTAGACGGTGCCGAGGAGCGCCCGTGCGCGGGCGTCATCCCAGCGCCACGCCTTGTTCATGCGCCGGTCAAGCACCCGGCCGATACTGGTGCCCCGGAAGGCCCATCACGGGTCTTAACGGGTGTAGCGATGCGGCTGCTTCATTTCCCGGGAACTGTGGCTTCACGCCGGCGCGGCTCGGAGGATGCGCTGTCGGTGCATCTGGAAGTCGAGCGCGGCGCACCCTTCTGCGCCAATCCGCGCTGCGCCCTGCACGTGCGACTGGTGGATCAGCAGGTCGAAGGCGGCGGCAACTGGGTCACGCTCCCGGACCGGCGCATCTTCGGCCGCGGCCGCTTCGGCGACACCCTGCTGTGCGACGCCTGCGGCACGCACCGCGGCCCGGTGCGTATCGCCTGCGCCTCTAGGAACTGAAGCGCCCGCGGGCGCGCCAGTAGAGGATGCAGAGCACCCCGCCGAGCATCCCCCCGAGGTGGGCAAAGTGCGCCACGCTCTGCTGGCGCGCGGTGACGCCGAAGAACAGCTCGAGGACCGCGTACGCGGCCACCACCAGCCACGCCGGCAGCGGGATCGGTATCGGCAGCACGATCAGCTTCTGGCGCGGGAAGAACCACGCAAACGCCAGCAGCACGCCGAATACGCCGCCCGAGGCGCCCACCGTGAAGCCAGCATCAGGGCTGAAGCGCGTGACGATGAGCTGGGTGAGCCCGGCGGCGAGCACGCACACCAGGAAGTAGATGAGGAAGCGGCGGCTCCCCCAGAAGCCCTCGAGCGTGCGCCCGAACATGTAGAGCGCGAACATGTTGAAGAAGATGTGCCAGAGGCTGTTGGGGTCGTGCAGGAAGCCATAGGTCAGCAGCTGCCAGGGGCGGAATGCCTCGGAAGCGAGCGGCCACAGCGCGAAGTGCAGCAGCATGAACGGAGCTGCGAGCAGCTCCACCACGTACAGGGCAACGTTGGCGAGGATCAGGGCGCGGGTGACGGGCGGCATGGCGAACATGGCGCCATCTTACCGGTGTCAGATACGGCGCTGCAGAAAGACCAGATCCAGCCAGCGGTCGAACTTGTAACCGACCTCGCGCAGATGGCCGCTCTTCTGGAACCCGAGCCGCTCGTGGAAGCGTATCGAGGCGGCGTTGGCGGCATCCACGCCGGCGATCATGACGTGCTTGCCGAGCGCCGCGGCGCGTGGGAACAGCGCCTGCACCAAAAGCGTGCCCAGCCCCTTGCCGCGGCCGTCGGCGCGCACGTGCACCGAGTGCTCGACCGTGAAGCGGTAGCCCGGCCAGGCGCGAAAATCCCCGAAGGTGGCAAAGCCGGCGACGCCGTCCGCATCCCGTACCACCAGCACCGGGTAGCCGGCGGCAGTGCGGGTCCGCCACCACTGGCGCCGCTCCTCGACCGTCACCGGCACGCTCGAGTAGATCGCGGTCGAGGTGGCGATGACCTCGTTGTAGATCGCGGCCACGCCGGGCAGGTCCTCGTCCGTGGCATCGTGGATTGCGGGCGGCGCTTGCATGCGCGCCAGTTTAAGCCGCGGCCAGGGATTCGCGCAGGAACTCGATGAGGGGCGGCCGGTTGCTGTGGCAGACGTTGAAGCGCAGCCACTGCTGGCACCTGCCCGCCGCGGAGAACAGTGAGCCGCGCGCCAGCAGGATCGAGCGCGACCGGGCCTGCCGCACCAGCTCCTCGACCGCGACCGCCTCGGGCACCCGCCCCCACAGGAACATGCCCTCCCCGAGCGGCCCCTCGAAGGTGATTCCGGCCGAGCCGAGCGCCGCGTGCGCATCGCGGCGCATGCGCGCCAGGCGGGCGCGCATGCGCTCCACGTGGCGCTTGTAGCGGCCACCGTCGAGCACCTCCGACACGAAGCTCTCCAGCAGCGCGGATCCGGAGAGCACCGAGAGCACCTTGCGCTCCACGAGACGCGCGATCAGTGCGCCGTCGGCGGCCACGTAACCGACCCGCAGCGCCGGGCCTATGAGCTTGGTGAAGCTGTCGACGTAGATGACGTGGCGCAGGCCGTCGATCTGCGCCAGGCGCACCGCCGGGCCCTCGTGCAGGTCGCCATACACGTCGTCCTCCACGATGGCGAAGCCGAACTGCTCGGCCAGCGACAGGATGCGGTGGCAATGGGCGGGGTCGGCACTGGAGCCCGTCGGGTTGTGCAGCAGGGTCTGCATGAAGAAGGCCCGCGGGCGGTGCGCACGGCAGGCGGCCTCCAGGGCCTGCAGATCCGGGCCCGCGGCGGTGCGCGGTATGGGTACGAGGTGCACGTGGTGGGCACGCAGCTGCTCGAACAGCACGAAATAGCCCGGGTCCTCGACCAGCACCGCATCCCCGGGGGAGAACAGGATGCGCGCCAGCAGGTCAAATGCCTGCGAGGCGCCCGCCGTGGTGACGATGTTGGCGGCGCTCGCGGCTATGCCGTTGTGCACGAGCCGTGCAGCGATGTGCTCGCGCAGCTCCAGCAGTCCCTGCGGCGGGCACGGCAGCCACGGCTGCATGCGGCGGTTCTTCACCAGGCGCGCGAGCACCCCCGCGGGCACCGCTTCGAGCAGCCAGTTCTCCGGCAGGAACCCGGAGCCTGCCGGGATCAGGTCAGCACCGAGTGACAGCGTCATGCTCGCCAGCGCCAGCGCATCGCTTCCAGGATCCGGCAACGCCTCCACCGCCGCGAGCGGCGCCGACAGGCGCCGTTGCGTGACGAAGAAGCCGCGCCCGGCACGCGACTCGATGAGGCCGCGTGCCACCAGGCGCTCGTAGGCGTCCACCACGGTGAAGGGGCTGGCGCCGATCTGCCGGGCAAGCCGGCGGATCGAGGGCAGGCGCGTGCCGGCGCTCAGCTGGCCGTGGCGCACCAGCTGCGTCAGGCGCTCGCAGATCTGCTCCACGAGGGGGACGGCGGATTCGCGGCTGAGTTCGAACATCGCGTGCCTATCTCACCATGAGAACCGCCGTCACGAGGAGTGCCGCCGCCATGGTGGCGTTGAACAGCAGCCGGGCGCGCGCGCCGGCGAGGAAGCGCTTCAGGGCGCTGCCGAACAGCGCCCACACCGTCATGCACGGCACCCCGACGGCCTCCATGACGAGTGCCATGTAGAGCCCGGCGAGCAGTGCACCGAACTCATGGGGCAGGAACAGGGTGGCGGCCGTGACCGTCATCACCCACGCCTTGGGGTTCAGGAACTGGAAGCAGGCGGCCTGCAGGAAGCTCACCGGCTGGCTGCGCGCCTGCCCGCGCGCCACGGTGCTGCGCAGCAGCTGCCAGCCCAGATACACAAGGTAGGCGGCGCCCACCCAGCTCAGGGTCGTCTGCAATGCCGGGAAGCGCGTGAAGAGCGCACTGAGCCCGGCGCACACCGCCAGCAGCTGCACCACGAAACCGCACACGATGCCGAGGATGTGGGGGAGCGTGCGCCGGAACCCGAACGCTGCGCCCGATGCGGTGAGCATCACGTTGTTGGGCCCGGGCGTGATCGACATGACGAACGTGTAGGTGATGAAGGGCAGCGGATCTGGCACGGCGGGCTCCGTAGATGGGCGGCAGGCAGTGCCAGCATCGCCGCCCGGGCGATGCCGCCGACAGGTACGCGCAGCGGCCTGCCTGCGCGCACTGTACCGGGGTGCGTGCCGGTACGGTGCCCATTATGATGCGCGCATGACCGACGCCTTCATCTGCGATGCCGTGCGCACACCCATCGGCCGCTACGGCGGCGCGCTCGCCACAGTGCGCGCCGATGACCTGGCCGCCGTTCCGATCGCCGCGCTGCTCAAGCGCAACCCCTCCCTCGAAGCTGCCGCGGTGGAGGAGGTGCTCCTCGGGTGCGCCAACCAGGCGGGCGAGGACAACCGCAACGTCGCGCGCATGGCGGCGCTGCTGGCAGGGCTGCCGGTATCGGTGCCCGGCGCCACGCTCAACCGCCTGTGCGGCTCGGGCCTGGATGCGCTCGCCATGGCGGCGCGCATCGTGCGCACCGGGGAGGCCGAGGTAGTGATCGCAGGCGGCGTGGAGTCCATGTCGCGTGCGCCCTTCGTCATGCCCAAGGCCGACAGCGCCTTCAGCCGCGCGGCCACCATCTACGACACGACGCTCGGCTGGCGCTTCATCAACCCGCGTCTGGAGAAACTCTACGGCGTCGATTCCATGCCCGAGACCGGGGAGAACGTCGCCGCGCAGTACCACATCGGCCGCAGCGACCAGGACCACTTCGCCTGGCGCAGCCAGCAGCGTACCCAGGCCGCCTACGCGCGCGACTTCTTCGCCAGCGAACTCATCCCGGTGGAAATCCCGCAGAAGAAGGGCCGTACGGTGGCCGTCACGCGCGATGAACATCCGCGCCCGGAGACCACGCTCGAGCAGCTGGCGGCCCTGCCGACCCCGTTCCGCGAGGGCGGCAGCGTCACTGCCGGCAACGCCTCGGGCGTCAACGACGGTGCCTGCGCGCTGCTGGTGGCTTCCGCCGAGGCGGCGCTGCGCTTCAACCTCACCCCGCGCGCGCGCGTGGTCGCGGCCGCCACCGCCGGGGTCGAGCCGCGCATCATGGGCATGGGCCCGGTTCCGGCGACGCGCCGCGTGCTCGCGCTGGCGCGCCTGACGCTCGAGCAGATGGACGTGATCGAGCTCAACGAGGCCTTCGCCGCGCAGGCGCTCGCGGTGCTGCGCCAGCTCGGGATCGCGGACGATGCCGAGCACGTCAACCCGAACGGCGGGGCGATCGCGCTCGGTCATCCCCTGGGTATGTCCGGGGCGCGCCTCGCGACCACCGCCACCTGGCAGCTCGCCTCGAGGCGCGGCCGCTATGCGCTGTGCACCATGTGCATCGGCGTCGGGCAGGGCATCGCGCTGCTGCTCGAGCGCGTCTAGGGACGCGCGCGGCGCCTTACGGCGCCCAGGGAAGCCGGTCGAGGTCGAGGTTACCCCCGCTCAGGATCACGCCGACGCGCCGGCCGCGCAGCTGCGCGGGGGCGGCGCGCACCGCCGCGTAGGGCACGGCCGCCGAGGGCTCGGCGACCACCTTCAGCACTTCCCACAGCTCACGCATGCCGCTGATGATCGCAGCCTCCGGCACGGTGAGTATGTCGGTCACGCCGCGGCGAATCTCGCTGAAAGTGCGCGGTGCGAGCGCACCACGCAGGCCATCGGCGATGGTGCGCGGGTGCCCGGCGCCCTGCAGCTGCCCGGAGTGCAGCGAGCGGGCGGCGTCATCGGCGCCGGCCGGCTCGGCGCCGAACACCTGCACGCCGGGCTTGAGCGCGTGTGCCGCCACCGCCGTGCCGCTGAGCAGACCACCGCCGCCGACCGGGCAGATCAGCACCTCGAGGTCGGGCACCTCTTCGAGGAACTCCGCCGCCGCCGTGCCCTGGCCGGCCATCACCATGAGATTGTCGTAAGGATGGATGAAGGCGGCGCCGGTTGCGGCCACCAGCTGCGCGGCGGCCGCCTCGCGCGAGGCAAGGGTCGCCTCGCAGTAGGTGACCCGGCCGCCGTAGCGCTCTACCGCATCGCGCTTGGCCTGTGCGGTGTTGTCGGGCATCACGATGTAGGCGGGAATGCCGCGCAGGCGTGCGGCGCGCGCCAGGGCCGCGGCGTGGTTGCCGGATGAATGGGTGGCGACACCGCGCCGCGCCTGATCCTCGCTCAGGGCGAAGACCGCGTTCGCCGCCCCGCGTGCCTTGAAGGCACCGCACTTCTGGAACATCTCGCACTTGAAGTACAGCCGCGCCGCGCTCAGCTCATCGAGCGTGGCGCTCGTCAGCACCGGCGTGCTGCGCACCCGTCCGGCGATGCGCGCACGTGCGTCCTCGATCAGCTGCCAGGTGAGGGGTGCGGCGGTGTCGCTCATGGCGTCCGCAGCATGGGCAGCCGCGCGCGCGCGGTCAACTCTAGGGGGCGGGGCGCGCGCCCGCGAGCCGCGGCGAGGACAGGCCGACCCGCGCCAGGGCGGCGGCGGCATCGACGCCCGCCTGCGCGGGCAGCGGGGCCGCGGTGCGCCCGGCGAGCAGCCCCGGAATGGCCCCCGGCGCCAGGCGCGTAGGCGAGGCCGACATGAGCAGCGCTATGACCCCGGTGATCTCTGCGGCCGCGACCGAGGTGCCGGACTCGAAGTCATACTGCGCGCCGGGGAGCGTCGTCAGCACACGCTCGGAAGGCGCGCCGAAGGCGCCCGGAGGCAGCGGCCGCTCGCTGGCGCCGGCTGCGATGACCCCGGGCACGGCGGTCGGAAAGCCGGCCTGCGCACCGGTGAGTGCGCCGACGAAGGTGACGCCGCGCTTCTGCCCCTGCTCAACCAGGGCCGCCAGCAGTGCATCGGGGGGGCCGCCGATGCTCAGGTTGACCAGCGGTGCGCCGGAGGCGATCGCCGCGGCGAGCGCCTGGGCGAGCGTGAAAGTATTGCAGGCCGCCGCGTCCGCCTCAGGGGCGAGCTGCCAGCAGGCCTGGAAGACCTCCAGCTGCGCGAGCGGCGCGATGCCGACGATGCCGATGTGGTTGTTGGCGGTCGCTACGATGATGCCCGCCATCGCGGTGCCGTGGCGCATCCCCGCTGGCGCGTCCGCAACGAAGGAGTGGCTGCGCAGGATGCGGCCGCGCAGGTCCGGGTGGTGCTCGTCCACGGCCGTGTCGATGAGCGCCACCTTCAGTCCCGCCCCCTGGCTGCGCGCATGCGCCTGCGCGACGTTGAGCGCGGTGAGGTTGGTCTGCAGGTCGTAGAGTGGGTCGTTGTAGCCCTGGGCGGCAGGCTCGCTCAGGGTGTGGAATTCCTGCAGCGGCTGGGCCAGTACCACCCCGGGATCAGACTTCAGCAGCGTCAGTACCTCCTCGATGCTGCGGCCATCGCGGATCTCGTACACCACGCAGTGCATGGAGAGCGTCTGGATGGGCCAGCTGCTGAGTGCGTGCAGTGCGTAGCGCTCGCTGACGCGGTGCGCCTCGCGCTGCGCATCCTGTGCCACCCGGTAGCCATCGCCCCCGTAGCGCGTGCCCGTGGTGCCGGCGGGCGCCGGCGCTGCGTGCACAGGATTGGCGAAGGCGACCACGATGCGGGGTCCCTGCACGGTGGCGGGCAGCGGCGGCGGGGATGCGCCTAGCGCGGGCGCGAGCGCCAGCAACCCCAGTAGCAAGAGGGGCGCGCGGTGGCGCATCAGGGGTTCCCGGAGGGTGCTCCCTGCCCCTCAGGTGTGGTGCCGCTGAGCGGCTCGACCCAGCGCACCCGCGGGTCGGAGCGCAGGCGCGCGGCAAGCGCACGCATCGCCGGAGCTGCGCTCGTCGCGCCGAGCGGCGCCACGCCGAAGATGCCGCGGGCGTCCGGACCCTCCACGACGTGCGCGCCAGAGGCACGCAGTGCCTCCTCCACGTCTCCGATCGGGAGCGTGCGCTCGAAGGCGATGTGCAGAACCTGCGCGGGCGGGCGGGACGCGGCGGTGTAGGTGGCGTAGAGCGGCTGCGTCCAGCGATAGGCCGTGGCGCCCAGCAGGCCAAGTCCCACCGCGAGCGTGAATGTCGCCGCCCAGGCAAGGCCGGGCGGCCGCCAGACGGCCGTAGAGCGCCAGCGTGCGGCGCGCGCCCGCGGCGCCGGGGCGCCGCTCGACTCGGCATCGATGCGCTGCATGAGTTTGCGCAGCGAAGGTCCCGGGGCGTAGGTCACGCGCTCGGGCGCTGTCAGCAGGGTTGCGATGCGCTGCTGCGTGGCGGCCTCGCAGCGGCACTCCTCACACTCGCGCAGGTGTGCTTCCACCTGCGAGCGCTGCGCGCCCGTCAGGCGCCCGTTGGCGAGCCAGGGCAGCAGCAACCACACTTCCTCGTGGCGTGAGGCGGAGGCGGTGTTCATTTGAATTGGCCTTCACCGGTGCCCGTGAGCCGCTCCGCGTGCGGTGCGGCGAGCTGCGGCAGCAGCTTCTGCAGCTTGGCGCGTGCGTGGAACAGGCGCGTCTTCACGGTGTTTACCGGGCAGTTCATGATCGCGGCGATCTCCTCGCACGAGTATCCGAGCTCATAGCACAGCTCAACCGCCATGCGCTGCTCGGCGGGGATCTGCGCCAGCGCCTGGCCAAGCCAGTCGCGCAATTCCTCGGTCCCCGAGGGGGTCTCGGCCGTGAGTGGCTCGGAGGCGACGGCCAGGTTCTTCGCGGTGAGGCGCGCGGAGGCCCGGAACGCACTGCGCGCCTTGCGGTAAGCGATGCCGAGGATCCAGGTGGAGGGCTGGGATTCGCCGCGGAAGCTCTTGGCGTTGCGCCACACCACCCAGAAAGTGTCGTTGATGACCTCCTCGGCGAGGTCATAACGTCGCGTGAGGCGTGTCAGGAAGCGGGCCATGCGGCGGTGATAGAGGTTGTAGAGTTCCTCGAACGCACGCCGGTCGCCCTCGCCGATGCGCGCGATGAGCTCGGCCTCCCGCGCCACCGAGGCTGCCCCGCGATACGTCGGCTCCGCCATGCTCCTGCCTGTCACCTTGATGCCCGTCACTGCGGTAAGTGTCCGCAGCGGGGCCCGCCGGTTCATTCCCCCACCCTAGTCTTCGGGGCAAGCCCCGGTCAAAACCGCCAGGCGAGGGTGGCGGCGAGGCGGGAGCTGGCGATCGGGTAGGGGAATGAGCGGCGGGCGGCGTCCTGGGCGAGGAAGTAGCCAAGGTCGAGCCTCCAGGAGCGCAGCTCGTAGGCTACCCCGAGGTTCCCGTAGGCGTATCCCGTGGAGCGCTCGATGCCCGGCCCCGTGCCGCTTGAGTAGTAGTACCCGGCCCCCCCGGTCACGAAGAAATGCCGGCCGATCAGCCACTGCCCGGAAGCGTCGGCGACATAAGCCGGGGAACGGCTGAGGCGCGTGTACACCCAGTAGCGCACGGCATTGGGAATGGCGGTGAAACTGACCAGCCAGCGATCCAGGTAGCTGAAGGCGGCACTCAGTTCCTGATAGTCCGCCGAGGGCTCGTATTCGCTGGCTCCGGGATAGGAGTGGCTGCGCGCCCCGAGCGTGGCGCTCCAGGAGCTGCCGAGCTCGAAGCGCTGCCCGAGGTAGACATCGAGTACCGCCGGCGCGCCAGGTTGCAGGTCGCTGTCACGGCTGGAGGCCCACAGCCCGAGGAAGCTGCCCCCGGACCCTGACACGTGCAGGTCGGCCTGCACGGCGCCGTGGCCATCGCTCTCGGATACGCCGCGGTAGATGTAGTCGCTGGTGAGGGCGGCCCCGCCGCCCACGCTGACGCCGGCCAGGGGAGTGGGAACGTCGGCGCGCGCCGCCCTGGCTGCAAGGAGCAGGCAGCCAACAAGCGCCAGTGCCGTGCGCAGTTTTTCGATGGGTGCACTCGGCACGGATGTTCCGATCTTTCGCGGCGACGGCCCGAGTGTAGAGCGGCCCGGTCTTTGCGGGTATCAACGCTGCCGCTGCCGGAAGGTTGGCGAAACGCGGCCCCGGCGCGCCGGCCCGCGGCGTTCCCAGGCCGTATACTCGATGCCTATGAAGCACCTGGCCAGGAACGGCGTGCCCGCGGCGTCCGGGCACCACCGATGAGCACGGACGCGGGGGCCGCGGCGCCGGCTGCCGGCGCGCTTGCCGTGAGCTCCGAGGTCAAGGTCGAGCGCTGGAACCAGGGCGCGCTGAGTCAGGCCACCGACCTGGTGGCCGAGGAGGTGCCGGTCGCGCTCGTCTACCATGACGTGCCGCACGTCGTAATGCTCGCTACCCCGGCGGACCTTGAGGACTACGGTGTCGGTTTTACGCTGAGCGAGGGTCTCGTGGAGCGCAAGGAGGAGATCCGCGGCGTCGAGGTAGTGCGCGGGGAGGGCGTTGCGGACGTGCACGTCACGGTTGCCTGGGAACGCTTTTCCCAGCTGCTGCAGCGCCGCCGCAACCTCGCCGG
>Ga0181537_10003032_pt1 | contig 14577 bp, 13 predicted proteins | sample PEATcosm2014_Bin_39_FD_119765 | JGI IMG/M metagenome (GOLD analysis project Ga0181537, IMG submission 119765) | Peatland microbial communities from MTU Mesocosm Facility, Houghton, MI, USA - PEATcosm2014_Bin23_10_metaG | ecosystem: Environmental > Terrestrial > Soil > Wetlands > Peat | place... | reverse complement strand
AGCCCGAGCGTGAGCACCACTCCGACCAGACCGAGCTCCTCGGCGAGCACTGCGAACAGAAAATCGGTATGCGCCTCGGGCAGATAGAACAATTTCTGCACGCTGGCGCCGAGCCCGACTCCGAACCACTGGCCGCGGCCGATGGCAATCAACGACTGCGTGAGCTGAAAGCCGCTGTTGAACGGGTCGGCCCACGGGTCCAGAAAAGCGGTGAAACGGCGCAGCCGATAGCTCGAGAAGATCACCAGCAGCACCATCGAGCCCACTACGGCCAGCAGCATCGCCGCGACGTAACGCACGCGCGCGCCGGCCAGGAACAGCACGCCAAAGCCGGTGAGAAACAGTACGGTGGCGGCGCCGAAGTCGGGCTCGAGCAGCAGCAGCAGCGCAATGAGCGCCAGCAAGCCAAGCGGCCGTCCGAGGCCGGACAGGCTCGAGCGCAGCGCCTCCTCGTAGCGCACCGCGTAGCTGGCGATGTAGATCAGTGTGAGCACTCGCGCGGCCTCGGAGGCCTGAAAGCTCAGGCCGGCCAGCCGCAGCCAGCGGCGGCTGCCGTTGACCACGTGACCCAGGCCTGGCAGCAGCACGATGCACAACAGCGCCACGGCGATCAGCAATAGCGGCAGCGCCCATTGCTCGAGCTTCTGACTGGGAATCGCGAACGTCACGCCGGCCAGCGCCGAGCCGACCAGCACCAGCACCAGCTGGCGCTCCAGATAGAAGAAGGGATCCCCATCCCGCCCCGCCACCGTGATGGAGGCCGAGGTCACCATGATCAGGCCGAGCAATACGATCGACACGGTCAGAATGATCGTGAGTCCATCGAGTGCCGGCGCGCGATCGTGCAGCCGCGGCTCAGTCAGCGCCAGCGTCGCGGCGCTCATGCGGCCAGCCTCTGCACCGCTGCGGCAAACACATCGCCGCGGTGTGCATAGTCGCGAAACATATCCAGGCTCGCGCAGGCCGGCGAGAGCAACACGGTGTCGCCAGGCCGGGCCAGTGCGGTGGCCGCGCCGACCGCCGCCTCCAGGCTGCGCGCATAGTGATACTCGCAGACCCCATCGAGCGCGGCGCCGAGCACGGCAGCGTCGCGGCCGATCAGCACGGCACAGCGCACCTTGCCGGCGAAGGCGCCGCGCAAGAGGGTGAAATCCTGGCCCTTGCCTTCCCCGCCAAGGATCAACAGCAGCGGGCCCGGCAGCCCGCCGACCGCGGCCAGCGTGGCCCCGACGTTGGTGCCCTTGGAGTCATCGATGTACTGCACGCCGCGAATCTCGGCGATCCACTGCATGCGATGCGCAAGTCCCGTAAACGCGCGCAGCTCCTCGAGCATGGCTGGCCGCGGCAGCGACAACGCCTCCCCGAGCGCCAGTGCGGCCAGCGCATTGGCCGCATTGTGAGTACCTTTGAGTCGCAGCGCAGCGAGCGCGAGCAGCGGCTCACCGCGACATACAAGCCACGGCTCCTCGCCCGCGCGCTGCACCAGCGTGTAGTCCGCGCCCGCCTCGGCGCGCAGCGAGAAGCTCAGGCGCCGGCGCCCAGGGGCGAGCATGGCCGCCACGCGCGCATCATCCAGATTGATGACTGCCACTTCGCAGTGCGCATAGATGCGCGCCTTGACGGCGGCGTAGGCCTCGAGATCGGCATAACGGTCCAGGTGATCAGCCGTCACGTTGAGCACCGCGGCGGCGGCGAGCGGTAACGTAGCGGTGCTCTCGAGCTGAAAGCTCGAGAGTTCCAGCACGTACAGCTGCGTGCGCTCATCGAGCAGCTCGAGCGCCGGGGGCCCGAGATTGCCGCCAGCGCTCACACGCACACCGGCGCGCGCGGCCATTTGCGCGAGCAGCGTGGTCACCGTGCTCTTGCCATTGGTGCCCGTGATGCCTGCGATCGGTGCCTGCGCAGCACGCGCAAACAGCTCGATGTCCCCGATGATGGGCAGGCCCTTGGCGCGAGCGAGCTCGAAGAATGCACCGACCGGCGCGACTCCCGGGGAGAGCACCAACAAGCTCGCGTCCTGCAGCAGCGAGGCGTCAAAGCCGCCGCGACGCACGGTGAGCCGGCGGCCAAGCTCGCTGCCCAGAGCGGCCAGGCGCGCCAGTTCCGGCGGCTCGGCGCGGCTGTCGGTCACGGCAACCTCGAAGCCATGAGTCAGCAGGTAGCGCACCGCCGAATAGCCGCTCTTGCCGAGCCCCACGACCACAGCGTGGGCGTTGTGCACTTCGGCTTGAGCTCGCGGTATCGTCATCGCAGTTTGAGTGTCGACAAACCTGCCAGCACGAGCAGGAAGCTGATGATCCAGAAGCGCACAATCACCTTCGGCTCAGCCCAGCCCTTGAGCTCGAAGTGATGATGAATGGGCGCCATGCGAAAGATGCGCCGGCCGGTCAGCTTGAACGAAGCGACCTGCAGGATGACCGAGGCGGTCTCCAGCACGAATATGCCGCCCATGACCAGCGCGACGATCTCCTGGCGCACGATGATCGCCACCACGCCCAGACCGGCCCCGAGCGCCAGCGCCCCGGTATCGCCCATGAACACCTGCGCCGGATAGGAATTGAACCACAGGAATCCCAAGCCGGCGCCCGCGAGCGCGCCGCAGAAGATCAGCAGCTCGCCGGCCTGCGGAATCGCGGGAATCGCCAGGTAGCTGGCGAAGATTACGTTGCCGCTCGCATACGCAAAGATGCCGAGCGCGCCGGCCACCATTGCCGCGGGCATGATCGCCAGCCCATCCAGTCCGTCCGTCAGGTTCACGGCGTTGCTCATGCCCACGATCATGAAATAGCTCAGCGCGCAGAATCCGAGCGCGCCGAGCGGAACACTCACGCTCTTGATGAAGGGCACGAAGAAATCCGTCTCGGCAGGCACGGTGGCGGTGCGCAGCAGCAGCAGCGCGGCGCCAAGTCCGAGCAGGGACTGCAGCAGATATTTCCAGCGCACCGACAGCCCGCGCGAGCTGCCGATCACGAGTTTGAGATAGTCGTCGCAAAAACCAATCAGACCGAAACCGACCGTGACACCCAGGGTGATCCAGATAAAGCGATTGCGCAGATCCGCCCACAGCAGCGTGCTGATGGCAACCGCGACGATGATCAATGCCCCGCCCATGGTAGGCGTGCCCGCCTTGGGCAAGTGCGAGCGCGGGCCGTTATCGCGCACGACCTGGCCGATCTGATAGCGCGAGAGGCGCGAGATCATCACCGGTCCGAGCAGCAGCGCCAGGCTCAGCCCCGACATGACCGCGAGAATCGCGCGCAAGGTCAGGTAAGAGAAGGCGTGGAACGCCGTGTGGTGCACGGCCAGTAATTTGGCGATCCAGTACAGCATCGATCAGCCTGCCTTGCGCGCGTGCGGCGGGATCACGATGGCCTCGACCACGCGCTCGAGGCGATTGACGCGCGAGCCTTTGATCAGCACTCGCACATCAGGGCTCAGTTCAGCCTCCAGTGCGCGTGTGAGCTCGCCGACGTCCTGGTAGTGACTGGCGCCGCTGCCAAAGCGCTCGGAGGCCAGTGCCGCGAGGCCGCCAAGGCTGAACAGGCGCTCGATGCCCTGCGAGCGCGCAAGCTCGCCGATCTCGTGGTGGCTCGCCTCGGCAAACTCGCCGAGCTCGGCCATGTCGCCGAGCACCAGCCAGCGCCGACCGGGCAGCTGCGCGAGCACGGCGAGCGCCGCGCGCGCCGAGCTCGGATTGGCGTTGTAGGAATCATCGATGAGCCACGCGCCCTGGCGGGTGCGATGAAACTGCAGCCGTCCCTGCACCGCACGCATTACCGCCAGGCCCGATGCGATCTGCTCCAGGCTCGCCCCGGCGCTCGCCGCGGCGGCAGCGGCCGCCAGTGCGTTGTAGACATTGTGCCGACCCGCCAGTGCCAGCGTGACCGCGACTGCGCCCGCGGGGCTGCAAAGGCGAAAGCGGCTGCAGAAGCCCTGCTCGCCCACCTCGAACTGCAAGCCCTCCGCGCGGTAATCCGCCTCGGCATGCAGTGCGAACGTGCACAGGCGCGCCGCGGTGCTCGCGCGCCAGAGCGCCGCGTACGCATCGTCGGCGTTAATGACCGCAATGCCGCTGGCCGCCAGAGCGCTGACCATCTCGCCTTCGGCGCGCGCAGCGCCCTCCAGCGAGCCGAAACCTTCCAGATGCTCCGCGCCGGCATTGGTAATCAGGCCGATGTCGGGCCGCGCGATCCGCACCAGCTGTTCGATATCGCCGCGGTGATTGGCTCCCATCTCGATCACGGCGCTGCGATGGGTCGCATCCAGGCGCAGCAGCGTCATCGGCACGCCGAGGTGATTGTTCAGATTGCCGCGCGTAGCCAGGCAGGGGCCGCGCTGCGAGAGTATGGCGGCGAGCATCTCCTTGACGGTCGTCTTGCCGTTGCTGCCGGCGATGCCGATCACCGGTCCGGTGAACTTCGCGCGCACGCTGCGCGCGGCCTGCGCGAGCGCAATCTCGACATCCCCGACCACGATCTGCGCGAGCGGCGCATCGCTGAGCCGCTGCACCAGCGCGCCTGCGGCGCCGGCCGCGGCCGCGGCGCCGACAAAGTTATGCCCATCGGCGTGCGCACCGCGCAGCGCCGCAAACAGGTTGCCGGGCACGAGCTTGCGCGTGTCGATCGCGATCTCGTGGAAGTCGCGGTCGATGCCATTGAGCCGGCCATGGCAGGTGGCGGCAAACTGCGCGAGGCTGCGGATCATCGCCGGCTGGATCATCCGCGCGCCCGCTGAGCGCGCCACAGCGCCAGGGCTGAGCGCGCCACGCTCGCATCATCAAACGCGCGCCGCTCGCTACCGACGATCTGATACGGCTCGTGCCCTTTGCCGGCCACGAGCACCACATCACCCGCCTCGGCCTGCTCGAGCGCGCTGCTGATCGCCCGGGCTCGATCGTGTATCAGGCGCGCACGCTCTGCCGCCCCCGCGGCCTGGATGCCTTGCATGATCGCGGCGGCGATGGCTTGCGGGTCCTCGCCGCGCGGATTGTCATCGGTCACGATAATCACATCCGCGCCTTCGGCCGCCACGCGTCCCATCTGGCTGCGCTTGCCCGCATCGCGCTCCCCGCCGCAGCCGAACACGACCAATACCCGGCCGCGGCCATGGGCACTCGCGGCATGCAGTGCCTTGGCCAGCGCGTCAGGGGTATGCGCGTAATCGATGAGCACGAGCGGACAGTGGCCACCGCCTTCGGGCTGCATGCGTCCCGGCGGCGGCGCGATCTGCGAGAGCGCCGCGCAGGCGTCCGGCAGCGGCATGTCCCAGGCCAGCAGTACCGCCAGTACGCTGAGCAGATTATCCACATTGAAGTCGCCGATCAGCGGGCTCGACAACACGGCCGCGCCGCGGCTGCTTTGAATCTCAATCTCGAGCCCGGCGCCGCTGGCGCGCACGGCCCCCGCGCAGACGTAGTCGCTGCGTTGCGCCAGGCGTGCGGGCGCGTGCTGCGAGGTCTGAAACAGGAGCGCCGCGCGGGCGCTGCGCGCACTGCGCTGCGCGAGCTCGCGACCGAACAAATCATCGACATTGATCACGCGCGCCGCCAGCGTCGACCAATCCAGTAGCCGCGCCTTGGCGGCGCCGTAGCTGGCCATATCCACGTGATAGTCAAGGTGATCGCGCGTCAGATTCGTGAACACGGCGGTGTGAAAGCGCACACCGGCGCACCGATCCTGATCGAGCGCATGCGAGGAGACCTCCATGGCCACGGCATCGACGCCGGCCGCGCGCAGCTGCGCGAGCAGCCGGTGCAGCGACACCGCATCGGGCGTCGTGACGCCCAGGTCCTGCAAGGCGCCGATCGCACCAGCCCCGAGTGTGCCGATGTACGCCGCCTGTCGGCCGCTGCGCTCCAGCGCCTGCGCCAGCAGCCACGCACAGGTCGTCTTGCCGTTGGTGCCGGTGATCCCGGCCACCGTGAGGCTGGCCGACGGCGCATCGAAGAACCGATCGGCGATGTAGCCGAGTTGCGCGTGCAGATTCGGCACGGCTCGCACCACGATCGAGGCATCAACGCTCGGGGCCGACACACCCGGTGCCGGCTCCCAGAGTATCGCGCGCGCGCCGGCGGCCGCCGCCGCCGATGCGAATTCGACGCCGTGATGCCTGCGACCGCGGCAGGCCAGAAAGGCCGAGCCGGGCGTGACGTTGCGACTGTCCTGCGTCAGATCGGAGACTTCCAGATCCGAGGGCACATCGACGAGGCCGCCGAGCACGGCTTTGAGCGGCCGCCAGCTCTGCACGCTCGTGCAGCTCATCGACGAGCCACCGTCTGCGCCGGGCTCAACGGCGCGAGCGGTGCGCTCATGTCGTCCGGCGCCACCGCCATGAGCCGCAGCGCGCCGCCGAGCACGGCGGAGAAGACGGGCGCCGACACGTCGCCGCCCATGTATTTGCCGGCTGTCGGCTCATCGATCACGACCACGGCCGCAAGGCGCGGATTGGAAGCCGGCACCACGCCGGCGAACACCGAGGTATAGCGATCCTTCGAGTAAGCGCCGTTGCTCGACTTCCAGGCGGTGCCGGTCTTACCGGCGACACGGTAGCCCGGGATCCTCGCGCGCACGCCCGTGGCGCCTTCCTGCGTCGTGACGGTCTCGAGCAGCCCCAGCAGCTCACGGCACACGTTCTGATCAAGAATGCGCTCGCCGGGCGGCGGCGCCTGCGTGCGCAGCATCGAGACCGGGCGGCGCACGCCGAGCGCGCCGATCGCCGCGTAGGCCTGGGCAAGCTGCAGCGGCGTGACCGAAATGCCGTAGCCATGTGAGAGCGTCGCAATGCTGATCGCGCGCCAGTGTGAATAATTGGAGAACACGCCGGCCGACTCTCCCGGAAAGCCGCCATTGGTGACCTGTCCGAAGCCAAAGCGGTTCAACGTGCTCCAGATCTGCTGCGGCTCGAGTTGCAGCGCGAGCTTGGCCATGCCGACATTGGAGGACTTGGCCAATATCGTGGCCAGACCGATGACGCCGAGATTGTGCTCGTCCGGGAAGGTGGTCGCGCCGATCTGGATGAAGCCCGGATTGGTGTCGATGACGCTGTTGGCGGTGAACTTGCCGGACGCCAACGCTGCGGCGACGACGAACGGCTTGATGCTCGAGCCGGGTTCGAACAGATCCGTCACGGCGCGGTTGCGATAGGCCGCCGCCATGAGCTGTGCGCGATCGTTCGGGTTGTAGGCCGGCTGATTGACCATCGCCAGCACCTCGCCGGTATCGATGTCGATCACGACCACCGAGCCGGCGCGCGCGCGATTCTCCAGTATGGCGCTCTTGAGCTCGCGGTAGGCCAGGTACTGGATGCGCAGGTCCAGGCTCAGGCTCAGATCGCGTCCCGGCCGCACCGGCCGGATACTCTCGATGTCCTCGACCTTACGGCCTTTGCTATCCTGGATCACACGCTTGGCGCCGTCTTCGCCGGCGAGCCAGTTGTCGAAGGCCAGCTCCGCGCCTTCCTGTCCGACATCGTCGATGCTGGTGAAGCCGAGCACGTGGCCGGTGACTTCGCCGGCCGGGTAGTAGCGTCGATACTCGCGCGCGAGGCTCACGCCGGGCAGGTTCAGCGCCCTGACACGGCTGGCGTCCCCAGGCTGCAAGCCGCGCGCGACGTAGAGAAATTCGCGCTCCATATTGCTGCTGACGTGGCGCAGCAGCGCTTGACGGTCCTCACCCAGCGCGCTGGCCAGCCGCGGCAATTGATCCAGATTGCCGGCGAGCTCGCGCGGATTGACCCAGACCGAATCCACCGGCGTGCTGACCGCCAGTGGCTCGCTGTTGCGGTCCGTGATATTGCCCCGATGAGCCACGATCGCCGCCAGGCGCGCGAAGCGCGCATCGCCCTGTTGCGCGAGAAAGCCGTGATCGACCAGTTGCAGATCCACCGCACGGCCAACCAATGCACCCGCAGCGGCCACCAGGAGGCTGAACAGCAGCAGCAGACGCAGGCGAAACGAATGCGGCGCGGAGCGCGCCGTCGGACGCGTCGCGCTGTAGCTCATGCGCACGCGGCGCTGCGAGCGCGCGCCGGCGCCGGCGCCGGCGCCTGCGCCTGCGCCTGTGCCGGACCGGCCGCGCAGCGCCGCCCAGAGCTTCATGGCCGCGCCGCTGTCATGGCGAGAGGATCTCGATGTCGCGCGAATCCGGAATACTCATGTGCAGGCGCTCGCTGGCGACGCGCTCGACAAAGGCGTAGGTCGACCAGGCGCTCTGCTCGAGCTGCAGCCGGCCCCATTCCGCATCCAGTTCGTCGCGGCCGGCATTGAGATGCTCGAGCTCGACGAACAGTTCGCGCGCACGATACTTGCTGTAGATCGCGCCCGCGGCCGAGGCCAGTACCGCTGCCCAGAGCAGCGCGACCAGCATGACCATCAGGCTGCGAGGCAAGCTCATGACTGCGCTGCGGGGCCGATGCGCTCGGCCACGCGCAGCAGTGCGCTGCGCGCGCGCGGGTTGGCACGGATCTCATCGAGCGTCGCACGCTGCTTGCGCCCAATGCGTCGCAATGGCGGCTGCGCCTGCGGCGGCAGCTCGGGCCAGTGTGCGAAGAGCGGATCGGGCTCGGAATGACGGCGTATGAACGACTTGACCAGACGATCTTCGAGCGAGTGAAAGCTGATCGCCACGAGCCGGCCCTGCGGGGCGAGCAGCTCGAGCGCCTGCTGCAGACCGCGTTCAATCTGCGCGAGCTCATCGTTGATCCAGATGCGCAGCGCCTGGAACGTGCGCGTCGCCGGATGCTTACCCCGTTCGCGCGTGCGCACCGCGCGCGCGACCAGCGCGGCGAGCTGCGAGGTGCGCGTCAACGGCTGCGCGGCGCGCAGGCGCGCGATCTCGCGGGCGATGCGCGCCGCGAATCGCTCCTCGCCAAAGCTCGCAATCACGTGTCGCATCTGATCGGTGCTCGCCTGCGCAAGCCATGCGGAAACTGGTTGGCCGCGCGTCGGATCCATGCGCATATCGAGCGGACCGTCCTGGTTGAAGCTGAAGCCGCGCGCTGCGTCGTCCAGCTGCGCCGAGGAGAGCCCGAAGTCGAACACGATGCCATCGCATTGCGCGCTCGGCTCTTGCGCGCGCACCAGCGCCGCGAGCTCGGTGAATTGCCCGTGTAGGAGCTGCAATCGCGGCTCTTGTGCGAAGCGCACTCGCCCGGCCGCGATAGCCTGCGGGTCGCGGTCGAGTGCGATGAGCCGCCCGTGCGGCCCGAGCGCGCCCAGAATGCGCGCAGCATGACCACCGCGACCGAAGGTGGCATCGACGTAGAGGCCGGCCGGGCGCAACGCCAGAGCCGCAAGCACCTCCTCGGTAAGCACCGGCGTGTGCTCATCCAACTCCTCCAGAGCCTCGCGAGCGTTGCGGCTGCCGCTTCAAAGCGACAGCGAATCAAGTTCCGCGGGAAGATCGGTGCTCGCTGCCTCATGTTTGAGCCAGGCGGCGCGCCGCTCCGACCAGCGGGCCTCGTCCCAAAGTTCGCAGCGGCTGCCTTGACCGATCAACATCGCGTGGCGGCCGAGAGCGGCGAATTCGCGCAGCTCCGGTGGCAGCAACATGCGTCCATGACCATCCAGAGCAAGGTCGGTCGCATGACCAACCATCAGCCGTTGCAATCGGCGCGACTGAGGGTGCAGGCTCGGCAGGTCCATGAGACGCCGCTCGACCAGTTCCCAGTCATTGAGTGGGTATATCAATAGACACTCCCCGTCCCGATCGACCGTGACCACGAGCTGGCCCGCGGATCGCTCGAGCAAGCGCTCCCGATAGCGCGCGGGGATCACGAGGCGCCCCTTGTCATCCAAAGTTATCTTTGCTGCGCCGCGGAACATCGAATTCGGGCGGAATCGCCCATTCCCTCCCACTTTCTCCCACTCGCCGCCACTATAGAAATGCTGGCACCAGCATGTCAACGGTTGAGCGGTAAATTTATTAAGCGCGGTAGGTACTTACGCGCTAATGGAGACACAGGAGTGAGAGTCCGGGGGGTGGCTCCAAAAATTGGAGCCGTTAGGGATCATGGACTTGAGTCAGAAATCTCCTACGTTCTATGAACTAATGAGGGGAGAGTCGGCCTGTAAGCCGGGTTCTGTCTAGAACAGCCATTCCTCTGGGACGCGCGTCACCGCGCGCCTCAAGCGGCCTACCCGGAAGCGCGCGGGGCTTGCGCTGCGGCACTTTCGCACCGCCACTTCCCTATTTGGCCTTGCTCCAGGTGGGGTTTGCCATGCCGTCGAATGTTGCCATCGACGCGGTGCGCTCTTACCGCACCGTTTCACCCTTACCAGCGCCGTTGCCGGCGCTTCGGCGGTTTACTCTCTGTTGCACTGTCCGTGGGCTCGCGCCCCCCAGGCGTTACCTGGCACCTTGCCCCTGGAGCCCGGACTTTCCTCCACATTCGAACGAATGCAGCGACTGTCCAGCCGACTCTCCGAGTCAGACCATACCGGTTAGCGACTGCGGCCTCAATGGCCAGGCTGGCGTTTTGAGCGATGCAGTCCCAGCGCCAGCGCGTACGCCTCGCGCCGCGTGGCGCGCGTGAGCTGCGAGGCGATCGCCGCCGCCCGCGCCGGCGGCAATTCCTTGAGCAGTAATTCGAGCGCGCGCACCAGCAGCTCCTGATCTGCCACGCTCCCCTCGGCGGCTGCGGCGCCTGCCACGATCAGGGTGATCTCGCCGCGCGCGATATTCGGATCGGCGCGGGCCGCATCGATCAATTGGGCTAAGCTGCCGCGATAGACACTCTCGTGCATTTTGGTCAATTCGCGCGTTATGGCTGCCTGCCGCTGCGGGTCGAACAGCGCCGCCAGATCCTCCAGGGTCGCGAGAATGCGATGCGGCGCCTCGAAGAAAACCAACGTGCGCGGCTCGCGCGCCAGACGCGCAATGGCGGCGCGGCGCTCGCGCGCGTGCGCGGGCAGGAACCCTTCGAAGACGAAACGGTCAGTGGGAAGAGCGGCCACGCTGAGCGCTGCGACGACTGCGCTGGGCCCCGGTATCGCACGTATTTCAATGCCGGCCGCGGCCGCGGCCCGTACCAGTGCGAAGCCGGGATCGGACAGGAGCGGCGTGCCGGCGTCGCTGACCAGCGCGACATGGCGACCCTGCTGCAGTGCTGCCAGCAGCTGCGCGATACGGCTGCGCTCGTTGTGTTCGTGCAGCGAGACCAACGTGCGCGACACGCCAATGGCGGCAAGCAATTGCGCGGTGTGGCGCGTATCCTCCGCGGCCACCAGATCGGCCTGCGCGAGCGTCGCGCGCGCGCGCGGACTGAGGTCCTCGAGATTGCCGATCGGTGTGGCTATCACGTCGAGTCGGCCCTGGCCGCCAGGCACTATAATTCTCCAATGCGTATCGTTGAACACTCATGATGCAACTGAAACGATTTGCAGCGCCACACCGCACCAGCGCGCCCCTGTCGCTCGCATTGCTCATGGGGCTGCTGAGCGGCTGCGCACTGCTGCCCCCGCCGGTGCCGCAACCGTCCGCGCCGCCGGCGACTCAGACCGTGCCCCGGGCTGATCACCCTGCTCTGCCCGCGCGGGAATTCCCGACACCGCTGGCCCCGATCGCCCCGGGCGGACGCGTCGCGCTGCTGTTGCCTCTGACCGGCCCGGCCACCGATCAGGCCGCGACCGTTCGGGATGGCTTTCTGAGTGCCTATTACCAGCTGCCGGCCGCAGGCCGGCCGGAATTGCAGCTCATCGATACGGGCGCGCTCAGCGGTCCGGCGGCCGTGGCGCAGGCACGGGCCGCGGGCTGCAATTTCATCGTCGGGCCTTTGACGCGCGATGACGTCGCCGCCGTGGCCGCTTCAGGCCCGCAGAGCGTGCCGGTGCTGGCGCTGAATTATCTGCCCACGAACCGCAGCGCGCCCAGCGGCATGTTCCAGTTCGCGCTCTCACCGGAAGATGAGGCGCAGCAGGTCGCGCGCCGCCTGCTGGCCGACGGGCATCGCCGCGGCATCGCCGTGGTCCCGCGCGATGACTGGGGCGCTCGCGTCATGGAAGCCTTCACGCACGAGCTGCTCGCCGGCGGCGGCAGTCTGATCGGCATCGCCACCTATGATCCGGCCACTCATGATTACGGCGATGCGCTGCGCAACGTGCTGCGCGTGGACGACAGCACGGCCCGCCACGAGCGGCTGCAGAACGTGCTCGGCACGAAACTGATTTTCGAGCCGCGCCGCCGCGCCGACATCGAATTCGTATTCATCGCCCCGCCCAGCGCGACCAACGCGCGTCTGATTGCGCCGCAGCTGAAGTTCTTCTACGCCGGCGACATTCCGAGCTACTCGCTTTCCAATGCCTATGAGCCGGACTCCACGGCCTCGAATCAGGACATCGACGGACTGATGTATCCGGACATGCCGTGGATGATCAGCGGCGACAGCGGCATGGATGAGATCCGCAATGCAATTGCGCAGGCCTGGGAGACGCGCGCGGCCTGGCGCAGCCGGCTGTTTGCCTTTGGCTACGATGCCTGCCAGCTCATGCTCGCGATGGCCGCGCCCGGACGCAATCCGGCCGATGTGCGCGTAGCGGGATTGAGCGGAGAATTGCATTTCGATTCCGCGCGGCGCGTGTCGCGCGACCTGATCTGGGTTCAGGTGCGCAATGGCGAGCCCAAAAGGCTCACCAGCAGCGCCGAGCAGTAAGCACGGCATTATTGACTTAACGGCGCGCATTGGCGTGCGCGGCAATCCCACGCCCCGCCGCATACTTCGCTGCTCATGCAGCACACAGTGGACAGCGGGCCATCGATCCGGCAGCAAGCCGGACGCGCCGCCGAAGCGCGCGCCGCACAGGCGCTGCAGCAGGCGGGCTTCACGGTACTCGCGCGCAATTACCGCTGCCGCCTGGGCGAGCTCGACATCGTCGCACGGCGTGCGCAGCTGCTGGTGATAGCCGAGGTGCGGCTGCGCTCGCGCCAGCAATTCGGCGGTGCCGCGGCGAGCATCAATGCTGCCAAGCGCAGGCGCATCGTTCGTGCCACGCGCTTCCTGCTGCGCACCCAGCCGGGGCTGGCGCGGCTCGCGGTTCGTTTCGATGCGCTGCTGCTGAGCGCAACCGACGGGCCGATCGAATGGATCGAGGCGGCGTTCGAAGCTTGAGGCCGGCTGATTACTTCACGAGCGTGAGTTTCGCCCGGCGCCCCTCGCTCGGCGCCGACGGCGGCCGGTCCGGCGCGCTCGGCGCTTCAGGCGGGGTCGGCTCGCCCTCGGCCTCCGAGAAGATCATGCCTTCGCCGGTCTCGCGCGCATAAATGCCGAGCACGGCCGACATCGGCACGTGCACGTGATGCGCCACCCCGGCGAAGCGCGCGTCAAATTCGATGCAGTCATTCTTGAGCTGCAGACGCTGGGTCGCCGTCATGGACAGATTCAATACGATCTTGCCGTCCTTGATGTAAGCCGCGGGCACCTCCACGCCGGCTCGCAGCGCATCGACGATCACATGCGGCGTGTGGCCGCCGTCGCTGATCCATTCGTGCATCGCACGCAGCAGATAAGGACGGCGCGATAGGCTGCCACCCGCGCCGCTGGCCTTGCCGGGCGGCATCACGCGGGCCTCATTTCCAGCTCGGCCTCCGAAAGGCTCGCGCGAAATGCGGGCCGCGCGAACATGTTGGTGGCGTAGCGCGCCAGGAACTGGGCCTGCGGCGGCAGATCGATCTCGTAGCGCGGCAGTCGCCAGAGAATCGGCGCGATGCTCGCATCGACCAGCGAGAACTCATCGCTCAAAAAAAACGGCTTGACCTTGAACACATCGGCGCTCTGCAATATCGCATCGCGTAGAATTTTCTTATTGCGCGCCGCGTGCTTGTTGTCGTGATCCTCGTCGATCTGCTGCGCGAGCGCGTACCAATCGCGCTCGATACGGTAGAGGGCCAGGCGGAATTGCGCCCGCAGGATCGGATCGACCGGCATGAGCGGCGGATGCGGGAAGCGCTCATCCAGATACTCGATGATGACGCGCGAGTCGTAGAGCACCAGGTCGCGGTCCACGAGCGTGGGCAGGCTGTGGTATGGATTCAGGTCGAGCAGGTCCTCGGGATAGCGTCCCGGCACCACCTCGATGATTTCGATCTCGACGCCCTTCTCCGCCAGCACGATGCGCGTGCGATGGCTGTGCGGCTCACTGGGGGCCGAGAACAGCGTCATGATCGAGCGACGACTGGCCACGAGTCAGATCCCCTTGAGAGCTATTGCCGTTCCGGGGAAGCAACGCCGCACATGGCGCAGCGGCAACTCAATGCACGTCTTTCCAATATTCCTTCTTCAACTGCCAGCTCAGCGCGGTCAGCAGCAGCAGAAACGCAACCACCCACTTACCCAGCAGGCGCCGCGAGACCTGCGCCGGCTCGCCCACGTAGTCCAGGAAATTGACGGTGTCACGCACGAAGTCATCGTACTGCGCGCTCGTGAGCGTACCGGGGACCGTGGTCTGGAAGTTCTGGAATATCTTATCGTCCCCGACGGTGCGAAACGCGGCCTGCTTCACACCCTCGAGGCTCGAGAGTACCGCCGGCATCGCGGTATTCGGATACGCCAGGTTGTTGCTGCCCGTGCTGCTCTTGGGGTCGGCGT
>Ga0181537_10003031_pt1 | contig 14578 bp, 12 predicted proteins | sample PEATcosm2014_Bin_39_FD_119765 | JGI IMG/M metagenome (GOLD analysis project Ga0181537, IMG submission 119765) | Peatland microbial communities from MTU Mesocosm Facility, Houghton, MI, USA - PEATcosm2014_Bin23_10_metaG | ecosystem: Environmental > Terrestrial > Soil > Wetlands > Peat | place... | reverse complement strand
GGAGCCATTGACGGCTTTTATGCGGGCCTTGATTACCTGCCGGGAACGAGGTCGATTGTTGTGGTTCTGTCGAATGTAAATACAGACGGCAATCGGGCGTCACCGGGCGCCTTTGCCATGGAAGCGGAACTGATGGAATTGCTAATCGACAAAGATTCGATATTGCCGTCGGAAGGGAAAGAGCTGGCGCTTTCCGATGAAACTTTGCGGCATTACGTTGGACGGTACAAGGCAACGGATTCCGAGAACGCCGCTTCTTTCACGGTTACACTGCAAGGGAACCACCTGATGTTTCAAGCAGACGGTCCAGGCAATCGCGCTGCGCAGTTGCGAGCTGAGTCGCAGACCGATTTTTATGTGGTGGACGACAAAGCGGAGCTGGAGGTGGACTTTGATCCAGATGGTTCCGCAACGATTGTCGATTACAACGAACACTCGGGACTACCGTTTACACGCATTTCCGAATCGAAGTAGGAGACCGCGCGATTTGAGTGCGCGATGCGTTTCGCGGATGTCCAGCGAAGGCCTGCAAGTGCCGGTGGATAGGAAGCGCGGGTGGAAGGACGGCGGTTCTTTTTACCAGGCGCCTTCGATGCGGAATGAGTTGAGGCCGGCGGCTTCGGTGTCGGCCAGGGTGTGCTCGATGATTCGGTCGACGCGGCTGCCGCGCGGGCCGCGGCGGAGGCTGGCGCGGAGCTCGGCGAGGTCGTCGGGCGTCCCGTGGGCTACCACTTCCACTTCGCCTTCTTCGGTGTTGCGCACCCAGCCGCGCAGATCGAGCTCGCTGGCCTCGCGGTGAACAAACCAGCGGAAGCCTACGCCCTGAACGCGACCCTGAATCAGAAAATGAAGAACCATGGTTAGGGACATGGAATGCTTTCATGGCCAGTTTTGCAGATTGTGGTGGGACGCGCAACCAGGGAATCGCGATGGCGGCCGAGGTCAGGCATCCTCAAGCAGTTCGCGGAGACGCTTGATCGACTTGGCAATGGCTGCCCTTTCCCTCTCTGTCGCGCGTTTGAGGGCTGCTTCAAGCGGGCCCTGCGTCAGGAGGGGGATGCGATCGCGGACGAAAGCGTCCACTGCCGGGCTGGGATAGATGCGGGCAATGCGTCCATCGGCGGGGTCAGGACGGCGCTCAACCATGCCGCGTTTTTGCAGCCGGTCGACGATGCCGCTGACGGTGGAATGGGAGAGACTCACTTCGCGGCTCAGATCTTTCAGGTTGATGCCGCGATTGGCTACAACAACATGCATTACGGCCTGCTGGGGCACCGTGACATCGCCTTTGGCGACTTCGGCTTCCAGCGGGCGGCGCAGGATCTTCCGGATTCCGGCCAGATCCTGTTCAATCCGCCCGGCTTCCGCGGCGACAGCGTTTTGTTTCGCGGCCCTTTGCGCCAATGCTTGCCTCGACTTTCAAAGTCATTTCTACAGTAACCCCGGAAGGATTGCCTTTACGCGACGCCGGTACTGTGGATATGCCTCGGGAAATGTCTCGATCATCAGACGCTCCTCCTGGCTCATTTTCAAGATGAATCCCAGAACCACGGTTGCAAAGCCGAGGATGCAGCGCCATTCCCCGCCGGCAAGCGACGTGCCCACAGAGGCCACGAGAAGGCCGGTGTAGATTGGGTGCCTGGAAAGGCTATAGGGACCTTTGACGATCAGTTCATGGCCGTGCTTCACGGTAGCACGACCGCTCCAGTTGCTGCCCAGGGTCAGGCGCGCCCAGATAGCGAAGAGGCAACCGGCCACAGTCGCCACAAGGGCGGCTAACTGCACGGGGTAGGAAGCTGGTATGTAGCGCCAGCCCAACCATCCTCTGTCGAACCAATCGCTGCCCATGAGGAAGAAGCCGAGCAGGAAGACGGCCATTTGAAATAAGCGAGCGCCAGCGGGCTGGGTGCGCACGGTTTGCTTGGTAAATGCTGCCCCGACGAACCAGACGAGCGCCAGGGCGAACCAGGAGAAGCGGATTGCAGCGTCCACATTCAGGGTCATGTCAATCTCCGTCGTATACGATGCGTCGTATACGACCTATATTGCCGAAAGGCTTCTACTCTGTCAAGACCCTCTGAAGAAAGGGAATCCGATCATCGAAAAGAACTGATGTTTCAGGCCTGTCTCAGGGTGGATTCATCATTCGGCAGGGGGCGCCGGCTTGCGGCCATCGACAACAGTGAAGCCCTCGGGCAGTTCGAAGAGGGCCGGATCGGGTTCTCCGAGGCTGACGTCGGACAAGGTGAAGATCTGTTTGCCGATGCGTGGACCTGAGAGCTCCGACAGGAGATTGATGCCGATGCTCCGCGCGAACCAGAACTCGCGAGTAACAGAGAAGGGACGATCGTTCCCGGAGACGCCGGTGTTGAACACGGTTGTGTCGCGAGTTCCGGCCGTCTCGACACCGGCGAGGGTTTGCTGGCCCAGATCCTCGTGGGTGCTGTAGCCTTTGCCGTCGGGGAGAGGGCCGTCGGGGGCGGTGTCCGGCTTATAGATTGCGGCGGACGACTCAGAAAACCGCAACAAATTGCAGCGGTGCGGCTCAACCAGCGTAAAGCAGTTGTAGAGGGTATGGGCAGCGGGGTCGGCGATCTGGATAACGTTCATTCGCGACTTGAGGTCGCTGTCTTTGGGCACCAGGTACCAGCGCTCCTCATAAATGCGGCCTTTGCTGTCGCGAGCTATGCGGCGCTGGTTGACCCAGGTATAGGTACCGCCCTCGGGCAGGGGCCTGATCCACTGCGTGTGAACGACGGCAGTGAAGGGCGCGTTGAGGAGCGGCGGGATGTAGATGCTCTGCAGAACCTCAGTTACGCCTCCGTCGCGCATGGTGACTACGGATGTGCCACCGTCCTGGGGGCGGTCTGCCGGTGCCTGGGCGGAGAGAGCGGGTGCGAGGGTCGAAAGGAGAATGATACCTGGAAGGATTCGCATGGGAACCTCCATGGCTTGCACGATCACTATAGCGCGCTTTACGGCAAGCGGGAATTAACCATTTGACGGTAATGGGGCGCAGACGTTGGCGTTCATCTACACTGGATGGCATGGTGTTTGTTCTCGACAACTACGACTCGTTTACATACAACCTTGTGCAGTATCTGGGCGAGCTTGGAGCCGAGGTCGCGGTGTACCGGAACGACGAGCTGACGGTAGAGGAAGTGGAGGCGCTGAAGCCGGAGCGGATTCTGCTGTCGCCGGGACCGTGCACGCCGCAGGATGCGGGGATTCTGGTTCCGCTGATCCGGCACATGGCGGGGAAGACTCCGATTCTTGGGGTTTGCCTGGGGCACCAGGCGATTGGCGAGGCGTTTGGAGGACAGGTGGTTCGGGCGCAGCACCTGATGCACGGGAAGACGAGCGCGGTGGAGCATGACGGCAAGGGGGTTTTTGCCGGATTGCCTACGCCGCTTACGTGCACGCGCTATCACTCGCTGATTGTGGCGGAGGACGGGCTTCCGGAGGAGTTGGAAGTGACGGCGCGAACGGCGGAGAATGGCGGAGGTTCCGTGATCATGGGAGTGCGGCACCGGACGCTGCCGATTGAAGGCGTGCAATTTCACCCGGAGAGCGTGCTGACCGAGGGCGGGCACCAGATGATCCGGAACTTTCTGGGAATGTGACCGCGATGCGAATGCGAGCGAGAGAACGCAACGGCTTGAATGGCGCAGGCATTAGAAGGTGGATTTGCCAAGCCAAGATAAGTCCGATTCAAGGTTACGAAGGATGTACCGCAGGGGCTAAAACCCGCGCATATTTTTATGACTCTATCGGTATCCGCCGCGGCGGAAAGTCGTGCCCAAAAAAGAAACCAGATGGGAAGTTGGCGATGGCTGGCGATTGTGGACTCCCACTCATCGGACAAAAACAAAGACGTCCGATGAATGGGGCACAGTTTCATCCCCCCGTGGGTCGGCTTCGCCGGTGGACGACTGGTACAAAGCCCTCGCGAATTCTCGCCATCCTCAGCTGCTCGTTATTGATTGCCGCCCTCATGATTACACCGATTTTAAGCGCTCAGGCGGCTCAGGTGGAGTCGGCTGTGCCCACGGTTCAGGCCCAAGCTGTCGAGGCTGGGCCGATTGCCATTGTCCCGATCGACAGCAAGAATTCAGATGCGGCGGCTACGGTGACTGGTGCGCTGGAGGTGACCAGGGGCAGGGCGGTGATTGCGGCGAGCGGGACCGTGACTTCGGGCTCGGAGACGACGCAGGTGATTCTGCCGCGGCGGGGGATGCTGCGAGTGTGCGCATCAACGACGGTGAAGCTTGCGGCGGACTCGAGCGTGCCGGCAGGGGATATGCCGGGGCTGCTGATTGCGATGGACCACGGAGCGCTGGAGATGAGCTTTGCGACAAGCCAGGCGCAAACGCGCAATGCCGACATTCTGATGACGCCCCAGTTCCGCATCTTGATTGATGGGCCGGGTGCGGCAGAGGTTAAGGTGCGGCTAGGCGAGCACGGCGACACGTGCGTGGACAACGCCGGGGCCGATGCGCCGTACGTGCTGGTTTCAAGCGTGTTTGACGGCGGGGCTTACCGGGTGCAGCCGGGACAGCGGGTGATGTTCGAGCACGGGAGCCTGCACGAGGGGGTGGATCAGGAAAAAGAGCCTTGCGGATGCCCGCCGGCCGCGGCGAAGGGGAATGAGTTTCCATTGGCGGCGAGCGAGGGGCTGACGACTAAGCCGGTGCCCGTTGCCAGTGCGAGTGTGGGTCCGGTTGGGGTTCAGGGGCAGGCTACGGCGACGTTGGCCGTTAGCGGGGAAGAGCACGCGGCCGTGGCTGCGGATGCTGCCAAGACGGATGCGTCGCCGGCTCAGGCGGCGCCTGCGACTGCGCCTGTGGCGGCGAAGCCGCACAAGAAGCATGGTGCCTTTATGCGTTTTTTGCGGAGGCTGTTTGGGGCGGAGGATTAGAAGTTAGCGCCGTTCTTGCGGCGGCGGACTGGCAAACCGATAGAGTGTGACAATTTGCCGCATCGTAAAATGAAGGGCGAGCAACGGAACCAGGCGGATAGACTTTCCAGGAACCTCGAAGCTGTTTTTACCGTAGTGAAACCCACTGGCGGAGGACTTTTTTCTGCGCCGGAGGGGGTTCGGCATGGTGGAACGGAGAAGCGTCAATAGCTCAATTGCGGCGGCAAGCGGACCGGCAAACCAACCCATCGCGTGGTGGGTTCGCGTGGTTGTCCTTCTTGGTGCTGCGCTAACAGCCATGGGCGCGGCGGTCGCGCTTGTTCGTCCGGGGATGCTGGTATCGCCGCACGACGAAATCAACGGAGCCGTGCACATCTATGCGGGATACCTGGTTGCACGCAACCTGGCGATCGCAATCATGCTGGTGGTGCTGCTGTTTCTCGGGGCTAAGCGAGCGCTCGGCAATCTGATGGTCCTTGTGGGACTGATTCAGTTGCTGGATGTCTGCATGGATGTGGCGGAGGGACGATGGACGATAGTGCCCGGGATTCTGGTATTCGGCTTGATTTTCCTTTTTGGAGCGGCGCGGTTGTCGAACTATCCGATTTGGAGTGCAGAGGCATGGACGCGATAGCTTAGGAGTAAGCTCGCTTGCCGATCAGCCGTCGGTCGCGGTCAACTACATTTCGCGGGCGCGCTGAATGGCGCGGATTACGGCTTGGGCTTTGTTGATGGACTCCTCGTATTCGAGTTCGGGGACGGAGTCGGCTACTATGCCAGCGCCGGCCTGGATATGGCCTTCGCCGGCGATGGCCAGCATGGAGCGGATGGCGATGCAGGAGTCGAGGTTGCCGGAGAAGTCGGCATAGAGAACCGCGCCACCGTAGGCGCCGCGGCGCGCAGGCTCAAGCTCTTCGATGATTTCCATGGCTCGGACTTTGGGCGCGCCGGAAAGCGTGCCGGCGGGGAAGCAGGCGCGAAGGGCATCGACGGCAGTGAGCTCGGGCTTGAGGCGGCCCTCGATGGTGCTGACGATGTGCATGACGTGGGAGTAGCGCTCGACGAACATGAGGCGGTCGACTTTGACGCTGCCGAATTGGCTGACGCGGCCGACATCGTTGCGCCCCAGATCTACGAGCATGACGTGCTCGGCGCGCTCTTTTTCATCGTGGAGCATTTCTTCGGCGAGGGCTTCGTCTTCTTTTTCAGTTGCGCCGCGTGGGCGGGTTCCAGCGATGGGACGATATTCGACTTTGCTCTGATGGACGCGGACGAGGAGTTCCGGCGAGGAGCCGGCCAGTTCGAGCGTTTCAGGCCGTTTTATTTTTTTGGACGAGTTCCTTTGCTTGTCCGGGTCTCCGCCCAGCGGGCCTTCGGGCGAGAAGCGCAGGAAGTACATATAGGGGCTTGGGTTGACGGTGCGGAGCGCGCGGTAGACCTGGAAGCTGTCGGCCTCGGGTTCTACGTCGAAGCGTTGCGAGAGTACGGCCTGAAAGATGTCTCCGGCAGCGATGTACTGCTTGGTGCGGTCGACGGCGGCGAGGAAATCTTTCTTGCTGGTGCGATGCTTTACTTTGAGCTTGCCCTTGGTATAACGGTTCTTGTTATTTCTATCGAGGGATCTGGGAAGGGGCTGGGCGAGGCGCTTTTCCAGATGGTCGAGACGCTCGATAGCCGTGTCGTATGCGCGGGCGGGGTTTTCCGCGTTTTTGCCGCGGGTGACGTCGGCCGTGACGACGAGCCAGATCTCCTTGCGGACGTGGTCGAATGCGAGGACTTCATCGAAGAAGAGCAGGCAGGCATCGGGAACGCCGAGTTCGTCTTTGGCGAGCGAGGGAATGCGCTCGATCTGGCGGACGGCGTCATAAGAAAAGAAGCCGACGGCGCCGGCGGTGAAGGGCGGCAGGCCGGGCAGGCGGGCGGCTTTGTGTCCGCTGAGGGCACGGCGGAGGACTGCGAAGATGTCGTCTTCAATCTGGGTGACGCGCTTGCCTTCAGTGATGACAATGTCGCGGCCGCGGGCGACGATGCGCTTGAAGGGAGCGAGGCCGATGAAGGTGTAGCGGCCCACCTGCTCGCCGCCTTCGACGGACTCGAGAAGAAAGCACTCGCGCTCTGGCCAGGCGGCGCGCAGGAAGGCGGAGACGGGGGTTTCGAGGTCGGCGGTGAGCGTGCGGCAAACGGGAACCAGGGTGTGGTCTTTGGCGAGAGCCAGAAACTCTTTGCGGCTGGGTTGTACGGGATGCGCTGAGGCTTTCACAGAGACCAGTGTAACTGGTGCGGAGAGAGCGGCAGGAGTGGATCAGATCGCGGGCTGCAGTTCCAGGTTGCCGCGGTACTGGCGGAGCCAAGGAATCAATTCGTTTGCCGGCAAGGGCCGGCTGAATAAGTATCCCTGCGCGCTGTCGCACCCTTTGAGATGCAGAAAGTCCAGTTGTTCCCTGTTTTCCACGCCTTCCGCGATAACATGTATTCCGAGTTCGTGGCCCATTTCAATAGTTTTCTGGACGATCACCCGGTCTCGTTCATTTTGATGCATGTCGAAGATGAAGGAGCGGTCGATTTTGAGTTCTGTTGCGGGAATGACTTTGAGCTGCTGCATCATGGCGTACCCGGTGCCAAAGTCGTCTATGGACAGCATGAACCCTTTCATGCGGAGCCGGGTGAGAATGTCCAAGGAGCTCAAAAGCTCCTTGATCAAGCCGCTTTCTGTTATTTCGATGGTGACATTGGCCGGAGAAATGCCATGCTTTTCGGCGAGTGAGGCGAGAATGTCGGGAAACTTGAGATCGTGCAGGGAATACACAGACGCATTGATCGAGAGCATGGGAACCTTTCCGTTTCTGTCGGCAAACCGGCTCAATTCGCTCATGCCGGTATTGACTACAGTCCAGCCAAGTTCGTCGATGAGACCGATCTTCTCCATACGGCTGATGAAGAAATCGGGAAAGACGAGACCGCGCTCTGGATGTTGCCAGCGGACCAGGGCTTCCAGACCAATGATGCGGCCGGTGAGGATATCGATCTGCGGCTGATAGTGCAGGACAAATTCGTTGTAGAGGATGGCGCGGCGCAACTCATCCTTACGGAAAGGGGTGCGGCTGTCCTGGCGGGCAACCTCCACTTCTTTTTGGGGATCAAGGTGCTGGTTGAGGACTTTTTCCAGCTCGACGAGGCGAAATGGTTTTTGCAGATGGCCTGCGATGGAAAGCCCGAGAGCCTGCGCGAGTTGGCCGGCAGACTCGATGATGCGTTTGCCCGTACCGCTGATGAGGATGATGCCGGCCCTGCATTTTCGCTGGGCAAGCAGCCTCAGCAACTCAACGCCATCCATATCGGGCATGACCAGATCGAGCAGGATGAGATTCGTATCGGGCGAGAGCATTTTGAGAAACTCATCCGCGTCGGTGGCGGAGGAACACTCGAAACCCATGGCTTGCGCAGCGGCACGAATGAACTCGCCCACATCGGGATTATCGTCGATCACGAGAATCTTCCTTGCTGTACTCATGGTTCCTCTGCGAGACAAAGCGGGACGCGTCCGGCGGCAAGCGCTGGAGGGGGTGTGAGTTTATAACGCCGGTGCGGCATATTCGCTATCCATGACGCGGTGAATGATTGCTGTGAATTCGTTTCGCTGATACGGCTTGTGGAGAAGCGGGCCGTCGACCAGCGACATGCTGCGTTCGGCGAGTGCCTCCGCAGGAAATCCGGAGGAATAGATGATTTTCAGATCAGGGCGGAGGGCGCGCGCTTTCTGCACGAGCTCCACACCGTTCATTCCACCCGGCATGACGATATCCGTGACCAACAGATCGATTTCATTGTGGTGCGCAAGTATCGCAAGGGCGCTGGCGCCGTCGGGGGCTTGAAAGGAGGTAAATCCCATCTCGGCGAGGTAGGCAATGGCGATTTCCAGAAGGCCTTCTTCGTCGTCGACGACCAGTACGGTGCATCCGAGCTCTGTTTTTCGCGGCTTGGGCGCATCGCTGGGAACAGGGCGCAGGAAATCTCCCGTAAGGGGCAGATAAAACGATACTGTTGTTCCATGATCCAGTTCGCTGTAGACGCGAACGGCGCCGCCTGACTGCTTTACAAAACCCCAGACCATGGCCAGACCGAGTCCCGTTCCCTTGTCGCGAGGCTTGGTGGTGAAAAACGGCTCGAAGATCCGCTCCATGGTTTGCCGCGACATGCCATGGCCGGAGTCGGTGACCGCTATGCAAACGTAATTGCCTGGTTTCAAATCGCCCGCGAGGACGGCGGGATGGCTCTCGTCGAGGTTCTGCGCACGTGAGGCAATAATGATGGAGCCGCCCCTGGGCATGGCATCGCGCGCATTGACAACAAGGTTGAGCAAGGCGCTTTCAAGGCCGGCGGGGTCAATGAAGATGCGTGGAACAGACTCATCGATCTGAGTGGTGATCTTGATGTTCGGGCCAAGACCGTGACCTGCCAACTCGATCATGTTCCGAATCGAATCTCCGAGCAACACCATGGATGGCTTCAACTCCTCGTTGCTTGAGAACACGAGCAGACGCCTGGTGATGTCCGCACCGCGGGCGGCAGCCTTTTGCGCGGTCTGCACTCGCTTAATGGCCGGTGCGTTGTCCGCGACCAGACGTTCCAGCAGATCGAGGTTTCCGGTGATGACACCGAGCAGGTTATTGAAGTCGTGAGCGATTCCACCGGTCAATTGACCAACGGCTTCCATTTTCTGGCTTTGGTGCAACTGACGCGCCAATTGTTTTCGCTCGCTGATGTCGCGAATCGCAGCGGTGACGAGGATGCCTTCCGGGCTTTCCAGCGGACTGAGCATGATCTCGATGGGGAATTCGGTTCCGTCTCTGCGGAGGCCGTTCAGTTCAATTCCCATACCGATTTGCTGGGCGAGCGCTTCGGCGGTGGTACGCAGGGCGTCGGCAATGAGGCGCTCGGCGAAGCCTTCGGGGATGATGCTCTTCACTTTCCGGCCCAGGAGTTCATCGCGGCGATAACCGAATTGCTTCTCCGCGCGGGCGTTGAGGAGGACGATTTCGCCGTCCTTGTTGACCACGACCATGCCATCCGGAGCTGCCTCCATGAGGCCGCGATACCTGCCCTCCATCTGGGCCAGATGCTTTTCGGCTTCTTTGCGCACGGTGATGTCGCGGATTGCGGCGGTGACGAGGATGCCCTCGGCGCTTTCGAGGGGGCTGAGCATGATCTCGATGGGGAACTCGGTTCTGTCTTTCCGGAGCGCGATCAGCTCGATCCCGGTGCCAATCTGCTGTGCCAGGGCCTCAGCGGCGGTGCGTGTTCCGTCGGCGATCAGTCGTTCCGCAAACCCCACGGGGATGATGTTTGTAACTCTTTGTCCTATCAACTCATCGCGGCGGTACCCGAACTGGCTTTCCGCGCGGGCGTTCAATAACACGATCTCTCCGCCCTGGTTGACCACGACCATTCCATCCGGAGCCGCCTCAAGCAGGCCGCGATACCTGCCTTCCATTTGTGCGAGATGTCTTTCGGTATCCTTGCGGACGGTAATATCGCGAATCGCGGCGGTGACGAGGATGCCCTCGGCACTTTCGAGCGGGCTCAGCATGATCTCGATGGGAAACCTGCTGCCGTCTTTTCGGCGCCCAATGAGTTCAATGCCGGTGCCCATCTGCTGCGCAAGCGCTTCCGCCGCTGTACGTGTGCCATCGGCGATGAGGCGCTCCGCAAAGCCATTCGGAATAATGTCGGTGACGTGCTTGCCCACGAGTTCATCGCGGTGATATCGGAATTGTTTTTCGGCATGAACATTCAACAGGATGATCTTCCCGGCCTGATCGACTACCACCATTCCATCCGGGGCCGCTTCGAGGAGCCCACGATACCTGGCCTCCGATTCCTTGTGCTCGCTTAGATCTCGGACGATCTCAGAGAACCCGCGCAGGTTTCCTGCATCATCCCGCATTGCGATGAAAGTAACGCTAGCGAGGAACTCTGTGCCGTTTTTGCGCACGCGCACGCCGAACTCTTCGTGACGGCCCTTTGCCTCTGCGATGCGGAGAACCTCCTCCGGCCGGCCGCGCTTGATATCGTCCGGAAGAAAGAAGCAGGAAAAGTGGCGGCCGATAATTTCATCGGCGTTGTATCCCTTGATACGTTGGGCGCTGGCGCTCCAACTGGCGACACGGCCATGCGGATCCAACATGAAGATCGCATAGTCCTGAACGCCGTCCAGCAACATGCGGTATTTCTCTTCGCTGTCACGAAGGGCGTCTTCGGCAGCCTCTCGTCTGGTGCTCTCGCCTAACGCGGACCAAGCTGCCCAGCCAGAGATTAGAAGTCCGAGCAAGGTTCCCAAAATCAGGGTGATTTTGGTCTGGTTGGAATAGCGCTCAGTCTTGGCGAGGCGCAACGCGCGCAATCGGATTTCCTCGTCCAGCATGGTGCCCGCCAGAGCTTGAAACTCATCGATGCCACGCTGATACTTGCCGGTCAAGATGGCGCCCACCGCGGCGGCATGACCCTGAACCCGGCGCAGACCGATGATCGTCTCCGCATTCCGGATGTTTTCGCCGGCGAGGGCTGCCAGGGCGGGAAGCCGGTTTTGCTGCACAGGATTGTCAGCCGTCAGGGCGCGAATCGCTTCCTGATCCTGCTCGACCCTAATAACGTTGGCCTGGTACGACTCGAGATCCGATTCTTTGCCGGTCAACACGAATTGACGGCTGCTGAACTCGATGCTCTCCATAGCCAGGAGGAGATCCTGGATCTCCATCAAGACGCTGTGCGTGTGCAGCACCCAGAGGTCGCTCTCGTCGGAGATGATTATCCAGCGATAGGAGACCGCTCCCATTAGAAGCAGGGTCATCATGGCAACCCCAATGGCAACCCGTACCTTCCGGTTCAAGAAGGACTTCATCTTCGTTTCACCTGATTTCGGAAGGGATTGGAATTTCCGCATTGTCAATGCAAACAAATCGGGCTTCACCGCTTAAGCGCATCGGTCCCTCAACGATCAATAGCCTGTTAACTCAGGGGTAGCATTTCGATATGAGCGGAAACTGAGCCATATTGATCAGACCGATAGCGATCAGACGGAACCAGCCGGCGGGGCCGAATGGGTTCAGCCGGCAATGATCGGGTGCATAGATTTGGGATTTCAGCGATTCTTGACCTGTTTTTTATGTTTCGGAACCGATACTGAAGTGAGGTAATCCAAGCCTCGATGAGGTGCCCGGGCAGGTTCCAGGTGACTTGACTGCGCCCTTTGGCGGGCCTAGACTCACAGGGGTTTGGGCTCATCTGGTTCAACCGGGGTGCTCAACGGCGCCGGCGGGTAAAGCCCGCACCGGAGGCGGATTGGAAACGGCCGAAGAGGCTGGAGCAAACCCAAGCGCATCTGGAACTTGCGAATGGACGGTTCCCCTGAGCCCATGGCAAGGCGGCAGACAAGCAGAAACTGGAGAGGTTTATGGCAGTAGCGATTCCGACAATGACATTGGACCAGGAGATCAACCCCTGGGAGGCACAAAGCGCGCGTTTTGAGTTTGCGGCGCGCAAACTGAATCTGGAGCCGGGTTTGTGGAAGATGCTGAGCACCCCATCCCGTGAAATCATTGTTCATTTTCCTGTAACTCTGGACAATGGGCAGATTGAGATGTTCACCGGCTTCCGCGTGCAACACTCGATTGCCCGCGGCCCCGGCAAAGGCGGCATCCGTTACGCGCCGGAGGTGACCCTTGATGAGGTGAGGGCGCTGGCCAGCTGGATGACGTGGAAGTGCGCAGTGGTGAATATTCCCTTTGGCGGCGCGAAGGGCGGCGTGATCTGCGACCCGAAGAAAATGAGCCAAGGTGAACTGGAGCGGATGACCCGGCGGTATACGTCGGAGATCATCGACTTCATCGGTCCGGAAAAGGACGTTCCCGCGCCCGATGTGAACACCAACGAGCAGACCATGGCGTGGATCATGGATACCTACTCGATGCACATGGGGCACACGGTGACGAGCGTGGTGACCGGCAAACCGCTGAACATCGGCGGCTCGCGCGGACGTGTTGAGGCCACAGGGCGCGGTGTGCTGGTGGTGTGCGACGAGAGCCTGCGCTACCTGAACATGCCGGTGGATGGCTGCCGGGTTGTGATTCAGGGATTCGGCAACGTGGGATCAAATGCGGCGCGGCTGATGATGGAACGCGGCTACAAAATTGTGGGGGTGGCTGAAAAAGAAGGCGGGCTTTGCAATCCCAACGGGATCGATATTCACCAACTGATCGATTACAAGTACCGCAACGGCACTGTTCTTGGATTCCGAAACGCTGAGGCGATGCCCAGCGAAGAACTGCTGGTTTCCGAGTGCGAGATCCTGATTCCCGCAGCCACCGAGAACGTGATAACGAGCCGTAACGCGGACCGGATCAAGGCGCGCATTGTGGTGGAGGGCGCGAATGGCCCAACGACCGCAGTGGCCGATGAGATTCTTGCCGAGAAGCGGATCTTCGTTGTGCCGGACATCCTTGCCAATGCAGGCGGGGTGACGGCCAGCTACTTTGAGTGGGTCCAGGACCGGCAAGGCTATTTCTGGAAGGAAGCGATCGTGAACGAGCAGCTGGAGACAATTCTGCGCGACAGCTTCGACGATGTGGTGCGGTATACGGAAGCGCACAACGTGAACAACCGGATCGCGGCCTACATGCTGGCGATCGATCGCGTGGCGTTTACGATCAAGCAGCGGGGTATCTACGCGTAGCGTCTAAGGTGAAAAGCAGCAGGGCAAACGGGATGGGCTTGAGGCTCGTCCCGTTTTTCTTGTGCGCCGTGCATAACCAAATATGGATGCCTGCCCTCTAATGCGATGAAAGGCTGGAGCGGGGGGGAGACAGATGGGCAGGATAACTCGAAGTTTGTCGCGACTTATCGCGATGTTACTTGTGTGCGCGCTGATGGCTGTGACTGCGCCGGTTGCCGAAGCCAGGCCGCTGGGCGCGGAGAAGGTTCATACGCGCATTGCCAGCAGGGGACTGGGTAACTGGGTTGGGGTGGAGTTACAGAATGGGACGGCGTTTGTGGGCAGGATTGTGAGCATCGATCGGGATTCTTTTGGGCTGCAACTGCACAACGATCCTGAGGTGACTCCGATACGCTATAGCAACGTTGTGTGCCTGCACACCGGGCTTTCGCGCGGAAGTTTCTGGGCTGTTACGCTTGCGGGCATAGGCGGGGCTGTGGCGATGACGGCTGTGGGCTTCAGCATGATGCATAAAGAGCAGCAGTTGCCGACGCTGCCGACGCTGCCGACACAGTCTGTGATTCCGTAAGGTACTTCCGAGGTGGTTGTCATGAAGAGGCTTCCGATCCTCGCGATTTTCGGAGCGTTTCAGTTGGCGCAGGTGCAGGCTGCCGATCTGCCGGCGGCTTGCGGTCCAACGGATGTCAGATTCGATTTGAAGCAGGATAAAACCAAGCATGAACTGGCTCAGGCCGAGCCGGGAAAAGCTCTGGTTTACTTCTTTCAGGACACGGCGCCGACCAGGATCGCGATTGATGGTGCATGGGTGGGCGCAAACTTGGGCCAATCTTACTTCTCCGTGGCCATGGAGCCGGGAGAGCATCATCTGTGCGCCAAAGTGGACATCGCCGATAACCCAACGGAACTGGCGCATTTCACGTCCGAGCCTGGTG
>Ga0181537_10003030_pt1 | contig 14584 bp, 16 predicted proteins | sample PEATcosm2014_Bin_39_FD_119765 | JGI IMG/M metagenome (GOLD analysis project Ga0181537, IMG submission 119765) | Peatland microbial communities from MTU Mesocosm Facility, Houghton, MI, USA - PEATcosm2014_Bin23_10_metaG | ecosystem: Environmental > Terrestrial > Soil > Wetlands > Peat | place... | reverse complement strand
GCTACGCGGCGACAGCCTGGTATCACCACAAGCTGGCGAACGCGCCGCAGGATCTGGCCCCGCTGCTCGATGAGGTCGAGCGCTTTGCGATGAACGACTACGCACGAGCGCTGGAGGCCGGCTCGGCGCTGCCGTCCGAGCAACGCGCCACGATCGCCGCGCAGCTGCATCAGTACACGGGCTTGCCGGTCGATTACATTCTCAAGGCGGATCTGCGCATCAACGGCGGGGAATTCGAACAGAATCTGCTCGGCGAGACCGGCCGCACCACGGGACGGCTGGATACGCGCTTCTCCGGGCCGAGCATGGATCCGCTGAGCAAGGAGGCCGACTATGATCCGCAGGCGGCGGCGATCTCATCGGCCTATATCTCCTCCTTCAACGACTACGTGCGCAAGGATCTCAAGTACGGTCAGGATAAGCTGTTCAAGCCGCTGGTTGAGATCATTCGCAATTGGGATTTCCAGCACCACGAGCCGAACACTCCGGATGCCTTGCAACAATCCACGAACGTGATGCCCGACCTGGCGATGGCGATGAAGTACGATCCCGGTCTGCACGTGATGCTCAATGCCGGCTATTTCGATCTGGCGACGCCGTTCTACGAGGGCATCTACGAGATGCAGCATCTGGCGATTCCACCAGCGCTGCAGGGCAATATCGAGTTCGCGCAATACGAGTCGGGCCACATGGTCTATGCCCACGAGGCTTCACTCAAGCAGTTGCATACGAAAGTCGCTGATTTCATCCGGCGCACGCAGGGACACAAATCGAACGCGGCCGGCCCATGAATATTCGCGGACCTCAGCGTGCCTGAGCCGGCCGACGCCGCCCTCGGGGCGCATGCCCCGACCGCAATGCGGCACAGTATCAACATCGCGATTGCCGCGAGCCTCGCCGGGCTGTTGTTCGGCTTCGACACCGCCGTGATCTCCGGCGTGACGCAGGCGTTGCGAGAGGTGTTTCATCTCTCCCCGGCGCGCCTGGGTGAAGCGGTATCCAGTGCGCTGTGGGGCACGCTGTGCGGCGCGCTGTTCATGGGCAAGCCCGGTGATCGCTTCGGCACGCGCGACACGCTCAAAATCGTGGGCGTGCTCTATATCGTCTCGGCCGTGGGCTCTGCGCTCGCGGGCAGCATTCAGTCCTTCATGGTATTTCGCTTCATCGGCGGCCTCGCGATCGGTGGCTCCACCGTCCTGGCGCCGGTCTACATCGCCGAGATAGCGCCGGCTTCGCGTCGCGGTGCGCTCGTGGGTTTGTTCCAGCTCAACATCGTGCTCGGCATTCTGGCGGCCTATCTGAGCAATTTCCTCATTGGTGAATTCGTGCACGACAAGGCCTGGCGATGGAAGATGTTCTCCGGTGCCGTGCCGTCCGCGATCTTCCTGAGCCTGCTGTTTACAATCCCGCAAAGTCCGCGCTGGCTCGTCGTGCGAGGCCGTCTGGCCGAGGCTGCACGCGTATTGCGAGAGCTCGGCCATGCGGACCCCGAAGTCCATATACGCGAATTCTCGCAGGGTGACGGCGCCGTCGATGCCGGGGGCGCGAAATTATCGTGGCGCGCGCACCGGCGTCCGATCCTGCTGGCGATCACGCTGGCGCTGTTCAATCAGTTCACGGGGATCAACGCGATTCTCTATTACCTCAATGACATTTTCCGCGCCGCCGGCTTCAGCTCACTGTCGGCCGACCTGCAGTCCGTCGCGATCGGCGCGGCGAACTTCGCCGCGACTGGGGCGGCGCTGTGCGTCATCGATCGTCTGGGCCGCAAGACGCTGTTGCTGATTGGCGCGGTCGGCATGATGCTCGCACTCATCGGTGTCACGGCGATCATGGCCAGCGGCCAGGGACAATACTGGCTCTTGTGGATGCTGATCGGCTTCATCGTGAGCTTTGCCTTCTCGCAAGGTGCCGTGATCTGGGTCTATCTGAGCGAGATTTTTCCGTCGGCGGTACGCGCGCGCGGCCAGAGTCTGGGCTGCGCCACGCATTGGATCGCCAATGCAGTGATATCCGGTTTATTCCCGGTCATCGCGGCCAGGACGCGGGCATTGCCGTTCGGCGTGTTTGCGAGCTGCATGCTGCTGCAATTCTTCGTCGTTTGGGTGTTCTTTCCCGAGACCAAGGGCGTCGCGCTCGAATCGATGGGCAAAGCCCTGGCGCGAGGGGCTCGAGCGGCATGAATGCGCAGCCCCTGCCCGACTCGAGGCTGAGCCGCTCGCTGGCGCCGCGCCACGTGACCATGATCAGCATGGGCGGGGTCATCGGTGCCGGCGTGTTCGTCGGCAGCAGCGCGGCGATCGCGGCCGTGGGTCCGGCCGTCGTACTGAGCTATCTGCTCGCCGGGGCGATGATCCTTATGGTCATGCGCATGCTCGCGGAGATGGCCACCGCGTTGCCGGCAGTGCGATCCTTCGCCGAATTCGCGCGCGCGGGGCTCGGTCCGGGCGCGGGCTTCGTGGTCGGCTGGCTCTACTGGTACTTCTGGATCATCGTCGTGCCGATCGAGGCGATCGCGGGGGCAGCGTTGTTGCACGCCTGGATCGCACTGCCGGCGTGGCTGCTGGGGGTAGGGCTGATCGCGGCCATGACCGCGGTGAATCTGCTGTCGGCGCGCTCCTATGGCGAGTTCGAGTTCTGGTTCGCCTCGATCAAGGTCTCGGCGATCATCCTGTTCATCGCGCTGAGCGCAGCCTACGCCTGCGGCGTGCTCTCGCCATCGGGTCCGACCTGGGGCAACCTCGTGAGCCATAACGGTTTCATGCCGCATGGTGGACTCGCAGTACTGGCCGGCGTGACCAGCGTATTTTTTTCGCTGACCGGCGCGGAAATCACGACCGTGGCTGCGGCCGAGTCGCGCGATCCGGTGCGTGCGCTCACGACGATGACGACCTCAGTCATCACGCGCATCATGATCTTCTACGTCGGCTCGATTCTGCTGATCGTCGCGGTAGTGCCCTGGGACCGTATTGTTCCGGGCTACTCGCCGTTCACGCAGGCATTGCTGGCCATGCATTTCTCCTGGGCCGGCCGCGCGATGAGCCTGGTGATTCTGACCGCTGTGCTCTCCTGTCTGAACTCCGCTTTCTATGTGACCTCGCGCGTATTGTTCGGGCTTGCTGAACGCCACGATGCGCCGCAGTGGATCGTCAGGCTCAACGCGCGGCGCGTGCCGGCGCGTTCCGTATTGATCGGTACCGGTGCTGGACTTCTCGGCATTGGCGCGGCGATCTGGTCGCCCAGCGGCGTATTCGCATTCCTGGTCAATGCCTCCGGTGCGCTGATGGTGTTCGTTTACATGCTGACCGCATTGGCGCAGATCCGCGTGCGTCGCCGCATAGGCTCGAGCCGCTTGCGAGTGAAAGTGTGGTGGTTCCCGTGGAGCACCTACGCCACGATCGGCGGCATGGTGGCTGTGCTCCTGGCCATGGCATGCACGCCGGCGCTGGCAACGCAATTCTACGTCAGCCTCGGGGCCCTTACGCTGGCGCTGTGCGCCTACGCCCTAACAGCGCGCCATCGGCGCAGTGGCGCCGCCCGCAGCGGCTGATGCTCAGCTCGGGATGACCTCCACGGTCGGATCGGGCGGCGCGGCGCCTTTCACGGCGCTCGAGAGCTGCGAGAATATCCAGGCCGCTGCGGTCGTGATGACCCCGACACTCACGAAGGTGGCCTGAAAGGCGTGCAGCACATGCGCGGGAGCGCTCGCATCGAGCACCTGCGTGAATTCGGTCAACAACGCCGCGGCGGTGGCGACCCCAAAGCTCATCGAAACCATCTGTACCATCGACAGCAGACTGTTGCCGCCGCTGGCGTTGCGCGCCTCCAGGTCCTTGAGCGTCAGCGTATTCATCGCCGTGAACTGCAGCGAGTTGACCGCGCCGAACGCCGCCAGTTGCACCACGCGCACCCAGACTGGCTGACTCGCACTGATCAGTGCGAAGCTCGCTATGGCGCTGCCCACCAGTGCGGTGTTGGCGATCAGCACGCGGCGGTAGCCAAACTGCTTGATCAGCGGCGAGATCAGGCGCTTGGTCAGTATCGCTGCCGCGGCCGTGGGAATCATCATCACGCCGGCACGCGCCGGAGAATAACCGAGGCCCACCTGCAGCGTGAGCGGCAACAAAAAAGGCACGCTGCCGCTGCCGATACGGGCGAATAAATTACCCAGTAACCCAATGCTGAAGCTCGGGATGCGAAACAACTGCGGTGTGAACAAAGGCGCCGGGCTCTGCGCGGCGTGCAGCCAATAGCCGCTGAGCGCCGCCAGCCCGAACACCAGCAGGATCACGACGGAGGCATGGCGCAGATGCAATTCCGACAGGCCATCCAAACCTAAGGAAATCGCCACCATCGCGGCGGCGATCATCAGGTATCCGGTCAGATCGAAGCGTCCGGGGTGCGCGCCACGATATTGCGGCATGAATTTGAGCGTCGCGGCCGCACCGAGCGCGCCGACCGGCACGTTGACCAGAAATATCCAGTGCCAGGATGAATATTGCGACAGCCAGCCTCCCAACGTGGGACCGATCAACGGGCCGACGAGTCCGGGAATCGAGACGAAGGCCATGGCCTGCAGAAAATCCGAGCGTGGCACATCGCGCAGCAGCGCGAGGCGCCCCACGGGCAGCAGCATTGAGCCGCCGGCCCCTTGCAATACACGCGCCGCGGTGAGCTCGTGCAGGCTCGAGGAGGCCGCGCACAATACCGAGCCGAGCACGAACAGCGCGATGGCGGCGAAGAAAGTCGTGCGGGTGCCGAATCGATCAGCCAGCCAGCCGGAAGCGGGAATCAGCATCGCCATTGTCAGCGCGTAGGCGATGATCACCGATTCCATGCGCAGCGGACTCTCTTTGAAAGTGCGGGCCATCGCCGGCAGCGCGGTGTTGACGATGGTCGCGTCCAGCGTCTGCATGAAGAAGCCCGCGGCCACGAGCCATAGCAGGATTTTGTGGGAGGCTTTCGTCGATATGGGCAAGCGGCGACCCGGCGGTAATCTGCGGCCATCATAGGCTATCCTCGCAACCCCATGCCCGAGCTGCCCGACCGATCGCGCGCCATTCGTTCCTACGTCAGGCGAGCCGGCCGGATCACGCTCGCGCAGGAGCGCGCTCTGCTCGAGCTCTGGCCCAGCTATGGGCTCGAGTTCCAGCCGGCGTGGCTCGATCTGGATCGCCTGTTTGGTCGGGTCGCGGCCCGCACGCTCGAGATCGGCTTTGGCAACGGCGAGCACCTGCTCGAGCGCGCGCGCAGCAGCCCCGAGCGCGATTTTCTGGGTGTCGAAGTGCACCGCCCGGGCATCGGGCACCTGTTGCTCGGCGCGGCCAGAGCCGGCGCGCGCAATGTGCGCGTGATCGCGCACGATGCGATCGAGGTCATGCAGCAGCAGATCGCGCCCGCGAGCCTGGATGAGCTGCAGCTGCTGTTTCCCGACCCCTGGCCCAAGGAGCGTCATCACAAGCGCCGCATCGTCCAGAGCGCATTCGCAAACCTGGTCGCCTCGCGCCTGAGGCCAGGCGGCCTGTGGCACCTGGCCACCGACTGGGAGCCCTATGCGCAGCACATGCTCGAGGTGCTACGCGCTTGCGAAGCGCTGCGCAATTGCGCCCCCGACGGCGGCTTCATCGACGCGGTGCAGGCGCGCAGCGCCACGCGCTTTGAGCGCCGCGGTGCGCAGTTGGGCCACCGCGTGCGCGAATTACTGTTCGCTCGCCGCTAAGCGAAGCTGCCGCGCAGCCCGTCGATCACGAACTGCACCGCCAGTGCGCCCAGTACCACGCCGAAGAGGCGGTTGATCACATTCGTGCCGGTCACGCCCAGTATTTTCATCGCCGGGCTGGCGAGGTAGAGAACCCCGAGCGTGACCGCGAGCACCGCGTACACGGTCAGCAGCAGTCCGATAAAGAGCAGCGGATTGCCCGCCGTCGGACCGAAGGCGAGCAGCATCGTGGCCAATGCGCCCGGGCCGGCGATGAACGGAAAGGCGAGCGGAAACACCGAGATATCGCGCTTGTGCTGCGCCTCCACCTCTTCGGGCGTCGAAGTGCGTGTACCGGGCGGGCGCGCGAATACCATCTCGAGTGCGATCAGGAACAACAACAGTCCGCCGAAGATACGAAACGAATCCACGCTGATGCTCATGAGCCGCAGGAACGGGCCGCCGCCGAGCGCAAACACCGTCAGAATGATGCCCGAGAGCACGACCGCCCGGCGCGCCATGTGCCGGCGCTCGGGCTCGGCGACGCCCTCGGTCATGCCCACGAACAGCGGGATCAGCGAGATCGGCTCCACCACGACGAGGAACACGAAGAAGAAGCGCAGCAATTGTTGCAACACGAGCGGCCTTAAAAAATTAATAAAAATGGGTCTTGAAATGCGTCCCGCCTCGGGTGCAACATCGCCACGAAGTATCCGATGAGAGAATCAATCCTGAGCATACGCTGATGAGCGCGCAGCCCGAGATCGGTGCATGGTACTGCCTGCAAGGCGGCGAGAGCTTTGAAGTCGTCGCCGTCGACGAGGATGACCGCACGATCGAGGTCCAGTACTTCGACGGTACGGTCGAGGAAATGGACCTGGAAGACTGGGAGGCGCAGCGCAGCAAGGGCGAGATTACCGACGCCGAGGCCCCGGAAGACTGGAGCGGCTCGGTCGACGTGGATAGCGAGGACGACGCGCCGACGCCCAACAGCGGGCTCGAAGGTGACTCGCAGTTAGCCGGCGGCCTCGATGACCTGGATCTCTTTGAGTCGCCTGATTTTCTGATCTAAAGTCCGCGCGGCTCACGCTGAATCGAGCAGCCGGATGGGCCGGCGCATGAGCCACACGGTGGCTAGTCCCGGCAGCGCCAGCAGAAAGCTCACCACATAATAGGCGTACCAGCCTTCGTGGTCGGCAACCCAGCCGGCCGGCCCGCCCAGGCTATAGCGCGGCACGAGCGCGAGTGCTGAGAGCAGCGCGTACTGAAACGCGCTGTAGCGCGCATCGCACAGCGCCATGATCAGGGCCACGAGCGCGATGCCGCCCATCGCTCCGGCAATGTGCTCGAGTACCACGGCAACGACCATGATCGGATAGCTCTTTCCGGCCAGCGCCAGGGCGCAATACAGCAGATTGGTGAGCGCCTGCAGCACGCCAAAAATGAGCATGGAGCGCAGCAGGCCCAGGCGCACCATCAGCACCCCGCCGAGCACCGAGCCAGCCAGCGTGCTGGCGGTGAACAAGGCCTTCACGATCAGCGCGATTTCAGTCTTGGAGAAGCCCACTTCCATCATGAATGGGGTGAAGAGCTTGTTGGCGAAGGCATCGCCCACCTTGAACAGCAGCACCACGGCGATGAGCGCCGCCGCGCTCGGGCTGCCCAGCAGCTCGCGCAGTGGCATCACCACCGACTCGCGCAGCGAGTGCGGCGAGCGGGCACGCTGCGGCTCCGGTGCGCGCGCGGTCGCGATACCGAAGGCCAGCATGATTGCGGCCAGGATCAGAAATCCGAGGCGCCAGCTCAGATAGTCGGCGACGATCAGGGCCACGGCGAACGCGAGCCAGGCGGACATGCGATAGCCGAAGTTGGTCGCCGCGGCGGCCAGCCCGCGCTCGCTGGGTAACGCGACATCAGCTCGCCAGGCATCGATCGCAATGTCCTGGGTGGCCGAGAACATCACGATGATGAGCGCGCAGATCGCGACCGGCACGAGTGAGAGGCGCGGATTCTGCAGCGCGAACAGAGCGATCGTGCCGGCCAGCGCCACCTGCATCGCCAGGATCCAGCCGCGCCGGCGCCCGAGCCAGGGCAGCGGATAGCGGTCGATGAGCGGCGCCCACAGGAATTTCAGCAGGTATGGCAGCGCCACATAGGACATCACACCGATCGTGGTGTTGCTGGCGCCCGAGTCCTTGAGCCACGCCTGCAACGCGCTCTCGGTGATCTGGTTGGGAAAACCGGAAGCCGCGCCGAGCAGCAGCACGGCCAGCATTTTCGGGCTGGCGAGCGCATCGCGCAGCCGTACCGGAGCGCCGGGGCCGGGGCCGGGGCTGGGGCTGGCGCCGACCGCGCTCAAAAAGCGTAGTCCAGGCTCAAGGGCGCGTGATCCGAGAAGCGCTGGTCCTTATAGATGTGTGCCCGCCGTACCGTTCCGGCCAGCCCCGGACTGAGTACCTGGTAATCAATGCGCCAGCCGACATTCTTCGCCCACGCCTGGCCGCGGTTGGACCACCAGGTATAGTGATCGGGCTCCGGCACGAGCGAGCGAAAGCCATCGATATAGCCGACTTTGTCGAACAGGCGATCCAGCCAGGCACGCTCCTCGGGCAGAAAGCCCGAATTCTTCTGGTTCGATTTCCAGTTTTTCAGATCGATCGGCCGATGCGCGATATTCCAATCACCGCACAGGACGTATTCGCGCCGCGCGCGCCTGAGCTTGATCAGGTAGGGCATGAAGGCCTCGAGAAAGCGAAATTTCGAGGCCTGGCGCGCCTCACCGCTTGAGCCCGACGGCAGATACAGCGAGACGACCGATACGTCCTTGAACTGCAGCTCCAGATAGCGGCCCTCGCGGTCGAACTCCGCGACTCCGAAGCCGCGGCGAACCCGATCCGGCTCGCGGCGCGAATACACCGCGACCCCGGCGTAGCCGGCGCGCTGCGCGGCGTAAAAGTGGTGCCGGAAGCCCTCCAGCACACAGCCGTGATCGAGCAGGTGGTGCTCGAAGGCGCGCGTTTCCTGCAGGCAGATCACGTCCGCATTCTGCTGCCCGAGCCATGCAAACAGCCCGCGCCGCGCGGCCGAACGAATGCCGTTGACGTTGAGCGTGATGATGCGCATGGAGCAATGATACCCTGACGTTTTGGCTCGGAGGGTGTGCGGCGTGCGTGCCTACCAGCGTCGATTCGTCAAGCTCGCGCTCGAGCGCCGCGCGCTGCACTTTGGCGAATTCACGCTCAAGTCCGGACGCGTGAGTCCCTATTTTTTCAATGCCGGGCTGTTCAATGACGGTGAGTCGATCGCAGCGCTGGGCCGCTGTTACGCGGCTGCCTTGCTGCACGCCTCGTTGGACTTCGACATGCTCTTCGGGCCCGCGTACAAGGGTATCCCGCTGGTCGCAGCCGCGGCGATCGCGCTGGCGCAGCAGCATCATCGCAATGTGCCCTGGGCCTACAACCGCAAGGAGGCCAAGGATCATGGCGATCGGGGCGTGCTGGTGGGCAGCCCGCTGAAGGGTCGCGTCGTGATTATCGATGACGTGATCACGGCCGGCACCGCGATACGCGAGTCCATCGAGCTGATTCGTCGCGATGGGGCCGAGCCGGTAGCGGTCGCCCTCGCCCTCGACCGCCAGGAGCGCGGTCTGTCCGAGCGCTCGGCCGTGCAGGAGCTGGAGGGGCATTATGGCTTGCGCTGCATCACGATCCTGACACTGACGGAGCTGATCGCCGCCCTGACCAAGCCGGGGCTGGGCGCGGCGCTCGCGCCCAGTCCCGAGCAGCTCGCGGCGCTGCGCGCCTATCGGCTTAAGTACGGCATCGCACCTACGCCCGGCCGCCCCTGATGCTTGCACCCGTACGCCGGGCGTGGACAATGGGAGCGCAGCGGGGCACAACCAGCATGAATGATCGGCGCTATCGCTTGGAAATGGCCTTAGGTCTTGCGGCCGCGCTCATTGGCGCGCCGGGGGCTGCCGGCGTCGCAGCCGCGGCTGACAGCAGCGCCATGAGCGGCGCGAGCCCGGTTTACCGCTGGGTCGATGAGAAGGGCGTAGTTCATTACGGCGATAGCGTCCCGTCGCAGTATTCGCAGGCCGAGCGCTCGGTGCTCAATGGTCAGGGCGTCGAGGTCGGTCACGTCGCGGGCGGCAAGAACGCGGTCCAGCAGGCCGAGCAGACGCGGGCCGATGACCTGGCCCGCCAGCGCGCGCAGCATGATCAGTTCCTGCTCTCGACCTATGTGTCGACCAAGGACATCGAGCAATTGCGTGATGAGCGCCTCGGGCAGCTGGACGCTCAGGTCAGCGCCGCGACCGCCTATATCGAGACGCTGCACGCACGCCTGACGGGGCTGGAGGAGCGGGCCATGCAGTTCAGGCCCTACAGCAGCGAGGCGAGCGCACCGCGCATGCCGGATGATCTGGCCGAGGATCTCGTACACACGGCCAATGAGGCGCGCGGCCAGCGCGTGGCCCTCGAGGCCAAGCGACGCGAGCAGATCGACACGCGCGCCGCATTCGAGGGCGATATTCAGCGCTATCGCGAGCTCACGGCGCGACCCCACGGTTGAGCCCAGGGGCGCGCGCCGGGCTAATGCCGCCCGCTGTGCCCGAAGCCGGCCTCACCGCGCGCGCTGGCATCGAAGTCCGCCACCCACTCGAGTGCGACCTGCACCACGGGCACGACGATCAACTGCGCGATTCGCTCACCCGGTGCGATCTCGTAGTCCGTCTCGCCGCGGTTCCAGCAGGAAATCATCAGCGGGCCCTGATAGTCCGAGTCGATGAGCCCAACGAGGTTGCCGAGCACCACCCCATGCTTATGGCCGAGGCCTGAGCGCGGCAGTATCAGCGCAGTCAGCGCCGGGTCCTCCAGATAGATCGACAGGCCCGTCGCAATGAGCTCGGCCTGCCGCGGCGCCAGGCGCACGGGTGCGTCGATGCACGCACGCAGATCAAGTCCGGCACTGCCCTCGGTCGCGTAGCGCGGCAATGGAAACTCACGGCCGATGCGCGCGTCCAGAATCCGGATCTTGAGCTTGCGGCGAGCGCCCTCGTCCATCAGGAGCGGGTTTGCGTGGAGCGCAATGGCGCAGCCGCCGAAGTGGCCGCCGACGCGCGTGCGCGCTCGTGTTCAAGCTGTTCGCCATAGCGCTCGATGATCAGCGCCGTGAGTGCGCGCGCGAGCTCCTGCTTGCTCGCCGAGGGCAGCTCCACACGCCCGCCGCGCCAGAGCACCAGTAAGGCGTTCTCGTCCGAGTCGAAGGCCTTGTCAGGGCCGACTTCATTGGCTGCAACCAGATCCAGATTCTTGGCCAGTAATTTTGCGCGTGCATGCTGCTCGACGGACTGGGTCTCGGCGGCGAAACCCACCACGAACGGCCGCGGCGTGCTGGCGCTGACCTGCGCGAGGATATCGACTGTGCGCGTGAGCTCCAGTTCCATCGTCTCGCTGGTCTTCTTGATCTTGTGCTCGCTATAGCAGGTCGGCCGATAGTCGGCCACCGCCGCGGTGCCAACGAAGATCGCGGTGCCGGGCAGCTCGCGCTGGACGGTCGCGTGCATCTGCTCGCTGCTCTCGACGTCGATGCGCCGCACGGCGGGCGGCGTTGGCAGCGCAACCGGCCCGCTGATGAGCACGACCTCGGCGCCGGCCTCCTGCATCGTCTGCGCGATCGCGAATCCCATTTTGCCGGAGCTGCGATTGCTCACGAAGCGCACCGGATCGATGCACTCGCGGGTCGGTCCGGCGGTGATGAGCACGCGACGGCCGTGCAGCACGCCGCCGTGGCTGAGCAGCGGACTGATCAGCGCGAGCAGTTCGAGCGGCTCGAGCATGCGGCCCGGACCGATCTCGCCGCAGGCCTGATTGCCCACGCCCGGACCGAGCACATGCACGCCGCGCTGCTGCAGCAGGGCGAGGTTGGCTTGGGTCGCGGCATGGCGCCACATCAGCTGGTTCATGGCCGGGGCAACCGCGATCGGCGCGGCGCTCGCCAGTGCCAGCGTGCTCAGCAGATCATCGGCGAGCCCATGGGCGAGCCGCGCGAGAAAATTGGCGCTCGCGGGCGCAATGAGCAGCAGCTGCGCCCAGCGCGCGAGCTCGATGTGCCCCATTGCGGCTTCCGCTGAGGGATCCCACAGACTGCTGCGCACCGCTCGTCCCGAGAGGGCCTGAAATGTCATCGGCGTGACAAATTTGCGCGCAGCGGCCGTCATCACCACCTGCACCTCGGCGCCATGCTCGATGAGCCGACGCACCAGATCCGCGCTCTTGTAAGCGGCGATACCGCCGGTGACGCCGAGCAGGATGCGTTTACCCTTCATGGCTCAATTATCGGACTTTTACCCCATGTGCGCTCGATATGAGGATCGCACGCGGCGGTCATGTGACCCCAGACTTGGCGCACAGTTTCAGGGTAAAACGAGCGCGGGCGCATGAGTATCAAGGATACAAGGCAACGCCGATGAGCGCGCAGCTTTCGCTGCCGCTGGCAGTAGCAGCGCAGGGGCTGGCGCAGCCTTCTACGCCGCCGCGGCTCTACGTTCTGGGCGAGCTCAATGAGCTGCGCCCGGCCACGGCCACGGAGATCATCGCCGCCGCGCGCCGAGCGATGACACGGCGTGTTCGGCGCGGCACGGCCATGGACTGCCCGCGTGCAGTACGGGAATTCCTCGCGATCAAACTGGGGGCTCTGGAGCATGAGTTGTTTGCGGTACTGCTGCTGGATAATCGGCATCGGCTGATTGATTACATCGAGCTGTTCCGGGGCACGATTGACGGAGCGAGCGTGCACCCGCGGGAAGTGGTGAAGCTGGCGCTCGCGCGCAACGCCGCAGCCCTGGTGCTGGCGCACCCGCATCCTTCCGGGACCGCCGAGCCCAGCCACGCGGATGAATTGATTACGCGACGGCTGCGCGAGGCCCTCGCGCTGGTCGATATCCGCGTACTGGACCACATCATCGTCGCCGGCGGAGAAGCCATGTCATTTGCGGAACGCGGACTGCTCTGAAATGATGGTTGCTGCCTGCGCGCGACACCACGAGGTCGAACTTGAACATGCCGACTCAGACCTTTCGCGCGTCGGAAAGCTTTAGTGAAGCAATGTATGGACCACAACAATGAATGAGAAATTGCGGCTCGGACTTCTTGTCGGCGCGATTGCGGCTGGCTGTGCCCTGGGGGCTGAGCAGCCGGGCCTCAATGATCTGCCTGACCTCAAGGAAGGCCTCTGGGAAAGCAGCACGATGATGCCCGGTGCGATGGACAAGCCGATGCACACGACCCTGTGCACGAGCAACGCCGTCTACAGAAAGATGAACGAAGATACTCACAAGAATCCGAACAGAGTGTGCAAAGAGATTCACTCCGAACGGCATGGTTCGGTCATCACACAGCAGATCGAGTGCAACTTCAGCGGCAAGGTGACCCGCTCCACGTCCGTTACCACGCTCACGGGCAATACCGGAATGCATCTGGAAACGCGCAAAGCCGATAACACAGTCGAGACCGTGATCGATATGAAGTGGGTGAGCGCGTGTCCGGCCGGCATGAAGCTCGGGGATGTCACCGGGCCCGATGGCAAGGTGATGATGAACGCTATGACTCCTTAAGCGCGGTGACGCGGATGCACCGACGCCCGGGCTTGCGAGCCACCCTGCTGGCTTTCGCCGCCGTCTACATCATCTGGGGTACGACTTTTCTCGGCATCGCGCTCTCGATCCGCAGCATTCCACCTTTTTTCGCCGGCGGCATCCGCTTTCTTTCTGCGGGCGCCATTCTGTATCTTTATTTGCTTGCGCGCGGGCAGCGCCGGCCCTTCGGGGGCCTGGACATCGGTGGCACCATTCTGTGCGGTGTCCTGCTCAGCGGGGCTGGCAACGGCTTCATCGTCTGGGCGCAGGAGGGTGTGCCCTCCGGCATCGCGGCGCTGTTCGTCGGCTGCATTCCGGTGATTGTCCTGTTGCTGGACTGGATGTTCTTCAGCCGCCGCGCGCCCTCGCCGGGCGCCGCAGTGGGGCTCGCGCTGGGTCTGAGCGGCCTCGTGGTGCTCTCGCTGCACACCCAATCGCTCTCAGGCCACGTGCGTCCGATACAGATCGGCGCGGTACTGGTCGCAGCATTGTGCTGGAGCCTGGGTACGCTGCTGCAGCGCCGTTACGCCTCAGCCGATCGCTTCATGAATTTCACCTGTCTGCAGATGCTGATCGGCGGGGCCTTCCAGTTGCTCATGGGTTTTGTCGATCGCGAAGCCGGCGCGTTCTCCTTGAGCCATATCACCCTGCAATCCTGGCTCGCCCTGCTGTATCTGATCATCTTCGGCAGCCTGATCGCGACCAACTGCTATTCCTTCCTCGTGGCGCATGTGGGCGCGCAACAGGTCAGCACCTACGCCCTGGTCAATCCCCTGATCGCCCTGGCGCTCGGTGCGCTCGTGCTGGGTGAGAAGATCACGCCCGCGACCCTGGTCGCGACCGCCCTGGTGCTGCTGGGCGTCGCCCTGGTGCTCTGGCAGGGGCGCCGCCGGGCCCCCGCCCCGGATGAGCCGGCCGAGCAGCCCGCGCTTGCTGTCAGCCCCCGCCGGCTGGTATAAAGCGACCCTTTCGCCAGGATCTACCCCCATGTCCCGCGTCTGTCAGCTCACGGGCAAGAGCCCCGCCAGCGGTAATACCGTCTCGCACGCGAACAATCGCACGCGCCGGCGTTTTCTGCCCAATCTGCATACGCAGCGCTTCTGGCTGGAGGGCGAGGGGCGCTGGGTCACCCTGCGCGTCTCAGCCAACGCGATGCGCACCATCGAGAAGAAGGGCCTGGAATCGGTACTGGCCGGAATGCGCAAGCGCGGCCTGAAGGTCTGAAGGATCTGACGGGGAGCGACCATGCG
>Ga0181537_10003029_pt1 | contig 14584 bp, 10 predicted proteins | sample PEATcosm2014_Bin_39_FD_119765 | JGI IMG/M metagenome (GOLD analysis project Ga0181537, IMG submission 119765) | Peatland microbial communities from MTU Mesocosm Facility, Houghton, MI, USA - PEATcosm2014_Bin23_10_metaG | ecosystem: Environmental > Terrestrial > Soil > Wetlands > Peat | place... | reverse complement strand
TACCCTGGTCGCGGCGTGCTGCATCATGAGAATCAGCGCCTGCTGCTGGAACTCCTGTATGCGCGTTGCGGACCACCACTGTGAACGCATGGCCGCGAGCGCTTTGAGGGCGACATGCAGCTGATCGACGGCCCTCATTTGTGAGCCAACTCGCCGCGCAGAGCCGGCGAAGGGCCGGGCGCTGGCTTATCCGTGCCGCGAGGCCCCTCTCTGCCCACGGCCTGCAGAAATATGTTCTCGTATCCTTTTGCGACTGCCCGCCAGGTAAATTTGGCGCGAGCCTGGGCGCGGTTGACTGAACCGAAGCGCTGACGCAGCGCCGGATTGACGGCCAGGGTTTGCAGGGCCGCGGCCAGCTCCTGCACGTTTTCCGGCTCGAAGAGCAGGCCATTCTCGCCATGTCGAACGATCTCGCCATTGCCGCCCACACGAGTCGCCACCAATGGCAGGCCCGCCGCCATGGCCTCGAGCAGCGCCATGCTGCAGGACTCTGCACGCGAGGCAAGCACGAAGACATCCGCTTTTCTATGCAGCTCCGCCAGCTCAGCACGGTTAACGAATCCGTGAAAGCGCACGCGGTCTGCTATGCCACCGCATTGAGCCAATTTCTGCAGCTGCTCGGCCTCGGGCCCTTCGCCGGCGATGTCGAGCGACAATAAATCGGTCGGCGTCTGCCGCACGGCTCTGATCAACGTATCAAGACCCTTGCGCGGTATCAGTCGGCTGATCGCCAGCACTCTGAGCCCGCTGCGTGTCTCGCGCGGGCAGACAACCTCCTCCGGGACCTGCGTGCCGTTCAGAATGACATCGATAGGAAATTCAGGTACGGAGGCGAGTGCGAGCCGTCGCAGGTCCACGCTGTTGGCGACTACGCGGTAGGCGCGGCCCCAGATGCGGCGCGTAAGCGGCAAAAGCATTCGATGCGGCCATTGCAGCGCACAGTCGTAGCCGGGCACGTCGGACCCGCGCAGCGAAACCACGTATGGCCTGGAGCGATGTGCGCCTGGCAGGCAACTGAGCAGGCCAGTCGGCAGACTGAAATAATAGTGATAGGCGTCGTAATTGCGCGTGCGCGCGAGTTGACTGAGGCGCGCGGCCGCAAATCCAAGAAAACTCGCCGCTCCGATGAGTCCCGAATGATGTACGCCGCGGCGAAACGAACGCACTCGATGCACGGCAATGCCATCATGCTGCGGCTCGGCTCCTGTGCTGCAGCAGGTGGTCAAAAAATCGACCTCGTGACCCATCGCGACGAGCTCACGGGCGGTCGCGAGCGAGGCATAGGCAGCGCCGCCGCCGACCGGCGGGAACTCATAGTTCACAAATAGGAGTCGCATGGACTTATTGCGGGCCCGCGCTTTTATCCACAGGACTATATCGAGCGCGCTTGAACGCAAACGTGATCTCCTTCACTGGCACTGACGCGGCGCAAATTCATTGCTCAGTCGTGCAGACAGCGCGAGCGGATAGATGGCGCTCAACTGTGACGCCGTTCACAACTCCCAGTAGTGTTGATAAGCGCGGCGCATGTCACAGATACGCTGTGGCGTCGGGCGCATCGAGCCTTGATCTCTTGTATATTGTCAGCAACTTCTCGCTCCAGGATCCCGCCTCACGTGCTCAAGCTTCCGGCGATCCGTCCGGCCATCTACATTGCGCTCCTCGTTCTGGCCATGGTCGGGACCTACCTCTTCAAGCTGCGCACCCAGGGCATCTTCGCCTGCTCGGCCGAGGGTTATTACGCATCGACCAGCGCATACCTCGGCTACTGCAATGCGACGGCGTACGGAGACTACGATCACGGCGCGCTCTGGTTTGACCTGGAGCCCGAAACCGTGCGCTTTGCGGCCGATGCGGACGTGCTGTTCATCGGCAGCAGCCGCATGGAATTTGGCTTCTCCAGCCAGGCAACGGACCGCTGGTTCGCCGCGGCGGCAGTACCACATTACCTGCTGGGATTCACCCACACGGAGAATCAGGCTTTCGTCGGTCCACTGCTGGCGCGGATCAAGCCGCGGGCGAAGGTCTACATCATCAATGCGGATCAGTTTTTTCAAGACAACGAGACCGGTCCGGCCTCACAGATCCTGCACGACAACGACATCCAGCGACGCTATAAAGAAAAGAAATTGTGGCAGCGTGCGCACCGTTCGCTGTGCACGCGGCTGCGCGCGGTCTGCGGTCATCAATTCGCCTACTATCGATCCCGCGAGCATGGTCATTGGAAATTTCGAGGAGTGGATTCGAACCATGCCACGTCGGTTACCGAAGGCCCCATCGGCGATCAGGATCAGTGGGACCAGTACGCAGCTCTGGCCAAACAATTCATCGCGAGCCTGCCGGTCAAGCGCGATTGCGTGATACTGACCATCGTGCCCTATCGGGACACGATGAGCGCTGAGGCCAAAGCGATTGCCGATGCCGTGGGCCTCGAGCTCGTGAACCCGCAATTGGAAGGCTTGCGCACCTTCGATGGTTCGCACCTTGATCTGCCCAGCGCAGAGCGCTGGTCGCAGGCCTTCTTCGATGCGGCCGGAGCGCAGATTCGCCGCTGCCTGGGACAGGGCAGCACGACTCGCATCGCCGCAGGCGATCTGTGAACGATGACAACGTTGAACTGGTTACCGCGCGCGCCCGACTTTCGGCAGAGCCTGCGTTCGGCTCTGGCGACGAGCGATCCGCACGAGCGCCTGGAACGGCTCGCCGCGCTGTCACAATATCGACTCGGCTTTCTCGAAACGATTCAACTCGACAACGCGCTCAAGGCTACCGCCAGCGACGCATCGCCGGGCTTTGCGCGTATTCGACTTGGGCTGCTTGCCTCCTCAACGATCGATCACCTGTTGCCGGGCCTGCGCGTTGCGGGCCTGCGCCGGCGGATGTTGATGGAGATCTATACCGGGTCGTTTGGACAGTATCGCCAGGAGCTGCTCGATCCCGGCTCGGGGCTCTATCAATTCAAACCACAGGTCGTGCTCCTGTCGCTGGGCTGCCGCGAGACAATCGCCGGTGTGCCGCTTGCCGCCAGTGCCGAGGAGGCACAAGGCAGCCTGCAGGCAGCGATACAGGATATCCGCACACTTTGGCGCCAGGCGCGACAGAGCTTTGATGCCACAGTGATCCAGCAATCATTTTTGGACGTCTCCGAGCCTCTTTTTGGCAGCTACGACCGACTGGTGCCCGGTGCGCCTGCGCGCCTGGTCGCCCGCCTGAATGAAATGCTTGCTGAGGCGGCGGCACAAGATGGCTCGTTGCTGCTCGACATCGCGCGCTACAGTGCCCGCGATGGCATTGACGCCTGGTTCGATACGACCCGATGGTTGCAAGGCAAGATAGAGATTGCACCGTCGGCAGCACCGCTCTATGGCGACATCGTCGCCCGTCTTATCGCAGCCCAGCGCGGTCAATCAAAGAAATGCCTCGTGCTCGATCTGGACGATACTTTATGGGGTGGCGTGATCGGCGATGTGGGACTCGAGGGCATTATCCTGGGCGAAGGCAGCGCCGCCGGAGAGGCTCACCTGGCGCTGCAGCGCTATGCGAAAGCACTCAAGGAGCGCGGCATCATTCTGGCGGTCTGCTCGAAGAACGAGCTGGCGACCGCTGAAGGGGCCTTTCACACTCACCCGGAAATGCTGCTGAAACGCTCCGACATCACGGCATTTGCCGCGAACTGGACCGACAAGGCCGAAAATCTCAGAGCGATCGCCGCGCAACTGAACATCGGTCTCGACAGCCTGGTATTTGTCGATGACAACCCGGCCGAACGGGCCAGAGTGCGCGAGAGCTTGCCGATGGTTGCAGTCCCGGAGCTGCCGGAGGACCCGGCGCATTATGTGCGCTGCCTTACCGACGCCGGCTACTTCGAGGCGATCGCATTTACGGACGAGGATCGACAGCGCGTGGGACAGTACGCCGCCAATATCGAGCGCGAGGCACTGCGCGGCTCGTACCAGAGCATGGATGATTACCTGCGCGGCCTGCAGATGTCCGTGGTATTTGGTGCGGTCGGACCCGTTGATCTGGCGCGCGCGACGCAGCTGATCAACAAGACCAATCAATTCAACACGACCACGCGGCGCTTGAGCAGCGAGGAGCTGTCGGCAATTGCCGGCGCTACCCAAAATATCACTCTGCAATTTCGGCTCATTGACCGCTTCGGCGACAACGGCCTCGTCAGCGTCATGATCCTGTGTCGGGATCCGGCCGAGTCGGACCTATTCGAGGTGATCAACTGGGTCATGAGCTGCCGCGTGTTTGGACGCCAGCTCGAAGATGAGGCGATGAACATCGCCGTCGAACTCGCGCGGGAACGCGGCGCGCGCCGCTTGCGGGCCGAGATCATCGCTACCAAGAAAAACGCGGTAATCAGCGATCTGTATCGCAATCTGGGCTTCGCACCGCTCGCCGGGACGGCCGCCGCTGACACCACGCGCTGGCTGCTCAATCTGGCCGACTATACCAATCGACCCACCTTCATCAATCGCAGGGCGCAGGCATGACCGACCAAGAAGTTCTGGACTTATTCACTGGGGTGCTACGCGATCTGCTAGCCGACGATTCGATCGTCCTGACCATGCAAACCAAGCGCATCGATGTGCCGAACTGGGATTCATTCAGCTACGTCACGTTCATCGCCGCCGCGGAAATGAAGCTCGGTATCAAATTCCGCATCGCCGACGTCGAGGCTTTTGCGACGGTGGGAGATATCGTCAGGCAGACTCAAACGTTGCTGCAGAAATCCAAGAGCTGAGCGCAGCGCGCAGCATGCTCTTCAATTCCTACGAGTTCCTGTTCGCCTTTCTGCCCGTGACCCTGGTGGTCTTCCTGCTGCTGGGCAGGGCATCGCGTAATTTGGCGCTCGGCTGGTTGATCGTCGCCTCCCTGGCCTTTTACGCCTGGTGGCGACCCATCAACGTTCCGATCATCGGCGTATCGCTGGCCGTCAATTTCACGCTGGCGCGCCTGCTGCAGCGATTCGCCGCGGCCAACCGACCGGCCGGATTGCGCGTGGCAGTTCTGCTGGTTGGAATAGCCTTCAACATCGCCTTCCTGGGTTACTTCAAGTACGCCAATTTCATTGTGACGGCGGTCAACGATGTGGCCGGCACGAGTTTCGTGCTACGGCAGATTATTTTACCCCTTGGCATATCCTTCATCACCTTCCAGAAAATAGCCTTCCTCGTGGACGTGCAGGCCGGACGCGTCGAGTCGTTCACTTTGCGTGATTACCTGTTGTTCGTGCTGTTCTTCCCACAGCTCATTGCCGGCCCTATCGTGCATTACCGCGAGATGATGCCGCAGTTCCACGCCAATCCTTGCCGCTTCGATCGCGAGGCGATGGCTGTCGGGCTCACGATGATCAGCTTTGGGCTTTTCAAGAAGGTCGTACTCGCCGATGGCATGGCAGCCTATGTCACGCCGATCTACAGCCACGCCGGGGCCGGCGGCAGTATCTCGCTATTGCCGGCCTGGGTAGCGGCTATCGGTTTCACGCTACAGCTCTACTTCGATTTTTCCGGCTACAGCGACATGGCGGCGGGCCTCGCGCGCTGCTTTGGCGTGCGCTTGCCGCTGAACTTCTACTCGCCGCTGCAGGCATCAAGCATCATCGATTTCTGGCTGCGCTGGCACGTCACACTGACACGCTTTCTGACGGCCTACGTCTACAATCCTCTGCTGCTGCGCCTGACGCGCCAGCGCTTCGCCAAGGGATTACCCGCCCAGCCCAGGCAGCATCTCGGCGCCTTCCTGCAGCTACTGGCCGGCCCGACGCTGCTGACCATGTTCATATCGGGTCTCTGGCATGGAGCGGGGTATCTTTTCGTGCTCTGGGGGCTGCTGCACGGCGTGTATCTTGTCATTAATCACGCCTGGCGCATTGTCGGGCCCAAGCTCTGGAGCACTAAAGAGAGCTACGCTCGATTCATGGCCCCCGTGGGCTTCGTCATCACATTCTTCGCGGTAGTGCTGGGGATGATTCTGTTTCGCTCACCCAACTGGCATGTGGCGGTCGACGTATTCAAGGGCACGCTCGGGCTGCACGGCCTGGAACTGCCGCGGCTCATCGCGCAGAAGCTGGGCGTGCACGGCGTACCCGGACATTTTGTCTCCATTGCGGAGGCGCTTCCGGCCAAAGAGTTCTTCGCGATGATTCTCTGGATAGTGGTATTGCTATTTATCGCGCTCTTGCTGCCCAACTCGATCCAAATCATGGCCCAACATGACCCGGTGCTCGGCGCGAAAGACCGCCCCGCCAATACCGGAATTTCGCTCCTGGCCATGAGCTGGAATCCGACGCTGATCTGGGCGATTGTCATGTCGCTGATGGCCGCAGCAGCGGTCATGCGTGTCGGAGGCCCGAGCGAATTTCTATATTGGCAGTTCTAGCCCTGGCATCCGTGCTGGCTTCAAAAATATTCCTGACAGCAGATCAAGTGCGATTTGCCGCGTTGAGCGGCGATTTCAACCCGATGCACATGGACCCGATCGCCGCGCGGCGCACGCCGGCCGGTGCCCCGGTGGTGCATGGGATTCACACGCTGCTGTGGCTGCTCGACAACATCGGCGCGCAGCATCCTGATATCGACAACATCGCCTCATTGAAAGTGCGTTTTCGCAAGATGGTGTATCTGGGTGATCGGGTGGACGCTTACATCACGCAGCGCAGCTCGACGACGCTGCACGCCCAGGCTCGCGTCGATGATGTCGAGGTGCTTGGTATTATTGCAAGCCTGGGCTCGCTGGCGGCGCCAACGCGCGCGCCGTCGGAACCGACTGCGCAGCCAGCGCGTCAGAGCGCAGCCAGCGACCTGTCGCTGCAGGATATTGAGGGACGCTCCGGCTATGTCGCCTTTGCCACCGAGCCGGCCGAGCTGCAACACGCGTTTCCTGGCGCTGCGCATTTGCTCGGAGCGCAGCGGATTGCCGCGTTGGCATGCTCGAGTTACCTGGTGGGCATGGTCGTACCGGGGCTGCACTCCATTTATGTCGGGCTCGACCTCAAAGCCACCGCGGGTGCAACTGCAGCCAACGGCCTGCAATTCGCGGTTACCGCCGTGAATCGCTTTCGCCGCGTGCAGCTCGAGATTTCGGCCCCGGGACTGTCTGGTTCACTGGAGACTTTCAGTCGCATGCCACCGGTAGCGCAGCTGTCCATGAAAGCCGTGACAGAGCTGGTGAGGCCCGGTGAATTCAAAGATTCAACGGCACTCGTCGTGGGTGGATCGCGTGGCCTCGGGGAACTCACTGCAAAGCTCATTGCGGCCGGGGGTGGTCGGGTAATCATTACTTATGCCAGTGGCAGCGCCGATGCGAACAATATCGCCGCGCAGATCAACGACGTCGGAGGAGCCTGCAGCGTACTTGCATACGACGTGCGCAAGCCAGCGGAGCCGCAACTCGAGGCGCTCAAGGAGCTGCCGCCGCACATCTACTACTTTGCCACGCCCACGATCTCCAAACGCAAGTCGGGAGTTTTTACTCCCAAGCGATTTGAGGAGTTCAACGACTTTTATGTTTACGGATTCAAGCGCCTGGTCGAAGCGGGCCTGCGGAGGCGACCGGAGGGGTTCGCGGTGTTCTACCCATCGACGGTCTACGTGCAGGAGCGGCCCGCAGAGATGACCGAATACGCCATGTCAAAGGCCGCGGGTGAGATCCTGTGTGCCGACATCGGCCAATACCTGCGCAACGTGCGCATCGTGAGCGAGCGACTGCCGCGAGTGGCCACCGATCAGACCGCCTCGGTGATTCCGGCAGAAGGCGCGAGTGCTGCTTCGATCATGCTGCCGATCGTGCGCAAAATGCACAGCGCAATCCGGACAGAATCAACTGATAGTTGATCGCATATATATATGATTATATTAGGTAAACTAGAGAGTCTGACCAGCTAAGCCAAATGGTTGGCGAGTGCCATGTAGGCGCTGCGTCGCGCTTCAGCGCTGCAGTAGGTCTGCAAGAACGCGCGCGCTCCCAGAACGACCTGCGCGCTGCGTTTCGGATCGGTCAGCCCCGTGATCACTCCCTCGGCAAATCGCTGCGGTGTCGGGTCGGTCAGAATGGCGCACGAGGGTTCAAGTATCTGCGTGTGTACCAGCGTGTTGGTGGCCACAACCGGTCGCTCGGAGGCGAGGTAACTCACGAGTTTCCCCGGCGGATTGATGCCCGCTACACGCGGGGAGACGAGCACATCGGCCGCTGCCATGTAGCCGGGCATCTCGGACTGCGGCCGCATTTTCTCGAATATAAAGCAGTCCGAAACATTGTACTTGGCAGCGAGCGCCTTCAGCTGTTCGATCTCCTGCTGGGTGCCACCCACCAGCAGAAACCTGACGTTGGGCACCTGAGCTCGCACGATGGGCGCGCAGGCGATCAACATGTCGAGCGCCTGCAGCGCCACGAATGAGCCCGTATAGACTACAAGCTTGGTTTGCGCATCTATGCCGTGACGCGCTCGCGCGGCCTTACCATCAAAGTCCGCAGAGGCAACAGGCGCCTCATAGTGATTGACGATCACCACGACCGGGGCGTCGGGCCGTACCGTGAGCGCGACCTGCTCCACGGCCGGGGAGATCGCGACCACAACTCGGGCGCCTCGCACGCAGAATTTTTCTATCCAACTGAATAGATTCACGACCCACTGCTTGCGGCTGAAGTCCCAATCGCGAATCTGGCGCGGCAGGCTCGAGTGCATGTCGTAGACGTACGGCGTGCGGAAAACGGTCCCGACTATACGGGCAAGGAAAGCGCCTTCCTCGTGTGCATAGAGCGCATCATAGCGCCGACGCATCAACCGGTGGATCAGGTTCAAGAACAGCAACACGTCAAACCAGATCTTGAGTCGCGATGGTCCCGGCTTGATCTCCTTCGCGAAGTGCGGTCCGTGCGAGCGATAGATTCGAATGTCAAGGTCGGGCGGTTTTGCCCCCAATTTATAGGTCAGGACCTCGACCTCGTGTCCATAACTGATGAGCTCGCGGATACGATGATAAGCGCTGATCGGCGTGCCGCGCGTGCTGTAGAAAACCTGCGGAATGATCATCAGAATCCGCACGTCACACGCTCCAGTAATTCACCAACCGCGATCCGCTCGCGGCCAGCAACTCGCGCATGCGTGGCGAAAGCAGGAAGCTAAGCTCCTGCGATCGAGCACAGCTACCTGGCTTTTCAACGTCAGCGAGCTCGGTGCCCGGATGACAGAAGATCTCAACAATTCCCGGGCCACGAATGAGTCGCACCCATTTGGCGGGCTGATCGGCCAGCGCCATGCATGCCCGAATATCCACCAGACGCCTTGGATAGCGCAGGTGCGACTTGCGAAAAACGCGGCCGGCGTGCAACGAGAGAATTTCGCGCACCGCAGATGATGGCGTGGCATAGCCGGCGATGCGATGCGTGGCCGCCAGCCGAACGCGTTCTATGCCGCGCCGGTGCGCCACGTTCGCGACCGCCTTGCACACCACCGGCAGCTGATGCAGGTGCTTATGACCGTCCAGATGCGATATGCGCACGCCACCGGCGGCAATGCGCTCGACCTGCGCGTCAATCTCGGTCTCCAGATCGGCGAGGCGCAGCCGACCGGTGACTGAGCGCAGAAACAACTCGCGCTTGCTGCAAAAGTTGCCTTCCGAATCGACCAAGGATTGTGCGCTGCTCAGGGGGCGACCCTCACAAAGGGTCAGGTGTACACCGAAGCTCGACCGGTCCGTCAGCGAAGCTGTGCGCTGTATTGCGAATGTCGTGGCGGGCATATTGGCCATGATACTCGTGCTGGTAATCAACCCAGCTTCGATGCCCTCACAGATACCCAGAGTAATCTGCTCCGTCTCACCAAAATCGTCCGCATGAATGATCAGAAGCTGCGAGCCTGATGCCTCATCTTGCCGCTGCCCGCTCATGTGCTCCTTGATCCCCGACACTGATACGGCGCCTCCCGAGCGTCCGCCCTGCAACTCATGCTACCTGACCCAGATGCTCAGTAAAGGATGAAAATGGAATAAATTCAATGTTTTGAAGTCCGACACAGACTGGATGCCAGAGTGAGCCTCGGCCATGCAGCAAATAAGTCAAATACACCCACAGAGGCCTATTTGGTGCAGTGACCCTGCAATAGTCACCGATTATTCCGGTCGATCGAGGGCCGCAGAATAGCATCCCCGCATGAGGCACAAAGCAGGCCCAACAGCGGTCCGGTCGGGCTGCGAGGGCTTTTTATCCTACCGTGCGCGCTGTCACGTTTGGCCGCGGCGCATCGTGTAGGATCACTTACAGGTGCGCCTTTCAGGCCGCATATTTTGCTGATTGGTGCACATTGATCCAAATCATTAAGCTCTTCGGCTCACAGACGCCCATGCCTGCTGGCCGCATCGATCAGGTCCTGGAATAACGATCAATGTGTGGCATCTGCGGGTTCAACTGGGCCGATGCGGATCTGCTCGAGCGCATGAAATCGACGATTGCGCACCGCGGGCCCGATGCTCATGGTTCCTACGTGGCCGAGGGCGTCTCGCTGGGCCACCTGCGCCTTACGATCGTGGATTTGACCGAATCCGGAAGGCAGCCGCTGACGAACGAAGACGGCACGATCTGGATCACCTTCAACGGCGAGATCTACAACTATCCTGCACTGCGAAAATTCCTCGAGAGCAAGGGCCACCGCTTTCGCGGTAACAGTGATACCGAAGCGATCGTCCACGCGTATGAAGAATATGGCCTCGAGGTGGTCGAACATCTGACCGGAATGTTCGCATTCGCGATCTGGGATGCTCCGCGCCGACGCCTGTTGCTCGCGCGCGACCGGCTCGGAATAAAGCCTCTGTACTACACACTGGATCGAGGCAGGGTTCGTTTCGCCTCGGAGATCAAGGCGCTGCTGGCCGACGAGACGCTGGAACGCAGTATCAATCCGCAGGGGCTGTTCGATCTGATTGGATACGAATTTACTCCCGCCCCAGACACGCTCTTTCGGGGGATACACAAACTACTGCCCGGATGCCTGCTGGTCGTAGAGGCGGACGGCAGCTCCCAACTGTCCCGATACTGGAGCCTCAAGCAAAAAGACGTCGAAGGGACTCCAGAGGCCTTATTGGGCCTGCTCGAGCAGGTGTGTAGCGATCACCTGATGAGCGACGTCCCGGTCGGATCCTTCCTTTCCGGTGGCATCGATTCGAGCACCGTGGTTCAGTTTCTGAGCAAGTCCCTGCCAACACAGTTACAGACCTTTGCGCTCGGCTATCGCGAGGAGTCCTACAGTGAGTTTGGCTATGCGCGACAGGTGGCTGACCATTTTGGTACACGACATCGCGAGTTGCTGATCAGCCCGATTGATCGGACCGAAATTGAGCGTTCGGTCTGGCACCTCGATGAGCCCACGACAGATCCGTCCAATCTGCCGTTCATGCTCATCTGCGCGCAGGCGAGGCGTTACGTCAAGGTCTGCTTCAGCGGCGACGGCGGCGATGAGCTGCTCATGGGCTATGACCGATTCAGAGCGAGCAAGGCCTCGGAGCTACTCGACCTGCTGCCGCTGCCATATCGTCAGCAGCTCTATCGGGGCATCATCAATCTCATCAGCGATGACGACCAGAAAAAGGGAGCGCGCAACGTCGTCAAGCGCTTTTTGCAGGGTGCTTGCCTGCCGCGTGATGGCGAGCATATCCGCTGGCAGTATTTCCTCGATGCCGGGCAGGCGTCCGCCCTATTCAAACCGCAATTTCTACATTCGATCAACGACGACCCGTTTGCGCCTGTCAAACGCTGGTCTGCCGAGGCGCCGAGGCCATGGGGTGCACGCGATCAGTACGTGGAAATAAACACGGTGCTTCCGGACAGCGTGCTGATGAAAGTCGACAAAATGTCGATGGCGCACGGCCTGGAAGTCCGACCGCCATTCCTGGACCACCGCATGGTCGAGTACTGCTACTCGCTGCCCGCGAACCTGAAGCTGCGTGGATTTACCACCAAGTGGCTGCTCAAGCACGCGATGGAAAAGCGCCTGCCAACCGGCATTGCGATGCGCAAGAAACAGGGCTTCAGTATTCCGATGAAGAACTGGATACGCGGCGAGCTGATGGACTACACCCGCGACGAGATATTCTCATCAAAGCTCATCGGGGAGTATTTCAATATGAGCAGCCTCAATAGCTTCTGGGAGGAGCACCAGTTACGTCGGCACAATCACAGCCACCTGTTCTGGGCGCTACTGAATCTGAGCCTGTGGGAGAGGCTATTGCTCAAGGGGCCGCGGCCCGGAACGCGAGAATTGTCGACTTCGGCGCCCCTATCGGCGATCGCCGCGAGCCGCTGAAGCAAAATCCGCCAAGTTATCCGCCAGTGACGAGACTTTTCCCGGATCGCAGTATCACGGCCAGTTCGCAAGCGGGCTGCGCTGGCGTCTCCCTATACTGATGTTGCGCTCTCTGTATCACTCGCCCGCATTACGAGCAGCGGGCGCCTTCGGAGTTGGGGGCGCCGCATTCTCCATCGGCAATCTCATTCTCGCCCGGATATTGCCCTCGTACGAGTATGGCCTGATATCGCTCGTGATCGGCGTGGTCTCGGTCGCGGGACCGACTGCGCCTCTGGGCACGGATTACGTTCTGGCACGACGCGGGCTCATGCTTGATGCAGCCTTGCGCCGGAGAGTACTGATTACTTCCACGTTGATTGGACTTGCAACCGTCGTCATCGCCGAGCTTCTGTACGACCTGCGCATATCCCTGCTATCGGTAATCCTGGTGACGACCGTGGCAATGGGAGTATCCCAGGCCGTCGCTGCTCACTATCAAAGCCAGCGACAATTCGGGTCGTCAGTGCCATTCATGCAGTCTTCAAACTGGGCGCTCTGTCTTATCGCTGTCATCACGTGGATGTCCGGTGCCGTCACGGCAGCTACGCCAGCAGCCCTGGTCGCCATATTTGCGCTTATTACCGCGGCGATTGGTTGGGCTATGGTGGCGAAACGCACGGCAGGGGTCGAGGCAAGACCTGCCTTGGCGGGTATCTGGGGCGAAGCCGTCCCGCTCATGGCGATCAACGTTGCCGGGACCATGTTATTGCAAGTGGAACGCCTGATCATTCCCGTGACTATTGGGATAGGTAATCTTGCCTTATACGGAGTTGCTGCGGCGCTGGTTGGCTCACCATTCCGCATGCTTCAAATGGCAGTGACATTTACGGTCATTCCACGCTTACGCGATACCCACGCGATTCCCGAGCGCCGACGCCTGCTCTGGCATGAGTTCCTTCTGTTTACTGTTGTCATGGGCCCGTCCTCCGTCGCAATCTGGCTCTTAGCCCCCAGGATTGCGCACTGGTTTCTCAGCGGGCGTTACGATCTTGATGGCGCTCTGATCATCGCGATGATCATCTCCGGTCTTTTGAAAGTGCTTAGTGCATTCGGCACCGCCGTGGTCAGCGCGCTGGCGTCGGAGAAGGGTTTGCGGCTTCTGAGTAGCGCGTCGTGGGGGTGCCTCGCTCTGGCGATTGCCCTGGCTTTCGCGCTTCGCCAGTGGGGCATCACCGGTATCATTTACGCGACCGCAGCCGGGTGGCTCGCCCGAACGGGCGTTGCCTTCTGGATCTCCGTGCCACACCTCAGTAGCACGGCTCACCACGCGCCGGCCCGGGAGAGCACATGAGAATTGGCGTGATGCTGAGACACTATGAGCAGCACGAAGGCGGCGTGAAGCACTACACCAAAACTCTGCTGCCGCTGCTGTTCTCACTCGGATCACAGCACCAGTATGTCTTGATCTATCAGAACCCGAAGTTGCTCGGTACTTATGCTCAATATTCGAACGTCGAGGAAATAGTCGCCAGGATGCCGGGGACGCTGCTGTGGGATCAGATCGCCGTACCCTGGGCGATACGCAATAAGAATCTGGACATTATCTTCAATCCAAAATTCACCATTCCGTTTTTTACCAAGCCGAAGAAGATCTTCGTTCTTCATGGCTCGGAGTGGTTCGCCATACCCAAGCATTTCAAATGGCTGGATCAGATGTATTTCGGCAAACTGGTGCCGTTGTACTGTCGCCATGCCGATGCCTTCATCGCCGTCGCCGAGGCCGTGAAACTCGACGCCGTACGCTACGTTCACGCCGATCCAGAGAAAATCTTCTCGATTCACAATGCCATTGATCCAGCACGGTTTTACTTCATCGACGATCCCGCACGACTGCAAGCCGTTAGGACCAAGTACAAGCTACCCGATAAATTCATCCTGTGGGTTGGACAGATCGAATCCCGCAAGAATGTCAAACGGCTGCTACAAGCCTACGCGCGAATTGCAGGTGACTTTCCGCACAAGCTGGTGATCGCAGGCGAGCAGAGATGGAGTACCGAAGGGGAGCTGTCCGAAGTCCAGAAACTCGGTATCGGCGAGCGACTGCAGATTCTCGGTTGGGTGTCGCATGACGATCTGCCGGCTATCTATCGCCTCGCGGACCTGTTTGCTTTTCCATCTCTGGATGAAGGATTCGGAATTCCGCTGGTCGAAGCCATGGCCTGTGGCTGCCCAATCCTGACTGCTAATACGTGTGCCCCTCCGGAGGTTGTTGACGGCGCGGCTTTGCTCGTCGAC
>Ga0181537_10003028_pt1 | contig 14584 bp, 12 predicted proteins | sample PEATcosm2014_Bin_39_FD_119765 | JGI IMG/M metagenome (GOLD analysis project Ga0181537, IMG submission 119765) | Peatland microbial communities from MTU Mesocosm Facility, Houghton, MI, USA - PEATcosm2014_Bin23_10_metaG | ecosystem: Environmental > Terrestrial > Soil > Wetlands > Peat | place... | reverse complement strand
GCGGTCATCCCTTGCAGGATTCCGGTGTCCTGTTCCGGGAAGAATCCCTTCGGGATCATCATGTAGAGCGCAACCGTGAGCACCACAGTGCCCGTGGCAACCCACAGCACCAGAGTCTGATGGTCGAGCACGCGCGTGAGCACGCGGTCGTAGCGTGCGATGAGCCGGTTGAACCATTGCTCGGCCTTGAGCGCGATCGCGCTTTGACGGCGCGCCGTTCCGGGGCTGTGCGCCCGCAGCATCTTTGCGCACAGCATCGGCACCAGCGTCAGCGATACCACTGCCGAAATCAGGATGGAGATCGCGAGCGTGATCGCAAATTCGCGGAACAGGCGGCCGACCACTTCGCGCATGAACAATAGCGGAATCAGCACCGCGATCAGCGATACGGTCAGCGATACGATCGTGAAGCCGATCTCTTCCGAGCCCTTGAGCGCCGCCGCCAGCGGCTTTTCGCCCTTCTCTATATAGCGGGATATGTTCTCGATCATCACGATGGCGTCATCGACCACGAACCCCGAGGCGATCGTGAGCGCCATGAGCGACAGGTTGTTGAGGCTGAAGCCGCACAGATACATCGCCGCGAACGTGCCGATCAGCGACAGTGGCACCGACAGGCTCGGGATGATCGTCGCCGGCACACTGCGCAGGAACAGAAATATCACCAACACCACCAGCGCGACCGCCAGCGACAACTCGAATTGCACGTCATTCACGGAAGCCCGGATCGTATTGGTCCGATCGGTCAGCACCGTCACGTCGACATTGCTCGGCAGCGAGGCGCGGATAGTCGGCAACAGCTTGCGGATCTGATCGACCACGGCGATCACGTTGGCACCAGGCTGGCGCTGCACATTGAGCAGAATGGCCGGCGTCGTGTTCATCCAGCTGCCGAGCTTGTTGTTCTCGGCGCTCTGCGCCACGGTCGCAACGTCTGACAGCTTCACCGGCGCGCCGGTGGTGGCGTTGTAGGCAACGATGATGTCGCGGTACTGCTGTGCGTCGGCAATCTGATCGTTGGCGTCGATCGAATAGGCGCGCGCCGCGCCGTCGAAACTACCCTTGGGTGCATCCGTGTTGGCATTGCTGATGGTCGTGCGCAGATCATCGATGTTCAGGCCATAGGCGGCCAGCGCCTGCAGATTCGCCTGGATGCGCACCGCGGGGCGCTGCGCGCCGTTGATGCTGACCAGGCCGACGCCGCCGAGCTGCGAGATCTTCTGCGCGATGCGCGTATCGGAGAGGTCCTCGACCGCGGTGAGCGCCATCGAGGTCGAGGTCACCGCCAGGGTCATGATCGGCGCGTCAGCGGGGTTGACCTTGGCGTAGATGGGCGGTGCGGGTAGCGAGCTGGGCAGCAGATTACTGGCGGCGTTGATGGCCGCCTGCACTTCCTGCTCGGCAATATCGATGTTCAGGCTCAGGTCGAACTGCAAGGTCAGCACCGAGGCACCGGCGGAGCTGCGCGAGGACATTTCCTTCAGTCCCGGCATCTGACCCAACTGGCGCTCGAGCGGTGCGGTCACGGTCGAGGTCATGACCTCGGGACTGGCCCCTGGCAGGAAGGTCTGGATTTGGATGGTCGGGTAATCGACCTCTGGCAAAGCCGAGAGCGGCAGGAACAGGTAGCCGATGGCTCCCACGATCAGGATCGCGGCCATCAGCAGCGACGTGGCTACGGGACGCAGTATGTATGGGCGCGACGGATTCATGACTCGCTCGTTCCGGGCTAGCCGCGCTCGCGCTCAGGGAGCCGGATTGCCGCCGCTCGGCGCAGCACCGGGTCGGCCGGTCCCGCCCTGGGCTGCGCCCGAATCACCGCCGCTGCTGCTGCCCGAGGAGCGCTGACGATGTTGGCCCGAGTAAGCGCCGCCGCTGCCATCGCGATGCGGCCGCGCGGCGCCGCCGTTCGCGCCCGCGACGGCACTGCCCTGCGGCACGACGACCTTGGCACCATCGCGCAGTTGATCGGCCCCGTCGATCACGACCGTCTGGCCGGCTGTCAGGCCCTTCGTGATCGAGATTAGATCGCCGGCGGTCGGCCCCGTTACCACGGAGCGCATGCTCACGGTGCTGTCGGGGTTGACGACGTAGACGTAGCTGCCCTGAGCGCCGGTCTGCACCCCGGCGCCCGACACCACGGTCTGATCATGCAGGGTCTCGAGAATCAAATGCGCGTTGACGAACTGATTCGGAAACAGCTCGAGCTTCGAATTGTCGAATAGCGCACGCAGCTTGAGCGTGCCGGTAGTGGTGTCGATCTCGTTATCTGAATTCGTCAGCGTACCGGTTGCGATCTTGTTGGTGAGACTGCGGTCGTACGCCTCGACCGTGAGCTTCTCGCCGCGATGCAGGTGCTCGAGCACATCATTGACGTTGTCTTCCGGCACCGTGAACAGCACCGACATCGGCTGCATCTGCGTCACGATGACCACGGTACTGCTGATCGCTTGCAGCAAATTGCCGATATCGACCTGGCGCAGGCCGACGCGGCCGGTGACCGGCGAGGTGATGCGTGTATAGCTCAGATTGAGCCGTGCGGTCTCGACTGCGGCCTGATCGTAGGCAACCGTGGCCTCATCCTGCTCGACGAGTGAGACCTGCGTGGCATAGGTCTGATCGGAGACCGACTCTTGTGCCAGCAGCGTTTTGTAGCGCTGCAAATCGATCCTGGCATTGGCGAGCAATGCCTGGTCGTGCTTGAGCTGTCCCTGTGCCTGATCGAGTGCGGCCTGAAACGGGCGGGGATCGATCAGTGCGAGCAGGTCGCCGGCGTTGACCATCTGCCCCTCGGTGAACGCGATCTTGACCAGCGGTCCGTTGATCTGCGGATGCACCGTCACGGTCGCCAGCGGCGTCACGGTGCCCAGCGCGTTGACGGTAATCGGTATATCACCGACCGTCACCTTGGCCACGCCAACCGTCAGCGGGCCGCCCCCGGCACCGAAGCGGCCACCGGGGGCGCTCGTCGTGCTCGCGCGGTAACGCAACCCGAGCACCAGTAGCACGACGAGCACAATTGCCCCGAGCGCCCACAACAGCTTCTTTACTGGTGAACGCGGCGCCGCATTGGGACGGCCAGTCTCAAGCTCGTACTCAGGAATCGGGGCGTTCATGCGGCATCCATTTAATACCCTGCGGCTTCATACCCTGCGGCGCTGCGTAGTTAAATTCTAGCGGCCGCTCGGGTTCCAGCGTGTGTCGTGTTCCATAGTTAACCGGCTTCCAGCGCCGGCCAAGCATTCGTTAACAACATTTAATCTCACTATTAATTGCCGTGAAAGGCAATGCCGCCCATCGCGCGGCGTGCGGCCATGCGCTGCAGGCACTCTATATACTGAAGCGATGGACGCTCCGCTGCTGGGCGCTATCGATGCAGGTGGCACCAAGTTTCAATGCGCGTTGGCCCGCGGCTGTGAGCAGGTGCTGGTCTCGCAGCGCATCGACACGCGTGAGCCCGCTTCCACGCTGCGCGATGTGTTCGCTTTCTTCGAGGATAGCCAGCTGCAGTACGGTGTCATCGACGCGTTCGGTATCGGCGCCTTCGGTCCGCTTGACCTGGACCCGCAGTCCGCGAGCTACGGCCACATCCTCTCGACACCCAAGCCAGGCTGGAGCCATGCTGATCTGCTCGGCCCGTTGCAGCGGCGATTCGGCAAGCCGGTCGCGATCGATACGGACGTCAATGCTGCGGCTATCGGTGAGATCGAGCGCGGCGCCGGCCGCGGCCTGCGATCGCTGGTTTACGTGACGGTCGGTACGGGGGTTGGGGCCGGCGCCGTGATCGCGGGCAGCTCATTGCGCGGCCTGATGCATCCGGAGATGGGACACATCAGCGTGCGTCGGGACCAGCGCGATCAGCAGTTCCCCGGCATCTGCCCGTTTCATGGCGACTGCCTCGAGGGCATGGTCTGTGGGCCCGCGATACGCGAGCGCTGGGGCGTGCAGCTCGATGCGCTCAGTGCCGAGCATGAGGCCTGGAGCATCATCGCTCACTACCTCGGGCAGCTCATGTCCAACCTGGCACTGATGCTCTCATGCGAACGAATCGTGCTCGGCGGCGGTGTCATGACCAGCGGCGCATTGCTGCCCCATGTGCGCGCCAGCGCCCGGGGCTGGCTCAATGGCTATCTGGCACCGGCGCTGCTGCGTGGCGATCTGCAGCAGTACATCGTGGCACCGGAGCTCGGGGAGCGCAGCGGCATCATGGGCGCGCTGTCGCTCGGACAGCGCCTGCTGGCATAGAATCCGGGCGTGTCACAGCCGAAGTACGACATTCACGAGCATCGCTTCGCGCAGGCCGCGACGCTGACGCAGACGCTGGCGGCGCGCATTGCGGAGGCACTGCAGAGCGCACTGGCGGCTGGTCGCGGGGCGAGTCTCGCGGTGCCGGGCGGTCACACTCCCATTGCACTGTTCGAGCGGCTCTCGGGTGCGACACTGGATTGGGACAATGTCTGGGTCACCCTGACCGATGAGCGCTGGGTCGATGTCACGAGTGCGTCGAGCAACGAGGCGCTGGTGCGCTCACATCTGCTGCGCAATGCGGCCGCGAGCGCTCAGTTCGTCGGGCTCAAGAATGCGGACGCGAATGTGCAGACGGCGGCGGGCGCGAGCTGGTCGAATGTGGCCGAGATACCGCGACCGTTCGACCTGCTGCTGCTCGGCATGGGCGACGACGGCCATATTGCCTCGCTGTTCCCGGACTCGCCCGGACTGCCCGCGGCGCTGGATCTGTCGCAGCCTCCCGGGTGTGTGGCGATGCACGCGCCGATAGCGCCGCACACGCGCATGAGCCTGAATCTGCGCGCGCTGCTCGACTCACGCCAGATCGTGCTGCTGATCGAGGGGGCGGGGAAGTGGGACACGCTGCAGCGCGCACGCGTGCACGGCGCGGCCACTGCAATGCCGGTGCGCGCGCTGCTGCAGCAGCAGAATGTGCCGGTATCGGTGTACTGGTCGCCTTAGGCGTCAATCGTCCATCAGAAAGCTGCGCAACTGCTCGCTGCGGCTCGGATGGCGTAATTTGCGCAGCGCCTTGGCCTCGATCTGCCGGATACGCTCGCGCGTCACGTCGAACTGCTTGCCGACTTCCTCGAGCGTGTGGTCGGTATTCAGGTCGATGCCGAAGCGCATGCGCAATACCTTGGCTTCACGCGGCGTAAGCTGCGCCAGCACGGCATGCGTGGTCTCGCGCAGCGACTCCATGGTCGCCTGATCAATGGGCGATGCGACCGACTGATCCTCGATGAAATCCCCGAGATGCGAATCCTCGTCATCGCCGATTGGCGTCTCCATCGAAATCGGCTCTTTCGCAATCTTGAGCACCTTGCGCACCTTGTCTTCGGGCATCTCCATGCGCACCGCGAGCTCCTCGGGCGTCGGCTCACGGCCCATTTCCTGCAGCATCTGCCGGGAGATGCGGTTGAGCTTGTTGATCGTCTCGATCATGTGCACCGGAATGCGGATGGTACGTGCCTGATCGGCGATGGAGCGCGTAATGGCCTGGCGGATCCACCAGGTCGCATAGGTTGAGAATTTGTAGCCGCGACGATACTCGAACTTGTCCACGGCCTTCATCAGGCCAATGTTGCCTTCCTGGATCAGGTCCAGGAATTGCAGTCCGCGGTTGGTGTACTTCTTCGCAATCGAGATCACGAGCCGCAGGTTGGCCTCGACCATCTCTTTCTTCGCGCGGCGCGCTTTGGCCTCGCCAATCGAGACCTCGCGGTTGATCTCCTTGATGTCGTTGACCGACAGGTGATAGAGCTCCTCGAGCTGCATGAGCTTGCGCTGCCGGCGCTCGATCTCATCCTTGAGCCGTGCCAGCGGCGCAGAATATTTCTTGCCAGCCTTGACGTGCTTGGACAGCCAGCGCGCGCTGGTCTCGTTCTTCGGAAACGTCGCGATGAAGTCCTTGCGCGGCATGCCGGCGTCGCGCACCGCGATGACCATGATTTCCTTCTCGATCTGCCGGACCTCGCTGATATGCGAGCGCAACTGATCGGTCAGCGCGTCGAACATGCGCGGTGAGAGTTTGAGCTCCAGGAATTCACCAGCGAGCCGCTTGCGCAGTTTCTGCGTCTTGGGATCGTCCGCACCGTGCTTGGCGATCGAGGCCAACGCCTGCTGCAGTAGTTTGCCGATCGAGGCCATGCGGCGCGCGACTTCCTCCGGATCCGGCCCGGTGTCAATCGCCTCCTCCTCAGCCTCGTCGCCGTCCTCGGCGTCGTCCTCTTTGTCGGCCGCATCGGTCTCGAGCTCAATCTTGGTCGGGTTCTGCGGCTGGGCAATGACGTCGGGCGCGTTCGGATCGATGAAGCCCACGACGAGGTCGATCAATCGTGCCTGGCCGGCTTTAATGAGCTCATAGGTACGCAGCAGGTGCTCGAAGGTCGCCGGGTATTTGCCGAGCGCCACGCGCACCGCGTCCAGACCTTCCTCGATGCGCTTGGCGATGCGGATCTCGCCCTCGCGCGTGAGCAGTTCGACCGTGCCCATCTCGCGCATGTACATGCGCACTGGATCGGTCGTGCGGCCCAGCTCGGCATCCAGCGCCGCCAGCGCGGCGGCAGCTTCCTCGATCGCCTCATCGTCCGCGGCAGAGGGGGGCTCGCTGGCGAGCAACGATTCGGTATCCGGCGCTTTCTCATACACCGGAATGCCCATGTCGTTGATCGTATTGACGATGCCTTCGATCTGCTCCGGATCGACGATCTCGGCCGGCAAGTGATCGTTGACCTGGGCGTAGGTCAGATAGCCCTGCTCCTTGCCGCGGGCAATCAGCAGCTTGAGCTGCGACTGTCGGTCCTCGGGCAGACGCTGCCCACGCCGCGGCTCCACGGCACCGGAGGCTGAGCTCGCGGCTGCATGCTTATGCCCGGCATGGGCGGACTTGTCATTGGCCGCGGCCTTGAGCCCAGCGGCGGGTTTGGGCCCGGACGCAGGCTTCAGAGCCACGACCGGCCGGGCGGCAGTGGCCGCCTTCTTGTGGGCGCCGTGGGTCTCGGTGGCCTTAGCCAATGTGGCGCTCGCGCGTGCGACAGGCGCCGGGGCGCTCTTGCGACGTGCAGTCGTAGCCTGTCGGGCCTGGGTTTTGCGGGTCAAGGAGGCTGATTTTGGCTTACGTGTCATGGCGTCTTCGCGGGGCTTTTCGGGGGGGCGGAACTTGACGACAAGGCCACACATCCTGTCGCATGGTGACGAGAGGATGGGGTGTTAGGCGCGCTCATGGGAATTCGCCATTATACCTGAATTTGTTGCGCTGCCTCCAGATTTCAAGTCATGTCACCGGCAATTTAACCGATTAACCGCCGCGGGCCGCGCTTTCGGTCTTGCTCGGACCGGCGGTGAGCGTCTGGAGTTCAAGTTTTTCAGCCTCATCGAGCGTCTGCGCCCGAGCCTTCTCGATCAGTGCCTCGAGCCGACCGACGCGCAATTGCGCATCCAGCAGCCGCTCTATCGCCTGCGTGAGCTCCCGGCCTGCAGCCTGCGCCTCGGCGACCAAAGGCTCGCTGGCCGCCAGTTCGCACAGCCGCGCGTATTCGGGACGCTCGCGCCAACGCTCCAGCGTCTGCGCCATGTTGCGCGCGGGCCGTGCGGCGTGTTCCTCGAGCAGCTCGCTGAGCACGGCAACGCCCGGATGCGGCAGCTGCGCCAGCGAGCGGCGCTGCGCCGGTGTTACCGCCTCAGCCGCGGCCGGACAATGCAATAACAATGTGATCGCCTGCGTGATCAGGCTGCCCCGGCCGGCGCGCACAGCGGCGCCCACCGGGGCGCTGGCCCGCGACTGTCCGCGGGCCGCGCGCGGGTCGCTGCCGGCAACCTGCGCTCCCTCGAGCCACTGCTGCAGCCGTGCACCGGGCGTGCCGATGGCAGCAGCGAGCCGCTCAATGAGCAGGTCGCGGTAGACGCCAGGGGCGACTTTATCGAGCAATGGCCGCGCCAGGGCGACAAAGCGTGCCTTACCGTCGGCGTGACTGATATCCGCCTCGCTGCACAGTTGCGCGACCAGATATTCGGACAAGGGCAGCGCCACGCCGACACGCGCCTCGAAGGCAGCGCTTCCCTCAAGGCCCACGAGCGAATCCGGATCCTGGCCATCGGGCAGAAACATGAAGCGGATCTCGCGACCCGCGCGCGCCTCGGGCAGCACATTGAGCAGGGCGCGCCAAGCCGCCGCCCGGCCGGCTCGATCGCCATCGAAGCAGAACACAATCTCGCTGACCAGACGAAACGCCCGGCGCAGATGTTCGGCCGTGGTCGCAGTACCGAGCGTGGCCACCGCATAGCTCACGGACTCCTGATGCAGTCGCACGGTGTCCATGTATCCCTCGACCACGAGCAGACGCTTGAGGCTCTGTCGCGCCAGGCGCGTTTCATACAGTCCGTAGAGCTCCTTACCCTTGTGGAAGAGCTCGCTCTCTGGGGAATTGAGGTATTTGGGCTCCCCGCGCTCGATGACCCTGCCGCCAAATGCGATCACCCGGCCGCGCGTATCGCGGATCGGAAACATCAGTCGATCACGAAAGCGATCGTAATAGCCCTCGGCGCCGCCAGCGCGTTCACGCTCGATGATCAGGCCCGTCGCGGCGAGGGCTCGCCGGTGCTCGGTCGTGTCGCCAAAGCGGTTGAGCACCTCGCTCCAGGCATCGCTCGCGTAACCGATCTGAAAGCGCTCGAGGCTCGCCGGTAGCAGTCCGCGCGCGGCCGTGTAGGCGCGCGCGCGCGCATCCGTGCGCAGATTGGCTGCATAGAACTCGGCTACGCGGCCGAGCATCGCATACAGCGGCGCATGATCGTCGACGGGGGCGCTGGCCGCGTTGCCCTCGTGCGGCACGCTCAGTCCCAACCGGCCAGCCAGATCCTCGACCGCCTCCGGAAATGGCAAGTGATCAAACTGCATCAGAAAGCCCAGCGCCGTCCCATGCGCGCCGCAGCCAAAGCAATGGTAGAACTGCTTGTCCGGGCTCACCCAGAATGATGGGGTCTTCTCATCATGGAACGGGCAGCAGGCCTTGAATTCGCGCCCGGCCTTCTTTAGCGCGACGCGGCTGCCGACGATCTCGACGATATCGGCGCGCGCGATGAGCTCATCGATGAAGCTTTGCGGGATGCGGCCGGACATCGGGCGTGCGCCCGGTCAGGACGCCGACAGACGCGCCTTGATGCGTGCCCCGACCGCCGCCATGTCGGCGCGGCCCTGTGCCTGACTCTTGATGACACTCATGACACGGCCCATGTCCTTGACCGTGGCGGCGCCGGTCTGCTTGATGGCCGCCTGGATCAGCGCGTCGAGTTCAGCATCGCTGAGCCGCGCGGGCAAGTATGCAGTGATGATCGAAAGTTCGGCGGTTTCTTTTGCCACGAGGTCGCTGCGCCCTCCGCTCTCGAACTGGGCGATCGACTCGCGCCGCTGCTTGCCCATCTTCTCCAGCGCCGCTATCACCTGGGAATCATCGAGCGTGATGCGTTCATCGACTTCGCGCTGCTTGACGGCGGCGAGAATCAGCCGGATGGTCCCGAGGCGCTCCTTCTGCCCGGCCCGCATGGCCGTCTTCATGTCTTCCTGCAGGCGCTCTCTGAGGCTCATGGTGGCATGGGCGCCGTGAGCGGCGCGCACTGCGACGCGTATCAGCGTGCCGGGCGTACGAAGTCGCGCGACACGCGCTTCATGTGCCGCTTGACGGCTGCCGCCTTCTTGCGTTTCCGTTCTTGCGTGGGCTTCTCGTAAAATTCGCGCCGGCGCAGCTCCGCCAGTACGCCCGCCTTCTCGCAGGCTCGCTTGAAGCGCCGCAGTGCAGCGTCAAAATATTCATTCTCACGTACGCGAACGCTCGGCATCTAAATCACAACCTCTTGATCAACAACAGCTTTTTGCCGTCTGGCGCTTGACTTCGGGCCGCGATTCTAAAGACAGTCGGGGCAAAAGGCAAAATGCCGCGCGCCACGCCACCCGCGCCGCGCCCTTGCGCGCAGCTGCGCGCCGGTGATACTGCGCGCGCCCATGCGCATTCTGGCCGTTGAGACCTCCTGTGATGAAAGCGCCGTCGCCGTGCTCGATGAGCGTCGCGGATTGCTCGCGCACGAGCTCTGGAGTCAGGTTGATCTGCACCGGGCTTTCGGTGGCGTCGTGCCTGAACTGGCTGCGCGCGATCACGTGCGTCGCTTGCCGGTGTTGCTGCGCACGGCGCTGGAGCAGGCACAGGCGCACGGCCAGATCGACGGCGTGGCGTACACCGCAGGTCCGGGACTTGTCGGGGCCCTGCTCACGGGCGCCGCCTTTGCGCGCGCTGTGAGTTTCGGCTGGGGCGTACCGGCCATCGGCGTGCATCATCTGGAGGGCCATCTGCTCGCGCCATTGCTCGAGACACCCGTGCCGCCTTTTCCGCACGTTGCGCTGCTGGTTTCGGGCGGCCACACGATGCTCATCGATGTGCAGGGAATCGGCGAGTACCGGATTCTGGGCCAGACGCGCGACGATGCGGCCGGCGAGGCGTTCGACAAAACCGCGAAACTGCTCGGCCTGCCCTATCCCGGCGGACCGGAGCTCGCGCAGCTGGCCGCTTCCGGCAGAGCTGGCGATTATGTGTTTCCGCGCCCCATGCTCGATCGGCCGGGCTTCGAATTCAGCTTCTCAGGTCTGAAGACCGCCGTCATGCTGGCCGTGCGTGCAGCGCCTTTGTCCAGGCAGGGGCTGGCCGATGTGGCCTTCGCCGTTCAGGATGCGATCGTCGCGACGCTGTGCGCCAAGGCGTTGCGGGCGCTCGCGCATACGGGACATCGCGCGCTCGTGGTCTCGGGCGGCGTGGGCGCGAATCGCGAGCTGCGTGCGCGGCTCACGCGCGAGGCCGACGCCGCAGGCGCGCGCGTGTACTACCCGCGGCCCCAGTTCTGCACTGACAACGCGGCCATGATCGCGATGGCCGGCCTGCATCGATTGCGCGCCGGGGAGCGGGCGGGTAGCGCCATCGAAGTGCGCGCCCGCTGGCCGCTGACGGAGCTGCGAGCACCGGGAGCGCTGTTAGACTGCGCTGCACGAGCCTCCACCCCATGAGCGAACCGCACCGCGAGCCGGCTGAACACGGCGACCCTGTACACGATGATCGTATGGGCATCGATCGTGCGGCGGGCGATCGCATTTTCTTACGCGGGTTGACGGCCGAATGCATCATCGGCTTCATTGATTGGGAGCGGCGCGTGCCGCAGACGCTGCAGATCGATCTGGAGCTGCCCTGCGATTGCGAGCGCGCGGCGCGGCGCGACCAGGTCGATGATACGGTCAACTACAAACTGGTGGCACGGCGGGTATTGACCTGGCTGCCGCAAACGCAGTTTCATCTGGTCGAAACCCTCGCGCACCGGTTGGCGATGCTGCTGCTGGCGGAATTTGGACTCGAGTGGATCCGTGTCCGCGTCAATAAGCCCGGAGCAATTCGCCACTCGCGCGATGTCGGAGTGAGCATCGAGCGCCGGCGTGCCGACCTTACGCCAGAGGCGAGCCTCCCCGCTGCCGACAGGCTCTGATGAGTCAGGTGTTCATCGCCATCGGCGGTAACGTCGATCCGGCGACGCGATTGCTCGAGGCAGCGCGCGCTCTCAAGGCTCGCTTTCCGGACACCCGATTCTCGGCCTGCTACCGCAATCCGGCGGCAGGCTTCGAGGGCGCCGATTTCCTCAATGCGGTGGCAGGCTTCGCCACCGAGCTGTCGGTGCCTGAGCTGCTGCAGGTACTGCATCGGATCGAAGAGCAGTGTGGGCGCTCGCGCGATGATCCCAAGTGGGGCCCGCGCGCCATCGATCTGGACCTGTTGCTGTACGGCGATGTGGTTGCCGAGGGTCCGGGCTACACGCTGCCGCGCCCGGACCTGCTGCGTCGAATCTATATGCTCGGACCTCTGGCGGAATTGGCACCGCAATGGCCTCATCCGGTCTGCCGCCGCAGTATCGGTGAGCTCTGGGCTGCTTTTCCCAGATCAGAAGGCGCCATGACGCGCAGCGGGCCGGATTTGAATGGCCTCTGAGCTTAAGTTTCGCGCGTTGCCTTACCAGCCTATACTGCGGCCGCCGTCCACGGCCAGCACCTGGCCGGTTACGAACGGCGCTTGGGTCGCGAAGAACAGCACGGCGCGCGCGATGTCCTCAGGCGTCCCAGAGCGCTGCAGCGGCGTTTGCGCGCGAATCCGGTCGCGGCGCGCCTCATCAAGGCCCTGTTCGGGCCAGAGCACCGTTCCCGGTGCGATCGCATTGACGCGCACCTCGGGCGCCAGCTCGCGCGCAAGGGAGCGCGTGAGCATGATCAGTCCCGCCTTCGCGGTGCTGTACACCGTGTGCTCGCGCAGGGGCCGCAGTCCGTGAATGTCCACGATGTTGATCAGCGAGCCGTGGCGCCGGCGCAGCAGCGGCGCGGCGGCCTGGGCGAGGAACAGCGGCGCCTGCAGATTGGTGCCGATCAGATCGTTCCATTGCGCCAGCGTGATCTGGCCTATCGGCGTCGGATAGAAGCTCGAGGCGTTGTTGATCAGCAGATCCAGAGCGCCAAAGCGATCGCCGGTCGCGGCGATCAGCCCCGGCAGTGCCGCGGTGTCGCTCAGGTCCGTCACGCACACGGCCGCGCTGCCGGCACGCGTCTGCTGGAGTTGGGCGGCGAGCTGCTGCGCCTCGGCGAGCGAGCGGTGGCAGTGGATCATGATATTGGCGCCCGCGGCATGCAGCGAGCGGGCAATCTGCGCACCGACGCGCCGCGCCGCCCCGGTCACAAGCGCCGTCTGGCCCGACAGTGGCAGTGGATCGGTCATGGCTACAGCTTATGACGAGCCATGAGGCATCCTCAACGCTGCCGGCGCCCGATGCGCAGCAGCTGCGCCAAGCCACGGCGGTGATCGAGGCCGTGCGCGCGGCGATTGACGCGCAGGGCGGATGGCTCGGATTCGAGCAATATCTGCGCATCGTGCTGTATGCGCCCGGACTGGGCTACTACGCTGCCGGGAGCGTGAAATTCGGTCGCAGCGGCGATTTTGTCACGGCGCCGGAGATCTCGGGTCTGTACGCGCGCTGCGTGGCGAGCCAATGCGCGCAGGTGCTGCGCGTCGTGGGTGGCGAGGTGCTGGAGCTCGGGGCCGGCTCAGGCCGGCTGGCTGCCGGCGTGCTCGAGGCATTGGCCGAGCTCGGGGCGATCCCCGAGCACTATTACATCCTGGAAGTCAGCGCCGATCTGCGTGCTCGCCAGCAAGCCGCGCTCGCCGCCTTGCCTGCGGAGCTCGCCCGGCGCGTCGTCTGGCTCGATACGATGCCCACGACGCCCATCGCCGGTGTCGTGCTCGCAAACGAGGTGGCCGACGCGCTGCCCTTTCAGCGCTTCGTCGTCGAGGGCACGAGTCTGTACGAGCGCGGCGTCGGCCTGAGTGCCACGGGCGATCTCATGGAATCCGATCGCAGTGCCGGCGCCGGACTGCGCGCCGAGCTCGCACGCCTCGCGCCGGGCGCGTGGCCCGAGCGGTATCTCTCGGAGCTCTGCACGCTTGCAGATCCCTGGATTGCAGCGATCGGCGCGGCGCTCGCGCGCGGCGCGGCGTTCATCATCGACTATGGGTTGCCGCGACGCGAGTACTACCACCCGCAGCGAGATCGAGGCACGATGCGCTGCCATTATCGACATCGGGCGCACGAGGATCCGCTGCGCTATCCGGGCTTGCAGGACATCAGTGCCTGGGTGGACTTCACGCGCGTGGCGGAAGCGGCCGTTGCGGCCGGGCTCACGGTGGCCGGCTACTGCACGCAGGCTGCCTTTCTGCTGGGCAATGGCATCGAGCGCGAGCTCCCCGCCGCCGCGAGCGCTCTGGAGCGCGCGCGACGGGTCGCCGAGGCGCGCGTGCTGCTGCAGCCGGGCGAGATGGGCGAGTACGTCAAGGTCATGGCGCTGACGCGCGATTTTGCGGAGCCGCTGCGCGGCTTCCAGCATCAGGACCTGCGACGCTCGCTCTGAAGCCGTGTGAGACGCTCGATGCGCGCGGCGCGCAGGGCCGCGGCGATCTGCGGACCCGTGAGCTGCGCCATGTGTTCGCGGGACAGAGCGACCTCAGCGGCCGCCGCGACGGCGGCGAGCAGCAGCCTCGTCGTGTCCGGCGCGGTGCCACGAGCCCTGCAGGCGCACAGCAGGCGCTCAAAGCGCTCGGACCGGCGCAATGCATCGGCGCTCTCGAGCAACTCGAGCAGCCCGGCGCCATCCAGAGCGCTCGCGCTGGCGATGCGATGCTGCAGCCGTACGCATAAGAGCGCGAGCTCGCGATGCGGATTGGGTGCGCGCAGGCGCTCGCATAAGGCCGCAAGCCCAGGCTCGGACGAGCCGGCGCCCAACGCGGCAAATCGCACGCTGGCATCGGCGCTGAGCGCTACCACAGCGCGCAGCGCTGCGCGGTCGGCTGCTTCCCAGCGAAGTTCGGGCAACAGCACCGCGAGGGCGCCGCAGTTCTGCAAAGTGTCGAAAAACACTTCGGGCGTCGGCTCGCGCAGCGCCCGCTCGAGCTCCTGCCAGACGCGCTCGGGCACCAGCGCCGCCACCTCACCGTTCGCGACCATCGCTCGC
>Ga0181537_10003027_pt1 | contig 14591 bp, 12 predicted proteins | sample PEATcosm2014_Bin_39_FD_119765 | JGI IMG/M metagenome (GOLD analysis project Ga0181537, IMG submission 119765) | Peatland microbial communities from MTU Mesocosm Facility, Houghton, MI, USA - PEATcosm2014_Bin23_10_metaG | ecosystem: Environmental > Terrestrial > Soil > Wetlands > Peat | place... | reverse complement strand
GCCCGCGGCGGCACCACGGCACAGGCGGCGGAGGAATTACCGCTGCTGCGCAGCGCCCCCGCCCCGCTACCCTCGAATGCCGAGCCGGCCTGGATCTCCGAGGCGGTGCAAGACCTGTACGGCTACTCGCTCGGCAGTCCCATCGATCTGCCGCTCGCGGGCCGCTCGCGCCGCTTCACCGTGGCCGGGATCTGGCGCGATTACGCCCGCCCCGCCGGCGCCATCGTGATCTCGCGCGATGCCTACATGGCCTCCACCGGTGATGACAGTGCGAATGAGGGCTCGATCTGGCTCAAGAGCGGCGCCAGCGCCGCGCTCACCGAGGCCGCGCTGCGCTCGAGATTCACGCGCGGCGATGCGCTCGAGATCCTGACCAGCACCGCGCTGCGCGAGCGCTCGCTGCAGATCTTCGACCGCGCCTTTGCCATCACCTACGCGCTCGAGGCCATCGCCGTCATCATCGGACTCACCGGCGTGAGCTTTGCCGCGAGCTCCACCGCCCTCGCCCGCCGCGCCGAGTTCGGCATGCTGCGCCACATCGGCATGCTGCGCCGGCAGATCGTCGGCATGCTGGCGAGCGAAGGCATCCTCACCAGCGCCTTCGGCGTGGTGTACGGCTTGCTGCTCGGCACGGCCTTGAGCCTGGTGCTGGTGTACGTGATCAATCGCCAATCCTTCAACTGGAGCATCGATCTCGCCATCCCAGTGTGGCAACTCGCGGTGCTCAGCGCCACGCTGATCGCCGCGGCGGCCCTCACCGCCGTGTGGAGCGGCCGGGCGGCAATGAGTCAGGACGCCGTGCAAGCCGTGCGCGAGGACTGGTGAGCATGGGCACGCCGCGCAGGCGCTGGGCGGCGCATCTGCTTGCCGCGGGACTCGCCGGGGCCTGCGCGCTCGCCGGCGCCGCCGGAACTGGCGGAACCGCCGGAGGCATGGGAGCGGCAGCGGCGCCGTTGTATTCACCCGTCATCGCCGGCCGGCCGATAGTATTTCCCGCCGATTACGGCAGCCATCCCGACTTTCGCACCGAGTGGTGGTATGTCACCGGCTGGCTGACCACCGAACACGGCGAATCGCTGGGCTTTCAGATCACCTTCTTTCGCACGAAGCCCGCGATCGATGAGAGCAATCCCAGTGCCTTCACTCCGCGGCAACTGCTGGTCGCGCACTGCGCCATCAGCGACCCGAAGCGAGGCCGGCTCTGGCAGGACCAACGGGTCCGCCGCGCCGGCCTCGGGCTCGCCGAGGCGGCCGAGGGCGACACCAATGTGTGGATCGACCGCTGGTCTCTCAAGCGCAATGCCAGCGATTACAGCGCCACTATCGATGCGGAGGACTTTGCGCTGCATCTGACCCTGTCAGACACTCAAAGTCCGCTGCTCAACGGCGACGCCGGGGTCAGCCGCAAGGGTCCCGCTGCTGAAGCCGCGAGCTACTACTACAGCCTGCCGCACCTGCGCGTCAGCGGCAGCATCGCGCGGCAAGCCGCCACCGACAAGGTCACCGGCGAGGCGTGGTTCGATCACGAATGGTCCAGCGAATACCTGGACTCCGAGGCGGTGGGATGGGACTGGATCGGGATCAATCTGGATGATGGCGCCGCGCTGATGGCGTTTCGGATTCGCGGGGCGCGGGGGGAGACTCGCTGGGTCGGGGGGACGCTGCGCAGCGCCGGCGGGCAGGTGCAGATTCTGCAGCCGGATTATGTTGAATTTCGCGCGGGCCGGCAGTGGTCGTCCCCGCGGACCGGGATCAGCTATCCGGTGCAGTGGCAGGTCCGCGCGGGTGGGCGCGAGTTCACTCTGGTGCCGCTGATGGATGATCAGGAGAATGACACGCGGCTGTCCACAGGGGCGATCTACTGGGAGGGGGCGGTGCGCGCGTACGAGGCGCAAAGGGCCATCGGGCGGGGGTATTTGGAGTTGACGGGATATGGGACGCGGCTCCTCTTGCGCTGAGTATTTGGCGAGCCCTTTTTTAACTACGCTCGTGAAGGATCGAAGAGGTTCCTTGCCTCGTGATCCTCGCTACGACGGTCTCTTCTACCCCGGTCGCATCTCTTCGGGGCCCCCGAGACACGCCGGTATTCATCGCGGCGAGTTATATGCCTTCTCACGCACGCGCCATATATCCAAATATTCTACTTACCGTGCGCCGGATCTATAAAGTGCGCCTATTCAGGATCGGACTGCGACAAATATATCCGGCCTCTGATGCGTCCGTCGACGCGGGTCCAGATGACAATTCGCTCGCGGGAGCCTCGCAAGTTCTACGGCGTCTCAGCCACCGTTCGGACTATCAGGCTTATCCTGCGGGGGTCTTACCTGCTTCCATCTGCGTAAACGCTCTAGCAATCCTGGCGGGTAGTACCTCCTCTCAACAACTCGACCGGTGGACGATCTAGGAACCCGGCCTGCGTCAAGCCGCGGCCTCCTCAGATTCCACCGGCCGATACTCTGTACCCTTGGCAAGCAGCGCCCAGGCGATGCGCGCATGTTTGGCCGCCAACGCGACGGCGACGACGTTGATGTGTCGGCGCTCCTTGAGCCGTCGCGCCCAGGCGCTTTTGCCGTCGGTCTTTTTGTCGACGACTCGCAGATACGCGCGCGCTCCGTGCACCAAGAGCGTACGTACGTAGCTATCGCCCTGGCGCGTGATCTGCCCCAATCGATCTATGCCGCCGCTTGAGTGCTGACGCGGCGTGATTCCGAGCGAGGCGGCATAACTGCGTCCGCTCTTGAAGACGTTCGGGTCGCCCATGCTCGCCATCAGCGCGGTCGCCGTCTGGGGCCCGATCGCCTCGACCTGCATGAGCCGGCGCGCCGGCTCACTGGCTTCGGCGAGCGCACGGATTTGACGATCGTGCGCCGCGACTCGTGTGTCGAAGTCATGAAATTGATCGAGCAAACTGGCCAGCACCTCGCGCGTGAGCGCAGGCAATCCGTTCTCGGCGTCCTCAAGTATTCCCGGCAACTCGCGCCACAACCGCGCCACCCCCTTCGGCACCACCAGCCCGAACTCGCCGAGAAGCCCACGGATCTGGTTCACCTGCGCGGTGCGATTCGCCACCACCAGCGTTCGTGCCCGATGCACCATCAGTACCGACTGCTGCTCCTCGCTCTTGATCGCCACAAAATGCATGTTCGGCCTTCCCACCGCTTCGCAAATTGCCTCCGCATCGTTCGCGTCGTTCTTGCCGCGCTTGCGGTACGGAATCACGAACTGCGCGGCCATCAGTTTCACTGTATGCCCGAGCTTGCTGAGTTCGCGACCCTAGTGGTGTGCGCCGCCGCATGCCTCCATCCCGATTAGGCACACCTGTCCAAATACTTCGCAGTCACAGAGTTGTCACAGGATTAGGCCTCCAGGAAAATGGGGCCGCAGTATGGACTGCGAACGAACAATCAAAACATCAATCTTATATCGGCCGACGCGGTGCCCTCATTGAACCCGTTTTCTGGTTGATTGGACGAGCGTTGCTGCCAGCTTCCCTGGATACCCCAGCTAACCAACCGACTCAACTTCCAGCGCAAACCGGCGCTAACGCCGATGAGATCATCTCTGCGAGCGAGATCTATATATTCGGAGTAGCGATAGCTGACTTGAGCCGTAACGAGTAGAGCACGTAGCAACTCATGTTCGACGAGGGCATCCACCTCGGTCTGCCAAGTGCCGGGGCTCCCTATCAGTATTGTCTCGTAAATCGACCGCTTCACCTTAAATGTGGCCGACGTCAGGCTCGTCACGTTCCACAGCAAGGATCCGGAGAAATATGGTCCGTGTACGCTTGTTAGCCGGCTGTCTTCGTAATTGTCTGCAATATACCCAACATAGAAATCGCCGACGAGGAGGCGGGCTAACTCAAACTGGCTGCCGGCTGCGATCGCATAACTCGTCGAACTTCGTTTCAGATGTTCCGGTGTTGCGTCCACCGTCGAGTCATACTGATTGCGTGCTACCGACGTCTGAACAAAGGCTTGGTAACCAGGCGCCAACTCGTAACTCAGGCGGGGAACCAGCGAGTAGTCATTGCGGTCTCTATCACTGTTGATTGCCAAGCCGCCGTTGAAAGTCGGCTCGTTCATGAAGCTGTAAGACTGGATGCCGGCATCGACCGCAACGCCGATTATGCCTCGTGAGTGCACGTATGACACCATGGACTGAGCGACGCTATACTGAGTAGGATAACGTGCAAAATAGCCTCCTCCCGAATATTCAACGGCAGCTTCGGAATCCGCGGCGTAGCGACTCTCGTGCTCGATCTGATATCCACTCCGCAGTTCCAGATATTCGCCGCTCATCATTCCAAGCCGACCGTCCGCCTCGACGACGACATTATTTACATTTTCGGTGGTGTGCTCCGCGTACTTCTCAACATCGCCGCTGGCATAAAACCCAAGAGCGTCATCATTGCCCCAGTCGGAGCTGACATTGATCGTTGGCCGCGCGAAGGCGATGAAATCGGACAGCGGCTCTACTGACGAGCCGTAGATGTTGCTGTCGAAACGCTCCCCTAAATCGATCGATGAAATAATGTCAAACGAGCCAAGCCGAATGGTTGTGGGGTCATATTCGGGATGGGGTCGCTGGCCGACAGTCATCTTCTCAGGCGCCGTCAACGGTTGCGTGAGGTCAGGGACCGGTACGGGTGCTGCCTGCTGTGCGAGAGCGTCACCGGCTACCAAGGCCAGGCCGATTAAGAGCAGCGGCCGGATGTGCTCGGCGCTTCTCGCGATTCCACACGACGTCGTATCGGAAACCCGCACTAGAAGAAGCGCTCCGGAATGCGAATGATGTCATCGGGACTAACCGGTGTTGACGTCTCGACCTTTCCCTTTACCGCCTTGCCATTGATTTTTCGCTCAATGACAGCAAACTTCTCCTCCGCTCTGTAGGTGTAGCCTCCAGCAGTGGCTATGGCGGATAGAACGTTGAGGTTTGTAGCATAGGGATAGGAGCCTGGATGATTAACCTCTCCGAAGATGAAGAACGGCCGGTACGTCATCACTTCCACCCCAACCTTGGGGTCTTTAATGTAGCTGCTCGCCAGCTTTTCAGTAATATCCTGCTTCAGTTGAGCAACAGTCAGTCCAGTGGCCTGTACTTCACCAATCAATGGCACTCCGATCTTGCCTGTATCTGAAACGGTATACTCGCTGGCATCTGAGGCTGAAGAGGACTGGGCGGAACCGCCAACCGCTGCGCCGCCACTCAGGCCCTCGATGCCGTAAAGATGGATTTGAAGCTTGTCTCCCGTTCCAAGGATGTATGGGTGTGGACCAAAATCGGGCAACGGTGGCAGCTTGGAGCCGACGCTGGAGCATGCAGCTATCGAGCAAAAAGCAAACATACCCATAAGCCGTTTGAAAAATTGAAAAGAGATGGTAGAAGTAAACTTGCCTGACCGCGAGCCTTGAAAAACTAAAAAGCCCGACACGTCGAGTTCAATTGCCATTGTTCCTCCGTTATCAAAGTTTAAAACAATTGAAAGTTGCGATTACCGAAGAGCCTTCCGATGTCTCGCAGTTACGCGATGCAACAAACGTCGGCGGCCAGCTCCCAAAAAGTCACAAGGTCGTCAGCATTTTCCAGTTTCCTCGCTTAAGCGAGTCACAAGAGCGTCTTCATAAACTTCAATCAGTTCATCCAGATGCCGGTCTATCGATGGGGGCGCACTCCAGTAATGACGAAAGGCGAACCGACTCATTCGGCTGACGACTTCATCGCTTTGTAGCGTTGAAAGCGCCCTATCGAACTCGACTTGATCGCCTGGATCAATCAATAGTCCGTTGCCTCCGTTCTCGATGAGCCTCGCGGCGGCCGTACGTCGAGACGCGACTACCGGGATACCGTCGGCGAGCGCTTCGAAACAGACGAGCCCGCTTGGCTCGTTCCAGCGCGACGGAAATATGAGTGCTCTCGAGCGGCGGACTACGGCACGCAAATCGGACGACTCAATCCAGCCGAGCATGCGAGCATTGGGATTTGCCATGAGGATCGCTTTATAAGCTGGGCCGGATCCCGCGAAAGCAACCGGCATCCCGATGCGATGGGCGGCGAGTGCAAGGTCGATGCAGCCTTTCTCGGGAACCAGCCTGCCGACAAAAAGAACTTCGCGATTCGTTTCCGGCATAGCTCTGTCGAGCCGCTGCAAAAGCACGGGATTACCTACAGTAAAGTGCTTTCCGGGAATGGTGATCAGAGACTCGCCAATCTTCCGGGCGAATTCACTGACGTGTATAAAGGAAGGCTGCCTGTACGCTCTGGACATGCGAATGCTTTGAACGGACTGACGCGCGACACGGACGAGCTTATGAGCCATGCTGCGCGAATCACAATTTGCAACGAGGCAGCGCGGCGACATCGGCGTCAACGAGCACGGTTGATTTGTGTTGAAGTTATAGAGCGCCCCATTTGGGCAGGCGAGGAAATAGTCGTGAGCGGTGATAATCGTCCTGAAGTCTAGTGCCAAGGTAATTGCGATGACGCTCGGACTTAGGCATTTAGTCCATTGATGGAAATGAACGACAGTCTGCCGACGATCATAACGTGCCAAAATATCCTTGAAGAGAGAAGCGGCGGCGCTGTTCCAGATTCCTTGTAAAGCCGCCGAGACAGGATTGGTTTTCGTCCAGACTTCGTCAAATGGCAGCCGAACAGCTGTTATGCCGGCGCTTGTCAATCGTTCGTCGACAGGGCCTGCAGCGTAGGCGAATACGACATTGATTCCCCTTTGGTTCAGGCCTACGGCGGATTGAATTGCGACTTGAGCGGCACCCCCGTTAACATGTGCGAAATCGCTCACGATTAGGACTGTCAAATCTGATGGCGGCTCAACCGCAGTCGGTGGGTCACCCATTCTGACTGTGAGATCCGACGCACGCAGGCATAGTCACTCTCATATCGCCCAGCCTCGGTGTGGTGCAAGCACTTCGAGACCATCCGGCTCTGCCGACAGAATTTTAACAAGTCGCTGGCCAAATGCGTCCCATGTCAAGTTGTTGTCATAAAATGCTCGAGTCGTACGTGCTAGACGCCGATATCCTTCGGGGTCATGGTAACAATTCGATAGGATTTCGGCGTAGGCGGCGGCGTCGGCGTCGAGCGGTAGGCTCCAGCCACTGACACCGCTTCGAACGGCGCTCGTTATGCCCCCTACATCTGTCGCCAGCGATGGAATCCCGAACGCAGCGCCCTCACAAAATGTCATGCCGAAATTCTCCGCTCGTGATGGGACGAAAAGGATGTGCGATTCTCGCATCAGCCGGTCGAGCGTGGCCTTTTCCTGTTGAACGCGCTTCACAAGCAGCCCATGGAAGCGAGCATAGTCCGGCAATGGAGTTGGTATGTGGGCCGGACCAACGATATCGACCTCCACGGGCACACCCCTCTGCCGAGCACGTGCGACGGCTTGCAACATGAGCGAGCCGCCTTTTCTCTGCCAGTCACGTCCCATAAAGAGAATGCGCAATTTATCAAAGCCTCTCGCATCGATCATATGGTGCACCGTTGATGCAGGCGGTACATCAATGTTTGCACCAAATGGGACCACGTGAACCTTGTTCGGATCAACCCCATAATCGTTGATGGCGCCTTTGGCTGCCCACTCGGATGGAAGAATAACCGCAGCGCATTTTGCGAGAGCTTCCGCCTCCTGCGCGTGCCCCTGGCGCAGATATTCTGGCGCGCACTTTGAAAACTCACTGTAGTTGTCAACAACACTGGCAAAGGTTGCGTCCATGCACAGCACTTTCGGCACGTCGATCTCAAGACGCGACAAAACATGCGATCCCGGAGCGAAGATGCGGTCGACACGGGTATTCATCAATCGGCGGCGTATCTGCCGGGCCATCGCCCGTAGGACGAAAGGTTCGCGGTCTGGACGGTACGTCTGATGCCGCAGTTTGTAAAAAGCATACTTCGCGGAAAATGCGTACTGTGGCCAGCCATTTAAAGGGAAAATCGGCTCAACCTCAACCCGCTGCCTGAGCTGGCGTAAGATGGAACAGGGACGCCCCGATTGGACCATTATGTCGTCGGCTTGCAGGTCATAAATGTACGCTACACGCATTCGTTGCACCCTCTGATCATACTGATGCGAGCGAGCGCTGACGCGAACGGACGAGCCATGCCTGATCAGAGTTAAGGTCGATTTCGCGGATTAGAGTGACACCATCAACAGGTTTCCAAACTGATTTTTGGCTGGGAGGACGATCGTTCTCGGTCCAAGTTCGCGCATGCGAGCTTAATATGAGACAGTGCGCGGTAGCGATGATTCAAAAAAGAAGACCTTCGATAGCTCTTTCGCTTGGCGGCACGCCGCTCTCCAGCTGCCATGAAGCGCGTGGAAGCGATATGCGAAATAGGCGATCCTAACCCGCGCCTCAAGCTGTTTACTTGCGTCAAGTGGCCGCGTGAGCACGACTCGCACACGCCAGTAGAGTAGCTTCGCCAAGCTGGTCGACAGACCGATGATACGGAAGCTGATCGCGAGCTCGACTGGGTTTCGCCGCCGCCGGAAGGCGATCCAGCCATAAAGATCGAGAACCGCCGAAGACGCGCCGAAACCCTTGAACATTTCTACCAGATAGTTCTCGGAAAGGCGCTTTGCGGGAATTACGTGCTGAAACACCAAATTCGAGTCGCACGCCAAATCCCATCCGGCGAGGGCAAGCGCATAACACAACTCCGTATCGTCTCCCGCGCTAAGTTTGGTTCCCACCCGTCCGGCACACATCGGCAAGAAACCCCGCGCCGTCAGTTCATCCAGGGCCGATTTGCGTATCGTGAGACCTGCGCCATACAAACGTGAAAGAGCTCGACGCCCGCGAGAGTGTTCGGTCTGAGGTCCCACCGCGTAGGCCGTTTGATATCGCTCAAACCACTCTGGGGCCTCCGTCTCCTCAAAGTATGCGACACCGCGGCCGCCGATCGCAGCTAACCGTTGGTTAGTTCCCAACGCCGCTGCTACTCGGCCGCACCAATCCTGACAGATCCAGTTGTCGTCGTCGATGAAGGAACATACCTCGAAACGAGCTGCCTGAAGGCCCGCCTTCCGAGCATAGATCAAACCGGGTTCGGGTTCGTTGACCAAGGTTAGCCGTGCAGGAGCACCCAGCGAATGCCAGTGGTTCCTAACAACGGCCGCTGTTCCATCCGTTGAAGCGTTATCAACGACCACGAGCTCGAAGACCACGTTCGGAGGTAAAATTTGCCGGGCAATATGGCTGAGAACCGCGGGTAGGCGTGCCGCGCCATTGTACGTGCAAACTATAAATGAAACACCTGTAGATGCGCTCCGTGATATCTCGCTCATGACACACTATCCAGGAATAACGGCCATAGTCAATTCGCGCTGACGAGATGTCTGCCGATCTCTCTCTTCGATCCGTACTTATACATTTCCTGCGGCGCCACGTGTGTCAGAACCACGCCGGTTACCGCTATGCCAGTCCTTGAAAGCCGATCGAGCGCCATGCCGAAAGCTCTTTTGTCAGTCTTGCCGCTCCTGACAACAACGATGGTGGCATCAGCGCGAGTCGAGAGCACCAAGGCGTCGGAGACTACCCCGATGGGCGGCGTATCGATGATAATGAGATTGTAGGTTGCTCGAACATCGTCGATAAGTGTCTGCATGGCATCGGAGCTGAGCAATTCGGCGGGATAGGCTGTATTCGAGCCAGCACAAATATAACGGAGTCCAGATTTCTCATCGAACTGGATCACGTCTGCTAGCTTCGATGTGCCGTTCAGGACATCGACCAGCCCAACCCCTGAGCAGGGGAGAGACCTGTGAAGCGCCGGCCGCCTTAGGTCACATTCGATGATTAGGACCAATTTGCCGGCGGCGGCCGCAAGTCGCGCGAGGGACAGCGCAGTGCTGGTCTTGCCCTCGCCCGGCAGCGCAGATGTAACAAGAACCACCTTACGCGCGTCGTTTACGCGGCCTACCGTCAAAGCGACGCTGATGGAGCGAATTGCTTCGGCATGGGAGCCTAACGGTTCATTGATCGCCATAAGCGACAAACACGGATTGCGTCTTAGGGCACGTCTATTCGATTCCGGCACCATGCCCAGCACGCGAGGGGCGCCCTTTATCGAAATCACGTCTTCCTCCGAATAGACACCGCGGCGCAAAAAGTCGATTAGGATGGCAGCGCCGATTGCCATCAGCGCCGCACAGACGACCGAGAGACCGGCGATGAGCGCGGTCTGAGGAAAAGATGGCGAAATGGGGGACAGAGCCGGTGAAGTGATCTCCGCATCGAAAGCCTGGGCGCTCGCTTCAACGCCCACGTGTCCGGCACTCTCAAGGTATGTCTGATAAACGGTACGCGCTGCATCTCGCTCGCTTTCCAGTTGCTTAAGTTCGGATCCCGCGCGGGCCGACCGCTGGCTTGCAGAGGTGAGTTGAGACATGCTAGTTTGAATTTGAGCTTCGCCAGTCCGCGCCACCTGCAGCTTCGCGCGCAACCCAGCCAATACCCGAGTGGTTTCCGCAGACAGCTGCTTATCAACCTCCGCCAGCCGCGACTTGAGCGATGTGATTGCCGGATGCGAGCCAAGCAGACTGTGCGACAAGCCAGCAAGTTGTTCGCTGACTTGATTACGCTGATCAACCAAAGTTGCAAGATTAGGCGCGGCGCCGGCCAATTGTGCAGCCGCTTCGGGGCTCTCACTTGCCGCAAAACGCTCCAGCTCTTGTAGATTTGCGGCGGCTTCCGCCTCTGCATTCCGCGCCGCTATCAGCTCTGAATTGAGCTTCGTCAGTGCGTCGTCATTTAGCGTAACCTGGTTGCCGATATCTATTATACCGTGCGCCTCTCTATACGCTGTGACGGCCATTTCAGACTTTGCGACACGATCCCGCAGAGCCTCGCCCTTTTCCATCAACATCGCCGAGATCTGGTCAAGCTGATGCGATCTCCAGTCTTTCCGATGCTGTATGAACCAGTCGCTAAACGTATTCGCGATCAACGCCGCCGTTTCCGGCTCGCGCGCGGTGAACGACACCGAAATCGTGTAGGACTTCCCGTCATTGGTTACGCTCAGCTGTTTTGCGACCACCGGCAGCGTGTACAACAGCATTTCATCTGAAGTATGTTGCCGCGGCTCGGTCTGGGCGCTTTGAAAAGCTTTGCGCAGCCAGAGAGGAAGCTTATCAAGCAGGCTGCCCCGACTTACTTCGAGTAATGGATCAAACTCGGCATCATTCTGCAGGTGAAGTTTCTTCACAACCTGTTCAACAGCGCCAGGTGACATCAAGGAATTGATCGCGCTCCCAATCTCTTCGGTATCCTTGCTGACGATACCTCCAGATACCATCGCGGCAATTCCGCCGCTTTCTTCCTTCATGTTGAGTGTGATTAGCGCCTGAGCAGTATATTTTGGCGTCAAGCTCAACAATACAAGCGCGCTAACCGCCAATAAAAAAGAGAAAGTGAATAACACGCTCCAACGCCGCCGCCACACCATGGATGCGAAATGGCCAAAGGTGACGTCTGTCGCACCCGCGAGACGCTCCGGAACTGATTCACCGAACACCGCTATTTCGCCCATGTACACTGGCTTAACTCAACTCAAATGGCGAGCATAACGCGTTTCCGCCAAAAGAAACAATTTAACTTATTCGCCCGACGAATGGGTTTGACCTTCGTTAGACAATTGATCCATGCTGCAGCGAAACAGCAAGTTGTAATCAAGTTGTTCGCACAGCAGCCGCTCGCTTCGGATCGAGTACAGAATCTGCGGCGTCGAGGCTCTGACCAGCCGCTCCGGCGGGATCGAGGGACGTCCTTCACTGGCGTAAACCCGATCAAAGTCTCGGCTCATGCCCGCCAATGCCTCATCCAGAAGCGATTTCATGCCGCGCAACGGGTGCCTCGGTGGTACACGCGACTCACGGGAGACATAGCTGAACATTCCGCCTTGCTGAACATCATCCCCGCGCATCAGATCCGCCTCGGTTGCTCCGTTCCTGCAACTGAGGCTGATGCGTGGAGTTTTTCAACAGCCTGCTAGTGGGCAAAATCACGCCGATCGCGTGCGCCTGCGAGCACTGTCCTCCCGCACGATTCAGATCCGGAACAATTGGCCGACCAGCGGCACCTTTTTCAACAGCAGCGTCAACGCCCACGCCAGCAGCAGCACTGCGACGGCGTAAAGCAGCGTCGCGAAGGTCGCCGTCAGGCCGGCCAACGCCGTCAAGAAGTGATCAGCGCAGCGAATCATGGGCACGTGGATCAGATACACGCCAAGGGTGTTGCCGCCCAGCGAAGTCACGGCGCCTTCCATGCGACCCTGTACCGGCGGCAGTTTCGCGAGCAGCAGCAACGCACTCAAGGTCATTGCGAGACTCGGGATCGAGCGATAGCCGCCGAACACCGTGTCGAACATGGTGCCAGGCAGAGCGCGCGACATCAACAATCCGAACCCGAACAGAGCTGCGGCGGATACGGCGAAGATTAGGCCGAGCGTCCAACCCCCGAGCGCCTCGGTCCATGCCGTCGGCCGCCTGCCGACGAGACCACCGACGATGAAGTACACCAGCGTCCATGCATAGCCGCCGAACGGATCGAGGCCCTGCGTGTCAAGCGGATGGAAGAATTTCAACTTGCCGTCTTCGGTGTTAAGCGGCAGGGCGCGCAGGTACAGCAGCGCCTCAAAGCACCAATTGACGAAAGCGTTGCCGAAGGAAAACACAAACGCGACCAGTGCGGTGAGCGCGATGACTCGCCGGTCCTCCGAGTCGAACGCAGCCTTGAGAGCCGGCAATAGCAAGTAAATTGAGACCAACACGAACATGAACCACAGATGGTGACGGGGCTGAACCGACCGGACTTTCGCACCGTGAGTGATTTTCGCAAGCGCCATCTGGACGCCCTGCAGGGGCTGTTCGAGCAGGTCTTGAGGCTGTGTCAGCAGGCGGGGCTGGTCAAGCTCGGGCACGTCTCGCTGGACGGCACGAAGATCAAAGCGAACGCGAGCAAGCACAAGGCGATGAGCTATGAGAGGATGCATGAGACGAAAAGCGTTTGAAGCATCAGGTGCGCGAATGGTTCCGCCAAACGAAGTCGGCCGACGAGGCGGAAGATCGATTGCACGGCGCTGCGAGACGCGGCGACGAGATGCCCAGCTGGGTCGCCGACAAACAACAGAGAATCACCAAGATCCGTGAAGCGCGTGAGGCGCCGGAAGCGGAGGCGCGCGCTGCGGAAGGCGGCTGTGGACCCCAAAGCACAGCGCAACTTTACTGACCCCGAGAGCCGCATCATGCGCAAGAGTGGCAAAGAATATGTGCAGGCCTACAATGCACAGGCGGCAGTGGACTCCACCGCCCAGGTTATCGTGGCGCAGAGCCTGAGCAAGCGCCATCATGAAGCGAGCGCCACCGGCCGACGCCGCACCCAGGGTACCCGGGTGGCAGCGATGCGTACAAAGTTGGCACGTGCTGGCCGGCGCAGCCGATACCGGTTGCGCAAATCGGTGGTTGAACCGATCTTCGGCCAAATCAAACACCCTCGAGGCTTCCGGCAGTTCATGTTGCGTGGTCTTGAGAAGGCACAAGGCGAATGGAGCTTGATCTGCACGGTTCATAACCTGCTGTAAAGTGATAATTAAGATTACACCCTCAGACGTCGTGACCCCCAGAGGTTTAGTCTCCTCGCAATAAGCGCTGCATAAAGCATCATGCGTTGGTAATTTGACAAACCAGCCTTAAACGCGTGTCGCCAATACGATGCATCAAGCGCACCTACAAGAGCTTTAGGAGAATTCACGGTCGGTGCAGGTGAGATCACTGGACGATATGCTGACGCTCCGAATCCTTCGGCGTGAAACACCGCACGGAAGCGGGCTATGTCGTTGTTGTCCGGCTCTCCATACAGCGTCGACAGCTGTCGCATAGCGGCGTGCCACAATGCAGCCGGATCGAGGTGGCACACGACAGATCGCAGCTCTCGAGCGCCGATCTCGACCTCATCGTGAATGAGCTCTGCGATTTTTAGACGATGCTCTTCGGCCTGCTCCATGGTAAAAACCGGCTTCGGAACACCATCGACGAACTCGACATGGTTGATCCCATGATGAGGTGCCGAAAACAACAATTCGACGATTTCGACCGATTGATATACCGTCGTACGAAATACCTCGTTCGGCTCACCAAATTCAAAAAGCCAACCCTTGAGTTCGACGGAAGTTCCGTCGACCGAACGCGGACAGTCCGACATCGTGCCTAAATACGCACCCTGAATATCTATATGTTCCTTCTGGGCGATCCGGCCAAGTCGTATAAGAGATCGTTGCAGACTCCCGTGCCAGCCAAGATCGACGACAAGCGCTGGACCCCTATAAATTCCCAATTCATCAAGGTGAGCGAGCAGTGCTTCGCGCTCTGTCGCAGCGCGGTTAAGAATCCAAGGAGCACTGGCCCGAAGCAAATCATGAATTGCGGACCTATCCTCTCTCTTGATGACGCGCTCTGGGTCCAAACCGCATTTTTGCAAGATTTTCGCGACGCCTGGTTCTTCAATATCAACATTGATCCGACGTAAATAATCCGCGGGACACAACAACTCTCGACCAGAACCCAT
>Ga0181537_10003025_pt1 | contig 14598 bp, 13 predicted proteins | sample PEATcosm2014_Bin_39_FD_119765 | JGI IMG/M metagenome (GOLD analysis project Ga0181537, IMG submission 119765) | Peatland microbial communities from MTU Mesocosm Facility, Houghton, MI, USA - PEATcosm2014_Bin23_10_metaG | ecosystem: Environmental > Terrestrial > Soil > Wetlands > Peat | place... | reverse complement strand
TTCAAAGAAAAAAAGAGTGGAATTATTAGGCAGTCCCCACATAGTCAAACCAGATTGCGATAACTTAGCTAAATTCACTTTAGATGTAATGAGCGATATTGTTTACACGGATGATAGTTGTGTTTTTGATCTAAAAATAAACAAAACCTATTCTGATGACCCTAAAACAATAATAAAAATTCATAAATACAATAAGGTTGTTTAAATGCCAGCACCGTTAGGACATCCGAACTATGATTCGGAGCATAAAGCCGGACGAAAGAAAAAATACTCCGAGGAAGACATTGAGCGTTTCGCTGATGAGCTTCTTGTCTGGATGAAAGACGAATCACATTTCTGGCTTAAGGATTTTTGCTTAGAACGCAACATTGACCCAGATTATATGGCTGAATGGGCTAAGGAAAACGAAAGATTTAGTGGTGCTTATCAATTAAGTAAGGCATACCAAGAAAGCCGAATATTTAAGGGTGCAATGTTAAATACTTTTAATTCAGGGATGTCAAAATTTGCGTTAGTTAATAATCATGGCTGGGTAGATAGCAAAACTGAATCTAAGATCTCTGGCGATGCAAACAGCCCACTTGCTTTCATTTTGAATAGTGTCGATGGTCAAACTAAAAATTTGGTGAATGAAGATGACAAGGGAGAATGATTTAAAGATAGCCCAGCAGCGTTTAGGAGATAGAAAGTGGCGATTAAACAATTTATATTATATACAAAACAAACAAGGAGAAAAGCAATTATTTAAAATGAATTGGTGCCAAGAACTATTATTTAATGAAATGTGGTATCTTAATTGCGTTCTTAAAGCAAGACAATTAGGTGTTTCAACATTTGTTACTATATTATTTTTAGATGCTGCAATTTTTAATTCAGATGTTAGTTGTGGAATTGTTGCGGATAATGAAGAAAATGCAAAATATATTTTTAGAAAAATAAAATATGCTTACGATAATTTGCCAGAAGAATTGAAAGCCCTTCGCAGTGCTCGAGTTGATTCGGCAAAAGAAATGACGTTCACGAACAATAGTTTGATCCGAGTCGGAACCTCACTAAGAGGTTCGACATTCAATTATTTGCTGATTTCTGAATTCGGAAAAGTGGCCTCGGAAGATCTTAAACGCGCAAATGAAATTTTGACAGGAACCTTGAATACATTAGCTAGCGGACAATTTTGTTTTGTTGAAAGTACATCTAGGGGTAAGTCTGGAGCATTTTTTGATCTTTGTAAAACTGCACAAGACCTAAAAGATTCTAAAATAAAATTAACTCCATTAGATTGGAAATTTTTCTTTTTTGCATGGCATCTTCATCCAGAATATTGCCTTAACTCTGATGTAATAATTCCTAGTGATCTTGATGAATATTTTGCCGAACTTAGAGAAGTGCATGGCATAGCTCTTACACGAACGCAAAAGGCTTGGTACGCGAAAAAATATCAAACAAATTTTGAAGACATGAAGCGCGAATTCCCCTCTTTGGCTTCTGAAGCTTTTGAGGCTAATGTTGAGGGGCATTATTACAGTAAGTATCTAACAAAAGCTCGTGAAGAAGGTCGCATAGGGAATGTTGCACACGATGAGAATCTACCTGTTTTTGTGTCGATTGACTTAGGATTTTCTGATAGCACAAGCGTTTGGTTTTATCAAGTTGTTGGCCAGGAGGTGCATTTAATCGACTTTTACGAAAACAGTGGCGAACCTCTACCTCATTATTTAAAAATTTTAAGAGACAAACCATATAACATTCAGAAATTTTTTGTTCCGCATGATGCTACAACAACTGAATACGGAAGTGGTTTAACACGTGTACAAATTGCTAGAAATCATGGAATAACCTTCACAGTACTTCCAAAACTATCATTACAGGAGGGAATAGATAATGTCCGTTCTATTTTTGGAAAATTTTGGTTTGATTCAAAACGATGCGGAGAAGGAATTAGATCGTTAGATGCTTATCGAAAAAGTTGGGATGCAACACATGGTTGTTGGCGTGATAATCCTGTTCACGATTTTAGTTCGCATGCGGCTGATAGTTTTCGCTATTTAGCGCAAAGTTTGCGTCATTCACGTCCACAACAAGATGTCGGATATATATCTCCTAATCGTGGATTTATGAATCCAATGCAAAGTATAAGGCATTATTCTGGAGGAAAAACGAGCATATTTTGAAGATATAAATGTGTTAATAATATTGTCGCTAAAAGCCTGTCAGTGTGTTAAAATTCGATTTTAATAATAGTGAAAATATGGAAACATATTTAGGAGGATGCTTTGGTTCAAATAATAAGACAGCCAGAAAGGAGACCCAGTTTTGGTGAGATTGTAGGTGCAGGTTTAGGAAAAGGAATTGCATCAGGTTCTGATATGGCTATGCAAATGTATCTTAAAGATATTCAGTCTAAGAAAGATTATGATACACAAGAAAAACTATTAAGATTAAAAGCTGATTTAGAAAAGCAAGCAGGCCCAAAACCTCTAAATGCACTTCAGGATGCTCAACGGCGTAAGTTAGAATTAGAAATGAGCCAAAGTAAGAGGGAGGAAGATTTCTTGTCGCGTTTAATGAGAGGCAATCAATCTGAAGAGGAAGAATATGAACCTTTTGAAAGAAAAGGTTTACCATCTTTCTTGGAAGGAACTACAGAAGACTTTGCACAGCCTAAAAAAATGCGATTACCAGAGGGTAGAGGTAGGCAAACGGAATTCAATTTGCAGGATCCGACTACGTGGACAGATGACCAGATCCGAAAATTTAGAGCCTACAAAGGTTCATCAAAACAGGCTCTAACGCTTGCTAAGATGGCTGAAAATGAATTTACACGTAGGCAAGAAACGGTTAAGACAAGGGAAAAAACTGACAAAGAAATGAAACAACAACAAGCCGTTAAACAGCTCCTGAAGGAAACTGGCAAGTTTAACACTGAAGCGGAATTAGACGAGGCATCAAAGATATACGATCTACCGACAGCTAAAGCCTTGTGGCAGGAATCTAAAAAGCCGAAGCCTAAGTCCGCAGCTCAAAACCTTATAGCAACAGAAGCAGCCAAAGGGTATATAGCTGCCAAAACCGAATTGCCGAAGCTACAAGCAACGATGGATAATATAACTAGGTTAAGAGAACTCGGGAAGAATCTAAGAGGCATTGGCGGATATGCTAAAGCAGCTTTTAAAACAAAATCTGCCTCGGAATACAATACTCTTTCAGCCTCGCTTTTAGACCCAATAATTAAGGTTTTTAACCCTGTGGGTGCTGTCCCAGTCACCAAACTGAATTGGATAAGGGAGACATTTGCACCGCAAGCTAGTGACCTGGCATCAACGCAGGAAGGTAAGCTTGCGACGTTGGAAAGGCTTGCATCACAAGCACAGCAAAGGGCCCAGCAGAAAATAAAACTATTCAATGACTATTCAGGCGAACCCCCAGAAAGCCTTGTCTTACAATTTGATAATGATTCGGCCAAGATGATGACCGATTTTGTCGATAATCAGCAGTATATCGATCAGCTTAAGAAAGAGGTTCCGAAAGGTAAGATCTTAATGCTGGACTCGCAGAATAAACCGCTGCATGTAGATCCTAATCAAACTATGCCTAATGGTATGAGTGCTGTAGAATATGCAACACAATTCGGAGCACGTGTAATCGAATGAATGGTAACACTAATCAAAATCAACAAGATCCCTTGGCAATGTTTAGGCCTCAGTATGAAAATGAAAAACCTGATGTGCCGGATAATGATCCCCTCTTCTCTTTTCGTCCTGAAAGCTTGCAGAAAACATTCAAACAGCCGGTCAAACAACCTATATATGAGCCTTCTGTCGAAGCATTGCCGGGAGGAGAATCCCCTTGGTGGCAGAAATTCGGGCAGGGATTGGCGTTGCAATCTCGGATGTCTAAGGCTATTGAGCCACAGGCCAGTCCAACAGCACTTAAAGCAGGGCTTTCCGGGGCAACATTCGGGGGCTCCGAGCTAATTCCAGGCTTAGAAGTTGGTGAAGAATATCCAGAGATTGCGGAAGCGTATAAATTGGGTGGATCTCTTGAGTCTATAGGCGCATTAAACAAGTTATTCTCTGGGCCACTGGTTAAGCTCGCTGAGAAATCCCCATATTTCACTAAATCGCTTCAATCATTAGCGGATATTTTGGGATGGACGGCGACGGGAGCCTCTGACAAAACAATTAAGGATGCCTTTCAAGGTAAAATGCCAGAATTTGAGGATGTGTTAGCACACGGCGCAGAATGGGGAGCCCTTGACGCAGCTTTAAAGGTTGGCGGTAAAGCTTTAAATATGACAGGATTGCCGGAAATGTTCTCTAATTGGCTTTTAGGAAAGGCCGAAAGCACAAAACAGCCTCCTTGGAAAGTTGTTAATGATCTTCTCACGGACATGAAAAAAGAAGGCATAAACGTTTCGCAGACTGATAGGGTGACGGCTAGGGTATTATCAGAGCTGAAACCTGGTGAAGAATATATTCCTATTGATAAAGTTAAGTCTGCTAAAGAAATTAGCCTATCCAAAGAGCCTTTGCCTGAAGCAGCAGAGCAAATCGGCGTAGAAACTCTAGGAACCGCACCAAAAAGACCGCCAGCAAGTCCATTCGGGCAAACTCCGCCTGCATCTCCTGAATATGAGATGATCCCACATGAGCAAAGAGTAGATCTATCCACGAGGAAAATAGAACCTGTTCAGTTTGAAAGAATCTCTGCGAATTCGGAAGCATTATCCGAACCCTATAAGCCTGGGGAGATAGATACTCAAAAGGCTATGCAATCTATTGGGCGCAGCCGTGCCGATGAATTAGTGGAAAGCGTGGGTGAAAGAGCACCTTCAGAAAAAAAATTCGGTGAGAATATAAAGGCTGACATTGAAAGAAGCTTTGAAGAAGCTGAAAAGGTTTATGAGCCTATATATACCGAAGTGAATGAAGCTGCCAAAAATATTACACATAGACCGACTAAAACTATCCAGCTTGTGAATGATATTCTTGATCAGATTAATGCACTTAAAACCAAGCCTGAAGGTTATGCAAAGGTTATCAATACATTAAACGATACTCTCCAAGATATGGGATATCATGTGGTCGAAATGAAGGGCAAAGCCTTGATTAGGGATGCCGTCGGAAATTCGATTAAGTTAAAGGACTTCGCTATTCAAGAAGATGTGCCCTTATCCAAAACAATGGAACTGGCCAGACGCTTAAACAAGATTGCGGACTATGATATTGTCGGACCCTCTATAAAGAACACCCTGAAACGCCCTGCGAGTTCATTGAAAAGCGAAATCAAAGAGGCATTGAAGGCAGCCGATCCAGAATTGCATAAGAAATTCATGCAGGCAGAAAAGTCCTATGCGGAGACAGCAAAAAAATTCGGGACGGATGCCGTTACGGGAATAAGAGGTCAGCAGGCCACGGAAAAGGTAGCAACCAAGATATTAGAGCCTACCACCTTGGATAACCTAAAGAAGATCGTCAATCCTGCTCAATATAATGAGATACAACGAGAGATCTTACAGCATTTGATGGACATGTCCTTTGATAAAGCAAATCGCACCTATCGAGAATTAAGCCCCTTCTTGGACAAAAACGCCCAAGATGCCGCTCGATCCATTATATCGCATAAAGCACCGCATGGTAAATTTGCCCCTGTTAAAGAGCTTAAAAGTGGCATAATCACTGACTTGAATAAGGCATTTACCACCGGCCAACGCCCCGGCAAAGTCTTAGACTTATGGAAAACTGTACAGGGGCAAAAGTTAATAGAAGAGGCCTTGGAAGGCACACCAAATAAAAAACAAGTGCTTGAGTACCTAAGAAAGCAATCCTTTTATGACTTTGCCTCTTCTGTGGTGGATAAAACCGGTGAGATTAACTTCAAAAAGCTCAATGAATACATGAAAGACCCTGCCACAGTACGAAACTTGAATCTGATTGGAGGTGAAGAGGCCGTTAAATTCTTCCGATCCCTGCAAAATATGTCCAACGGGATCAAGTTTAACATAAATATGCTTGAAAGATTGCCTAAAGTAGAGCTGCGCCCAGGAAAGTATCAGTTAGGCGAAGAAAAACTAATTAAAGCGGCAGAGCGTGCAAAAGCACCTACAGAAGAAGTATCTAAATTTAAAGAGATTTATCCAGCAGAGAAGCCCGAAAAAGTTACACGTGTTAGGGGAGAGCAAAGACTAAAAGAAGCTGCAAGGGCACGGCAGCCCTTTAAATTTAAACTGGAAGAGTTTCTTGATGACTATGGCCTATATTCGGTAACAAGCTTGCTTAAAACTCTTGGTATTATCAAGTACACAAAAACATTCGGTGGCGCATTAGGGCTTGAGGTTGGAGCTAAAAAATTGTACCGCATGGCCACGAACCCCTCTTCTAGAAAGTCTATAAAGAAACTCCTCGACACTTCCAAAACAGCCCAAGACACACTCAATATAACGCCCCTCATGGCAACTATGCTTGAAATAGATGAGGATTTATCGGATTAAACTAAGCGTGCTCCATATGCCGAATTCTAAGCTGACCTCAAGTGACATACAAAAACTCTCATGAAGCATAAGCATGATTAGAATGAGAGTTTCCTTTGAGGGGAAGAAAACGAATTTCTACTCGCTTGTTTAGAGCGGCAGCAATACGATTAAGCATAGCCAGGGAGTGCCCTTCATAATCTGCATCTTCTAAGCGGCAGATAACAGAGGCGGTAGTTCCGACCAGTTTTGCAAGAGCTCGTTGAGAAAGCCCAGCTTTTGTGCGCAAGTCATAGATTTTTCTCGCTACGGCATCTTCCGCACGGATTTTCTCCAATTCGGCTAGTTTCTCTGGATCTCCAGCAACAAAATGACGATGCAAAATTTCAACTGCATCGCTCGTTGTTTTATTTTTATTTTTATTTTTGGTCATCTTTTTTCTCCTTATATGTATGTGCTTTTGGGTTCGCCTCAAAATTCTTCCGGCGTTTTATCGCTCGCTCGATTTCTATGGACGGAACGCTATCCTCTTTTATGATTCCATGAGAAACCACCGCGGCCAAGTTTCCATGAAAAAAGTAAAGGACACGATAGTGAATTCCTTGTAAACTTGCCCTCAGTTCATAAATTTTGTCTCTGAGTATATCAGCTTCCGGCCTACGTAATAGGTGTCCCTCTTGCTTCAACCGGTCAATTTTAGAAAGACATTTCAATTGTGCTTTTTCTGGAATGGTTTTCATCCATTCAAGTACTAGAGCTGTTTCTTCATCTTCCTCTTTGTAGAAAACGACATCTATAGGCATTTGACCTCTTTAATATTATGTTACTAAATTTGCGAACATATGTCAATAAGATTAAGTCTTTTGTAGGAAGAAAATGCTTAATGATTTATCGAAATAAAATACTGTTTTTTAATTTCTTAGCTAACAAGACAAACCTTTTTGCTGGCATTGTCTGCCCGTGAAGATTTGTCATAAGCATTTACCATTTCGGAGCTAGCATGCCCAGTCACTTTTTGGATATCACTGTCAGAAAAACCCTGTTGCTTTAAATAAGTCACCGTAGAAGCCCTAAGCACGTGTGGCGTAACTTTAAAGGGAATGTTTGCCAATACGCCCGCTTTTGCAAATGTTGAAGCTAGTTGACACAAAGGGATTGTTTTCCCTGTCCGTGTGATAAACACTAATCCTTGCCGATCACCTATATATAAACTCAATTCATTCATGATTGATATAGGATAAGTAATAACGGTCTCTTCTATAGCTCCCCTTGTTTTTAGTTGCTTGAACGTGATCTGATTCGCATTCCAGTCAATTTTATCTATTGTTAATGATAAGACTTCATTTATCCGTTTCCCCCCTTGCAGGGCAACCTTAGCTATCAAACAATCTCTAGAATTGATCTTTTGCAATTCTGCTAAAAAAGACACCCATTGCGCTTGTGTCATAGCTTCCGTAACAACGTGCTTATGTACACGTTTAAATGTTTTATTGGTCTCCTCTCTATTAGGTATAGCTTTTTTGATAATCCCGTCAGTTTGACGGCATAAGTAAGAGGTAAATGAAATATAACATGCAGCCCTAGCCTGGCGTGAACATTCAGACCATGGAATGGACTTATCCTTTTTAATGCTGTCTATTATGGCGTTATGGTTCATCTGGGAAAATTGCTGTAAGTTCATGAACGGATTAAGGAACCTAAGCTCGATCAGCTTCCTCATGCCGGATTGATAATTGATGGCGGTTAGCCTACTCATAGATTGATACCAAGATTCTAAGGCCTGTTCAACGGACACAGTATCAAGATTACGCCAAATAGCTTCCTCCCGGAGATTCTTTATATTTGAGTACGTAAGGGTGGAAGGATTTATGGGTGGAATTAAATCCTGATGGAATGAATTATGTATGGCAGGAAGTAAAGATGTCATGATGGAACTCCTTAAGTATGGCAAAAAATCGAAGACTAGTTTATAACTAGCATTATAAACTAGTCTAATTATGGATGGAAGGACGGCTTTCCGTCAAGATTTAATTCCGTAAGGATGGAAGGAATTAAGGATTTATGTATTTAAGGGTGGAATTAATTCCAAAAATCAAGGTATAAGGTTTCGTATGATTATCGCCACTATTCAAAGCAAAGGCGGGGTTTCGAAAACAACCTCTTGTGTAAACTTAGCGCATGCCCTCACAATGCAACAAAAGAATGTTTTACTTATAGATCTAGATAGTCAAGGATCTGCCTCCCTCTCACTGGGCTGTAAAAGGGATGATTTAAACCCATCTATTGCAGATGTCTTACTTGATGAAATGCCTATTGAGGATGCCATCAGAGGCACATCAATACCTAACCTCCACTTAGTTACAGGCTCGATGGCTCTAGCTAACTTTGATGTTAGCATGGCAAATCACGATAAAAGGACGGAGATAATTAAGGACGGAATTAAATCCATAATTCCAAATTTCGACATAATCATTTTTGATTGTCCTCCAAGTATGGGATTACTACCTGTAAATGCCCTTGTCGCATGTGATCATTATTTAGTACCCGTACAACCACACTATTTGGCCTTAGAAGGTCTTGTCAACTTGTTAGACGCTATTGATAGAATAAAGGCTGGTATAGGCTCCACAGGGTCATTATTGGGTATATTGCTCACTCTAGTGGACTCTAGAGCACGTTTGACAAAAGAAATATCCGATATTATACGGAAACAATTCAAAGATGATGTGTTTAATACAGAGATAAAAACATGCGTAAAGTTAGCTGAGAGCCCATCTCATGGAAAATCCATCTTCCAATATGATTGGAGCTGTTCTGGAGCACAGGCATATCAAGCATTATCCAAAGAAATAATTCAGAAAACTAAAGGCAAAATAAATGGACAAACCAAAAATAGGAAAAAGCGCTGAGGATATATTCTCTCGAAAACCTTCTCGACAAGAACAGCCTGCTTCCAAATCTTTAGAAAAGACCTCGGAAACAAAACAAGAGGTAGTAGAACAAGAAAAAAGGTCTCGTGGTAGGCCTGTAGAACATAAAGAAAGTGTTAGTAAAGTTACGGTTGTTTTGCTAGATAACCAGATTCACTGGTTAGGTAAACTCTCCTCTGAAATACGCTTAAAGACAAAATCGGCTATTAGTCGAGCTGAACTCATTCGGGCATTTATATCCGCCATTGAAACAAGTGGGCTAGATCTTTCAGATATTTCAACTGAACAAGCCATCAAAGAATTTTTGCTATCAAAGTTAAAGCATAAAAATTGACAGACACGAAGCGAAGCCCCCTTCGTTTTAGACTTCGGGGGCTTCGGAAGCAGCCTCCTCAGTTAAGGGCACTTGTATCCTTGTATAAATTAATAGTATTGGTTTCCATCGATAATTCTACATATTCTAATTCATCAAGTGTTGCTGGGGTTAAAAGAACTTCTACCCTGTTCCATACGCCAGATCTTAAATCTTTCAATATTGTGATTTCAGTTTGCTTTTGTGATTTTTCCCATAAATCCATAACTTCTGAAAACTTTTTATTGGTTGATTTTTGTTCTTGGTAATATTCCCAATAGTCTTTATTCCATGTTATGTGAATTTTTGGATTTGAAAAATCCGCTATCGAAGGATTACCTATCGTGAAAATAACTTTAAAACCATCTAAGTACGGTTGAACATTTTCTACAGAAACACAAAATGTATATCCGCTTGAATTAATTAAATAAAATCCCTGCTTTTTTTTCAGATTAAAAATTGCTTTTGATTTAATAATTCTTTGGTTTATTTCTTCTTTAAATTTTAAAAATTCATTTTCCTTTAAAAAATCTAGTTCGCTAATAATTCTATCAAATTCAATTTCATCTATCTTATTTTCTAAAACCCCATTCTTTTTTTCTATATCATTAATCTTTGCCGTCAGTTTTCCTATTTCAAATAGCAAATTTTCATGTGAAATCATTAATTCATTTTTAGAGCTTGATTCACCTTGCAGGTTATCTCCTTTGTTTGATTCTAAGTTACAAGATGTCAAAGCCACAATAGCGATACAAATTAAAGTAATACACCTAAAATACATATAAAACCTAAGTTAACATACAATCACAACATTAATAAACAAACATTATGATTGTGTGATCTATTATTTGTAAAGAAACATAAATCATAGAGGAAAATTCTCAACACAGAAAATCTCAATATAGGCTAATTTCAGATTGAAGGCGCAAAGCTGACTAAACATAAAAAGGATTGTCTGAGTCCGTAAGTAAAACTGAGGTTTGCATATTGCGTACATTTCTTTCTGATCGAGCTACTTCGGGTAGCTAAACCTTTGTTGCGTCTATTGAAATTTTAGGTATTGAGCTACCAGCCTTTCGGCGATTGAGAAGTGAAACAGGGCTAGCATGCAGGCATGTCAAATTTCGCACAGAATTCGAATACAATCAAACAAAGTTTTCAGTGAATGAAAATAGCTTTCAACACAAAAAGCTCAACAGAAGGCAAAAGGATGCGATATATAACCCATTGCGATGGTAGCCTATAAAGTGGTTGTTAGATTCACAAAGGCTAGCCGGCCGGCGCCCAAAGCAAAGGCCGGCGCAGCCGGTCATGCAAAACATTGGTTTCATGCTTGTGGTTGTTTATTATTGCGGAATTGTGTTTTGTTTCAAAGAGGCAAGCCGCACGACTTTTAAGTCGGTGGCGGCTTAGCCGACATTAATGACTTTAATGTCTTAATGTCTTAATGGACTGTTTTTCTCTAGGAAAAAGGTAAACCGTTGCCCTAAATTTGGTAAACCGTTGCCCTAAGTTTGGTAAACCGTTGCCCTAAGTTTGGTAAACCGTTGCCCTAAGTGCCTTCCCCTTTTGTGTCCTCAACTTTCTCTTTTTTCTTTTGTTGTTTTGGGGTGATATCCATGCCTATAAGATTCTCTTCCCATTCCTCTATGATTTTGTTTTCTTTGAGCCTATCCATTTTCTTTCGTGTCTGTGCTTTCGCTACAGCTTTTTTTGAAATAGCCGTTGCTTGTAGGTTACCAGCCTCGAAGAGAAAATCCCAGTCAAAGCGAAGGGTTTTTGTTCCGTGGCCACGTTGAGCAGCCCTGGTTTGAATTTTGAAAGCTATAAATACATCCGAAGGTCTAAGCAGAATTGTTGAGTTGTTATAAATGGCAGGAACAAAACCCTTTTCATCCATTGGAACTAGGACGCGAACAGCTATTAAGTTTGGATATTTATTATCGGTTTCCAGTTCTTTTTCTCCACCCAATATTTCTAAAAGAGGTTGTTCTATCCACTGAACTACCTCCTTCCCAGATCCACGTTTTTTAATTTTTCTTTCCCTTCGAAGTTTAGAAGTTCCAAGCATTCGTGTTATTGCCCAATGTTCTTCTTTTTCTTTTGTGCTAAAAAAGGCTTCTCTATCCTCTTCAGCCACACGTTTCATTACTTCGATCATAGGACAGGCATATTCAAGTTTTCCTGTTTCATTTGCCATCAGCCAATGGGCCATCCATATTTTTAACCCCTTAGTGGCCATTGTTTTTTTATATTCAGCCAGCAAATTTTCAGCTTCTTCTTTTGAACTCGCATGAAAAATATATGATAATTTTATTTCTTCTTTTTTTGAATTACTAGTACAGCCTATGGCTTCGTAAACTGTACTATGAATATGCATTAATTCCATTTCTTTTAGTAAATTTTCTAAATGATAAATTGAATCGGTCATGAACCTTTCAATTCCAAAACTTGTGTTAGGATCTACGTTTTTGAAAAGCGCGGCTGTTAATTTATTTGGGTCTGTTACGTCACCTGTTAGTAAATGTTTGTTTTCAAGAATAAATTTTAAAAATAATCCCCCAAGGGCAGTGTCTTCATAAAATTTAATTGTTTCATCAGTAGATAAAGGGCCTTTCTTAAAGAAGTGATTCATAAATTCATCTGGTGACATATTAGGGTTATTTTTTTTGAATTCATGCATTTCTTTATGTTTTTTGTTTATTTCTTCTATATGTTTTAATTCCCATTCACCTAATTCTTTTGGGATATATCCAGAATCAACAAGTGCTTTTATTTGTTCTGGTGTATAAGAAACTTGATCATTGCCATGTTCGCGAGTATAAGCTTCAACCTCTCTAATTTTTTCTTTATGCTTTTCAATGATGTTTTCATATTGCTTTATTTCAGTCATGTAAAGTTCCTTTAAGGGATATTGATAATAGTAATTATCGTTTCTGTTTTTTATCTTGATTTTACTTTCATCACAAGGCCTAAAATATATTGCCAATCAACTTTTTCGAATTTGTTTCTATTAAAATGAAAAGCTAAAAGAGTACTAAATTTTTTCATGCCATCACGCCCTTTTGGCATTTTAAGATTGCAAATAGCTATTCCATGTGAAGCTAAAAAACCTTTAATATTATTTGGGTCATCTTTATCCGTAATATCTTTATCGTCCTCTTTATAACTGATATTTGGCATCTTTTTATCTTCCCATAACTTAGTTAATTGTTTTGATTGGATAGGATTCAAAAATAAGACAGCATCGGGGGTATATGTTACCCTTGCTGATCCCATAACATCGGCTAGCTCCCCTCCCCACTGTTCGTTTTTGTCGCTTGGTTTACGTGATTCTGAGATGACAATAACAGGATCATTTTGTATGCCATCTCGAATTTTTTTCATCTCTCCAATACGCCACTTTTCGGCCTCATTTTCACCCATATTTTGGGGAGTTGGCCAAACCTGAAGATAATCAATAATGACAATGGCTCTTTTACATCCTGTTTTAGATTTTATAGCTTCCACATGATTAAGGATCGTCCTGCTATCAAGGAATGGGCACATTTCAGAGTCAATAATTTGCAGTCTATCCCCAAATGATTCAAGTTTTTCTTTCGCGTTCTTAATTTTCCTAAGTTCTTCTTCAGTAAAAAATACTTCTCCATTAGTTCCTCGAATTTTTTGATCACCGAGAACAAAGGTTTTAAAATCCATTCCAGCGTAATGCAGAGTCATTCTATTGAATATCGCTAACGATGACATTTCTAATGATACGTAGATAAGGCATGCTGTTTCTTCATTTTCAAGTACATCACTTCCTAGCTGAATTGTTAAAGCTGTTTTACCTACATTTGGAGCAGCGGCTAATAAGATTAGTTCACGCAATCCTAGAAGATGACTATTGAATTCCGGAATTTTTGAAGTACGTAATCCGATAACATCTTTTCCTCGGTGTTTTTCTAAAAATTTATTTTGCATTTCTAGATGTTCTCTAGGCGATATTATAGGGATCTTTTTTCCGAGTCTTTGCTCTATCCTTTTGAACTCAGTTTGAAGTTCTTCGATTAAATTATCTGGGTTATCCGGATTCGAAAGAGCCTTTTTTTCAATCACTTGGGCGGCATTAATCATACTGCGCAGAGTTGATTTATCCTTCACCTGATTGACATATTCTTCAATATAGGCCGAAGTGCCCACATACTGGGCCAAGGTGGTCAAATAGGCAGCACCTCCCACGGCCTTCAATTTGTCCTGGCGTTTCAACTCTTCGCAAACCAAATGCAAGTCGGCAGGCTTATCGGTTTTACTAGCGGTTTTCAAAACGTGAAAGATGATCTGATGCTCGGAATAATAAAAATCTGTGTCTTCTAAGCCATCCGCTCCAATGTTAAGGGCATTTATGCTAGTCAGCATACACCCTAAAACCATCATTTCGGATTCTTTGGAATTAGGGGCTAATTTAGTTTCGCTCATAAATATCTCCATCAAGTAATTTTGCAATTGTGTGATATGAAATACGCCAATCGCTTCGAGGACTAATCCTAGACGCTTTTAAATGACCCTCACGAATGTACCGCCGAACCGTATCCGCGTTAACATTTAACAGCGATGCTGTTTCAGAAACACTTAAAAATGCCCGGCCTCTACAAATTAAGAAATTTTCAACTGATTCAAGCTCTTCAGAAGATAACTCCTCTAAATTGGCTATAACCCTATCCATAACATCTTGTTCATCCACATTCATAAAAACACCCCTTTCAAAAGTATTCCAAAAAGTAACACAACATTGAAATTAATGCAAATTTATTGAAATTTTGTTGTAAAATAAAAATAATTACTTTACACTGCAACTTAAACTTAAT
>Ga0181537_10003024_pt1 | contig 14599 bp, 10 predicted proteins | sample PEATcosm2014_Bin_39_FD_119765 | JGI IMG/M metagenome (GOLD analysis project Ga0181537, IMG submission 119765) | Peatland microbial communities from MTU Mesocosm Facility, Houghton, MI, USA - PEATcosm2014_Bin23_10_metaG | ecosystem: Environmental > Terrestrial > Soil > Wetlands > Peat | place... | reverse complement strand
GCGATCGGATCCGCGTTTTTGACCCGAATTTCGACGGAAAATTTCCCTACGTCCGTTACGACGGCCTCGACCAACCGCCAGAGGAAACTCCAAAACCAAAGCGCCAGCAGATGCCAAACCTTTTCGGCACGGTGGTCGGTGGCGCCATTCTCGCTTCGGGTGACGATGGAAAGCCGCCGGTCATTAGGTCGCGCTCCGTCATGCCGAACCTCGGCAAGCCCACCTCGCTCCATCTGGAATATGCCGAGAAACTGCGCAATGCGCTGCCAGAAAGTGTCAAAGCCGCCGTCCGCGAACCGCTCGATGCCGTTGCCTTGATTTACGCGTTGCTGTTGAGTCCCGACGAATCGCAACGGGCGACGCAACTTGCCGAATTGGCCAAGCGCGTTGACCCGGTGATTCAACAGAAGACCGCCGCGCTGTTCCCGGATGTTTCCCAAGCCGCCGCACACGCGCATTTGCCGATGGTGAATCTCGCACTCGGCACGCTCCGCCATTTGACCGCGGAACAATACGCACAATTTTCGCAGATGCTCCAATGGCTCATCGCCAGCGACGGGAAAACCGAACTGTTTGAATTCGTTCTCCAGAAAATCATCCTGCATCACCTCGCTCCGCAATTTGGAGGAACGCGTCCGCCAACCGTCCAATACTACTCGCTCAAGCCGCTCGTGCCGGATTGCGCCGTCGTGTTATCCGCGCTGGCAAATGTCAGCAGCGACGATGCCGGCGAGATTCAAAAAGCTTTTGACGCCGGTGCGCCGTATCTGCGTGCCCCGGACACCGGCGAACTGCAATTGCTGCCTGCTGAACAATGCGGCGTGGACCAAATTGACGCCGCGCTCACCCGATTGGCACAGGCTGCGCCGCTCATCAAAAAAAATCTGCTCGAAGCCTGCGTCCATGTCGTCGGCGCGGACGGCGTGATTCTGGAAGCGGAGGCCGAACTGCTCCGCGCCGTCGCCGACACGCTGGACTGCCCGATGCCGCCATTCGTGCCAGCGGAATAATTATTCCACTTCAAGCGCCACCACCGATTTGGCGGGCAAGGTGACGTTAAATCCCGCATCAGTCGTTTTGAACGCGGTAAAATCCGCCGGCTTGATGGCATCGGGATTTTCAAACGTGTTGTGCGTGTTCATTTCCGGCGCGGTCAACACCTGTCCGGAAATGCTCTGCGCCTTTGTTCCCTGCAAATCCACAGCGACCTCGGCGGGCTGGTTCGGATTCAAGTTGCAAAGTGTGACGTGGATTTTTCCTGATTTGTCGCGCGAGGCGGAGGCGCTGATTTGTGGAATGGCGTTGGTGCCGAATTGATAATCCGCGCTTTGCAGTTCGCTCGGCAGCAGCTTGGCGTCGTGGTGCGGGACAAACATCTCAAAAACCCAATAGCTTGGCGTGACCGCCATTTTTTCCTTGTCGGTCAGGACCATCGCCTGCAAGACGTTGGCCAACTGCGCGATGCAGGCCATCTTCACGCGGTCGCAATGCTGGTTGAAAATGTTGAGCGTGACACCGGCGACGAGCGCGTCGCGCAGCGTGTTTTGCTGGTAAAGAAATCCCGGGTTCGTGCCCGGCTCGACATCATACCACGCGCCCCATTCGTCCACGATGAGGCCGACTTTTTTCTGCGGGTCATAGCGGTCCATGATGGCGGAGTGCCGGGTGACGATGTCGTCCATGCGCAGCGCGTATTTCAAGGTGGCGAACCAATCCGCTTCCGTGAATTCCGTGGACGAACCTTTGTGCTTCCAGTCATTGCCCGACGGCAGTGTGTAATAATGCAGCGAAAGCCCGTTCATGCGCGTGCCAACGTTGCGCATCAACACTTCCGTCCAGTTGGTGTCGTCGCCATTCGAGCCGGAAGCGACGCGGTAAATTTTGTTGCCCGGGTAATCCTTGACGAACGTGTTGTAACGGCGGAAATTGTCCGAATAAAATTCCGGCGTCATCTCGCCGCCGCAACCCCAGCTTTCGTTGCCGATGCCGACGAACGGGATTTTCCACGGTTCATCGCGCCCGTTTTTCCGGCGCAGATCGCTCATCACCGAATTGGTGGCGGCGGTCATGTATTCGATCCATTCGGCCAGTTCCTCGACCGTGCCGCTGCCGACGTTGCCGCTGATGTAGGGCGCGGCGCCGATTTGATCGCAGAAATCCAGAAACTCGTGCGTGCCGAACTGGTTGTCCTCCACCACGCCGCCCCAGGTCGTGTTGATGCGCTTCGGACGCTGGTCGCGCGGCCCGATGCCGTCCTCCCAATGATATTGATCCGCGAAACAGCCGCCCGGCCAGCGGATGACGGGTATCTCAATCTTCTTCAGCGCGGCAACGACGTCGTTGCGAATCCCGCGCGTGTTCGGAATGGAACTGTCCTCGCCGACCCAGATGCCGTCGTAAATGCACGCGCCGAGGTGTTCCGAAAATTGTCCATAAATGTTCCGGCTAATGGTGTTCTTGCCCTGGTCGGTGTGAATGACGAGCGTGCTTTTTGTCGGAAGCCCGGCGGCATCATCGGCCTTGGCTGATTGAATTTGGGAAACCGAAAATGCCGTGAGGAGGGCGAGGGCGGATCGGGTGGTGTTCATCCCGTCAATTGAATGAAAAATTAAACCGCGCACAAGCACTCTTTTTCAGGAAATTACTCCCGAACCGTTGCGCCAAGATTCTGCTTGAGCGCCTCCACGATTTTCAAATGCGCCGCGTTCACCTCGGCATCCGTCAAAGTCTTTTCCGGTGAACGATAAATGAAAGCGTAAGCCAGACTTTTTTGGCCTTCGGAAATTCCCTTGCCATGGAAAACGTCGAACAACTCCACCGCTTCGAGATGTGCAGGCTTGGTTTTCCTGACCGTTTGCAAAACAGCCTCGTGCGTTGTTGTCTCCGGCACCAGCATCGCCACATCACGGCGGATGGCCGGGAATTGCGGCAGCGACTTGAACGACTTGGCCGGATTCCGTCGCGCAAGCAGTTGATCGAAATTCAGCTCGGCGAGAAACACCGCGTCGCGCAAATCGTATTTCTTCGCCAGCACGGACGAAAGCTGGCCGATTTCACCTAATTGCAGTTTTCCACCGAGTGAGATAGTCGCAGATTCAAGGAACAGCACCGTGCTTTCGGCGCGTTTGCCGAACGCCACGCCGCGAACACCGAATTGTTCGAGAAATTCCTCAACGAAGCCTTTTAGTTCAAAAACATCAAGGCTCCATTCAAACTTTGTTCCATTCCAGAAAACCAGTTCGCCCCAACCGGTCAGTGCCAACGCCACGCGGCGTTCTTCCTTCGTCGCGCCGTTCTGCCCCGTGAACACGCGCCCGATTTCAAACAAAGCCACGTCGTAATTCTTGTGGCTGACGTTGTGCCGCAGCGAATGAATCAATCCGGGCAACAAGCTTGGCCGCAATACATTCATGTCGCTGCTCAACGGATTCGCCAGGGCGACGATTTCTTCTGACTTCTGACTTCTGACTTCTGACTTCGCAATGAGGGTTTGCCCTTGCGCCTCATACAAACCGAGGCCGGTGAGGATGCGGCGAGCCTCGGCAATCTGGTCATAAACGGAATCAAACGCGTTCGAGCCAATCGCGCCGCGTGGCGGCGTTGCCGGGACTTTGTCCACGCCGTAAAGCCGTTCAACTTCTTCAATCAAATCCACCTCTCGCTTCAAATCCACGCGCCAGGTCGGAATAACGAACGTGCATTCGCCGGGTTCCTGCTTTGCGATGGCCAGTCCGAGCTTGGTGAGAAAACCAATTTGTTCTGCGTGCGAAATGCCGACGCCCAGCAAATCCTTCGACTTTGAAAAATGCAAAGTGATTTGCTTCGGCTCGGCGGGTTTCGGGCAAACATCCACAACGCCTTCGGCCAACTGGCCGCCTGCTGTTTCCAAAATCAACTGTGCCGCGCGCTGGCTCGCCCAATCGCAAATGCCAATGTCCGCGCCACGCTCAAAGCGGTAGCTGGATTCACTCCGCAGACCGAGTTGCTTGCTTGTCCGGCGAATGTTCACCGGCGAGAAATAGGCGCTCTCAATGAGCACGTCCACCGTCGTGTCGTTAATCTCCGTGTTCGCGCCACCCATGACGCCAGCAAGCGCGATGCCCTTTTGCTCGTCAGCGATGAGGAGCATTTCGTTCGTGAGCGTGCGCTCCTGATTGTCGAGCGTTTTGAATTTTTCTTTGTCGTTCGCACGGCGAATGACAATTGTCGGTTTGCCATCTTTGCCTTTGGCAATCAGGTGATAATCGAACGCGTGCAGCGGCTGGCCGATTTCCAGCATGACGTAATTCGTCACGTCCACGACGTTGCTGATACTGCGGATACCAACTTTTTCCAACGTGCTTTTAAGCCAGTCAGGACTCGGCCCAATCTTCACGCCTTTGATGACGCGCGCTGTGTAACGCGGGCAAAGCTCAGCGTCTTCAATTCTCGCCGCGACCAAACTTTTGGTTCTGACTTCTGACTTCTGGCTACTGACTTCTGGAATTTTCAGCGCATTACCGGTGACCGCCGCGATTTCGCGCGCGATGCCGATGACGCTGTTCAAATCAGGACGATTCGGCGTGACTTCTAAATCATAAACCACATCACCGCCGCTGCGACCCAGATATTCGCCGAAAGGCTTTCCGACGGGCGCATCGGCGGGAAGAATGAGCAGGCCGTCCACTTGATCTGGCAGGCCGAGTTCCTGCGGCGAGCACATCATGCCCTGGCTCGTGATGCCAAAAACTTTCCGCTCCTTGATGACGAACGGCTCCTTCTCGCCGGGCTTCAGCGGCAACGCGAAGTTCGGCAGGATGAGCGGGACCTTGTCGCCGGGCTTGTGATTCTGCGCGCCGCAAATGATGGTGCGTTCGCCCTTGCCGTCATTGACCTTGCAGACGGAGAGCTTGTCCGAGCCGGGCACGGGGTCGCGGGTGAGGATTTGGGCGACGACGATGCCCTCGAACGCGCCGGAAATTTTCTGCACGCCCTCGACTTCGAGGCCGAGCATGGTGAGCCGCTCGGTCAATTCCCCGGGCAACCAGTTGAAATCAACGTATTGTTTGAGCCAGTTAAGGGTGACTTTCATTTCGTCGGATTAAGAGTCTTTCTTTGCGAGCCAAAATTCTTTTACCTTCTCAAATTTTCCGATGCGTTTGTTAATCTTGACGATTTCGCGCGGATAAAATTGGAGAACATTATCGCAAAATTCCAGCATCCAGGAGCGGCGCGTTTTCGTGGAATCAATTTCAATGTGCTTGGAGTTGGCGATTTGAATTTGCCCTGCGCCTAGCGCACCGAGAGTCAGACAACTCCATTTCAAATACTCGATTGGAACAAAGTGAACTTTGCTCACCTTCACTTTTGTTCCGGTGACGCCGTATTTCACCATCAGCATCACAAAGAAATTGGCATCGTCTTCGTAAAAGCGTGCCAGCCGATCCACCGAAGTCAGGTTCGGCATATTGAAAGCCGTTTCTTCACGATGAGTTTTAACGTCCACAACGTAGTAATTGTTGGGTTTGTCTTTGAATGCCAAGTCCGCCATCGCTCGCCGTGCAAAGCTGGCTGAATACTCACCGCCATGTTCACCAAGAATTTCCTCGAAATTGTCCTCAATGATGGATTGAATGGCGTCGCCAGCCGCGCGAGTGCTTTCCGCCGTGTCGGCGGAAAGAAAATCCGCCTGCTTGTTCAACAGGCGAAGAACTTTCTCCTCAATCGTTTTGTATGCCCCGGAAGTGAAAATGGGAGATTTCATTTCTTATGTTTTGCGTGGACTTTGCATGGAGTCGGCCTTTCAAATAAGGCCGGTTGAAGTGATAAGTCCATTTTCTCTTCACGCGTTTGCATATTCAAAGTGTTTCGCTCCCAAAAAACGCCGCCTGAATACCCTTGAATGTTCTTGTCGAACTCCGCCAGCCCGACGCGCTTGGCAGCCCAGCAGGCGTAAGCCTCATTCAATTCGATGCCCAAATAATTTCGCCCAAGCTTTTTTGCGACGACCACGCTTGTTCCCGATCCAAGAAACGGATCGAAAACAAAATCGCCTGCGCGCGAACTGGCGAGAATCAATTTGGCAATCAGCTTTTCCGGCTTCTGTGTCGGGTGGTCGGTGTTTTCCGGCATTGACCAGAACGGCACGGTCAAATCTGTCCAAAGATTTGATGGGTGCGTTAACCGAAAATCGCCTTCGCAGGTTTCTTCCCAATCTTTTGGCGAACCATTTTCCTTGTAGGGTGCGATAACTTTACGTTTGAGTTTAACAGCTTCAACATTGAAATAAAAATCGTCTGACATCGTGCAAAACCAAATATCTTCACTCGCGTTCTTCCAATTTGTCTTCGCACCGCGCCCCTTTTCCCGCTCCCAGGTGATTCGATTGCGAACAATGACGTGGCGTTCCAAAACACGATGCAATGCCGCCGAAGATTTCCAGTCACCGCAAACGTAAAGTGTCGCTGTGCGCTTGAGCACAGGAAGCACTTTTACAAGCCAGCCTTCAAACCACTTTTCGTAATCCGTAAGCGTCATTTCACGGAAAGTTTCAGCGCCGAATTTTTTAGTCAGGTTGTAGGGCGGATCGAGAATCAGCAAATCAACAAAACCTTTTGGCAATTCGCGGCAAACTGAAAGGGCGTCAGCACAAATAATCTGGTTGAATAATTTGTCTGTGCTTTTTGGCAACGGCGAACGCAGTAATTGATCTGGATAAGAAATTTCTTCCGACTCCGACAATACTAACGTGCGATTTCGCGGCGCTCGTTGTTTTTCGGTCGTATACATTGTTGCGAATTTTACTTTGTTTGCAAATTAACGCGAGTTTCAAAATTGTTTCAAGAACCGCACGTCGTTTTCGTAGAAGAGGCGGATGTCGTTGATGCCGTAACGGAGCATGGCGATGCGTTCGATGCCGAAGCCGAACGCCCAGCCGGTCCAGACGGCGGGATCGCAGCCGACGTTCTCGAACACCTGCGGATGCACCATGCCGCAGCCGGCGATCTCCAGCCAGTCCTTGCCCATCTTCTTCACGAGCGCGTTGGTGAAATCAATCTCGTAGCTCGGCTCGGTGTAGCTGAAATAATGCGGCCGGAAACGGATCTTCACGTCGCTGCCCATGAGTTCACGGAAGACGAATTCCACCGTGCCCTTGAGGTCGCCGACGGTGACGTTCTTGTCCACGTAAAGTCCCTCGATCTGGTGGAAGGTGGGATTGTGAGTGGCGTCGGCGTTGTCGCGGCGATAGACGCGGCCGGGAACGATGATGCGCACGGGCGGCGGCTGCTTTTCCATCACGCGAATCTGCACGGACGATGTGTGGGTGCGGAGGAGTAGCGCAGGCATCTTGCCTGCGGGTTTGAGCGGCGTCCCGCCGCCAGAACCGGGAGCGAGGACGCTCCCAGAACCCGCCGGCGAGGACAACTGCGCCACGTTCAAATAAAATGTGTCTTGTGAATCGCGCGCCGGATGGTCGGCGGGCGTGTTGAGCGCGTCGAAACAATGATACTCGTCCTCAATCTCCGGGCCGTCGGCGACAGCAAACCCGATTTTGCGGAAGGCACGGACGATGTCGTCGGTGACTTGCGTGAGCGGGTGCAGTTTGCCCAGCACGCGGCGGCGTCCGGGCAGCGTGAAATCGGTCGGCTCTTTCGGCAGCGCGGCTTTCAGTTCCAGTTCCTCGCGGCGCGAAACAAGTGCGGCTTCGAGTTCCTGCTTGGCGGCGTTGATGAGTTTGCCGGCGGCAGGCTTTTCCTCTTTCAAGAGCGTGCCGATCTGTTTCATCAGCGCGGTGAACTTGCCGTTCGGCCCGATCCACGCGCCTTTGGTCTGTTCCAACGCGGCGAGGTCGGGCGCGGCCTTGAGTTCCGCGAGCGCGGTCTGTTTCAGCGGTTCGATGTCGTCGAGAAATCCAGCCATAAAATTTTGAAAATGTTAGCCGCAAGAGAACGCAAAGAACACAAAGAAAATTTCGGCTCACGGGGACGCTCGCCCCACCATTGGAACCGGTTCATTCTGTTAATTCTGTCTAAAAAACAAAACGGGCGACCATCGCTGGCCGCCCGTCGAGAATCTTTGTTGAACTGATTATGCCTTCGCCAGCGTGGCACCGGGCTTGGCCTTCAACGCTGCCTTGGCCATGTTGACCAGCTCGGTAAACGCGGCAGCATCGGTCGCGGCAAGGTCGGCGATGACCTTGCGGTCAAGCGCGCACTTGGCGGCCTTGAGACCTTCCATGAAACGGCTGTAAGTCAGGCCGGCGGCACGGGCGGCGGCGTTGATGCGGATCTGCCAGAGATAGCGGTAATTGCGCTTCTTGGTGCGGCGGTCGCGGTAGGCGTAAACGCGGCCGTGGTCAACGGCATCGGACGCGTAGCGATAAAGTTTGGAGCGCTTCAGGCGGTAGCCCTTGGCGGCTGTGAGCATTCTCCCGCGGCGTTTGCGGGAAGCTGGGGAATTGGTAACGCGCATAAAATTAAACTGGTTTCAGTTGGATCGGTGGTCAGCCGCGATGGCTGAAGGGCATGCTTTGGGTGATGCGGTAGGCATCAGTCTTGTCCACAACAGCGACCTTGCCGAGGCGGCGGCGGCGCTTGGCGTTTTTGGTCGTTGCCAGATGGCGGCGGCCTGCGCGAAAGCGCAAAACCTTGCCGGTCGCGGTTATTTTGAACCGCTTGGACGCGGATTTTTTTGTTTTGATGCCTTTGGGACGTCGCATAAATTCAATTCAATAGCAAAAGAGCGCAGAATTTACGCGATCCCGCACTTCGAGGCAAGCGTGAATTTTCCAATTCTGGCTTGTGCGCCCCGCCTCCTACGGGCTGTTGGTGTTCAACAGCGACGGCATGGATGAAACTGCGGGCGCCGAGTTGGTGGGGGTCAAGTCAATCGGCGCGCCGGCGTTCAGTTGATTCAGCACGTCCGCGGTCAAATCAATTTCCGGGACGCTGTAGAGCACGATAGATGTGCCGGTGGCCGCTTGCGACGCCTTGTCAAAGACCAACGTATAACCGCCGGTCTTGGCCTTGGCAGAAACAACGGCCTGGATGTCATCAAGGATTTTTTCGTGCATCCGCTGGCGCTGGTCATTCAGCGTGGACTGCGCCTGGCGTTCATATTGGTCAATGGCCGTGCGGCGATCCTCGCATTGCTTCAGTTTGTCGGCGGCGGCCTGATTGCGGCGGTCGCGCTCGTCGGCGGAAATGGCCTGGTCGTTCGCCTGCGCCAGAAGCTGCTGGTATTCGTCGCTGGCCGTCTTCAAATCATCCTTCATGCTCCTGTCATCCTTGTCGAGCTGGGTGGCGCGGTCCTCGATGGCGGCCTGGGCCAGTTTTGTCTTGTAATAACCGTAAAAAAGCTTGGGCAGATCCACGGTGGCGATCTTGGTTTGGGCCAGGGCGGAGCTGCTTAAAAAGGCCAGCAGCAGAACCGCCAAAACAATCGTTCTCATAATGTTCTTCATGGGTAAAGGAAAACAGAAATCCGCAGCAACGCCAACTGAAATTTGACCGGTTAGAATTCCTGCAGCCGGAAGAAAAGCACCGGATTGGTGGGATTGAACAGGTAGGTGTAGTTGGTGCCGGCCAATACCGGCGGTTGGGGCGCCAACACCCACGAATTGGTTGAGAGCAAATTGGTGTTCGATTCCAGCTTGATAAATTCCGGCAGCTCCGGCTCGAAAGGCAGCATGGCCGGCCAGCTCACCAAAACATTGGTGCCGGCGGAAATCGCGCTCAAATCCGGCACTGGCGACAGGTTCGAAAGAATTTTGGCAAGGAAGGCATCACTCGGCCCGTTGAGCGTTGCCTGGCGCGCATTGTTGGTGGGAAAATTCGCCGAGAGCGTCTGGCCAACGATGTAGGCATCACCGGCCGGATCGAGCGCGATGCCGTAGCCGAAATCGTTGTTCGCGCCGCCAAGATAGACCGAATAAAGCAGCGCGGTGCCGTTGGTGTTGAAGGCCGTGACAAAAACGTCGTCGTTGCCGGAATTGGTCGCGGCCAGCAAACCCGCCGCGTTCAGTGTTGGGAAATTGGTCGAGGACGTCGTGCCGACGACATATGCCTCGCCCGCCGAAACCACCACGCCATAGCCGGTGTCCTCGGCGAAGCCGCCAAAGACCGCAGAATAAAGGATGCTCCCGTTCGGGTTGAGTTTCACCAGAAAGGCATTGGTCGTGAGAATCAATCCGTTCTGATTGTTGGTCAGCTCGTTAAACAGATTGGTAACATTCACGGCGGTGTTCGTAAAGTCCGGCGAAGTCGTCCCACCCGTCACATAAACGTTTGTCTCGGAGTCCACGGCAATCCCGAAGGCCTGGTCATTGTTCGTCCCGCCCAGGAAAGTCGAATAAACCAAATTAGATCCAGACGGCGAGAATTTGGCGACAAAGGCATTATTACCCCCGATTATATTTGTCGAAATCAAAGCGGTCTGGAACGCATTGGTGGTCGGAAAATTGGTCGAATCGGTGAATCCGGTGACATAGGCGCAATTGGCACCGTCCACTGCCACGCCGGTGGCCTCGTCCGTGTTAGTGCCACCAAGGTAGGTCGAATAAATCAACGGCGAACCGCCCGGCCCGATTTTGGCGAGGAAGGCGTTGAAGCTGCCTGCCAGCCGGTTGAGCAGGGTATTAGTCGTGCCTGCCAATTGATAAACCACCGAATTGGTGACAGGAAAATTGGTGGAACTGGTGAAACCGGTGACATAAGCATCGCCCGCCGAATCCACCGCAATGCCCGTGCCTGTATCACCGGTGCCGAACGGAATGTTGCCACTGCCGCCAAGATAAGTTGAATAAATCAAGCGGGAGCCGTTCGTGTTCAATTCCGTAACAAAAGCGTTGGAGTCATAGAAGGTTCCAGATCGGGAACTATAAGCGTGTCCGAGAATCTTGGGGTAAAGCGCGTTGTTCGTTGGAAAGTTCGGCGAGTCAGTGGAGCCGGTCAGAAAAACATCGCCTGCTTTGTCCAGCGCCAGACCGGAGGCAAAATCGTCCTGGCTGCCACCGAGGTAGGTGCAATAGACCAGATTGGAACCGTTGTTGCTGAACTTGGCGACAAAAGCATCGCCGGTGAAGGTGCCGCCGGCATAATTCGTCTGAAACACACCATTCGTCGTGGCCAAATTTGCCGAAAGCGTCGAACCGGCGACATAAACAGAACCGTTTGTATCCACAGCCACAGCCGCAGCCGTATTACCCGCCGTGCCGCCAAAATAAGTCGAGTAACTCAAAATCGGGTCAATCACCAGCGGCAGGTTGCGGTCATGGTTACCAACGGCGAAGGCGACCGTGTGCGCGTCCAAAATTTTATAGCCGCCGGCGATTTCCTGACGCGCGCCATTGGCCGTCTGATAAATCACCGGCTTGGGCTGGCGAATTTCACTGTCACCCAGATTCAATACCAGCTCGCAGGCGGAATTGATGGAAATTTTGTCCGCGCCGGCAAAATGAATCGCGATGACGCCGGGGTCAGCGCCCGGGGCAACGGTGAAGTCGTATTCGAGCTGCCGTTGGTTGCCGTAGTAGGCCAGGTTGACGCCGGGATAAAGCTGGCCGACATCCACCCGCGCAAACGTCGCCACGCCGGTCTGCCAGCGGGCAGGATTATTGCCAACAAGATAATTGATCTTGCCGGACAGCTCCTCCGCGCCGGAAATTTGCGCGAGGTTGTTTGCACCCACGAATTGCATCCGAACCGCCCGCGCCGAAAATGTCCGCTGCGCGGTCGTCTTGCAAAGAACCAGTTGCGCCTCGCCGGGCGAAATCAGGAATTGGGAATCGCGTCCGCGCGCGATGAATTGCGCCGGGGAATCCACCTGCCCCTGGTTGGCCTCGAAATATAGCGGCAGGCTGGCCGGCATCACCGCCGTTTGCGCCACGGCAATGGTGGCAAACAGTCCAGCCCAGCCCGCGCCAGCGAGACCGGCGAGGATTGACTTCGCAAACCGATTCTTTTTTGTCCAAGGCGTCATGTTAAAAATCGCGCGTGTAGCCGACCCCGAACTGGAACTTGCCGGAGGAGCCGTTGTATTGATCATGGGTGATGGGGATGCCGTATTCCAGCCGCAACGGGCCGAGATGCGGGATGTCCAAGTGCAAACCGAGACCGTAGTCGTCGTCAAAATTGCCGGAGAAGGAATACGATCCCGCACCCACCGCGCCGACGTCATAGAACAACGCGAAACGCACGCTGGGACCGTTGTCTTTTTCCAGGATGGGAATGCTGTATTCGAGCGAACCAAACCAGTAGCTGTCGCCGCCTATCGGTTCGTTGGCCATGTTGAGATTGCTGCCATTGCCATACGCCGGGTCACGCGGGCCGATGTTCCGGTATTTGAAACCGCGCAACGAGTAAAGACCGCCGAGATAATAACGGTCATAAAACGGCACGTCGCCGCCGCTCAAGCTGTTGGCGACACCGGCACGCCCGTCCGCTTCCAACACGTGGCCCTTGAACAGGCCGGGGAAATACCAGGACGTCTTTAACTCCAGCTTGTAAAAAGTCGTGTCACCCACGCTAAATTCGGGGTCCAGTTCCGTCCGCTGACCGTGATTGGGCAGTTTGTTGCTGTTCCGCGTGTCGTAGGCGAGCGAACCGCCAAAGCGCTGAAACAGATGATCGCCGGTTTGTGCCAAAATGGCGTCGGGCACGTTCGCTTGACTTACAGAAAGGGACGCCGGAGGTCCTGGGTTAAACCCTGTCTCCAAGTCATGCCAGCCGTTGTTCAGGCTGATGCCGACGTCCTCGATGGCGTAGCTGACGCTGCCGATGAGGAAGTCGCTCCCCAAGGCGCGGGTCAGGCTCAAGCGCGCGCCGGTGCGCGTCTCGTCGAAAATATTGTTGGGGCTTTCAAAATTCAAATCATTCCGGTAAAGGGCAACGCCCAGCGCCAGCTTGCGGTTCAAAAACCACGGCTCGGTGAAATCCATCTCGTAGTCCTGCTGCTGCGTGCCCAACTGGACGAACAGCCGGAATTTCTGCCCGCCGCCCGTGAAATACGGCGGATGGAACAGATCGAAGTTGCCCTGATCAACTTCCGCGAAGCCAACCAGCCCCGAATCCGAATTGATCCCGGCGCCCAGCGTAAATTTGCCGGTGTCCTTCTCCTCCACGTCCACGTCCAGGTTTTTGCGCCCGGCAATCGGCGGGTCGGTCGGCTCCGGCTGCAATTCCACCTTGTCAAAATAGTCCAGCCCTTCGAGGCGCTGCTGGCTGATTTTGACGCGCACCATGTCGAAGACTTCGCCCGGCGCAATGGCGAGTTCGCGGCGGATGACCTTGTCCTTCGTCTTGATATTGCCACGGATGTTGATCTGCTCCACGTAGGCCTTCTGCCCCTCGTCAATCTGGAATTCCAGGTCCATCGTCCCCGTGTCCACGTTCGGAACGCGGATGGGGCGCAGCGTCCCGTTGGCGCGCTGCACGTCAATGTAACCCTTGCCCCCGTAGAAATCCTCCAGCGCCTGCAAGTCCTTGTTCAGACCGTCGGGCGTGAAAGTGTCACCCACGTCCATCGCCAGACGGTTCGGGCCGAGCTTGTCCTTCGAGTGTTGAAAGTCGTGGACGTATTGCAGCCCGGCGCGAATCGTGGCATCATCGAAAAGCTTGTTGCCGGTGAATCTGACCGAGCCGACCTTGTATTGCCTCCCTTCATAGACGTAAAACTGAAGCACCATCGTATCCGGCTTCGGGTGCTCGAACTTCACGTCCTTGATTTCAAAATCCAGATAACCGTGGTTGCGGTAATAATCCGCCAGCGCGTCCTTGTCATCGTCAAAATCGTCCTGCTTGAACACGCCGCTGCCCGTCAGCCACGAAAACGTCCAGTGCGCCCGCGTCTTGATCTGTTTGCGCAGCTCCTTTTGCGGGATCGCCGACGCGCCAATGAATTCGACCCGCGTAATTTTTATCTTCTGGCTCTCGACAATCTGGAACGTGACCGAGGCGCGCCCCGCTTCCTCGTCAAACGTGTCAAAGACATATTTCACCTGGGTTTCGGGATAGCCGTATTTCTCGTAGAGCTTTTTGATCTCCTGAACGTCGGTGAACAGCTTTTGCTCGTCCAGCGGCTCGCCCGCCTTCACCGTGATTTTTTTCCGGATCTTGGAATCGTTCAACTTTTTGTTGCCCGCGATTTTGATGTCCGTGATCCGCAGCCGCGCCTGCACGATGTAGGTCACCACCACGCCGCCGTCGTCTGCCGGATCCACGGTAACGCGGATGTTGTAAAACTGGCCGGTGCCGTAAAGCGAGTGAACGTCGTCCTCGGTCAGGTTCGAGCGGTAAAGGTCGCCGGCCTTGAGGCGGATGTTGGCGCGGACGAACTGCTCGCTGACCGACGCCGGGCCGACGTATTTGATGTCCACGCGGTCCACAGCCGGGCCGGCGGGCTGCGCCCATGCGACCCGCGCGCAGCCGAGCAACAGCCAGATTCCGAGCAGGCGGAGAAACAATTTCATCGCCCGTCACCCCGTTGGCACATCTTCGTCGCTGACTTTGGCTGCGCTTTCAAATCGTGTGTAAGACTTTAAGAATGTTAAATTCACGTCGCCCGTCGGGCCGTTGCGCTGTTTCGCAATCAGCAGATTGACCGGCAGGCCGTCCGCTTCTTC
>Ga0181537_10003023_pt1 | contig 14600 bp, 13 predicted proteins | sample PEATcosm2014_Bin_39_FD_119765 | JGI IMG/M metagenome (GOLD analysis project Ga0181537, IMG submission 119765) | Peatland microbial communities from MTU Mesocosm Facility, Houghton, MI, USA - PEATcosm2014_Bin23_10_metaG | ecosystem: Environmental > Terrestrial > Soil > Wetlands > Peat | place... | reverse complement strand
GCTGTAGAACTCGATGTCCGCCGGAAAAGTGAAGCCGGTATTGTAAGACACGAGCTTCAGATGCTGTTCGGCGTCGCCCTGGATCCGGTTCAGGTACGGGAAGCCTGCTGCCAGTGATGAGTTGCTGTTCGGGTACGTGGCTTCCAGAACATTGGGGTCGATGTTGCCGCGCTGGGTATGGGCGTGGTTTTTCACTTCGCCGGTGATGTTGAAATAGGACGCGGAATCGTCCAATGGTGCGAAGCCGGCATTGCCACTGGTATCGGTGGTCTGGCCGCCTTCATCGAAGTTGCGGCCGTAGAGCGTGTTTGCCGAGCCACCGGAGGAGTTCTTTTTCAGGATGATGTTGATGACGCCGGCGATGGCATCGGTTCCGTACTGTGCAGCTGCGCCCTCGGTCAGCACTTCAACGTGGTCGATGGCCGATATCGGAATGAAGCTCAGATCCGCGCCGGCGCCGCCCTCGAACGAACTCTGCAGAATCGCAAGATTGGCAGTCGTGTGACGGCGCTTGCCGTTGACCAGCACCAGCACATGGTTGGGGCTCAGGCCTCTTAGCCGCGCCTGCACGGTCTGGTTGGCCATGTCGCCACCAAAACCCTGCACCACGAACGACGGCACGATGGTCGACAGTGCGGTCATCAGGTCGGGGCTACCGGCATTGACCAGCTGCTCGCTGCTGACGATCTGGATTGGCGCGGCGCTGTCCGCCGCCTGAATGCCGGTCTGGCGTGTGCCGGTGACGATGACTTCCTGTAGCGAGGACTCGGAGTCCGCCGACTGCGCGACCTGCTGGGCACGCACGGCCGGTGCGGTAATCGCTATGGCTACCGCGGCCATGATGGTGACGCCTGGCAGCGCCTTGCTAGAACTCGATGACATGTAAGGGTCTCCCAATTTTTTAATCAAATTCCGCTTCGCGCCTGTCCGTGGAAGCGGCCCAAGTGCGGGTCAGATTCCGGTGGCCGGTGGTGCCAACCCCGGGAATCGCTGACTGTAGCTAGCACGCTACATCGTGCCAATTTGCGGTCTGTGCTCGCATACTGCAATAACTCGGCCAAGCCCCAGAAGGCTGGCTTCACCGCTACCTCAGATCCTGTGGTGCAGCGGCATCAGTGCTGCGATTGCGCTGAAAGTATAGCGTATCGTGGAAGATACATAATAGGCATAAGCGACAGCAACCGTGGTTATTGGTAGTGAGTGAGCACATGGAGCAGCGGCCATAGATGATTCGAAACGGTGCAGCCATTTGCAGCGCTGTTCCCGGCGGGATGCCAAAAACAGCACGAGTGCGCCATATCTGTGCACTCGAGCAGCGAAACAATGCCGCTGAAGCCGGTCGTGACGTCAAATATGGCTCAAACTGTCGAACGGATGCAAAGCGATGCGTCTGTTCAGCAAATAAAGGCGCTCGTGGGCTCGACAGCGGATTCTATTATGTTATCAGTCAATTCTGGTGCATCCGCTGATCGTAATCGGTGCGTTTATGTTGTGTTGATACGACATGGGGTAGCTGGTCGACTTCATGGCACGGTCACACGCGTGCTATACAAACACTCGGTGGAAGCGAGCGCTGCATGCCTCATAGTCACTCATTCTCAACATCGTTGCTGCTGAGCATTGTGTTGGCTGCGAGCGTCAACTGCTCTGCCGGCGCGGTTGAGCAGCCGACCGCACCGCCGGGCATCGACCTGCCGCGCCACGGTCCGGCTGCGGGGCATGCGTCGGGCAATCCTTGGCCCCCACCGGAGACGAGCGTGAGCTGGACGAGCCCGCAGGCGGCGGGCAGCCCACAGGCACCAGCCCGGCGCGCGCTGCGGCTGCAGCTGCTCGCTTTCAACGACTTCCATGGCAACCTGCAAAGTCCCAGCGTCGCCTCCGCGCGTCCGGTTGGCGGGGCCGCAGCACTGGCCGGGGAGATCAAGGCGCTGGAGCGCACGGCACCCGGGCGAACGCTGATCGTGCACGCGGGTGATCTGCTGGGCGCCAGCCCGCCGATCACCGGCCTGCTGCACAACGAGCCGGCGATCGAGTTCCTGAACCTGCTGGCGAACCGGCATTGCCACTACGGTGACGCGATGCGATTTTTTGATGCCGCGAAGTGGCGTGCTCAGCCTGATCGCTGCGATGTGATCGGCACGCTGGGCAACCATGAATTCGATGCCGGACCCGAGGAGCTTCGCCGCCTGCTCGGCGGCGGCAATGCCAGCGACGGCCCATTCCTGCAGAACCCGTACCGCGGCAGCCGCGTTCCCTACGTGTGCGCCAACGTCATCGACCGGCGCACCGGCAAGCCGCTGCTGCCCGCCTACGCGGTGGTGGTCGTCGGCGGCATTCCGGTCGGCGTCATCGGTGCGGTGCTGCGCGACACGCCGAGCCTGATTCCGGCCTGGGCGGCGGCGAATCTGACGTTTCTCGATGAGGCGCAATCGATCAATCGCGCCGCAGCGGAGCTGACGCGCCACGGCATCCACACGCAGATCGTGCTGATCCATCAGGGACTGGAGCCGGTGGCGGATGGCGACGGCGACGACTGGCAGGGACCGCTGCGCCACATCGTCGCGCAGCTGGATGCGGATATCGACGTCGTGGTTTCCGGACATACGCACAATTACAGCAACGCACTGCTGCCCAGCCGCGGTCCGGCACCGGTGCTGGTCACCCAGGCCTATTCTTATGGTGTCGCGCTGGCGCAGATCGAACTGCGCATCGACCCGGTGACTTCGGATGTCGTGGCCAAGTCCGCCCGCATCCTGCCGGTCTGGGCAGATACGGCGCCCGGATACCCCGGCGACCGTGACGCGCGCCGGCTCACCGGCGCCGCCCAGGCCCTGGTGGCTCCCAGGGTGGCGCGCGTGGTGGGCCAGTTGCCGCAACCGATGACGCGCGCGGTGAGCGCGGCGGGTGAGTCGAGCCTTGGAGACCTGGTGGCCGATGCGCAGCGCGCGGCAACGCACGCCGACTTCGCGCTGATGAATCCGGGCGGCCTGCGTTCCGATCTGCGTGCAGGGCCCGTCACCTGGGGCGACGTGCTGACACTGCATCCGTTCGGTAATCACCTGGTGACGCTGGATATGACGGGCGCACAGCTACGCTCGTTGCTCGAGCAGCAGTGGCCAACCGACCCCAGCGCACCGCTGCGTATTTTCAAGACCTCGGGACTGTATTACAGCTGGGATGCTGCCAGGCCCCGTGGCGCGCGCGTGGTCGAGGCCTGCGACGCCACCGATGCGCCGCTCGATCCGCAGCGTCACTACCGTGTGACGGTGAATGACTTCCTGGCCAACGGAGGCGATGGGTTTAGCGATTTAAAGGCGTTCGAACCGAGGGAGATCGGACCGCTCGACACCGAGGCGCTGGCGCAATTCATGGAGCGACAGGCGCAGGCGCCCGAGTTGCGTCCGACCCCGACTTCGCCGCGCATCGCCCGCGCCGATCTCGGGCAGATGCCGTTGTGCACAGCGCCCGGCGGCGGGCGGCCAGCCGCAGAAATAGCGCTGTAATTTGACAACGCCGAGCGAAACGTGCAGCCTAAATAGGGCTAAGCGCTGTTGCAAAAAGTAGACGCCTGAATACAAGGCGCCCGCGTTTAGCCGCTGCGGCGGGCCGGAATGACGGCGGGATGCGGGGGGAAGCGGGGCGGCATCGTCGTGACGGGTCAAGACCCTACGCGACGATGCCGCCCGAATTCAAGGTTCCAGCCGGCCTCGCTAGACGGCCTCCCTGTTCGGCCAGCCTGCCCATTCGGGTAGTACCGCGCTGCCGGATCGGCGCTCACTCTAGGGCGCCATGAACCAACCCACTTTGCTTCAACAATGGTCGCAGGAACGCTCGGCACTGGCGGCGGCGCTGACGCCACGCACCGTCACGGTCGCGCCCGGTAGTCATCGCTCATCGTCCGGCCGCTCGCTATCGGGTATGCGCTGGCGCGGGCCTTTCATCGTGACGGCCGCAGAGGCGCTCGCCGGCAGCGACGATGCGCGGGTCGCATGGGACGGCGGCGAGACGCGCGCGCCGCTCGTCGCCTGCGATCTGGCGACCGATGTGGCGGTGCTGCGCATCGCCGCTGACGGGGAGCCCGGTAGCACGGCGAGCGCTGCCGATCCCGGACTGGAAGCTGGCGCCGGCGTGGTCATCGTCGGCCGTGCACGGCGCGGGCCGCTGGTCGCCTTCGGTACCGTGGGGTTGGCGGGACCGGCTTGGGCGTCGCGACGTGGCGGTGCGATCGCGCAGCGCCTGGAGTTCGAGGCAAGCCTTGACGCGCGCTTCGAGGGGGCGCTGGTCGCCGACCTTGCGGGCGTTCCCAGGGCGATGCTGGTTCCGGGACCGCGTGCCAGCCTGCTGGGAATCCCGGCCGCGACCATCGAGCGCATCGTCGCCGCCGTCGAGCAGCATGGCTATCTGCCGCGACCGTATCTCGGGCTGCGGTTGCAGGCCCTGTGGCTCGATGAGGCGACCCGGGCGCGCTGGGGCCGCTCGGCGCGCACCGTTGCGGCGGTCGCGGGCGTCGAGGCGCAGTCGCCGGCGGAGGTGTCCGGGCTCGCGCCGGGCGACCTGCTGGAGGCGATCGACGGTATCGCGGTCGACGACGTCGAGGCCTTTGCCGCGCTGGTCGCGCAGTCAAACCCGGGGCAGCTGCTGGCACTGCGCCTGCGGCGCGGCGGCCAGCAGCAGACCGTCGAGATCAAGGTGGCCGAGTGGCGCCAGCCGCCGCGCTGAGCGTCGGCAGGACGAGGCTGAGCGCAGCAGAGGCGAGGGCAGGCCGGCAAGTGGCCTTGCAGTCGGCGGCGGCGCCACCATTACCGTGACGGTGAACCTGATTGTCCAGAACATAAGCGGCGACGATACCGGCCACGATGCCATGCACGGCAGCGGGCGGCTGACCGCGCGCGAACGCGAGGTGCTAGGCCTGGTGGCGGCCGGCATCTCCAACAAGGGGATCGCGCGCGAGCTGCAGGTGTCGCCGAACACTGTGAAATTTCATATCGCGGCGATACTGGTAAAGCTTGACGCGGCCAGCCGCGCTGAGGCGGTGGTCGCGGCGCTGCGGCGCGGAGAGCTGACGCTTTGAACTCATCTGCAGCACGAGTGACCGACGACGCCGATGGCGCCGGCGCCGATCGCGCCGATCGCGGCGACGAGCAGGACGCCGCGCTGCTCGACGCCTATTCGCGCACCATTACCAGTGTCGCCGAGGCCGCCACGCCGGCGGTGGTGGCCATCCACGCGCGGCGCGCGCCCACCGGTGGCACGCACGCCGGCCCACACGGCGGCGGCCAGGGTGGCAGCGCGTCCGGGTTCGTGTTCACACCCGACGGCCTGATACTCACCAACAGCCACGTGGTGCACGGGGCCGCCGCGCTGCGCGTCGCCACGGTGCGCGGCGAGGAATTCGAGGCGGATCTGCTCGGCGAAGATCCGCATACCGACACCGCGCTGATCCGGGTGAGTGCGACGCTGCCGGCGGTAACCCTGGGCCGCTCGCACGCGCTGCGGGTCGGACAGGTCGCGGTCGCGATCGGCAATCCGCTCGGCTTCGACTGCACCGTGACCGCCGGCGTCGTCAGCGCGCTGGGTCGCTCGCTGCGTGCCAGCTCGGGGCGCCTGATCGAGGACGTGGTGCAGACCGACGCGGCGCTCAATCCCGGCAATTCCGGCGGTCCACTGATGGACTCGGGCGGGCGCGTGATTGGCATGAATACCGCGATCATCGCCGGCGCCCAGGGCATCTGCTTCGCGATCGCGATCGATACGGTGCAGCGCGTGGCGCTGGAACTGCTGCGCCACGGGCGCGTACGCCGCGCCAGCATTGGCATCGGTGGCCAGAGCGTCGCGATACCGCAGCGGTTGCGACGCCATTTCGAGTTGCCGCAGGTCGCCGCGGTGCGGGTGATCAGCGTGATCGATGGCGGCGCCGCAGCGCAGGCCGGGATCGAATCGGGCGATCTGATCGTGCGCTTCGACGGTCAATGGATTGGCGGCGTCGACGACCTGCACCGGCTGCTGATCGAATCGCGCATCGGCGCCGCCGCGCCGCTCGAGCTGGTGCGGCGCGGCCGGCGCCTGACGCTCGACGTCGTGGCACGCGAGAGTGAGCCGGCATAGCGCGCCAGGGTGGGCAAGGGTGCGCCAGGCGCGCTCAGCGAATGGCCTTGCGGCCATTGCGTTCACCCCAGTGGCTCGATGTCCTGGAAGCGGGTGTAGTCGAAGTGATCGACGCCGTTGGCGTCGGTGCTCAGGATGTCGACGAAGGCGTAGTTCCAGCGTATCGCTGAGGGCGGATACTCGTGGCGCGCCATCAGGCTCTGGCCGGTGTTCTCGTCGGTGCCGATGACCGTCAGCAACAGATAGGCGTTGGCGTCCCGCAGACTCTGCTCGCTCTCGCCCGCCAGCGGGCTGGCGTCATTGATCTCATGCAGGATGGTCCAGCCGAAAAGGAAGATCGGGTGGCGGTTGCGGATCAGCGGCAGGTCCTGGATGCGGCGGATACGAAACCCCTCCGGCGAGACCTGATCGCGCAGCAGGCGCAGATGCGCCGAGGCTTCCATGACGATGTTCTGGCGCGCATTGGCCGCGCGCACCATCAGCGTCAGCCTGCCATTGATCGGCCGCACCACCGCCTGGCGGGCAAACACGAAGCGCGCCGTCGGCTTGGAGAAGCGCGCGAACATCATGCCGGTCATCAGCGCCAGGCTCAACAGACCGATGAAGATCTCGATCGCCGCCACGATGTGCGCGAATGGCGTTTGCGGATGCATGTCGCCGTAACCGACCGTGGCGAAGGTCTCGACGCTGAAGAAGAACCGGCCCCAGTAGCCGGACGGATTGAGATTGGCGATGTCGCCGGCCTGCAGCGAATAGATGATCGCGAACAGCAGATTGAACACGATGTAATAGGCGGCAAGTGCGCCGAAAATGATCGGCCAGCTGGCGGTCATGAAGCGGTGGAACAGATCGCGCGGGATCCGGCGCGGCATGCCATGGGTGATGAACTGCCGGCCGCCGACGCTGCCGATGATCCTGGTGTTGCGGTAGTCTGCGGCCACGCGCCAAGTCTAGCGCGGATGCGGCGCGCTCGCCGAGCGCGCGCCGCCGCTCATCCGAACACGATGTGCCACGCTCGCAGCAATGCGCCCGGGTCGGTCACGGCGACGAATGCGAGACCTGCCAGCGCGCCGTCGAAATGCGCGTCGTGATTGATGCGTCCGCGCCGCTGGCGCGCGGCGTAGAAGGTATAGGCCAGGTAGCCGAGCGCGAACAGCGGCGCGGGAATTGGCAGCGGGATCGGCATGATCATGATCGATTGGCGCGGAAAATAGACGATCGAGGCGAACAGCACCGCCAGTATCGCGCCCGAGGCACCCAGGCTGGCGTAATCCGGATCGCGCCGGTGCTTGAACCAGGTGCCGATATTGCTGGTCGCAAGCCCGATGACATACAGCGCCAGGAAGCGCGGTGCGCCGATGACACGCTGCAGCGGAAAGGCGAAGAACCAGTAGGTCACGCTGTTGAACAGCAGATGCGCCAGGTCCGCGTGCACCAGGCCGCTGGTGATCGCAGTCCAGTACTGGCGCCGCGGCAGGAACCAGAACGGCCGGAACAGGTTGCGTTCGATGATCGCCGGCGACGCCCACAGGCCCAGCAGGCTGACCAGCAGCGTGAGCGCGAAAATGAGCGCGGCCGACATCGGTTACGCCGCCCGGCCCGCCACGCCACCCGGACGGCTGCCACCCGGACTGCTACGCCGTCGCAGCATCAGCACATTGCCGGCCAGGCACAGCGCAACGCCAATGACGGTGTCGAGTTGCCAGCGCAGCTGCTCGAACTCGCTCGACAGCAGCAGCGCGACTACCGGGATCGCCACCGCGGTATACGACGCGCGATCCGCGCCGATCCGGCGCATCAGTGTCAGGTACGCGCCAAACGCCAGCGCCGAGCCGAACAGGGACAGATAGATGAGCGAGCCGACATAGCGCCATGACGCGTCGAACACAAAGCGCTGGCCGCTCGCGAATGCCAGCGCGGCGACAAACACTGCGCCATAGAGCATCGACCAGGCATTGATCGGCATCACCGGCAGCCCGCGCCGATGGATGCGCGTGGCAACCATGTTGCCGAGCGATGCCACGACGGCGGCGCCGAGCCCCAGTGCGATACCTCGGTACTGCTGCGCCGAACCGGCGATGCCCGCCAGCTGTGGCCAGAACACCAGCGCCACGCCGGCGACCCCGATCAGCGCCGCGAGCATGGTTGCCGGCCGGATCGGCACACTGAAGAACAGCCGCATCCCGAGTGCATTGATGAACACGACGGTGGAGAACAACACCGCGACCAGACCCGAGGTCAGGTACTGCTCCGACAGATAGACGCCGGCGTAGTTGAGGCCGAACATCAGAACGCCCTGCAGCGCTATCCACAGGTGATCGCGCGCGCCGAAGCGCAGCGGCCGGCGCCGCATCGCACACCAGGCGAGCAGCATCACAGCGGCGAGCGCGAAGCGCCAGGCCACCGACACCATCGGCGGCACGACCCCGAGCTGGAATTTGATCACCAGCCAGGTCGAACCCCAGATCAGCACCGCGACGCCATACAGGCCGAGGTTGCTCAACTGACGCTCTCGGCGAGCAGCGCAGCCTCAGCCCGCCGCTGCCGGCGATGGGTCATTCCCGCTGGCCATTCAGGCCGACAATGGATTCAATGCGGCTCGCCGCCCGGATGTGAGTCTTCCATGGGGAAGGTATGCACGTCGCCGGAAGTCGGACCGGATGCGGCCGGACCGGAGGGTACCGCGGCGGGCGGCGGTGCGGCGGCCGCGGGCGGCGGTGCGGGTGCGGTCGAAGCGGCGCCATTGACGCCGGCGGTAACGGCCGCCACAAAGCGCCGCGCCGACTCCGAATGCGTGGTGACCTTGTTGCGGGTAATCATTCCGGTCGTGACATCGTCATCGTTATAAAACGAGTGATTGCCGCTACGGTCAAAGGCGATCACCGTGCCATCGAGTGCCACGCCGGCGAACAGGCCGCGCGAGCGCGAGTACGAATAGATCTCGGCGGACTTGCCGGCCGCGGCCTCGGACTGGCGGCCCACCGGACCGGCGGCCACCGACACGTCGCCGCCAAGCGTGAACTTGCCGCGGGCAAAATTCTCCACGCTGCGCTCGGTGACGAACACCAGCACGATGTCGGTCGAGGAAGCGCCGATCTGCGCACCGAAGCTGCCGCCGCCCAGGCGGATGAAGATCGGATTGCTGAAGTGACCGGTCGCGGCATCGCGCACCGTCAGCACGCCGTTGCCATAGCGGGCACCGAAGAAAAATGCCCCCTTGATGACTTCGGGAACCACCGCCACGCCGTAGGCGCGCTGCATCAGCCAGTCGGGCACCTTCTGGTCCGGCGTTGCGGCCAGCTCTTCCAGCACCTGCGTGGCCGTGATCAGCGTCGCCTCTTCGCGCGAGGGGTCCTGGGCGAGCGCGCCCTTGAGTGGTGCTGCGATCGTGGCGATGGCCAGCATCGCCGCCAGGAATCTGCTTCGGGTCATGATTCACCTCCGGGGCATTTGAGCCTAGGAGGCGAATGATGGTTCAGTACCAGAAGGAAAGAAAGAACTGCATGATGTTCGCATCGAGCGTGTAGAGCGGCTCGTCGCCGGGTACCAGGCTGGGAATCAGGTTGTCGTGGAAGTCCTGATAGTTGATATGCAGTCGGTTGTAGTCGAAATTCAGCGTTCCCTTGTCCACCCAGTGCGGCCAGCCGGGATGGAATTCCCAGCTGGCGCCAAGTCCCAGCGTCAGGCTGTGGAACTGCGCCAGCTCACGGTCGCGGGAGGTGAAATTCTGCGAGTCCTCATAGGGGTACAGGTCGCTGTAGAAGTTGGCATGGCTCTGCCAGTAGTAACGGGCTGACGCCTCCAGTGTCCAGGCGGTGGACAGCGGCTGGGTATAGCCGAACTTCACGGTGTTGGCGACGATGCCCCAGGTGTCGCCGTACAGGCGGTAGCTGCCGTCGACGGCTGCGTGCCACGGCAGGTAATACTTGAGCTGCGCGGAGCCGGCGGTGCCGGTGCGGGTGCTGGGGGCGACCGCCAGCCCGAAGCTGTAGCCCTTGATCGAGAACGGATCGAGAAAGCGCACCGGGCGATACGGACTTTGCAGGTAGCCGTCGTTCTCATCGGCTTCGAAGTTCAGTCCCAGCAGCAGGTCGCGCGTGATGACCTGGGACACGCCGGCCGACCAGGTGCGGTGGTTGGCGTTGGCGTGGCCGATCCCGTTATTGAAACTCTGCACCACCACGCCGTGATCCACTTCCCCGACCGAGTCCCAGCCCTGCGAGTAGCCGAACGACACCGTGGTGAGGTCACCGAACATGCTCTGGCTCACCGACAGGAACCCGGTATTGGACCTGTAGTCGGGTTCCTTGCTGTAAATGAAGCCGGCGCTGTAGAGCGTGCTGCCGTGCAGGTAGTCGACATTCAGGTTGTGCTGTGTGCGTTTCTCCTTGTAGGCGCTGGCGGTGGACAGCACGTCGATCGAGGCGCTGGAGATCAGGTCCTCGTAGTACTGGTAGGAGGCGGAGAAGGAATCGCCGAACTTCTTTCGCACCAGCACCGATGGACCCTGGACCGTGAGCCCGCCACCCTCATAGCGGTGATAAAGCACATCGGTGCGGTCTTCCGGCAGCACGTCGGCCCGGCCAACGGCCCCGAGCCCGAAGGCGGTGGCCGCCAGCCAGCGCGAGCGCAGTTGCATGCGCATGGTCACTGAGCGGCTGTCCGGCGGTAGCTCACGGGGCGCGTGGTGGCGCTAGTTGCAGCCGCAGCCGCCACCGACGCTGCCGGTGGCGCCGCGCGCGCCTTCGCGCGTTTCAAACACATGATCGAGGTAGACGCTCGAGATCGGATTGCGATCGAACGACATGATCGGATCGGCCAGGTGCTCGCGCTCATAGGGTTTGACCCAGGGCTGTATCGGGCTGCAGCCACCCAGCAGGAGACCGCCCAGAAGGACACCGCCCAGCAGGACCCCGCCCAGCAGTATGCGATGCATCATCATTCCCTCATCAGGCTGCGGATCTGGTCCAGGTACTCGCCTTCGTCGCCGGCCTTGTAGCCGTGATGCACGTAGCGAACGTTGCCCTTGCGATCCACGATCACGGTGCTGGGCATGCCGGAGACTTCATACAGCGTACTGACCTTGCTTTGGGTGTCGAACAGTATCGGAAAGGAGACAGGCGTGCCCTTGAGGAAGGCGAGCGCGTCGCCGGATTTTGGCTCCACATTGACGCCCAGCAGCGTGAATCCGGCAGCCTTGTACTTTTTATAGAGCTGATCGAGGATCGGCATCTCCTGGCGACACGGGCCGCACCAGCTGGCCCAGAAGTTGATGAGTACCACCTGGCCCTTCAGATCCGCCAGGCTGACCGGGTCACCGACGGCCGCCGGCAACTGGAAGGCCGCGGCCGGTGCGCCGGCGGTCACGCTCGCCGCCGGCAACGGTGGCGCGGCCGCAAGCCCGGCTATCAGCGCAGCGCCGAGCAGCAGGCCGCAAACTCTGAATGGGGCTGTCTTCATGAGGTTCTCCGCTAGAAGAATACGCTCGCACCGATGGTCGCCTGAAGATTGTTCTTCAGCTGGTAGATACCGATGTCGTTCGACTTGAACACCAGGTCCTGCACATCGATATGCAGCGCCAGCCAGTCGGTGGGCAGCACGCGAAAGCCGGCGCCAAAATTCACCGCGAAGTTGTGATCACCTGCGAACGTCACATTACCAATGCCGCCGATCATATACAGGGCGCTGGTCATGGCCAGATTGCGACCGATGAATACCTCGCCCGGCAGGAAGTTGTAGCCCAGCGACAGGTTGTAGTACGTGAAGTGCCTCTCAGCGTCGGAAAACAGCCGCAGCTGGCCGCTGAGCTCCTCGAAACTGGTGAGGCCGCCCTTGGCGCGGCCGTAGGTGACCTCGGCAAACAGGTCCTCGCTGATGTGATAGTCGAAGCGCAGCCCGGCGACCGGCTGGGCACCGAAATCCTGGATCGACAGTTCACCGTAGTAGGCGCCCAGTTCCACGTCGTGGGCCCTGATCAACGGCACCTTGACCTTGCGCCTCTCGACCTGCGGTTCGATCACCGACGGCGGGGATGCGTCGGCGTCGCTGCTGGCTGCGGCTGCGCCTGCCGTCGCATCGGGTTTGGGGTGATGCCACGGCCAATGCATCGTCGCGCAGCCGCTGCAGGCTGCGAAAACGCTGCTCAGTAGAAGAAGGCGAATCCGAGTCTCCATTCCCCATTGACCTCGTTTGCGTTGGTCCTGGTAAACACCACGTACTTGCGATATTCGGCGCGCATGAAGAAGCGCCGCGTCAGGTACAGGCGGCCGCCGGCGCCGGCATAGGCAACCTGGTCACTGCGGTCCACCGGCCTCACCAGGGTCGCCTTGGGTTCGACCCGCAGATAGCCGGTGCCCAGGTCCACCAGCGGCGAGAAGCGCCACTCGGGCATGAAAACATGCGCCAGGCCGATGTCGGCGATATAGCCGTCGGACACGTTGCCGATGAACTGCGACAGGCCGACCTCGATCTTTAGATTATCGGTGATCGACATCGCACTATAGGCGGCGATCAACGTCGCGCCGGCATAGTCACCGGCAAACACGCCGCTTTCCCAGCGATGCGCCGCGAATTGCGCGCGGTCGCCGAGGTTTACCTGGAACGCGCTGCCGTCCGCCAGCCGCGTCTTGGTGAGTTCGCGCGCGGCGGCCCAGCCGGTAACGCCGCGCTCGGTGCGTACCTTGAACCAGTCGGTGCGGCGGAAAAGCACGTCCACCGACTCGCCGCGCGCGACCACCTGCGTGACCGGATAGCCGCGACCGGGCCCGGTGTGCAGCTCCAGGTAGGGCTCGGCGACGAACAGCTGCAGCAGCTCGTGCGCTGCCTGGACCGGCACCGACACCAGCGGCAGCGTCCAGAGCGCGAGCACGATCGCGAACTCAATTCGTCGGGGCGACAAACGGGTTGTTGTAGTACTGCGCGCCAATGTCTACCCATTCTGACAGCAGCCGCATCTCAGCGGGAGATAGCAGGCCGATATGCGTGGCGTCGGTAACAAACACCTGAAAGAAGTGGGAGTCTAGCGCATCGCCGGAAATAAACTCGGCCTGGCGCACCACCGTGGTCACGGTGGCACCGGTGGTCGGATTGGTGCTGGTGACACTGAATGGATTGAGCAGCTGCTGATAGGCGTTGTCCTGGTTCGCATTGCCGGCAGACGCGCCATCGGCAAGGTCGAGATAGCCGGTCGCTGTCGTTGCGGCGGCGTGGCAGTTGACGCAGGTATTGGCGCCGCGATCCTTGTCCCACAGCGGCTGCACATTGGTCGGGTAGCTGATGACCACGCGGCAATTGGTAGTCCAGCCGCCGGGCAACGCGCAGGACTGCGCGGTCGGCAGCGGCGTGGTGAAGGTCGGATCGTCGTACGACAGCAGCACCGGCTCGTTGCCGGCGCCGCCGCCGAACCAGGGATCGTTGAATACCACGTTGACGCTGGGCACCGCCGCCGCACTGGCCGCGTTTGCGCCGATGCCGCAATTCCATCCGACCAGCGCCTCGGCCATCGTCTCGCCACTGCCATCGGCATTCAGGCAGGTCGTATACGAGCCCTGGGTGCCGGGGAACGGGCCGGTCGACGTCGCGCCGGTCCAGGCGGAGGCGAACAGGCCGCTGCGACCGTGCGAATAGAAGCTGCCGCCGGGTACCGGCGCCTGCTGCGCCGGCGGCAGATGACAGCCATTGCACTGAAGCACCTCACCGGGAAGCAGCTGCAGCCAGGCGCGGTGCAGCGGAAAGATGCGCCGCGCGTTGACGTCGACCACTGAAACTTGGAATGCGACATTGGCCGGCACCTCGACCCGCACCGAGCCGTCGGGTTCGATCGGCACGTAGCCGAGGATCTCGCGCATGTAGTTGCCGGCAGCGCCAAACGCTGTATTGCGGTCGAAATTCAGGGTCTGCTTGTCGGGAATCGATACCGCCTTCTCCAGCCGCAGGAAGCGCGCCGGCCGCTGGTCGGCTTCAGTCTGTGCCATCGCGGCAATGCCGCCGGCGCCGGTGCCGCTCCAGGCCGCCCCGTCCCAGTCGTACACGCTTCGGATATCGATGATGCCCACCGGCGAGCTGCCGGCCGTATAGCTGTCGGCTATGAAGGCGGGTGCGGCGGGACGCGGTTGCAGCGCCACGATCTCGGTGACGAACACGCCTTCGGTCGGCGTCACGATCGGCTTGAAGGTGTTGGCGTTCGGGTCGAGCATCCAGGCGCTATAGAGCACCGGGGCGGCGGTCAGCGTCGCATTGGCGAGATTCGCGGCCGCCAGGTTGTCCGCGGTGCAGGGCAGGATGGTGCCGGCGGTATTCTGCAGCCGGCATTCGCTCCAGGTCACCAGTATGCGCCCGGTGCCGTCCCACAACGGATAAGCCGAGGAGAAGCGTCCCCCCGGAGAGATCACCGGAAGATTCTTGCTGGTGTCGACCGCGGTCAGCACCGCGTTGAGCGTTGCCGCGCTTTCCGCAAACGCGCTGGTCGAATAGCCGAGGTTGTTGGCAGTGTCTGG
>Ga0181537_10003022_pt1 | contig 14601 bp, 10 predicted proteins | sample PEATcosm2014_Bin_39_FD_119765 | JGI IMG/M metagenome (GOLD analysis project Ga0181537, IMG submission 119765) | Peatland microbial communities from MTU Mesocosm Facility, Houghton, MI, USA - PEATcosm2014_Bin23_10_metaG | ecosystem: Environmental > Terrestrial > Soil > Wetlands > Peat | place... | reverse complement strand
CTGGGCAGCGCCTCGCCGCGAAATCCCAAGGTGGCGACGCTCTCCAGATCCTGCAGCGAGGCGATTTTGCTGGTGGCGTGCCGCGAGAGCGCGAGCGCGATTTCCCCGGCTTGGATCCCCGTGCCATCATCGCGCACCCGGATCAAGCCGCACCCGCCGCGCTCCAGCTCCACCTCGATGCGCGTCGCGCTCGCGTCGAGGGCGTTTTCCACCAGCTCCTTGACGACGGACGCCGGCCGCTCGATCACCTCGCCGGCGGCGATTTGACTGATGAGTGCATCGGATAGCGGCAATATGGGCAAGAGCGACCTCGTGGCCGGCGCATTTTCGCACAGCCCGCGTGCTCGAGGGGGCCGCTATTCGCCCGCGCCGCCTCCGGCCAGAGTGAGGCGCGGCGCGGCGCCGCTCGCCAGCTGCGCAACCCGCGTGCCTGCCGGCGGGTTGGCATAGAAATAGTCATGCACGCCCTGGTGGATGGCGGCCGCGAGTTTGGCCTGATGCGGCTGGGAACGCAGCCGCAGCTCTTCCTGCGGATTCGAAATGTACGCCGTCTCGACCAGCATCGAGGGGATGTCGGGCGATTTCAGCACCATGAAGCGTGCCTGCTGCACCTGGGGTTTGCGAATCTCGCCCACCCGGTTCAATTGACGCAGCACGCGCTCCGCCGCCACCTGGCTCGCGCTCAAGGAGGCAGACTGCGACAGATCCAGCAGCACCGAGGCGAGCACATTGTCCTTATCGTCCAGCGAGACGCCGCCGATCAAGTCGGAGGCGTTTTCCCGCTCGGCGAGCCAGCGCGAGGCTTCGTCGGTGGCCCCCCGCTGCGACAGGATGTACACCGATGAGCCGTCGACGCGCCGATCGCGAATCGAGTCGGCATGGATGGAGACGAACAGATCCGCCTGTTGCCCGCGGGCGCGCCGCATGCGATCCCGCAGGGGCACGAAGTAATCGCCGTTGCGCGTGAGCACCGCCTTCATGCCCGGCTCTGCATTGACCTTGAGCGCCAGTTCCCTGGCGATGGCGAGCACCACGTCCTTCTCCCGGGTGCCGTGCATGCCGATCGCCCCCGGATCCTCCCCGCCATGGCCGGCGTCGATCGCGATGATGAGGTCGCGGGCGTCCGGCGGCGCGTGCTCCACCTTGACCGGGGTTTCCACGCCGCTCGCCAGCCCCAAATCGATTACCAGTCGATACCCGTACCGGTCATTGGGTGCCGCCAGAAAGCTCTTCGCCTGGATGGGCCGTACCAGATCGAGCACAATGCGCATCTCTCCCGTGGGCCGGCGCGCCATGCGCACCTGCTTGACCATCCCGGTCCCGGCGGGTGCCGCGCGCGCGCCGCTCGCCAGGTGCGCGCCGGCGACATCGAGGACCACCCGGTCGGGATTCTTGAGTACTTGCAGACTGTGTTGTGCGCTACCGGACAGATCCAGCACCACCCGCGTGCTGTCCGGGCTCGCCCACAGTCGAATGGCGCGCACGTCGACCGCATGCGCCGGCACCCACGGCACCGCCGACAGCAGCGCCGACAGCAGCGCGGACCCAGCAATCTTCCGGAAAAAAGCTCCCATGGCGCATTAAGTTAACGCTTAAGCGGCGCATTTTTCAAGTTAAATTAGAGACATAGAAACTTAAGCTAGTGTCGCGTCCCAGGTTCTCGAGCCACTGCGCGCCCACGCCGGTGTGGGCGTGCAGGTTGACCTGCCTCGCATCGCCCGCATAGCGCAGCCCCAAATCCATGTCAGCGGGGGGCAAGACACCCGCGCCCCGCTCCGGCCACTCCACCAGGAGCAGGCACCCCGGCCCCACCAGATCGCGCAGACCCAGCTCATCGACCTCGGTCAGGCTTTGCACTCGGTACAGGTCCACATGAACGCAGGTGAGCGCGCCGAGATCGTAGGTCTCGACCAGAGTGTAGGTGGGGCTGCGCACCAACCCCGTGACTCCCAGCGCCCGAAGCAAGCTGCGCACGCACGTGGTCTTACCCGCGCCTAGTTCACCCTGCAGGTACACGACCGCCCCGGCCACTGACACATCCGTGTGCGCCGTGCCCGCAGTGCCCGCAGTGCCCGCCGCCACGCCCGGATAGGCGCGGGCCAGCGCCTGGCCCAGAGCGTCCGTGACGCTGCTGTCGGGGAGGTCAAAATGCAAGGAGATTGGGGCCATGGGATCTGCTGACGCCGCAGGTGGCGGTGTTTCGGGCCATTATACGGACCGCCCACACCACCCCTTGGCAATCCGCGTAGCCTTCAACAATGAACTCACCGGCATCGCCCGCCGCCTTCGATGGATCCGCCCTGCTGGGCGAGGTACGGCGCTGGAGCGAGGAGTTGGGATTCGCCCGCCTCGGTGTCGCCCACCTGGATCTGTCGCAGGACGAGACGCATTTTCTGGACTGGCTGGACAGGGGGTTCAACGGCGAGATGGCGTACATGGCGCGCCACGGCGTCAAGCGCTCGAGGCCGGCGCAGCTGCTGCCCGGAACCGTGAGCTGCATCAGCGTGCGCATGGACTACTGGCCGCGCGAGGCGACCGACGCCGAAGCCACGCTGGCCGACCCCCATGTCGCCTATGTATCGCGCTACGCCCTGGGACGCGACTATCACAAGCTCATGCGCGCCCGCCTACAGCAGCTATGCGACCGCATCAAGGGCGCGGTGGGTCCCTTCGGTTACCGCGTATTCACCGACAGCGCGCCGGTCCTGGAGAAGGCCCTGGCGCGCAACGCCGGCCTGGGCTGGATCGGCAAGCACACCAATTTGATCGATCGCGCCGCCGGATCGTACTTCTTCCTGGGCGAAATTTACCTGGACCTCGAATTGCCCGCCGAGCGGGCCGGCAGCGCACACTGCGGAACCTGCAGCGCCTGCCTGCCCGCCTGCCCCACCGGCGCCATCGTCGCGCCCTACCGCCTCGATGCGCGGCGCTGCATATCCTATCTGACCATCGAGCTGCCCGGCCCGATCCCCCTGGAGTTTCGCCGCGCGATCGGCAATCGCATCTACGGCTGCGATGACTGCCAGCTGGTGTGCCCGTGGAACAAATTCGCGCGCCCCACCATCGAGAAGGACTTCGCAGTGCGCCACGGCCTGGACCATGCGCAGCTGACCGAGCTCTTTTCTTGGAGCGAAGCGCAATTTCTGCAGCGCACGGCGGGCAGCGCTATCCGGCGCATCGGCCATGAGCGATGGCTGCGCAACATCGCGGTCGCGCTCGGCAATGCGCCGACGTCCCCGGCCGTGCTCGCCTCGCTGCGAAGCCGCGCACAGCATCCTTCGCCCCTGGTGCGCGAGCACGTCGACTGGGCGCTCGCCCAGCATGCCTCAGTACCGGTCGATGACCCGCACGCGTAGATCGTGGTTCAAGCGGCGGGCATTCAAGCGCGCCGCCGCCACGATCGCCAGGTCCCTCGCGCCGGGGCGCACCGGCGCTGGATCCGAAAGATCATGGGTTCGCCCCATGGGTCGGCAAAGCACGCCGGATCTAGACTACCCCGATGGCAGCAGGCTGCCGCCCACGGGGTTGAAGAAATGCCGGCCGCGCCGCGTCTTGCTGATCTGGGCGAACAGCTGCTGAAAGTCGCCCTCGTTGCTCACCGGATCGATCGCCGCGGAATTCACGATCAGCAGCGGCGAGGCGTTGTAGCTGTGGAAGAAACGCGCGTAGGCCTGGGTGAGCTTATCCAGATAGCCGCGTTCGATGTGCTGCTCGTAGCGGATCCCGCGCTTGGCGATACGGTCCATCAGCACATCGACGGGCGCCTGCAGATACACGACCAGATCCGGCTTGGGCGCATCCACCACCACCCGCTCGTAGACTCGTTCGTACAGCGCGTATTCCGCGTCGTCCAAGGTCACGCGGGCAAACAGCTGATCCTTTTCGAGCAGATAATCCGCCACCCGAACGGCGCCGAACAGATCTTCCTGGCGCACCTCTTCGAGCTGTCTCGCCCGCTGAAACAAAAAGAACAGTTGCGTTTGAAATGCCGCCGCGCGCGGATTCTTGTAGAAACGCTCGAGAAAGGGATTCTGGTCCGCCTGCTCCAGGATGAGCTGGCCACCCAGGGTCTGCCCCAAACGACGCGCCAGACTGGTCTTGCCGACGCCGATGGGACCTTCGACGACGACGAATCGGTGCGGAAATGCGCTCACCATCAAAGGCTCTTTTGCTCCTGCAGAACCGAAATGCCATCGTTGCCGGCACTGCGAAGCAGTTCCAGCACCTTCCCGTGTCCCGGAATCACCAGAGTGGGGGCGATGTCGGCCAAAGGATACAGGACGAAGTTGCGCATCGACACTCCGGGATGCGGCACGGTCAAACCGGGCTCATCGACGGTCCCGCCCAGCATCCACACCAGATCCAGGTCGATCACGCGCGGTCCCCAGCGCTGCTGCCGATTACGCCCCATGATTTTCTCGATGCCGAGCAGAAGCTCGAGCAGCTCCCGCGGCGCGAGTTGAGTCAACAGACCCGCCGCCGCGTTCACGAAGTTCGGCTGGTCTTGCGGCCCCATGGGCCGGCTTTCGTAGAGACGGGAACGCAGCAGCGACCGCGCCGCCGGCAGCGCAGCGAGGCGCTCGAATGCCTCGAGCACCCGCGCCTGCGGATCGTTCAAGTTGCTGCCGATCGCCACGTACGCGGGACGCCACAACGAAGTCATGGCCGGCGAGACCGGGGAGCCTATGTGCGTGCCGTTCCGCCGCGTCGCCGGCGGCGGCGGCGCCGGCCGGGAGGCGCCGCGCCCTCACCCTCGGCGGCGGGTTCCGCGGGGCGCGCCTGAACCAGCGCCACTCGCTCCTCCTGCGGCAGCACTTGAATGTCGGTCCACCATTTCGCAAGCTCCGGGTCCGCCACGCCCACCTGCGCCCGCAACAACAGAAAATCATAGGCGGCGCGGAAGCGCGGGTGTTGCAGCAGACTCAAGGACTTGACTCCGCTGCGGCGGTTGAACCGCGGCTGCAGCATCAACAATTCCCGCATGGGGATGGCGAAGCGCCGCGGAATGGCCACGCGCGACTGTTGAGCCCGCAGCACGGTGTCGCAGGCCTGCATCAGGAGCGCGACGTCGGGCGCGGGCCCCGCCTGCCGCTCGTTGAGTTCGCGCAGAACGGCGCTCCAGAGAAGCACGGCGAACAGGAAGGTCGGCGTTACCGGTTTATCGGCCGCGATGCGCTCATCGGTGTTGATCAGGCCGCGCTCGAGCATCTCCTGTGCATAGGCATAGGGGGGCAGCGCAAAAGCGGCGGCGGAGAGCGGAAACAAATGTTCGAACAGCCCGTATTGCAGCAGCAGCCGCAACGATTTCGCGCCGAATCCGGAGAGGAATAATTTCAAGCATTCGTCGAACAGTCGCGCCGGCGGCACCCCGTCCAAGAGATGGGCCAGCCTGCGGATCGGCGCCTCGGTCTTGGCCTCGAACGAGAAATCCAGCTTGGCCGCGAAGCGCACCGCGCGCAGCATGCGCACCGGATCCTCGCGGTAGCGCGTCTCCGGATCGCCGATCAATTTCAGCCGGCGCGCCCGCACATCGCTCACCCCGTCGACGAAATCCCAGATGGAAAAATCATCGATGTTGTAATAAAGACCGTTGGCCGAGAAATCACGCCGCCACACATCTTCCTCGATGGTGCCGTAGATATTGTCCCGCAGGATCCGCCCCCTGGGGTCGAAGGCCCGGTGCTCCGAATCGCTGGGCACGGTGTAGTCGATCACGCCTCCCCGGCCGCTGTCGCGCTCGCCTGCATCGGCCTCAGCGCCGCCCGCGTCACCCTCCGCGCCCTCGCTCTCCGGGTCGGGATCGGTGTCTTCCGCATCCTCCCGCTCCGGGGCTGCTGCCGCGCGAAACGTCGCGACCTCGATAATCTCGCTGCCGAAATGCACATGCGCCAGACGGAAGCGCCGGCCGATGAGGCGGCAATTGCGAAACAAGCGCCTGAGCTCTTCCGGCAGGGCGTTGGTTGCCACGTCGAAATCCTTCGGCGTGATTCCGAGCAGCAGGTCCCGCACCGCGCCGCCGACCAAAAACCCCTGGTAGCCCGCTTCTTTGAGGCGGTAGAGGACTTTCAGGGCGTTTGGCGAAATCGCGGCACGCGAAATCGAATGCTCGGAGCGAGGAATCACCAAGGGAGTAAAGGGCGTCGACGATGCGTTCAAAAAAGGGAGTTCCGCTTGAGTCCAAAAAATTGGCCCGTATACTACCAGCCCTCTTGGGTTCAGGCGGCCAGTTCCTGAAAACACCGCTCCCTTCGTCTAGAGGCCTAGGACATTGCCCTCTCAAGGCAAGTACACCGGTTCGAATCCGGTAGGGAGCGCCAATTTCGCTGCGATTTGCGTATCAGCCAACGAGTTCGACAAATCGACCGTCTGGGCGATTTGAACGCCGGAGGCTGCCGACGGCGGCCCCGAAGGGGCGAGGCGCGCAGCGACGAGTACAAATCGACCGTCTGGGCGATTTGAACGCCGGAGACTGCCGACGGCGGCCCCGAAAGGGCGAGGCGCGCAGCGACGAGTACAAATCGACCGTCTGGGCGATTTGAACGCCGGAGACTGCCGAGGGCGGCCCCGAAGGGGCGAGGAGCGAAGCGACGAGTAATCCGGTAGGGAGCGCCAATAAATCAACGAGTTACGCCTCACGCGTACCCCACCCGAGACTTCACCAGCAGCGCGGCACATTGCTCGTTCCAGGCCGCCTCGGCGGCCTTCCCGGCCGTATGACGTGATTCAGAATCGCCAAACTTGCACAGCCGGCATGACACCCAAAACCAATTGCAGTCCTGTTCAGAGTCATCGATAACGCTGAGTACGGCTCTGGTCCCGCAATATGGACATGGTGTGCGTTCCATCGTCCTGTTTCTATGAAGAACTGGGTTCATTCTGCGCGCAATCGACGAGACTTCATAATGGACCACATCGCGGCGCAGGTTCAGCGCGCGCTGCGGGCGCCCGCGATGTCGGACCGCCTGAGCTGCGCGGGCTAGGACATTTTTTCGATCCCGCGCATCAGGTGCGATAACATTCCTGACGGCCCGTTGCGCCGCCGTCGCCGATGCACCGGAAACCTGAATCAGAAGATTAAGGAGTTCGGATGCGTTCCCTACGCCGTGCCTCGCTGCTGCTCGCCGCCGTATGCCTCGCTGCCCCCGCCTTCGCCGACGAGGGCATGTGGACCTACGATAATTTCCCGGCGGCCAAGATGCGTGCGAAGTACGGCTGGGCACCGGATGCCGCCTGGCTCGAACATGCGCGGCTCGGCAGCATCCGGCTGACCGTCGGCTGCTCGGCCAGCCTCGTGTCGGCCGACGGCCTGGTGATGACGAACCATCACTGCGCCCGCGATTGCGTCAGCGGCCTGGCCGACGCCAAGCACGACTACGTCGCCAACGGCTTCTACGCCGCGACCGCGGCGGAGGAAAAGACCTGTCCCGCCATGGAGGCGAATCAGCTGGTGGATATCTCCGATGTGACGAAGCAGGTCGAGGCGGCCACCGCGGGTAAATCGGACCGTGCGTTCCACGAGTCGGAGCGCGCGGTGAAGGCGCAGATCGAGCGCGCCTGCGGCACGGCGTCCGACGTACGCTGCGAGGTGGTGACCCTGTACCAGGGCGGCGTGTACGATCTGTACAAATACAGGCGCTATCAAGATGTGCGCGTGGTGTTCGTGCCCGAGGAGAGCGCGGCGTTCTTCGGCGGCGATCCGGACAACTTCACCTTTCCCCGCTACGACCTGGATGCAGCCTTCGTGCGCATCTATGACAAGGGCAAGCCGCTGCACACGGCTACCTACTTGAGATTCGCATCCACGGGCGTGAAACAAGGCGATATCGCCTTCACGAGCGGCAATCCCGGTTCCACCGAGCGCGACGACACGCTGGCGCAGCTCGAATTTCAGCGCGACGCGGCCCAGCCGTTCGTCTTGAGCGTGTTTTCGGAATTGCGCGGCGTGCTCAGCGAGTTCGCGACGAAAGGGCCGGAAGAGGCGCGCATCTCGAGAACGCTGCTCTTCTCCATCGAGAATTCGCTGAAAGCGATCAAGGGCCGGCAGCTCGCCCTGGTGCAGGGGTCTCTGATTGCCGATAAGGCTCGCGCCGAGAGCGATTTCCGCAGGCGCGTGGCGGCCGATCCGGCCCTGCAGGCGAGCTACGGCGGAGCCTGGGATGCCATCGCCGCGGCCGAGGCGCATCAGCGGGACATCTTCGTCCGCAACGCACTGCTCGAGCGATGGCCGCAGTGGATGTCCGAGCTGCTCGGCCACTCGATAGCCCTGAACCGCTACGCGGCGGAGATCGGCAAGCCGGACGGCGATAGGTTGGAGGCCTACGCCGATGCCAACTTCCCGGCGCTGCGCCAACAGATCATTTCCCCCGCACCGATCTACGCGGAGCTGGAGAAGACCGTGCTGACCTGGTGGCTCACCAAGGTGCGTGAATACTTGGGCACTTCGGACCCCGACGTGCGCACCCTGCTCGGCAACCAAAGTCCCGAAGAGATCGCCGAGGCGCTCGTGGCGGGCACGAAATTGGGCGACGCGCCGGTGCGCGCCAAATTGCTCGAGGGCGGTCCGAGCGCCATCGATGCCTATCACGATCCAATGATCGATTTCGCACGCAGGCTGGATCCGTCCGCCCGCGCCGTTCGGGCCGACGGTGAGAACACCGTGAAGGCCGTGATCACCAAGAATGCCGCGCTGATTGCCAAGGCGCGTTTCGCGCTCGACGGGAAGGGCGCATACCCGGACGCGACCTTTACGCTGCGGTTGTCGTATGGCGCCGTGAACGGATACCAGGAGAATGGGCGCACCATCGCGCCCACCACGAATTTCGCGGGCGCCTATGCGCACGCGACGGGCCGCGACCCCTTCAAGCTGCCGGACAGCTGGATCGCGGCGCAGAAGTCGGTCGATCCCAACGCCCAGCTCAATTTCGTCTCGACCAACGACATCATCGGCGGCAATTCGGGCTCACCGGTGATCGGACGCGGCGGCGAGGTGATCGGCCTGATCTTCGACGGCAACATCCAGTCGTTGGGCGGGGATTTCGGCTATGACGGCGCCCAGAACCGCGCCGTGGCAGTGGACGTCACGGGCATCACGGAGGCCCTGAAGCATATCTATCACGCGGATCGGCTGGTCAAGGAACTCACGCGTTAGCGCGGCCTCTCGGGTACGACGTCGCCCGATGGCGCAGGACGACTACCTGCACACGCTCGGCGACGTTGCGAAAGCAACCGCCACCTTAGCCGATGACAAGGGCAGCGCCAACGACGGCTACGGATGGTGGAACCTTGCGTATCCGACTCTGATGGTGGACCGCGCGGATCACGCTTCGGACCCGCCGCCGCCGGCGTTGTACTTGTAATAAATACAAACGGCGAGAGCTGAATGCGGCGGTCGCAGCGTCTGCACCGTGCGGCGTTTGAATGCTACGCTAACGCCGCGTTGCGCATCGCGCGCCGCAATTTGCGTTCGTTGCGCGTTCCGCATCGCGCGCCGCAATTTGCGTTTTGTTAAGATAGGTGAAGTTGTCCGATTAGCCGGTGTTCCGCTTATGATGGATCGAACCGCAAACACCGGTTCAAACGCAGTGCCTGAACACTTCCGCTCCAAGATCAAGAGGCACTGGCTCGCGTCCACCCTGGTGGTGGTGGCCCTCGTGCTCTGCCTCTGGCTGCTGCTGAGCGCGCTCTTCAAACCCAAGCCGAAGCCGCCCGCCGTACAAGCCATTCCTGTCTCGACCGCGCCGGTCACGCTCGGCAATATCGACGTTTATCTCGATGCGCTCGGGACCGTGACGCCGGTGTACACGGTGACCGTGGTCAGCCGGGTCGCCGGGGAGATCACCGAAGTGCGTTTCAAGGAGGGGCAGATCGTCAAAAAAAACGATCTGTTGGCGGTGATCGATCCGCGCCCCTATGTGGCGGCCCTGCTGCAGGCTCAAGGACAGCTCGGGCGCGATGAGGCCGCGCTGAAGAACGCCCGCATCGATCTTGTCCGCTATGAGAACTCCTATAAGGAGCACGCCATTCCCGAGCAGCAATTGGCGACTCAGCGGGCAACCGTCGATCAAGACGCGGGCACCGTGAAATTGGACGAGGGCAATCTGGCCGCGGCCCAGGTCAATGTCGACTACACGCGCATCATCTCGCCCATCGATGGACGGGTGGGGCTGCGCAACATCGATCCCGGCAATGTCGTGCCGGCCAACGGCACCTCCGGCCTGTGCGTCATCACCCAGCTGCGCCCGATTACCGTGATCTTCACCATCGCCGAGGACGAGCTCGGCGAGGTGACCCAGCAAATGGCGACCGGCCGTTCCATGGCGGTGCTGGCGCTCGACCGCACCAAGCAGCACCAGCTGGCCGCCGGCACCTTGCTCACGGTCGACAACCAGGTCAACACGGCCACGGGCACCGTACGCGCGCGGGCCACCTTCCCCAACACTCACGACGAGCTCTTCCCGAGCCAGTTCGTCAACGCCAGATTGCTGGTCAAGACCTTGACCCAGGTCAATCTCGTGCCGCAGGCGGCGATTCAGCGCAACAACGACGCGGCCTTCGTCTATGTCGAGCAGCCCGACAGCACCGTGCGGTCGGTCAACGTCACCATTCTCGCGACCGAGGGAGAGACGTCCGCCATCACGGGCGTCACGGCGGGCGATCAACTCGTCACCGACGGTTTCGACAAGCTGCAGAACGGCTCAAAAATCGTGCAGCGCAAGCCGCCCGCGGAGGCCAAGCCGGCGGCGAAGAAGGCCGGATGAATCCCTCCCGGCCGTACATCCTGCGCCCCATCGCCACCTCCCTGCTGATGGCGGCGATTCTGCTGATCGGAGTCATCGGCTTTCGCCAGCTGCCGATTGCGGCCTTGCCGGAAGTGGATTATCCGACGATGCAGGTCTTGACGTTCTACCCGGGAGCGAGCGCCGATGTGGTCGCGACCGCCATCACGGCGCCGCTCGAAAGGCAGTTGGGCGAGGTGCCCGGCCTCAGTCAAATGCTCTCCTCGAGTTCCGCGGGCGCCTCCGTCATCACGCTGCAGTTCAATTTGAGCCTCAACATCGACATCGCCGAACAGGATGTACAGGAGGCGATCAATGCCGCGCAGAATTACCTGCCTGCGCAACTGCCCATGCCGCCGGTCTACAGCAAGGTCAACCCGGCCGACGCGCCCATTCTCACTCTTGCGCTGACGTCGGACTCGATGCCCCTCTCGCAGGTCGAAGACTATACGGATACGCGTCTCGCACAGAAGATCTCGCAGCTGCCCGGCGTCGGCGCGGTGACGATCAGCGGGGGCCAGAAGCCCGCGGTCCGCATCCAGCTCAATCCCACTCAGCTCGCCGCCTACGGCCTCAACCTGGAGGATGTGCGCACCGCGCTGACCGCTACCAGCCTCGACACCGCAAAAGGCAGCTTCGACGGGCCGGCGCAGAGTTTTCAAATAGGCGCCAACGACCAGATCACCACCAGCGCGGAATTCAAAAAGATCGTCGTCGCCTACAAGAACGGCGCGCCCGTCATGTTGACGGATGTGGCCAAGGTCATCGACGGGGTGGAGAACGCCGAGTTGTCGGCCTGGATGAACAAGGTGCCCGCGGTGATCGTCAACATCCAGCGGCAGCCCGGCGCCAACATCATCAACGTGGTCGACAGCGTCAAGGCGCTGCTTCCGAAGCTGCGCGCGACCATCCCTCCCGTGATCAAGGTGGCCGTGCTGACCGACCGCACGACCACGGTGCGCGCCTCGGTCGCCGATGTGGAATTCGAGCTGATGCTGTGCATTGCGCTGGTGGTGGCGGTGATTTTCGTCTTTCTGCGCACCTTTGCCGCCACCATCATTCCCGGCGTCGCGGTGCCGCTGTCGCTGGTGGGCACTTTCGGCGCAATGTATGCGTTCGGTTTCAGCCTCAATAACCTCACCCTGATGGCCCTCACCATCTCCACCGGTTTCGTGGTCGACGACGCCATCGTGATGATCGAAAACATCACCCGCTACGTCGAGCAGGGCGAGGCGCCCCTCGCCGCGGCGCTCAAGGGCGCGGAGCAGATCGGCTTCACGATCATGTCGCTGACCGTCTCTCTGATCGCGGTGCTGATTCCGCTGCTGTTCATGGGCGACATCACCGGCCGCCTGTTCCGCGAATTCGCCATCACCCTGAGCGCGACCATCCTGATCTCGGCGGCGATTTCGCTGACCCTGACGCCCATGCTGTGCGCCAAGCTGCTGCGCCACAAGAGCGACTCCGAACAGAGCCGCTTCTACCTGACCTCGGAGAGGATTTTTCAGAAGATCGTCGACTTCTACGAGCGCACCCTGGATTGGGTTCTCGAGCGCCGCGCCCTGACCTTGGCCGTCGCCGTGGCCACGCTGGCGCTCACCGTCCTTCTGCTGATCATCGTCCCCAAGGGATTCTTCCCCGTCCAGGACACGGGCGAGATCCAAGCGGTCTCCGAGGCGACCCAGACGGTGTCGTTCGCGAAAATGGCGCAGCTGCAGCAGCAGCTCGACGCCGAGATACTGCGCAACCCCGCCGTCGACAGCCTCTCCTCGTTCATCGGCGTCGACGGCACGAACTCCACGCTCAACAGCGGCCGCATCCAGATCAACTTGAAGCCGCTGAGCCAGCGCGAATCGGCGACCGATGTGATCGCCGCCCTGCAGAGCGCGTCCGCGCACATCGACGGCATCAGCCTGTACATGCAGCCCGTGCAGGACATCTCGGTGGCGGACATCGTCAGCCGGACCGAATACCAGTACAGCATGCAGGACCCGAACGCGGCCGAGCTCTCGCAATACGCCGCGGGTTTCGTCGACCGGCTGAAACAGCTGCCCGAGCTTCAGGATGTCGCGAGCGACCTGCAGACCGAGGGCCGCCAGGTCGCTCTTGAAGTCGACCGGCCCACGGCCTCGCGTCTCGGGTTGACGATGCAGAACATCGATGATGCCCTGTACGACGGCTTCGGGCAGCGGCAGGTCTCCACGCTGTTCACGCAGCTCAATCAGTACCACCTCATCATGGAGGTGGCGCCGGAGTTCCGCACCAATCCCGGCAATCTCGGCGACATCTACCTGCAGCCGTCGGCCGGCGCGCCGGTCCCCTTGAGCGCCATCACCAAGATGTCGCAGCAGCCCGCGCCGATCCTCATCACCCACATGGGGCAGTTTCCCGCGACCACGGTATCGTTCAACCTGGCCCCGACCGCCTCGCTCGGCGCGGCCATCAGCGCGATTGAAAAGGTCCAGCGGCAAATGCCGGCGCCGGCGGCGATGCTCGGAACCTTTCAGGGCACCGCCCAGGCATTCGTCAGTTCGCTGAGCAACGAGGGCATACTGGTGCTGAGCGCGCTGCTCACGGTGTACATCGTGCTCGGCGTGCTCTACGAGAGCTACATTCACCCCATCACCATCCTCTCGACGCTGCCATCGGCGAGTGTAGGCGCGCTGCTGGCGCTGCTCATCTGCGGCGATGAGCTGACGGTGGTGGCCATCATCGGCATCGTGCTCCTGATCGGCATTGTGCAGAAGAACGCCATCATGATGATCGATTTCGCACTCGAGGCGCAGCGCAAGGAGCACAAGAACGCCTTCGACGCGATTCGCGAGGCCTGCCTGCTGCGCTTCCGTCCGATTCTGATGACCACCATGGCCGCGATGCTCGGCGCCATGCCGCTTGCGTTCGGGCACGGCGTGGGCTCGGAGCTGCGCCGGCCGCTGGGAATCACCATCGTCGGCGGCCTCATCTTCAGTCAGATGCTCACTCTGTACACGACTCCCGTGATTTATCTGTTCTTCGACTCCCTGGCGGAAAAATTCGCGGCATGGCGCGGCCGCAAGGCGCCGCCGGGCTCGCCCGCCGAGCCGGGAACGCCCTCCTCGCAGGGCCCGCCCGACCAGAAACTTCTACCGCCGCCGCAGCAGCTGCTGCCGCCGCCCGAGCCCAGTTCGTGAACTTCTCCGCGCCCTTCATTCAGCGCCCCATCGCGACTTCGCTGCTGACGGCTGCGATCGCGCTCGCGGGCGTGGCCGCGTTCAGGGTGCTGCCCGTGTCGCCGCTGCCGCAGGTGGATTTTCCCACCGTCTCGGTGTCCGCTTCCCTGCCGGGCGCCAGCCCCGAGATCATGGCCTCTTCCGTCGCGACCCCGCTCGAGCGCGAGTTCGGCCGCATCTCGTCGGTGACTGAAATGACCTCGCAGAGCACGCTGGGCCAGACCAGCGTCACGCTGCAATTCGATCTGAGCCGCAACATCGACGCCGCGGCGCGCGACGTGGAGTCGGCGATCAATGCCGCGCGCAGCTACCTGCCGGCCAATCTACCGACCAATCCCACGTATCGAAAGGTGAATCCGGCCGACGCGCCCATCATGATCATTGCGCTGACCTCGGACAAGTTGCCGCCGTCGGCGCTGTACGACGCCGCATCGACCATCCTCGAACAAAGGCTGTCGCAAATCGGCGGCGTCGGCCAAGTGCAGGTCGGCGGCAGCTCCGCGCCAGCGGTGCGCATCAATGTGAATCCGACGCAGTTGAGCGCGCACGGGCTGGGATTGGAGAATGTCCGCGCGGCGATCGCGGCGCAAACCGCCAACGAGGCCAAGGGAAGCTTG
>Ga0181537_10003021_pt1 | contig 14602 bp, 8 predicted proteins | sample PEATcosm2014_Bin_39_FD_119765 | JGI IMG/M metagenome (GOLD analysis project Ga0181537, IMG submission 119765) | Peatland microbial communities from MTU Mesocosm Facility, Houghton, MI, USA - PEATcosm2014_Bin23_10_metaG | ecosystem: Environmental > Terrestrial > Soil > Wetlands > Peat | place... | reverse complement strand
GCTTGCATATCCTCATCGTTACGACTTGCGATGCCTGGGTCGTTAGGGCCTCCGACGAGAAAAAGCGATGTTCGAACCCGGTTTCTGAATGGGTTGTTGAAAATCGATTCCATGGTTTCGGCTAGTGTGATGGTGGCGGTGGTGGGTGTGATAGGGTCAGCCATTTGAGATTCACCTCAATTACGAGCGTAGTCCGGCCAACAATCGGAATGCTGGTCAGTATTGGTCACTCGACGAGGCGGAGTAAAGATTGCCCCAGCTTAGCCTTATGAGTCGTCCCTACGATGTGGTTGCGACTATTGAATTCTCGGCGATTCTGTCGAAGCGGTGGTTGAGGGCAGAGTTGGTTTGGCCATGAAGAAGTCGTGCTGGTAGAGGTCGTGATACATGCGTCCGGCAAGTTCGGCGGCTTTGGGGCCGAAAGTGGGGCGTCCGCCTTCGAGGAAGATGACGACGACGATGCGGCCGATGCTGGTGTTGGCGTAGGAGGCGAACCATCCGAAGCGGGTGCCGGCGCGGGAGCAGGTGCCGGTTTTGCCGAGGATGTTTTCTTCGTTGAAATTGAGTCTTACGCTGCGGGCGGTGCCGTATTGCACCGCGCCCTCCATGCCGTCGGCGATTTCAGGAATGAGTTGCGCGATGTCGAGGTGGCGCTTGACCACCGGCTGGAAGTTGGCGACTTGCTCTGGGTTGGTGGGATGTTGCAAGTAATAGAGAGTGCCGCCATTAGAAATCGCCGAAACCAGCGCGCCCAGTTGCAAAGGTGTCATCGAGACGCCTTCGCCGAAGGAGCACATCTTGCCCACTCCGCCTAAGCTGGCGGGAATTTCTTCCTCAGGATAGCGGCCTAGCTGTTCGCCCGGAATGTTGTAGCCGGCAAGTTCACCGAGTCCGAATTGATGGGCATAGTAGCTGACTTTTTCGAAGCCTAAGTCGCGGCCGAGAGCTTCGAAGTAGGCATTGTTGGAGTGCGCCAGCGCCTCGGTTAAGTTCATGTGGTAATGTCCACCGAGACTGACGGGGGTGGTCTTGGTGATGAGGCCTTCGCTCAGCGCGGCGAGAGCGACGGATAGTTTGATCGTGGAGCAAGGCTGCGCGCCGCTCGATAGAGCCAGTTTCTGATTGACCATGGCCAGGATGCGTCCGCTGGTGGGCTCGATGGCAACGACGGTACCATTCATGTTGCCCAGAGCGTCAATGGCAGCTTGGCGCACGATCGGATCTTCGCCAGCGGTCACGTCGCCTTCCGTGATGTCTTCTGAGACGAATGAACTGGCGGTGAAGCGTTCGCCATAATAGCGATGCGCGCGATGATGGACTCCGGTGCTGGTGCGAACTGTGCGAGCGTGCGTCGTCGTGGCATGGTTCTTCGCCAGGCGGCGCATGTGATGCTTGGCGTGCGCGGACTCTGTGACCTTCGGCGACTTCGGGCGTGTCAGCGGGGTGGTGTTGACGGTCGCCGCAAGAGCGAGGGCCGCCGTAGCCAGAATTACTGCGAAAACACTTGTGGCGCGACGCGTAACCGACATCGGACTCCTGATAAACCGGGTGAAATGGCGCTTGCTGGTTGTTAATCTTAAGATGCAACGCGATGCCCAAAAGCATGAACCGCCGGTAACTCGTTGCAACTGTTGCGATAGTAAAAGACAGGAGAAAGTCGTGCAACGAAAAAGTGACTTGACGAGGAATTATAGGATTTCGGTGTAAGTTGATGATAGTTATGCGGTTAGGGTGGATTTTCGTTAGTTTGTGGTACTTCCGTAATGGGTTACGTGATTACTGGAAAGATACCCCCAAAAAGGGAAAGAGTGTTCCTTTTCGCGTAGAAGACAGGGGCTAAAGAGCCCCCGCCGTTAAGCACGAATGAGTTCGAAAAAATCTTTGCTCGGTGAACGTGCGTACCCCGTGTTCTCCGTGTTGAAGATTTTCTTATGGTGCTCGACCGAAATCTTTAACACGGAGGCCACTTAGGTCTCACAGAGGCTTCAGAGGAGAGCCGACTAGTTAATGTCGAATTGCTCCTGGTGCAATGCGGGATCGCTCTTTACGATGACCGTGCGCTTGCTGAGGTCTTCTATCTCCAGCAGGATTTTCGCGTTGTTGGCTTTCAGTGCCTTCGCAACTTCTGGATTCACGCGCAGGATCACGTCGGTGTGTTCGAGGTGCTTGGCCATCTTTCGCATCTCGATGTAAATGTCGTTGCAAACGGTCTGCACCGATTTCACGTAGCCGGTGGATTCGCAATAAGGACATGGTGAGCCGATGGTGCGCTCCAGCGATTGCTTAACGCGCTTGCGGGTGATTGCCACCAATCCGAAATCGTTGAACTGGAGAACCTTGGACGGAGCGCGATCATTGCGCAGCGCCTCTTCGAGAGCCTGCATGACTTTTTGGCGATTGCGGCGTTCGTCCATGTCAATGAAGTCAATGATGATGATGCCACCGAGATCGCGCAGCCTGATCTGGCGGACGATTTCTTTGATGGCGTCGACGTTGGTCTTGACGATAGTGTCTTCGAGGCGAGCGGTTTTGCCGACATATTTGCCGGTGTTGACGTCAATGGCGACCAGAGCTTCGGTCTGATTGATGACGATGTAGCCGCCGCTCTTCAGCCAGACTTTCGACTTCAGAGCTTTGTTGATTTCCTCGCTAAGTCCGAACTGTTCGAACAGGGGAACTTCTTTGCTATAGAACTTTACTTTGCGCACCAGCGCGGGTTGGAAACGGTTGGCGAAGCGGAGGATGCGTTCGTATTCCTGTTCGGTATCGACCCAAATGGTGGAGAAGTCTGAGGTGACCTGATCGCGCAAGACACGCTCAACGACATTGAGATCGTGATAGATCAACGCGGGCGGCTTGGCCGTCTCGGAGCGGGTTTTAATTTCGTTCCATAGGCCTTTAAGGAAACGGATGTCGGCGCGGAGTTCTTCTTCGTCGGCGCCTTGAGCCGCGGTGCGCACGATGAATCCCCCGTGGCCATTTTCCTTTTCGCTATTGATGATGCGCTTGAGCCGCTGGCGCTCTTCTTCAGACGCGATCTTGCGCGACACGCCTGTGTGATTGACCGTAGGCATGTAGACCAGGAAGCGTCCCGGCAGCGCGATGTGGCTAGTGATGCGCGCGCCTTTCTTGGCGATCGGTTCTTTGGCGATTTGTACCAAAATCTCCTGGCCCTCTTTGAGCAGGTCGGAGATTAGTGGGACGTTTTGCGGTTCGCGGCGGGGGAAGCGGCGGCCTCCACGGCGACCACGCTGATCGCCTCCATCGCGGCGCGGCCGAGGGTCGGTGCCTTGACGCTGCGTGCGCTGGGTGTAGCCCGCAGTCTGGACTGGGGCGCGGACTTCGACCTGAGCATCCACGGTGCCGTTGCCGCGAGCTTCGGCTTCCAGCAAGGCTTCGGCTTCGGCTTGGGCTTCTTCCAGTTCGGCTTCTTCGAACTCTTCTTCTTCGACCGCTTGTTGTGCTGCTTCCTGAGTGAGTGCGGCGGTGCGGTTCGCTTCTGCGCCTTCTTCTACTTCCTCGGTCTCGAAAGCTGAAGCGGTCGCATGGGCTTCGCGTTTATCTTCGGAGACTTCTTCAACGTGTCCGTCGGCGGCTTGAATTTCTTCCTCGAGTTCGTCGAATTCTTCTTCCAACTCTTCTGCGTAGGAGACTAGGTCCGCTTCTTCTCCTTCTTCAATTTCTTCCTGCTCCAGAGTTTCTACAGCGGACGCGACTTCGATCGGTGCTTCCGCTACGTGCGCCTGTGCTTCCGTCCCGGTGTCGCCGAAAACTGCGGCTACGTTGCGCTCATGCTGTTTACGCTGTTCGCGATCCCACGCGTCGGTGCCGACTTCGACCACCGGAACTTCGCCGGTCTGGCGCATCGAATGAGTCGTAGGTTCGCTCACCGCGACTGCTTTTGCGACTGGAGTCTCAGTTACAGTCGTTGTTTCGGCTGGCGACAAGGCCACGCTGGCGGCGAACATGGGCTCGTCGTGGGGGAAGGTTTGCGAGAGCGCCTGATCTTCTACTACGGCGCTTTCACTTCGAGTCTGCGCCGGGGTGTTTCTCGGAGTTTCTGCGGGCCCGCGGCGGGCATACTTGGAAATTGATTCTCCGGGTAGAACGATGGGTGTGTATCCCGGAGGTGGGCCATATTCCGATGATCGCTGGCTGCGTGCAGCGTCCCGGGCCGGTTCGTGAGGTCTGGCGTGGCTGCGCGAATCCTGATTTCGTGACTTGTCTCGGGAGCCTTGGTTGCGAAAATCCTGATTTCGAGAATCTTCCGTCGCAAATTCCTGAGTCTCAGGTTCTACAGAAGCCGCCCCCTGCGTGCGTGCCTCCTGGGTTCGCGACTCGCCACGTCGTGGACGACGGCGTCGGCGTCCGCGCCATCCTCCGCCTTTGCTCTCGCCTTCTGCAGGCTCTTCGATGTCGGACGCACCCACGGAAAATTGCACCGTAGCAGGGTGCTCTTCGGATCCCTCCGCACCATTCGTTTCAATTGGTCTCGGGTCGCCCTGCACCGATGCCGAATACTGGCGGGCAGGCGCTGGCCCGGTGGTGGGAATGTCGTCGACGTCATCGCCTTCCTCCAGTTCCATGAAATCGGAAACGTAAAGGAACGCATCGCGCTCGAGGCCGATGTCAACAAAGGCGGATTGCATGCCGGGAAGGACGCGGGTGACGCGGCCCTTATAGATGGATCCCGCTAGGGTGTATTCGTTCTCGCGTTCGAGGTAGATTTCGGCGAGGAGGTCGTCTTCCACCATCCCTACTTTGATTTCGTGGGGGGTGGAGCTTACAAACAGTTCTTTGTTCATGCTAACTCCAGGTCTGGCCCCGAGGGCGCAGACTCACCGGGAGTTGGGCATTGAGAGCAAGGGAGGATCGAGCGCTGACACTATGGGCGTACACGAAACGAACGATGTGGGAAAGCTCCGGGTTCTCGCCCGGGGCTGCTCCTCTCGCGTAAGCTTGAATATCTTTTGCACGTATCGCATTCAGCGCTGGCCTGGGTTTGTGGCCTCTCTCTCTCGATTCCGGAATCCAGAACCTATCTGGATCAGAAACGCTTGGATCAGAGGGGGCCGTTACCCGCCCGACAGCGCATTTTGCCAATCCTGCCCGGCCTCTCGCTGCGAGTATCAGCCGGTGGTGCCTTCATTCACGGGAAGGCTGCCGTTATTTTTATGTCCTTTGTTTACTTCTCTAACAACCAACTACTTAATGTGTTTAGCGCCTGGCTATTAGCCTGATTGGCGCGGTAAAGCCTGCCTCGCCCGAGTCTTCTGGCTCTAGTTTACGAAGCGGCGCATGCGAACGTTCATGACCATCCCCAGCGCCAAGAACATAAAGAGCACAGAAGAACCGCCATAACTCATTAAAGGCAAAGGTATTCCGGTGACGGGCATAAAGCCAACCACCATCCCAATGTTGACCAGGATATGAAAGCTAAGTACAGCCACCACACCCATAACCACGAACGTCCCAGCGCGGTCGGGCGCTGTCTGGGCGTTCTGGGTCAAACGCATCAACACCATGAAGTATAGCAGCAAAAGGCCGAGAGCGCCTATGAAACCGTGCTCTTCGGCGAAGGCAGCAAAAATGAAATCCGTTTGCGGAACGGGCAAAAAAGCGAGGTGGGTTTGGGAACCATTGCTGCTTCCCCAAATGCCCCCCGAACCGACCGCAATGAGAGATTGAATGACTTGATATCCCGAGCCTTGACTGTCGGCTTGGGGAGAGATGAAGCTCGTGAGCCGCTCGCGCTGATACGGCTTCAGTACATGTAAGGCCACCGGAAGCAGCGCCGCGCCTAGTAGTAAAACAGCCAATGCCTGGCGCAGACGTAGTCCGCCGAGGAAAAGTGCCATGACAGCGATCGGCATGTAAGTCAGCGCCGTTCCGAGATCAGGTTGAGCCAGCACCATCAGCATAGGGATGCCGACGATGGCTCCCGCTTTGAGGAAATCCGGCCAAGTGAGTTCGCGTTGGTGTAACTCGGAGAAGTATTTCGCCACCGTAAGGATCAGAATTAGCTTGACCCACTCCGACGGTTGGAAGTGCTGGCCGCCGGGCATTTTCACCCAGCGTCGCGCTCCTAAATACTTTTGTCCGAACACCATAACTGCCAAAAGTGAACCGATAGATGCGAGATAGAGCCAGTGAATGCGATCCAGCAGGACTTGATAATTGAGCAGGCTGAGCAGGAACATGCCGCCGAGGCCGCCGGCGATCCAGTAAAGCTGTTTGATATGCGATCCGGCAAATTTGGTGTGTTCGGTGGCGCTGCGAATTTCCCAGACGCCCAGGGCGCAAATCGCCAGGACGTAGCCTAGAAGCAGCCAGTCGAAGTCGCGAAATGAAACGTAACGAGACATAAAGGATCTAGTGGGTCGCGGCCAGTTCAACTCCCGGAGCGGCGACCGCCAGCGGCACATGATTCCTGGGTTTATCGGATTTCGATAAGTCTAGAGTGAAGCGTCCGCCTTGCAGTCCGTCGGGACGTCCGTCGGGATCGTCGGCATTCCACACCGCGCCGATCTCCACTTTTTGGGAGGCCTGCGCGACCTTGCTCGGCTGGCGCCGCTGCTTTTCGACGTAGGCTTTGATCACGGCTGCGGCGGTGCGAGCCGCGAGGTATCCGTGCTCGCCCTCTTCGAGGAGAGTGCACACGACTATCTCCGGATCGCGTCGCGGTGTGACTCCAACGAACCAGCCGTTGTCTTTGAACTTGGTTTTTCCGTATGCGCCGAGTTTTGCTTTTAGAGCATTGCTGATGGTTTGCGCGCTGCCTGTTTTTCCGGCGAAGTCGATGCCCTGCAGGTGAGCGCTCGGCGCGGTCCCGCCGACGTTGACCACTCCTGCCATGGCGTCGGTGATAATTTCCCAGTTCTTTGGATCAAGCGGAATCTTGACTTCATCCTGCACATTGGACACAGGCACGACTCCCGCAGGCAAATCACTGGGGTTGGTCACATGCGGCCGCCGCAAGACTCCGCCGCTGGCTATGGCTCCGATGGCGCGCATCAATTGAATCGGCGTCGCCGACACTGCGCCCTGACCGATGCCCACCGAAATAGTTTCGCCCGCATACCACTTCTGGCGATAGTTCTTGAGCTTCCACTCTTCCGAAGGCATTACGCCTGAAACTTCCTGCGGCAAGTCGACTCCGGTTTTCTGTCCCAGGCCAAACATGGTGGCGTATTTCGCGATGCGTTCGATGCCCAACTTTTCGGCGAGCGTGTAAAAGAAGACGTCGCAGGATTGATAGATCGCTTTACTAATGTCGGTGATGCCGTGGACGCGATGCTCGGCGACGACCCAACATTTGAAGTAGCGTCCGTAGAAAGTCGCGCCACCGGTACAGTTGACTTTCATATCCTGAGCGATGCCTTCTTGCAGTCCCGCCGTCGCCATGATGATCTTGAAAGTCGAACCGGGTGCGAGTTGGGCTTGGATCGCCTTATTCAATAAAGGGTGATCGGGATCATTGACCAGCTTGTTCCAGTCATCGCGCGAGACTCGCACCGCAAACGCATTGGGATCGAAGGTCGGTCGGCTCGCCATGGCGAGAATTTCTCCGGTGCGAGGATCCATCGCGACGACTGCCCCGTTGCGATCCCCGAGCGCTTCTTCGGCGGCAATTTGCAGGTCGATATCGACTGTGAGTTTGAGCTGCTTGCCCGGTTCGGCTGGAATTTCTTGCAGCTGTCCAACCGATTTGCCGTGGCTGTTGACGACTTCCTGGCGCGAGCCGTTCTTGCCCATCAATATCTGGTTATATTCCAGTTCGACGCCGGAGCGGCCCACTACGTCCCCGGGATTGTAGAACTCCCACTGCGGCTGGTTGAGCATGTCCTCGCTGACCTCGCCGACATAGCCGATGAGGTGCGCCATGAATCCGCCCTTGGGATAGAGGCGGCGGTGCGCCATGATGGTGTCGAGTTCGGGCAGCTCATTGCGATGTGCTTCGATGAAGGCCAACTCGTCGGGCGTGATGTCATCTTTCAGATAAATCGGCTCATACTGCGGCATGGACGAGAAGTGCTTAATGCGGCTGCGCACTTCGTCGGCGTCCATGTGCAGGCCTTGCGCGATCAAGTCGGAGTCTTGGGTGAGGTCGCGTGAAGAATCGCGCAACAAGAGCGCGGTGAAGGACGGATAGTTGTCCACGATGATGCGGCCTTCGCGATCAACAATCTTTCCGCGCGGCGCAAGAATCGGCACGTTCCGCACGCGATTTTTTTCGGCGAGCGTGGAGTACAGGTTGCTCTGCACAACTTGCAGTCGCCAAAGCCCGTAGGCGAGGATCAGAAAAACGCCGAGGATGATGTACTGCACCGCGGTCAGGCGGAAGGGCGAGACTTTTTCATCGCGGCCAAGCATGGATTACCGATTCCCTGGAACTTGTTGAAGGATGACTTGATTGTATCGCGGTGCGGCGGCTGCGGATTGAGTGAGGGGTGACCGAAGTCATGAGCCACACTAGGTGCGCTGCTTCAGGCGATCCAGCAGATGGAATAGCAATACCGCCAGTGCCGCGTTGGCGAAGGCTGAGGTTAGTTCGTGCGACCAGCTCCAGTGCAGGCCAAGCCGGATCATGCCGCGGGCGACGGAGAAGTAAATGACTTCGTGAATGGCGAAGAAAAACAAAGTGACGAGGAAGCGCGAGCCGGCGTTTTCGACGTCGAGCTTTACCCCCAGTGACGAAGCGCCGTAGCCCACCACCGTCATGGCGATCCCGTAAAGGCCGATCGGTTGGTGGGTAAGAGAATCCTGTAGCAGGCCGATGGCGGCGCCGGTCAGCAATCCCGCCACGGGGTTGCGGCGTGCGACCGCGAAAAAGATGACGATCAATAAAGGTAGATCGAAGATAGTGAAAAACGGGATCCAGTGAGGCAGAAAGGACTGCGCGACCACGGCGAACAGCGGCACCGCGATGGTGGCGGGCAGGCCAAAGCGATAGACCTCGATCTGCTCCTTGGATGTGTAAGTGATGGCCACTTTATTGAGGGGGTGTCTCCGGCTTGGCAGGCTCTGAGTCGGGCGTTGCGTGGGTTTGTGGAGCCTCTGTGGGCGGGGCCTGTTCGCCCGCGGCGGTATCAGGGGGCGCATCGAAAACGGTTTGGGGCGCAGGCGCTTTCGGTTTAAGTTTGGTCGCGGTATTCGCGGATGACGTGCTTTTGGCCAGCGGATTCGGAGCAGCAGTTCCGTTGGTGGTGGCTGGCTTATCCGAGAGCGGTTTCACCGGAACCGAGGGCAGCCTATCCGCCAAGATATCCACCGCGCGGATCGGTCCGGCTTCGGCGGCTTCGGGTGTTCTGTCTTCCTTCTGTGTGATCACTAGAACTTCTTCAAGCCTGCCTAAATCTGCTGCCGGCTTCACTCGAACATCAAGAAACGCTTCGGAGCCGCGGCTGGACTTGCGAACGGTGCCGATCAGAAGTCCTTTGGGGAAGATTTGATCTCCGCCGCTGGTCAGGACGCGTTCGCCGGGTTGGACCTGCTCGTCGTTCATGACCTTATCGAGAAGCAAGTCCCCAGAGACGGTGCCACGCAATACACCTTGCAAACGCGATTGCTCGAGAATCGATCCTACGCCGCTCGTCTGGTCGTTGATCAGCAACACTTCCGATGTCGATTTGTAGGCATGGAGCACTTTGCCGACCACGCCCTCGGCGGTGATCACGGCCATGTCGGGCGCCAGTTCATCAAGGGTTCCTTTGTCGATAAAGATGGAACGAGATTGCTCGCTGCCACTGGAACCGATGACTTGCGCGGCGATTGTTTGCGAAACGAACTGCTCTTTGAATCCGAGCAGGACTTGCAGGCGGCGTGCCTGTTCGGCATCCTGACTGAGGCGGACTTGCTCCATCTGGAGGCGCTCGATTTGCTGCTTGAGTTGGCGATTCTCGGCACGAACGCCGCGCAGGTAGAAATAATTTCGCCAGATACCGGCGATTCCCATCTGTGCATCGACGATACCGCGCTCGAGCGGCGTTACGAGATCAAGAGCCCAGATGCGAATCAAGCTGGAGCTCTCGTTGTCTGTGGTGCGCTTGACCTGAATGGCCAAGCCTAAAATCTGAGCAAACAGCACCGCCACCAGGATGGTGACGTTGCGGTAGCGGGTGAGCACAGATTCCATGAAATCAGTTTCGGATGTCTGGGTAGCGGAAGACCGCCTACTCGATCGAGATCTTTCGCAGCAGCTTGAAATCGCTGAGCATCTTGCCGGTGCCGAGCACGACACTGCATAGAGGATCGTCCGCGATCGAAACCGGCAGGCCGGTCTCTTCGCGAATACGCTTGTCGAGATTCTTGAGCAAAGCGCCGCCGCCGGTCAGCACAATGCCGCGATCGCTGATGTCAGCCGAGAGTTCTGGTGGAGTTCGCTCGAGCGCGACGCGCACTGCATTCATGATGGTCGAAACACATTCGCTTAAAGATTCGCGAACTTCGCTGTCGTCGACAGTAATCGTCTTGGGCACGCCTTCGATAAGGTTGCGGCCTTTGATCTCCATGGTGAGCGGTTTGTCCAGCGGATACGCGCTGCCGATCTCAATCTTGATTTGCTCTGCGGTGCGCTCGCCGATGAGCAAATTATATTTGCGCTTGAGGTAGTTCATGATGGCCTCGTCCATCTGATTGCCGGCCATGCGCACGGAGCGGGAGTACACGATGCCGCTCAAGGAGATGACGGCGATATCCGTCGTGCCGCCGCCGATGTCAACCACCATGTTGCCACTCGGCTCGGTGATGGGAAGACCGGCCCCGATGGCAGCGACCATTGCTTGCTCGACCAGATATACCTCGCTGGCTTTGGCGCGATAAGCGGAGTCCATGACGGCGCGTTTTTCCACCTGCGTGATTTCTGACGGCACTCCGATCACGATGCGGGGATGCACCAGCATCTTGCGGTTATGCGCCTTCTGGATGAAGTAGTTCAACATCTTTTCGGTGACTTTAAAATCCGCGATGACGCCGTCTTTCATGGGCTTGATGGCGACAATGTTGCCGGGCGTGCGGCCCAGCATTTCTTTGGCTTCTTTGCCAACGGCCTCAACTTCGCCTGTGTTCTTGTTGATGGCGACGATCGACGGTTCGTTGACCACGATGCCTTTGCCGCGCGCGTACACGAGGGTGTTGGCGGTGCCGAGATCGATGGCAAGGTCACTGGAAAAAATACTGAAAAGCGACCGCAGGTTTGTCATGCGGGAGGAGTTGGCGTGAAAGCCGTTGGATGCCATACGGTACTGTTCTCTCTCTATTCGTCGGGAAATCATCTTCCAAGCATTCCCTTTATGGGTATTGCCTGGTTACCAATGTGATTATCGCGGCTGGTATTTCATATTATGAGATATTTTCGCGGTTGGGATACACCAAAGTTACTACCTTGGGACGTTTCGTGTCTCGGTAGCGGCGAAAAGTTATTGAATGACGACTTTCTTCTGGAGCGTGTTGACCCCACCGGTGGCATTTTGCGCCGTCACGGTGATCACGTTTTCTCCGGGTGGAAGGGGTGGCGTGAAATAGTGGAATCCTCCGTCGCCAGTGACCAGTGCGACTTCGTGTCCGTTGACCATGACGCGGGCTCCGATCTCAGTCTTGCCTGTGAGTTCGAGAACCTTGCCATGCTGGACGAACGGGTCGAGCTCAAGGTGGAGCGAGGCGTCACCGCTCATTTTAGGAATGATCGTGAATCGATTTTTTTCACTTTCGACCGACTCCTTGCCCTCCGCGTCGGAGGATTGCACCATCCAGTAATAGGCGCCTTCGGTCAGGCCGGAGACTTCCACGGTGGGAGTGGTCACTTTTCGATCCGCGATCAGTGAGGAAAAATAAGGGTTGCGGGAGATTTGCAGACGGTAGCCTACGGCGTTCGTCATCGGCGACCAGGAGAACTCGATCGACTTTGATTCCGGCGAAACGAAAATGGGCATCATGTTCGCCGGAGAGATAGGGGTGGGTGGCCCGATTTCTTTCAGTCGGTCCATGGTTTTAGATGTGCTTTTGAAGTTGACTTTCTCCCAATCGGCCAGGCTTACAGTTTCGCCGTTACGGGTGACTTCGCCTGTACCTTTCTTGAGCAAGATTTCCGACTGATCGCTTTTAGGATCGTTGCTGACCCGCGCCGCGCTCTCAGGCGCCAGAGAGGCCGTAGCGCCACCCACAATGACTTGCGACTTGGAACCTTCGGCGAAGGTGGCCGTTGATAGGTCCACGGTGCCCGTCGTGACCGCGACCGCGACATTGGTCTGCTGCTGCTCATTGGCTGAGTTTTCTTCGATGACGATGAGCGAGTCTTGTTTCACGGTGTAGCTGGTTCCGTCATTGAAGGAGATCTTGGCCATTCCTTCCGAACCGGTTTGCACGACGTCGCCTTTTTCTAGCGGAACGTTGTAGTCGGCCGTCACCCAGCTATTGCTGTTGGATTTCTTGACCCGCACCGTTCCGTCGAGGGCGGTGATATGAGCTTGTTGCGAATTCACTGCAGGGGTCTTGGGCTGCACTCCAGCGGCGCCCGCAATTTTTTCCAGCAGGTCGGTGCTGAATGCACTCACGCTTTTTATTCCGCTATCGGTGAACTGCGGGAAGGCCAGATGCATGCCGATCAGGAGGATGACGCAGCCCGCAATAATCGCCATCATCACGCTGCGGTAGGTGATCGTTTTCCACGCGATTTGAATTGACGGAGACTTTTGATCCATGGCAAAAACGCCCAAAATCAGCCGACTTGCGATGAGTTTATAGTTACTTTGAACATTACCATTGGGGTCGGTGAGAGCGGTACAGCACGACGGTGTGGAAAGGCCCACGAAGGTACATTGTCCATTTGGTCGAAATCGCATTTGACTTTGGCATAGAGTCGAAAGTCTCGGTGGCGGTTTGGCGGTAAAGCGACTACTATCATCGTTAATTTAGTACTCTCGCTTTGCGCTCTATCCGGGGCTTCGATGAAACGCTATCTCGCACTTTTATTGCTTTCGGCTAGCCTGGTTTTGGCGCAGTCGTCTCCGCCTGCAGTGTTCTCGCCAGACGCCGAGCCTAAGCCACCCTTGGCGGTTACAAGTCAGGCGGAAATGATTTCGCAGGATGAAGCCACCACGTTCAAAGTCAACGTGAAATTAGTGCTGGTTAGAGTCGTGGCCCGCGATCTAAAAGGAAATGCCATCGGCGGCCTCAAGAAAGAAGACTTCCAACTCTTCGACAAGGGCAAGCCGCAGACTATCTCGCAGTTTTCCGTGGAGCGGCCGGGCACACAAGTTGTCCGAGAAGAAAAGACCGCCGACGAGGCTGCTTCAGCCGGGCCCGGCACGAACGCCGCAGTCCCTGAACGCTTCGTCGCCTTCCTTTTTGATGACATTCATCTCAAGTTCGGCGATCTGGCTCACGTCCGGGATTCTTTTGATCATTACCTGACCTCTTTGTTGCCCACCGATCGAGTCGCAATTTTTACAACATCGGGCCAGACCGTACTCGATTTCACCGACGACCGGGAAAAGCTGAAGCAAATGGCGGATAAGATTCAGCCACGCCCTATTCTTTCGAAAAGCATCTCGGATTGTCCCGACGTCAGCTACTACATGGCGGACCAGATCGTGAACAAGAACGATGCTCTGATATTGCAGGAAGTCCAGTATGACGCCCTGAACTGCGCTTATAGTAATCAAACCAAATTTCTGAACGCGGCGGCGATCATGGCGCGGACCACTGCTCAACAGGTGCTTGCCGAAGGCGATCAGGAAAGCCACGTGTCGTTGACTGTGATCTCCGACGCGGTTCGCCGGATTGCACAGATGCCGGGGCAGCGCAACTTGATTCTGGTTTCGCCCGGCTTCATTGCTCCTGGCCTGGAGTGGGAATACAACGACATCATTGAACATGCTCTGCGCTCGCAGGTCATCATTGGAACGCTCGATGCGCGCGGCGTTTACACGATCGTTCCGGGCGGGGACATCAGCAATATCAATCGCCCCACCGCCTACGCCGCAGCCAATCAAACTGCTTATGCGGCGCAGAGTGCGATGGCCGAGGGCGAACTGCTATCCTCGTTCGCAGACGAAACCGGCGGGATCTATTTCCGCGGCAATAATGACCTCGAACAAGGTTTTAAGCGCGTCGCCGCCGCTCCTGAGTTTTATTATGTGCTTGGCTTCGCGCCGCAGAATCTTAAGCCTGACGGAACCTACCACGCGATTAGAGTAACGTTAAAGGATCAGCCGAAGGGCCAGCAGAAAATCTCATTGCAGGCGCGACGTGGATACTATGCACCGAAACATGCGCCCGATCCCGCGCAGGACGCGAAGCAGGAAATCGAAGATGCCATCTTCTCGCAGGAAGAAATGCACGATCTGCCGGTTGATCTCCACACGCAGTTCTTCAAGCCGACCGATGATTCCGCGAGGCTGACGGTGCTCGCCCACGTTGACGCCAAGCGCCTGCCCTTCCGCAAGATCGATGGACGCAATGGCGATGACCTGACCGTGGTCTCTGCGCTTTTTAATCGCAATGGCAACTTCCTCCAGGCGAATGAAAAAACTGTCACCATGCGTCTGAAGGACGATACGCTGGAGCACAAGTTAGACTCGGGATTGACGCTGAAGACCAGCTT
>Ga0181537_10003020_pt1 | contig 14602 bp, 16 predicted proteins | sample PEATcosm2014_Bin_39_FD_119765 | JGI IMG/M metagenome (GOLD analysis project Ga0181537, IMG submission 119765) | Peatland microbial communities from MTU Mesocosm Facility, Houghton, MI, USA - PEATcosm2014_Bin23_10_metaG | ecosystem: Environmental > Terrestrial > Soil > Wetlands > Peat | place... | reverse complement strand
GTTCGGCAACCACCGCCTGGACGCGGCTGCCGCGCATGCCGACGCAGGCGCCGACCGGGTCGATGCCGGAATCGCGGCTGACCACGGCGATCTTGGCCCGCGACCCGGGATCGCGCGCGACCGACTTGATCTCGATGATGCCATCGTAGATTTCGGGAACTTCCTGGGCGAACAGCTTCGCCATGAACTGTGGGTGCGTGCGGCTGAGGAAAATCTGCGGGCCGCGCGGCTCCTGGCGCACATCGAAGATGTATGCGCGCACGCGGTCGCCGGTGCGGAAGGTCTCGCGCGGAATCAACTCGTCGCGGCGCAGCAGCGCTTCGGCGCGGCCAAGATCGACCACGACGTTGCCGAACTCGACGCGCTTGACCAGGCCGTTCACGATCTCGGCCACGCGCCCCTTGAACTCGTCGAATTGACGCTGGCGTTCCGCGTCGCGCACGCGTTGCACGATCACCTGCTTGGCGGTCTGCGCGGCGATGCGGCCGAAGTCGATCGGCGGCAGCGGATCGATGAAGACGTCGCCGATCTTGGCGTCGGGCTTCTTCTTCTGCGCCTGCGCCAGCGTGGTCTGCGCCGACTCGTTTTCCACCGTTTCGGCCACGGTAATGCAGCGGGTGAGCTGGATCTCGCCGGTCTTGCGGTCGATCGAGGCGCGGATGTCGTGTTCGTGCCCGTATTTCGAACGGCCGGCCTTCTGAATGGCCTGTTCCATCGCCTCGAGCACCTCGTCGCGGTCGATGCCTTTGTCGCGGGCAACGGTGTCGGCGACTTGCAGGAGTTCGGGGCGGGGCAGGGCGGCGGTACGTTCCATGGTTTGATCCAAAGCGGCTAGTGGTTCAGTGCCGGCGCAGCGCAGCGGCGATGGTGGATTCGTCGGGCATCAGCTTAGCGCGCGTGACATCGTCGAACGGAATGGCGGCCTCGCCCTCGACGGTCGCGACGCGGACCAAACCTTGGTCGTCGCGTCCCAACAGCCGGCCCTTGAACCGCTTGCGGCCGTCGATCGGACGCCTTGTCTCGACCATGGCCAGCGCGCCGGCGAAACGGTCGAAATCCATCGGCCTGATCAATGGCCGGTCGAGGCCCGGCGATGTGACCTCGAGATCGTAGGCGTTCGGAATCGGGTCTTCGACATCGAGCAGCGCCGACAGCGCCCGGCTGATCGTTGTGCAGTCGTCGATCGACATCGCCGCCCCGTCGGTCCGTTCGGTCATGACCTGCAAGTTCAAGCGCTGGCTTCCAGTCAGGCGCAGCCGCACCAGCGCGAAGCCCATCGATTGGAGCGACGGCTCGATCAGCGCGGTCAGGCGGTCCGCCAGCGGCGTCGTTTGCACAGGTTCCATTCGGTCCAATATGAAGGTCGATCCAACAAAAAAGGCGGGCCGTTGAGCCCACCCTTCAACCCCATCTCACGATCGGGCTTAGGTCATCAATGATTGCCGGGAATATAGCGCGGAACGGCCCCGCTGCAAGGGAATTGTGCGCCGCGTCAGGATTTTGCGCGCCTTGCGTCCCAGCTCCAGCCGCCGCCGCCCCAGGCTACGAGTTGCAATAAACCACCCATCATGGCGAGATTCTTGAAGAAGTGGATCTTCATGTCGATATCGGCCCAGTTCGTATGGAAGAACAACGCGGTGGCCAAGCAAAACAAAGCCAAAGCCAGGGCGGCCCAGCGGGTCATGAAGCCGATCGCGAGCGCGATTCCGCCCACCAATTCGATCGCGACCGCGCCGCCAAAGGCGACGGTGGGAAACGGAAGATTGCCGCCGATATAGGCGATCGATTGGCTGGGCGCGCTCAGCAACAGCGCCCCGTCCCACAGGAACAGGGCGGCGATCAGCAGCCGGCCCAGGGCGATGATCGGCGGCTTGAATCGTTCCATTCGCGTGCTCCCGACATTCGGCCTCGTACCCTGGCATGACTTGGCGCGGGCGAGGAAATTCCCGATCCTTGCGGCAGTTAACGCGAGGCGTTACATCTTTTCAAATGAACGCCAGCACCGACAGTTTCATCGCGCGTCTCGCTGCCATCGTGGGCCGGTCCGGCTTGATCACCGACCGCGCCTCGCTCGATCCCTACGAGACCGAGTGGCGCGGCCGTTACCACGGCAAGGCGCGGCTCGCCGTGCGCCCCGCCAGCACCGACGAGGTCGCCGAGGTGGTGCGGCTGTGCGCGGCCGAAAATATCGCCATCGTCCCGCAAGGTGGCAACACCGGCCTGTGCGAAGGCGCCACTCCGGATGATTCGGGCGAGCAGGTGGTGCTGAGCCTTGCGCGCATGAACCGCGTCCGCGCGCTCGATCCGCTCGACTTCACCATGACCGTCGAAGCCGGCTGCGTGCTGCAGACCATCCAGGAAAAAGCGCGTGACGCCGGGTGCTTTTTTCCGCTCAGCCTCGGCGCGCAGGGCACCTGCCAGATCGGCGGCAACATCTCCACCAATGCCGGCGGAGTCGGCGTGCTGCGCTATGGCAGCACCCGCGCGCTGGTACTGGGCCTCGAAGTGGTCCTGCCCGACGGCACCATCTGGGACGGGCTGCGCTCGCTCGGCAAGGACAACACCGGCTACGATCTGCGCCAGTTCTTCATCGGCGCGGAGGGCACCCTCGGCATCATCACCGCCGCGGTGCTGAAGCTTTTTCCCCATCCGACCGACGTGCAGACCGCGCTGGTCGCGCTTGCCGACCTCGAAACGGCGCTGCCCCTGCTCAAGCGGGCCCGGGCAACCAGTTCCGATCAGGTGACCGCATTCGAGGTGATGCCGCGCATGGGCATCGACTATGCCGCCACCTATCTGCCGGGCGTCACCGATCCGATGGATCGGCCGCACGCTTGGTATGCGCTGATCGATCTATCGACCTCGCGGCCCGGTGGGGCGATGCGCGAGACGATGGAGTCGCTGTTGGTCGACGCGATCGAGGCCGGCGAGGCGGCCGACGCCGTGATTGCGCATTCGATCGAACAGCGTCGCGCGTTGTGGCGGATCCGCGAAGAGCTGCCGGAGGCCTTGCGCAAGAGCGGCGCGGTGCTGCACCACGACGTTTCGGTACCGACCTCCGATGTGGCGGCCTTCATCCGTCGCACGCAAAAAGCGGTCGAGGCCAAGCACCCGGGCGCGCGTTGCCTGCCCTTCGGACATCTCGGCGACGGCAACATCCATTTCTGCATTTGCGAGCCCGAAGGCGACGACGGCGAATCCTTCTACCGGGCCGAGCACGTACTGACGCCGCTGGTTTTCGACATCGCCGTCGACATGCGGGGAAGTTTCAGCGCCGAGCACGGGGTGGGCCGGCTCAAACTCGACGAGCTCGACCGTTACAAGCGTCCCGTCGATCTCGATCTGATGCGCCGGGTCAAGGCGGCGCTCGATCCGAAGGGGCTGATGAACCCCGGTAAAGTGGTCCGCGCCAGCAATCGGTGAAGATGGGCGCTTTCACTGACTGAATTGGGATCGATGCGCTCGAAATGGCGCACCCAATCTCCGTCGGATTAGCATCTCGACGCTTCATCACCCCAACCCCGCCACCTTGCGCAGCGCTTTGTTGATCCGCGACTGCCATCCCGGGCCGGTCGCGCGGAAGTGAGTCAGCACTTCGGGGTCGAGGCGGATGTTGATGGCCTCTTTGGGCGATTCCTTCCTCGGGCGTCCAATCCGAGCGTGACGAACGATGGTGACGCCTTCACGAATCTCCGCGCGCTCAAACCAATCACGGCCGAGTGAGGGAGCTTCGTCGGGATCAACCCATTTGTTCGCGCCAATAAGCTTCTTCCTCGTCATGTCCGTACCTCATCGATATAATCCGTCGCCCCGTGTCGCGAGGTGTCCAAACCAACACGACAAACCGCATGTGGAGCCAGCCCGCGGTGATGAACCTGGGCTCGCCATAGTCACGCCGCTCGTCGGGTAGCGTCATCGTTCGCCCAGCGAAGACCAACTCGGCTTCCGCGAAATCGAGCCCACGTTCTTCGAGCATCTTAAGGCGCTTGGCGTCGTCCCAACTGTTCGTCAATTATTGTATCCACAAGAAATGGCATAGGCAACATTTTTGTGGATACAACAATCATCGGACTTGCGCCAGATGATCGATGGCATCAAAAACTTGACTCTCTCATAATGAATGACTATTCATTCACAGTTGAGTTTGACGGTGGATGTGAATTGAAATGCCTGTTTCGGTCCGACGTGTGGTCGACAAGCGCACCGCGATCATCGATGCGGCGGTGAGCCTTTTCGCGCGCAAGGGCTTTCACGGCACGACGGTTCCGGAAATCGCGGCCGGCGCCCGGGTGGCGGTCGGTTCGGTCTATCGCTACTTCGATACCAAGGAGGCGCTGGTCAACGCGGCCATTGGTGAGCGCAAGCAAGCGATGCTCGACACCATGGTTGCCGCGAATGGGGCCGGGGGCGACCTCGAAACTCGCTTCCGCCGCGTCTGGCGGGCGCTGGTTGCCTTCGCCATCGCACACCCCGACGACTTCCGTTTTTTCGAAATGCATTATCACGACAGTTATCTCGACGCGTCCAGCCGCGCGCTCGGCGAACGGCTGATGGCCACGGGCGTGGCCTTCCTCGACGAGATCGGGCGTGCCTACAAAGTTGCATCGCCGTCGTCCGAAGTTCTGGTCAGCCTCGTCTGGGGCGCGCTGGTCGGCCTGCTCAAGAGCGCCGACCAAGGTTTCCTCAAGCTCGATCCGCAACTCGTCGACGCCGCAGGCCTCGTGCTGTGGCACGCGGTGACCGGCTGTGTCGCCGCCTCCTCAACCCATCGATCGTTCGAAGAAAGGACTTCGTCATGACCGCATTATCTCGTCCGCTTGCCCTGGTCACCGGTGCGTCGAGCGGCATAGGCGCCGATCTCGCCCGCGAATTCGCCAAGGACGGTTACGATCTCGTGCTCGCCGCGCGCCGGGTCGAGCCGATGCAGAAGCTGGCCGACGAACTCAAGGGCCTGGGCGCCAACGCCATCGTGATCGGCTCCGACCTCAGCAAGGCGGGCGCGGCGGCGTCATTGGTGGCCGACCTGGCAGCGCGGGGGCTTACCATCGAGGTGCTCGTCAACAACGCCGGCCTCGGGGACAATAACTTGTTCCACGAGGAAGATCCGAGCCGCATCGCCGAGATGCTCCAAGTCAACATGGTGGCGTTGACCGAACTCACCCGTACGCTACTGCCCGGGATGGTAAGCCGCCGCCGCGGTGGACTGCTGCTGGTCGCGTCGACCGCCGCATTCCAGCCGGGGCCATTCATGGCGGTCTATTGCGCCACCAAGGCCTATGTCCTCAGCCTCGGCGAGGCCATCCGGCACGAGTTGAACGGTACCGGCGTGTCGGTCACGATTCTGTGCCCGGGCGCGACCACGACCGAGTTCTCGAAGGTCGCCAATACGGACACGATGATGCTGTTCAAGAGTTCGATGGTGCAACGAATGACCTCGGCGGATGTGGCGCGCCAGGGATATCAGGCCTTCAAGGCGAAGCGGACGATCGTCATAACCGGCTGGTTCAACAAGACCGGCGCGTTTTTGACCCGAATTTCGCCGCGGAGCACGGTTGTGGCGCTGACCGGCCGATTGCTCAAGCGAACCTGATCGGCCCCGCGCTCGGCGCGCGAAATAGCGCCCCGGGCGCCGCCCGATCGATTGAGGCTTGGCATGGGACGCATGGCGCGGCCATAATCCGGCGCCATGGGGAGCATCGATCGCTATATTTTGCGCCAGCTTGCCCTCGGCATGGTGTTGGTGACGTTTGGGCTGACCGCCATCTTGTGGCTCACGCAATCGCTGCGCTTTGTCGAACTCACCGTCAACAAGGGCGCCTCGATCGCCGACTTTCTCAATCTGACGATCCTGGTGGTGCCCAACTTTCTCACCGTGATCCTGCCGGTATCGGTGTTCGCGGTGGCGCTTTTCACTTTCGATCGGCTCACCGCCGACCGGGAGCTGGTGGTGATGCGCGCCGTCGGCGTCAGCCATTTCGCCTTGGCCAGGCCGGCCCTGGTCATGGCGGTAGTCTGCACCTTCATCGGCTATCTGCTTAATCTCTGGTTGATCCCGCTTTCGGTCAACGCCTTCCATTTCTTGCAGTGGCAGTTGCGCTCGAGCGCGACCGGCGTGCTGATCCAGGAGGGTACGTTCACGCAGCTGGGCGGCGGATTGACCGTCTATGTGCGCTCGCGCACCCCCGACGGCGAACTGCACGGGCTGATTGTCGACGATCATCGCAACCCCGACCGGGCGATCACCTTGATGGCCGAGCGCGGGGCGCTGCTCAAGAAGGCTGACGGCACGCCCGAGGTCGTGATGTTCGACGGCACTCGGCAACAGTTGAACAGGGGTTCCGACAGGTTGTCGGTGCTGCATTTCGACAATTATGCGATGGATTTCTCCGAGAACGGCAGCGCCGGCACGCTGGAGAGCCATGATCCACGCGAACAGACCATGAGCCAGCTGCTGGCCGCGAACCCGGAAACGATGGAACCCGCGCAGTACCGCCAGTACCGCGTCGAGATCCACCAACGGCTGGCGACGCCGCTTTATAACGTCACCTTCGCGCTCCTGGCCGCCGGTTGCATGCTGGCCGGGCACTTCAATCGACGCGGCCAGCTCGATCGAATCGTGCTTGGCGTCGCGCTGATGGTCGCGCTCCAGGCGATGGCGCTGGGCATTTCGGACCTGGCCGCACGCGATCTCGCGCTCGCGCCGCTGATCTATCTAGGGCCGCTGATTCCGGCGATGGTTGCGACCTGGATTGTCGTCCGCCCAAGCTTCGTCAAATCAGCGCCATCGCGCGCCGTCGCGGTCGGCTGACGGATTCCGGCGGTGCGTCGAGTCGCGACCGGCGTATCGATCCTCGCGTTATCAGTCGCCACGGCCCAGCCGGCGCTCAGCGGCAGCGACGGCCTTCGCGACTCGGCCGCGCCGGCGGCGGTAGCGCCATCGCAAACCGCAACCGCGCATCGTCCGGAAGACCAGCCGGTCTTGCTGCGCGCGGACCAGATCATCAACGACCAAGACCTCAACACCGTCACCGCGAGCGGCCACGTCGAAATCGACCAGGGCGGGCGCATCCTGTTGGCCGACGCCGTTTCCTACAATCTCAAGCAGGACGTCATCATCGCTTCGGGCAACGTCAGCCTGACCGACATCGACGGCCAAGTGAATTTCGCCGACTACATCGAACTTTCGGGCGACATGAAGCAATCGGTCGAACGCCATCTTCGACTGCTGATGGTCGACGATTCGCGCTTCGCCGCGGCCACGGGCCGGCGGGTCGACGGCACCCGCACCATTCTCGACAACGTGATCTATTCGCCGTGTCGGCCATGCGCCGACAATCCCGACCGTCCGCCGCTTTGGGATATCCGCGCGCAGCGGGTCGTCGATGACACGGACACGCACAAAGTCACCTACACCGACGCGTGGTTCGATGTCGAGGGAGTGCCGCTGCTCTATACGCCATACTTCTCGACCGCCGATCCCGAGGTGAAGCGCGAGAGCGGGCTTCTGCCGCCAACTCTCGTCAGCAACCGGATCATCGGCAACGGCATCCGCACGCCCTATTTCTTGGTCATCGACCCATACCAAGATCTAACCCTCGATCCGATCTTCACCACCAACGAAGGCGTGGGTGCCGGCGCGACCTGGCGCGCACGCACCGATTCTGGGGAATTGACGACCAGCGGATCGATCGCCAACGAACCGGCGGTGGCCAACCTCTCCCAGACCACGGTCGGCTGGAACGTCAATGCGCGCTCCCAATTCGCGATCGACGACGTGTGGCGGGCCGGTTATGACATCCAGCAGGCGTCCGACCGCGACTATATGCGCTACTACAATTATCCCCTTCCCCAGCCATATCTGACGACACATCCCTACGTCGAGGGCTTTGGCAGTCAGGATTACGCCGCCATCGAGGCATATTCCTTCCAGAGCCAGAGCGATCTTGCTTTCAATCCGCCGCCCGGCGTTTCGGCCAAGTCGGCGACCGTATTGCCGCTGGTCACTTACAGCGCGCAAACGCCCGCGGGCTGGGAAGGCGGGTACTGGACCTTCGACACCCATGGGGCATCGATCTGGCGCCCCAGCGACGAGACCGAGAGCCGCAGAGTCAATACCCTGACTTCCTGGCATGTGCCTTACACAAGTGCCGATGGCGAAGTCTTCAATTTCACGACGTCGATGCGCCTCGACGGATACAACAGCAACAACGTCTATGGATTCGGCAACGAGCAGGTCAACGACTATCGCGCAATTCCGCAGGCTTCTGTCGATTGGCGCTTTCCCATGGCCAAGATCGGTGAGCATACCAATCAGACCTTGACGCCGATCGTCATGGTCAACGTCGGCCCCTATGGCGGCAACAGCGACAAGATACCCAACGAGGACAGTCTCGACTTCGAACTCGACGATTCGAATATCTTCAGCCCGACGCCGTCGACGGGCTACGATCGCGTCGCGTCGGGGCCGCGCGTGGCTTATGGAGCGGAATACATCATCAACAATCGCGCGTCGAACACCGCCGACTTCGTGGTCGGGCAGAGCTACGAGCCCCGTACCCAGAACGTGTTCCAACCGGGCACGGGTCTCGACCACAATTTCTCTGATTTCGTGGGTCGCGCCGATCTTGCGCCATCGAACAATGTCAACGTTTCCTATCAGTTCAGAATCAACGAACAGAATTACACATTGCGCCATAGCGAAGTCGATTTGAACCTCGGGCCGCGGCCGTTGCATCTGACGGTTGGATACATCTTCCTCGATGAGCTCAACACAGCCACCAGCTATGCCTCGGTCCAGCAAATAACGGCCGACCTGAAGGCGCAAATCACGCGATCGATGGGTGTCGAACTCTACGACACCTACGATTTAGGGCAGGACGCGGGACCGTTGCAGGTAGGCTCGCGGGTGAGCTATGAGGATGAGTGTACCATCGTGCAACTCGACGGCGGGGTGAAATACACTACCGTCAACACGATCGTTTCCGGCTATTACGTAGTGCTGCGCCTCACTCTGAAAACCGTAGCCCAGTTTCCGGTGAACCTGTTTTGACCATGAAACATTCAATCGCGTTCGGAATGCTCGGCCTGCTCGCGGGGGCCCTTTCCCTAATTCCCTATGCCGTGACGCGCGCCGCCGAGCTGCCGCCCCAGGCAACCGAACGGGTCGCCGCGTCGGTCAACGAGGAAGCGATCACCATCCACGACCTCGACGCGCGGGTCCGGCTCGGGCTGCTTTCCATCAATCTTCCCGATACGCCCGAGAACCGGCAGCGCTTGGGGCCTGAAACTTTGCGGCGCTTGATCGACGAGCACCTCGAAATCCAGGAGGCGACGCGCCTCAAGATCGAAATCACCGACGCCGAGATCGTCAATGGCCTGAACGATCTCGAGCAACAGAATCATATGCGATCGGGGCAGCTGATTCAGTTGCTGGATCAGAACGGCATCGACCCACAGACGCTACGCGACCAGGTTCGCGCCCAAATCGCTTGGTCGCGCGCGGTGCGCCAGCAACTGCTATCGACGATCCGCATCGGCGAGGAAGAACTCGACGCTCGCATGCGACAAATGCGGGAAGGCATGAACCGGGTCACCTATCTCGCCGCCGATATCTATTTGCCGATCGACGACCCGCGCCGCGAGACCGAAGTGAAGGATCTGGCCGACCGCCTCGTCGCGCAACTCAAGACCGGCGCGCCGTTCAGCGCGCTGGCGCGGCAGTTCAGCGCATCCGGCGCCGCCGCCGGCGGCGATCTCGGCTGGGTCGCGCACGGCATGGTCGACGATGCCTTGCTCGACGCGCTCGGCAAACTCGAGGTCGGCCACGCTTCGACGCCGATCCGCACGGCCGACGGCTATCACATCTTGTTGTTGCGCGACAAACATGCGGCCGGCGTCGGACTAGTCGACGAGGCGACCGTGGATCTGGCGCAGATCGATCTCACCATGTTGCCGAGCGCCACCGACGACGAGCGGCAGCTGACAATCGCCAAATTCCGTCATGCGGTGGAAAAGGACCGGGCCTGCGCCGATTATGAAAAGGATACCGGCACCGTCGCGATTGCGCATTACGCCAGGGTCGGACTGATGCGTCCTTCCGAGGCGCCGGCTTCGGTGCGCCCCCTGCTGGTGAACTTGAAGAAAGGCGAGATGAGCGAACCGCTCAAGCTGGATAACGTCTATCGGTTCTTCGTCGCGTGCGAACGCAGCGAGTCGACCGGCGGCTTGCCCTCCCGCGAAGAGCTGCGTCGACGGATGGAGGATGAACGACTCGATCTGCTCGCGGTGCGGTATTTACGCGATCTGCGCCGCGCGGCATTCGTCGAAGTTCGCCTCTGAACGGTGATCGCGCCGCTCGCCGTGACCATGGGCGAGCCCGCCGGAATCGGCGGCGATATCGTTCTTGCGGCCTGGAAGAACGCCGCCGCGCTGGGGTTGCCGCCCTTCTTCGCGATCGACGACGCGGATCGCCTGGCGGCACTGGCCGCGCGCATCGGTCTTGCGGTTCCGATCGCCCGCATCGAGCGGCCCGAGGCGGCGGCTGAGTCGTTCGGTTCGGCTTTGCCGGTGCTGCATCGACCGTTGCCGAAATCCGTCGAGCCCGGACGTCCCGATGCCGCAGCGGCTGGGGCGGTAACCGGTTCCATCGATATGGCGGTTGAACTTGTGCGTGCCGGCCGCGCTGCTGCTGTCATCACCAATCCGATCCACAAGAAGACGTTGTACGACGCGGGCTTCGCGTTCCCCGGCCACACCGAATATTTGGCCGCGCTGGCGGGCAATGCGCGGGTGGCGATGATGCTGGCATCGCCGCATCTCAAGGTAGTGCCGGTAACCGTCCACGTCTCGCTCGCCCGGGCCGTCGCATCCCTGAACCAGGCCGATATCGTCGCTTGCGGGCGATTGACGGCGCGTTCGCTGGTCCGCGACTTCGGCATCGCCAGACCGCGCCTGGCGGTGGCGGGCCTCAATCCTCACGCCGGCGAGGAAGGGGCGATGGGCGACGACGATCTGCGTATCGTCGCACCCGCGGTGGCGGCGTTGTGTGCCGAGGGCATCGATGCACGCGGCCCGTTGCCGCCCGACACCATGTTCCATGCCGCGGCCCGCGCCACTTACGACGCGGCCTTGTGCATGTATCACGACCAGGCGCTCATTCCGCTCAAAACCCTCGACTTCGACGGCGGCGTCAATTTCACCATGGGGCTTCCGTTCGTCCGCACTTCGCCCGACCATGGAACGGCCTTCGACATCGCGGGCACCGGCCGCGCCCGGCCGGCGAGCCTGATCGCTGCGCTCCGGCTGGCGGCGGAGATCGCCGCGCGGCGTGGCTGACGACGGTCTCCCGCCCCTGCGCGAAGTGATCGCGCGGCACGGGCTGGCGGCGCGGAAATCGCTGGGCCAGCATTTCCTGCTCGATCTCAACCTGACCCGGCGGATCGCACGCGCCGGAGGCGATCTCCGCTATGGCACGACGATCGAGATCGGCCCCGGCCCCGGTGGGCTTACCCGGGCATTGCTGGCCGAAGGCGCGGCGAAAGTCATCGCCATCGAACAGGATGGGCGGTGCCTGCCGGCGCTCGACGAAATTGCCGGCGCCTATCCCGGCCGGTTGGACGTGCTGCAGGCCGATGCGCTCGAGACGGACGTGGCGCGGTTAGGCGGGCCGCCGCGCCGCATCGTCGCCAACCTTCCCTACAATGTCGCCACGCCGCTGGTTCTGGGTTGGCTGCGCCATGCGGATTCGTTCGAAAGCATCACCGTGATGCTGCAGAAGGAAGTCGCCGACCGGCTTGCCGCGTCACCGGGCGCTTCCGGCTACGGGAGGCTGTCGATCATCACGCAATGGCGTTGCAAGGTGCGGCCCCAGTTCAACGTGGCGCGCGAGGCGTTCGTGCCGCCGCCCAATGTCGCGAGCACCGTCGTACGCCTCGAACCCATGAGCGCGCCGCTTGCCCCCGCGCGGATGGAGACGCTCGAACGCGTCACCGCGGCGGCATTCGGCCAACGACGCAAAATGTTGCGGTCGAGCCTAAGGCAATTGGGCGATGCCGGCGCGCTGCTGGCGGCGGCGGGAATCGATGGAACGCGCCGCGCCGAGGAGCTTTCGGTGGTGGAATTCTGCGCCCTGGCCCGGGCGCTGGATCGGTCGCCCTAAGAGTGCCCGCGCAGTTCGTTGACGAAGGAATCGAGGGCAAGCTGCCGGTCGCGTTTGAGCCGCTCGGCGGCCAGGATCGACTGCACCGAGGCGACGCTGGCCTCGAGATCGTAGTTGACGATGATGTAGTCGTATTCGCGCCAATGGCTCATCTCGTCGCCGGCCTTCGCCATGCGCCGTCGCACCACGGCCTCGCTGTCCTGGGCGCGCGTGTGCAATCGGCGCTCCAACTCCTCCATCGAGGGCGGCAACACGAATACGCTGGCCAAATCGGTCCGCGCATTGTGGGCAAGCTGCTGGGTACCTTGCCAATCGATGTCGAACAATACGTCGCGCCCCGATGCCAGCGCGGCTTCGACCGGTGCCCGCGGGGTGCCATAGTGGTGGTCGAAAACGCGCGCATGCTCCAGCATCCCGCCCTGCGCCGCCACTTCGTCGAATCGCGCGCGCGGCACGAAATGATAGTCGCGCCCGTCAACCTCGCCGGGCCTGGGCGGTCGCGTCGTGAAGGACACCGACATCACGATGCCGCGATCCCGCTCCAACACCGCACGCGAAATCGAACTCTTGCCGGCTCCCGAGGGCGAGGACAGAACCAGCATCAGCCCACGGCGGCGCAAGGTGGATGTGTCGGCGGGTGCCTGCAGATTGTTCATTCGACGTTCTGAACCTGCTCGCGGAATTGCTCGATCGATGCCTTCAATTCCAATCCGATCGCGGTCAAGGCCAGGTCGGACGCCTTGGCGCACAGGGTGTTGGCTTCGCGGTTGAATTCCTGGCACAGAAAGTCGAGCCGCCGGCCCATCGCCTCGGCGCCCGACAGCATACCGCGCGCGGCGGTGACATGCGAACGCAGACGTTCGATCTCCTCGGCCACATCGCCTTTGACGGCCAGCAGCGCCGCCTCGGCCATCAGCCGGTCCTCGGCCAATGCCGGAACCGCGTCCACCAGGGCCTGCACTTGCTGGCGCAGCCTTTCGCGGCGCGCCGCGGGAGCGACCGATACCAACGCCGCCGCCCGATCGACGTACGCGCCTATTTCATCGAGCCGTGCGCTCAACGCCGCTTCCAGCCGGCCGCCCTCGCCGGCCCGGGCCTCGGTCAACGCGCCCAACGCCCGGTCCAGGCTGGCCAGCATGGGGGCCACCGCCGCCGCCGGCGCGGCTGCCGCATCCTCGCTATCGCCCGATTCCAGGACGCCGCGCAGGCTCATCAGCCCGTCGATGCCGGCCGGACGCAAATCGGGATGGCGGCGCTGCAGCTCGAGGGCGATTTCCACCAGCCGGGCGAGCCTTCCCTCGTTGACGCTCAACGCGCTTCCCACCGCCTGGTGGCGCACCGTCAATGCGAGATTGATGCTGCCTCGCTTGAAGCGCTTGGCCACCGCTTCGCGCGCGGGAATCTCCAGCGCATCGTGGCCGGCAGGAAGGCGGCAACGGATTTCCAGACCGCGCCCGTTAACGCTTTTGGCCTCCCAAGTCCAGGCGACAACTCCCTCGACCCCCTCGATCCGGGCGTAGCCGGTCATACTTTGGCAGGGCAAGCTGGCGCATCCTCCGGCAGTAGTGGCGAAAGGGTTATAGCCTCCCGCTGGCGCTGCGCCAATCGCGAACCGAGGCGCCCGGCTTGCGCGCCAGCGAGTCAGTGGCTAGGGTACCGCCTTCCGCGCAAGGATTTCTTCCGATGGATGTGGTGCTTGTCCCGCTGATTCACCTCGTCGATTTCGTGATCAGTCTCTACACCTGGGTGTTGATCATCGCGGTGGCGATGAGTTGGCTGGTAGCGTTCAACGTCCTCAACACAAGGCAGCGGTTCGTCTATCTCGCGGTCGACATGCTCAACCGCGTCACCGAGCCGGTGCTGCGCCCGATCCGTCGCTTTCTGCCCGATATGGGCGGGCTCGACATCTCGCCGATCGTCCTCATCCTCATCCTGTTCTTCGTGCGCGAGGTGCTCGATCGGCTGGTCGCGAGGATCGTCGGCTCCTGAGCATGACCTTGGCATCGCCCCTCGACGCGTTGGCGGCCGCTCCCGGCGGGGCGCGCCTCTCGGTACGGCTCACGCCGCGCGCACGGCGCGACCGGATCGATGGCACCCACGGGGGCACCGATGGCCGAACCATGCTCAAGGTGGCGGTGACCGCCGCGCCGGTCGACGGCAAGGCCAATGCGGCCCTGGTCGAACTGCTGGCGCGGTCGCTCGGCGTGGCCAAATCGGCCGTGACGCTCGAGGCCGGCGCGGGCGCGCGGAATAAGCTGCTCTTCGTGGCCGGCGATTTCGCGGCGCTGCGCGCGCGGCTGGGCGTGGCCTTGGAGGCGAAATGAGCGCGCGGATCATCGACGGCGTGGCGGCCGCGGCCGAGGTGACCGCCGCGGTGACCAAGCGGGTCGCCGATCTCAAGGCTGCCCATATCGCCGCCCCGGGGCTGGCGACAGTGCTGGTGGG